>FTIZ01002939.1_pt2 | contig 10903 bp, 9 predicted proteins | sample 1658381 | NCBI WGS metagenome assembly FTIZ01 (sample SAMEA3914822, study PRJEB12502) | metagenome | biome: forest; material: soil | place: USA | collected 2012-03-12 | depth 0.1 m
GAGCGGTTGGGATGAAAGTGGCCATCATCGCCATCGCGGGACGGGCCCGTCGGTTGGGCAAGAGAAATGCTATCAATATCGTTCCAGTCTTGTCTGTTTTCTGCGCTCCTCAGAGCGTGATCGATGGGATGGATTGGATGGTATGACCGCATCATCTCGTCCGCTACATCTAACCCGATACCAGTCTAGGCAGATCCCGCTTGACGGGAAAACCCTTGTCCATTTACATCTTTAAGTTGTCATCACCCATCCAATGTGATCCCCCTGCGCATCGCCATCCCCCAACCTGCCTAACCCAATTGTACCCCATTGGACATACGCCCAACGCCTTTAGCTTCTCCCTAACCTCATTCTCCCGTTTCCGCCTTGCCTCCTCTTCTAAGAGCCTCTTGATGATTTTATCCCGCGCTGCAGCTGTTGCTGCCTCCCGCGCTGTCCGCTGCAGCTCCCGGAACTGCTCCTCGCGTTCCTCCTCCGCCCGCCGGTCACGTTGCAGCTGCTCCCATACCGCGTCGCTGACTCCCACGTCGCGCACGCTGTTACCGCATCCGCTGTCGTTCCCGTCTTGTGGCTTTGCCTTGACGACCTGCTCCGGGACTTGGGCGGGGGCGTCCTTAACCGATGGTGGTGTCCCGTCTTCACTGCTGGGTGGCGGTGCCTGGGCTTGTGTTGACACGGACGTGGTGGTTGAGAATGAAGGATGCTGCGGTAGTGCATTGTGTGGTGCGAGCGGCTGCTGCCCGATGTCGTGCAAGTTCGCCATCTTGACGAATTTGGCTCGAGATGCACGCTCTTTCAGCATCTTGTTGAGCTCTGCGGTGATAACATCTTCAGCTACGAAGAGCTGGCCTTTCGCAAGGCCTTGCTTATTGCGAAGTGCTGTGTTGAACACCGCCTTTGCGAGGGCCTGGACATCGCGTGCGCTCGCCCAGTTGTCCTGCGCAGCCAGATCCGTAAAGGCCCGCAGCATGGCTTTCTTGAACGGAGCGGTGGGATTTTCCAAGCACGTTATATCAAGGTGCTTGCCGCTCTTTTCCTTCAAGGAGTGTTTCTGTTTCCGGAGAAGCTGGAGCATCAGCGCCATGCACTCGTCGGCCGTCAAGGCTCGGAAGTCGATCACTTCGGGAAACCGCGAGGTCAAACCCGAGTTGACCGACATCAGCCGGTTGATGTCGGCCTCATACCCGGCTAGGATGATGACTATCTTCTTGAAGTAGCGGTCTTTCGTGACCGAGTCGACAATCTCGTCCATTGCCTCCTTGGCAAATCGCCCCTCGCCAAGACGATAGGCCTCGTCGACGAAGAGCACCCGTCCCAAAGCTTTGTCAAAGAGCTGCTGCACTTTAGGCCCCGTGTGGCCCACGTACTGGCCGATGAGGTCTGTGGCCGAGCACTCGACGACTTCGGCGCTGGCCAAAAACCCCATGTCGTAAAACACTTTGCCCATCTTCTTTGCTGTGGTGGTCTTGCCCGTGCCTGGGGGTCCGCGGAAGAGGAAATTGAAGGGGATATTCTCCTTGGGCTCCATGTCGACGGATTTGAATGCCCTTACCGTGTCCTGGTAGCCCTCGAGCGACGCCACAATCTGCTCGCAGCCGACGGTGCCTTCGAAAAGCTTGCGAACGTTGGTCTCGGCCCTCTCGGCTCGGTCAAAGTTCTCGTCAAAGTCGAGGGCTTCTAGGAGCGTACTTGACTTGGCCGCTTTTTTTGACAGACGAGTTTGATGGCGAGCCTTGGTGGCGTCGAGGATGATATCAATCTCGCCTGCGTTGCCAAAGTTGGGACGGTTGCGGGCCCGCTTGAGCATCTCCATGGCGACATTGGCCGCTTGGTCTGTGACCTGGTAGCCAAGTTTCTTGATCTTCATGTCGAAGATCTTGCGCAGTTCGTCGTCTGAGAAGTCCTCGAAATGGAAGCCCGACGAGATGGGAAAGCGCCGGCTGAGACCCGGGTTGACATTCTGGAACATGTTCTCCATCTGGTCCTTGTATCCTAATAGGAGGACGCAGCGGTCATCTCCAGGCACGCTCTGTACCTCAGCCACGATGGTGTCGATGACGGCCGTCTTGAAGATATCTGACGTCGAGCCTTGTGCTCCGCCGCCGTACAGTCCGTAAGCTTCGTCGATAACGAGAACCTTGCCAACTGCCGCGGCTAGGATGCCTTTTGTCTGCTTCTCCGACTCTCCGAGATGTGCTCCAACAAAATCGGATGGGTTTTTGACGACGACTATTGGACAGGTCATGTCAGTGCCAGGTGCGCAGGAGTCTTTCCCATACTGAGTCTCGTACCTTCGCCCTTGGACAGCAACCCAAGAGCGACCAAGATCTCGCCATACAACTTGGCCACGGTTGTTTTGCCGGTGCCGGGGTTCCCAAGAAAGACTTTGTTGAGTGAGTACTGGATGAGAGGCTGCTCGTCCAGTTCGCGGAGATAATTCTGCTGGATGCTGTCGACAAGTGACTGGACGGCTTCTTTAACTGCCCCAAGCCCGAGCAAACCCGTTTGGAGAGTCTTCCAAGCCTCGCATTTGGTGAGAGCATCGCTGGGCTTAGGACCAATCAGGTCCTCGTTGGTGAAGAGAAAGTCGTCCGGCTTGAGACCGGCCTTGCGTTCTCGCCGCAAACGGGCTGCTTGTCTGCGCGAGATTCTGTCGAGAACGTTTTCGACCTCGCCAGCATTGCCAAACCCTCGCTTTCCGCGCCCACGTCCAATGCGTCGAGAGACGATGCGGCAATAAAGCCCGGCAAGCCCGTCTTCGCATTTCATGGCGTTGTTGTACTTCTTGTTGAGCTTGAGTTGGAAGATGGCGAGGAGCTCGGCGTCGGTGTAATCGGCAAAGGTTATTTCAACCGGGAAACGTCGTGGGAGCCCCGGGTTGTGGGAAAATAAGCTCTCCATCTCCTTATTGTATCCAGCGACGACGAAAACAACCTTGCCCCTGAGGTTCTCGACTTCGGCGAGGAGGTAGTCGAGGATGGCTCCTCCGCCTGGGCTGTTGCCCGAGGTCAGCTGGTAAGCCTCATCGATGAACAGGACCCCGCCGCCGGCAGTGAGAATCTCGTCAATGAGCTTCTTACACCCAGAGACGGCTATATTCGCCAGCGCTGCTCCGGTGGTTTCCTTGAAGCACGCGCCAGGGATGACACAAAGGTCTGTGAGAAGCTGAGCATATAGGCGAGCCACTGTAGTTTTTCCTGTAAACGACGCACGTTAATGCCAGCGTAACAAGCCAAAACGATGGAAAGGGGACACACCGGTTCCGGGGTTACCCAGCATGGAGCAGCTGAACCGCTCAGATGCCATGGAGATGCCCTGGCGCAACGCCGTGTCGACCTTGGACTTGACGTTGAGGAATTCCTGCTTTACCTCCTCCAGGCCAATCATCTGCATCAAGTCGTCCAGGGGCTTGCTGTGCGCGCCCTCGGACTGCTTGAGGAACTCCCACTCGGTCTGCGCGCCGCTGTTGCCGGTCCAAGAATAGGGCGGCGGCAGCTTCACTTGTGCCGAAGCTTTCATCGTAGCAATCTTTTTCGCAACATCAGCAGCTTTAGCAACCGTCACGGCTCGCTGCTTCAGAGCCTCTAGTTCTAACTTGCGGTCTTCAAGCGTCTGTTTCTGCTTTTCTGCTTCCGTGCCGTACTGGTCGACCCGCCGTTGGTGGTGGATCTCGTCGTCGATCTCCTGGAGTTTCCGCTTGTAGCTCTCTTCGCGCCGGGCGCGTTCTTCTTCGAGCTGTAGATCGCGCTTGGCCCGGCGTTCCATCTCCTGGTCCTCCTGGATACACTCGCGGCAGCCGTCGCCCTCCTTTCCGCAGCGGACCTTGGTCTTGTGCTGCCTTTCGCATACCTTACCGATCCGTTGGTTGCACTCGGTCTTGCTGTGGTCCACGACGCGGTGGCAGCGGGATGTGCATTTATGGACGCCGCATTTCAGGGGCGCATTACTGTGCCGGGTTAATACCTATCAGTAGTAATTCGGATTCCACACATACCACAACTCGGTGCAGCCCCCATCCGGGCACGACTTGTCAAAGTCGATGGGCTCCTTGAGCAGGGCGGTCCGGGACGGGTGCTTGCCGCAGTAGACGGGGAGGCCATCGTAAAGATGTCCCTTGGCTTTCAGCAGCTCGAAGAACGGATGCCAGGTACTTCTTCCCTTTTTGCTCTGCATGAAGGTTGCCATGTTGCCGATTAGAATGATGCCGTTGCGGGCTCGCGTCATGAGGACGTTGAGCCGCTCCGGGGCAGACATAAAGCCGATGTCACCGGTCTCGTTGCTGCGGGTGAGAGAGGCGATGACGATGTCGCTCTCTTCGCCCTGGTAGTTGTCTGCCGTAGCCAAGGTTAATCGCTCGTCTCGGAAGAACAGGAATGCGGGAAAACATACCTATTGTAGAGATGCGCAGCGGCGTCTTGTTAACTTTTGCGGCGGCCTCACTAATCAAGCCTGCGCGGATTAGCTCGTTTTTGTCCATCTCGCTCAGAGAGGGATCATGCTGGTTGGTCTCAAAGAGCTCTCGCAGGACCCTCAACTGGCCTAGATACGGGGTCAAGACGACGATGCGGTCCGAGGCGTACCCCTGCTGGCCGAGGTACTTGACGCAGCGCAAGACCATCTCGGCCTCAAACGGGTTTCTCTTGCTCTCCTTGCTGCTGGGGTCACGACGGTCGCGGACGCGCTTGTCCGAGTCCTCCTGCACACCGTGGTTCAAGAAGACAACGCGGTCTTGCAGCCCGAGAATCTCTGGGCGCCCGTACGTCTTGGGTCCGTCTAGCAGATTCGGGTACGTCAACTCGCGGGCAAAGACCGAAATCTCAGGCGCCATGCGGTGTTGTTTATGCAACGTCGCATGGCTCGCCCCTTGCTTGATCAAGCGCTCAAACAAGGAGCAGTTCAGATCAAAGCCCTCGCCCTTCTCGACAGACAAGGCGTAGTTGTTGATTTTGGGGCGCAGCTGCTTGTGGTCTCCGATCAGCATAAGTTGCTTGACGGTGGGTACCAAGGCCGTCAAGATGTGGCTCTCGAGTATCTCTCCCGCTTCTTCAACCAGGACGACGTCTGGCTTGGCCGCCCGGATCAGCCTGTCGTATTTTGCTGTCCTGGTCGTCGTGCAGCCGATGACCATCTTTTGCTCCATGATGTGGGCATCCTTTTCGCGGAATAGAACCTCAATCTGCCCTTGGACCTCGTCAAACTCGCGGGTGGCGTCTTCGAATTCGTTGAGATGCTCATCGGCCAAGGCCTGCACCCATCGCTGGTGGTGCTCCGCCCGAACCGCGGGTGGCATGTCCCACACGGCCTTTGCGCTGAGCGGGAGCTCCTTGATAAACACACCGGGCCCGGAGCCCTTGATCCATTGGTGGTACAAATAATCCGGGCCTGTCTTCTTGCCTTTCTTGCCCGCTCGGGCCCAGTCGGGTTTGCCGGCAGGGACCTGGAGTGCCTCGAGGAACGTGTGACCCCCTTCTGCAAACTCGAGATATTCTTGGAGGTCATCCCACTTGGCAGAGAAGCCGCCAAAGTTTTGGAACGTCTTTTGAACTTTGTCTCCCAACCGCGAGACATCCTCCTTTAGGGCGCTGATGGCATTCCAAGCCGCCTGGGATCGCTGGTATTTTATTTGTTGTTCCGACAGAAGCAAGGCCGAGGTTCGAGGAGTGCATTTGCTCTTGGGCCCGATGCGCGCCATGGATGAAGCCGGGATGCCGATATCAAGAAGATCCTCCAGAAACTGGTCCAGGGCGTGGTTGGTGTAGCTTAGGACGAGAACTCGAAGCCCAGCCTTGACGATAACGTGTGCGATTTGGGCCCCAACGAAGGATTTGCCAGTCCCTACAGTACGTCAGTCAGCTCTCATTGTTTGGATGGATTTAACGAAGCCGCGTGCATACCTGGCGGCCCTTGGATTAGGCTCACTGGACTGCGCAAGGCAAGAAGCAGGGCGGCAAGCTGGGACTCGTCAATTTGAGTCTGGCCCGTCAAAGCCGCGTCTATCCTGACAGTGCCGTCTCCGTCATTAGGGCTGGTCTCGAGTTTAGCGACGAAGGGTCGCAGTTGCTTGGGTATCTCAAAGCTGGAGTCCGAGATGGAGAGTGGGTCGACGAGAAGGTCGAGGAGAGGGACGTCAGTCGCCCGCTGCAACCCAAGAAGAACCGGCTCGTAGGCAAACACGGGCGTGTCAACCAGAAAGAACTGCACAGATGACCGAGTTGGCAAGGCGAGCGAGAGCAGAGCCTGCCGAAGGCCGCCGTGGTCGATGAACTGTAGGGAGACGATCGGGGTGTCTTTGGCTAGGTTGTCGATGTCACGGTGAACCGAAGCAAACCCCAAGATCTCGTTGTCGCGGCACAAGACACCGAATGCCTGGTGTTTGAGGCTGCTGGGATGATCTTTCAACATTTTTTTCCGCGCTTGGGCGTGTTGCCCCTGGATCCACTGAAGTCCGGCGTAACATTCGAGCAACAGAGTGCATCGTTTGTACCGTCCCGTGGTACTGTCTCCAATGTCAATCCCGACCGGCACAAAATTGCCCAGCGGTGTGGCACGCCGATTACCCTTCTTCTTGCCCATGGCGACTTGAATATCTTCACGCAGTTCGGCGAGCATGTCCTCTCGGAGAAGCCTGAACTGGTTGTCGAGATGGACACGGGGTCGCTCCTCCATCTTGGTTGCGAGCACGTCGGCTGAAGTCAGGTAATAAGGCGTCTGGGTTGACAGAAACTCGTCTGTGGTGGGATATGTGCGGATAAGGCGGAAATCTGTCTTGTCGTTGTCGTGGCGACCCCCTGGGCCTCCTGGCTGAGCGACCAAACTCGAAGAGCGGCGGATTTGGGCGACCTTTTGGATCTTGTACCCTAGCTCACGGGTTGTATGATCCTGGCACTTGAGGATCTGCTCGCTATCTGCCACGCATGCCACAAGTTTTACCACGTCCACGGGCGTGTCCGGCGGCAGTGAGATGAGCTCGAGGGCAAGCCAAGCAAATGGAAATAAGGCATCCTCCGGAATTTGGCGTGAGCTGAAAAGATCGATCAGGGCGTTCAAAACGGTAGGCGGGTCTGTCACCACGAGGAGGACCCGGCGTAGATGTTGGCCGTCGGCGAGGGCCTTGACGCCGGGTTCTGCAAGATAGCGCAAGAAAGGGAGCGTATGAGAAGCAACAAACGGTACCGACAGGTCAACTCGAACAGCGTCTCTCACGGCGTCAAGACCCGGTGCGCTTAATCCGAGAATCTCGACGCACTGGCTGGGCGACGGCTGGCTCCGGACAGCCTCCAGGAACAGCTGGGCATCCTGGGGGCTGCGGACCGAACGCTTTCCCGCCACCGCGTCTCGGAAAAGACCTTGGAGGCGAGCAGCTCGGCGGGACAGATCCTGAGACGTCGCCATGATAGCGGGAGGTTGATGGTTTGCAGAAAGAAACACGCTCTGGGGCATGCACGGAGGGGCGAGTCTGATTAGGGTAGCCGTCGAGGAGGGATGCAGAGCGAAGTATCAGGTGCTACCGGGTCTGGCGGTAATATTTAAGGTAGTAGATAGACAAAAGTCTCCGGTTACAAATATCATCAATGATCTCTTGGGCAGCATTTGGCGAGGTCTGTCTGCCCCCCAGCGGGGCCCTGCAGATGCTTGGGGCCCGAGACGCGGCCAACGGTAAACACAGCCTGCAAGACGGACGAATCATGGCCGCGGGGGTGTAGGCCTCAGTGCATAATCGACACATAACACGGAAAGGTGCCTGGAAGCCCTCCCTCTCGGCCATAGCAAGACGGATGTGGAGCAACCAAGGCTCCTAGGCGCTTATGCGGGTATCCAGAGACGGGGCCTTGCGCTCCTGTCATGGGAATCAATGGAGACCGGTGCTTAAACCGGCGTTGAAACCGATTAGTTCTCGTGATATAACAATCTCCAGTCTGGACCATTGATGACTGACTGGCTGTCCGTCTGCAAACCCCGCTCCTTTGCGAGTGCATATATGACCTACGCTGCCCTGCTGTGTAACACGAGAATTGGCCAGTTGGCCAGCAAAGCGGCCAGAAAAAGCCTAGGCTTGGCTGAAAAGGGGTTCACTGCCTCTAAAAGATAACCAACAGCCACACGCCCATGCGAACCCCGAAGATCAGGCAGAAAAAGGCAGCCAGTGGGCCTCAATGATGCCTTGCCACGGTGCAAAACACTTCCACCTGATTCCGGACACCTCAAATACTCTGTATTAATATCTCCGCTGCTGCTCATCCCGCATGAAGCCATAATTCCTACCTCCTGCCGCATTCACAACTCACCCTTATTCAACCAAGCACCCGTAGTCTGCTCAGTTGCCATTCTTTACAATGGCATCCGGATGGGCACCCAAAAAGCACCATCCCTGGTTTCTCAACAAGCAGCCTAAAGGGCGGGTGGTGGCCCCGTCGCCAGCTCCGGCGTTTGGTGAGTTGATCCATACTCTGCGAGTGGAGGATCTCGAAGAGGCATCTCGAAAACACCAAAGCTTGGCTCAAATCCAGCACGTCCAAACTGTCACCTCTTACAGTTGGGTCGAAAAGAAAGGCTCCGGTCCGACAATCTTGGTTCCGGGTAGGCAAACCTCCCTCCCCGCAGGACTTGTGGAACACCATCAGGCAATGCGTCTATCTAATCAACCCATTGTCGCAGGTAAACCCCCGTTGTGGACGCCTAAAGCCGCTCTTACGCCCCTGAAGGAGGATAGCGGCTCCTATTTCCGGGATAAGAATGCAGCGCGGTATCCTAGCCACCCATTGGAGCCCGCCATCGTTGCCGCTCTCGCTGCCGATCCCGCCCTCCCGGCCCAGGTCGACATTTTTGCCTGCGGGAGCACCGTGGGCAACCTCTTGCGATTTGCCCGCGGCCAGGAGAAAACATCCCGGATGCTGGCTTACAAAGCCCACAACACCGTCTTCCTCGTCCGGCGCGAGAACTCGCCCACCGAGCTGATCCCAGACGTCCGGGGCTACGGCCACACGTTCCCCGAAGCCAACACCACATGGGAGCCAGATGTCAAGGGCTCCGCCTCCCACCAGCGCCTCATCCGTTACACCTTTGGAGGGCTGGACCTCGTCGTCCGGTTCGAGGCCGACGGGTACATCAAACCCCGTGGCAGTCCCACGCCCAGGCCCCACACGAAAACAACTACTCCTTCCCCCTCCACAACCGACGAGGACCCCCTGACCTCCCTGACCACCTCCCTCACCACCACAACCCTATCTCACCCCGTGACGGACCCCACCAACCCCGCGACGCTCACCATCATCCCCTCCCACACCCCTATCATCCCCCACGCCCACCTCTTCGACCTCAAAACTCGCAGCATCCACTCCCGCCACACCAAAAACCACCTCGCCGACGAACTTCCCCGCCTCTGGGTCTCGCGCATTCCCACCTTTATCTTGGCTTTCCACACCCGGGGGCTGTTCCATTTGGGGGATGTCGAGATAAAGGATACACGTGGGGAGGTGGAGGTGTGGGAAAGGGAGCATGCGGAGGAGCTGGGGCGATTGGCGGGGGTCTTGTATTGGCTTAGAGGAGTTGTGGAGGACGAGGGGGTGGAGGTTTGTATGAGTGAGGGAGGAGGGTTGGAGGTGAGGAGGATTGTTGGAGTGGAAGGAGGGGTGGCGGGAGAAGCTGTGAGGAAGAGCTGGGTGAAGGTGGGGAGGGGGGAGGAGGAGGGTGCAGGGGTGAGTAGAGAGGATGGGAATGAGAAGGTTGAGTCAGATGCTGAGGAAGAGGTCTGGTGGGATGATGGAGAGACGAAGGACTTTACGGCTTGCGGCCAGGACTGCGGGTATTGTGGCAATTGTACGTATTGACGTAGGGGAGAGTGATGTGATATTTCTCCCGTTCAGTCTGTTTTTGTTTGCAATGATCTCGAGGGCTTCGTCTCATGCTTCTTCGATGAAGGGGTTCTCTTGCAGGGGTTCTTTAATGCCTTTCTATCCGCCTTGGTGGTTGAGGGTTTTCCTCGATGGTTTATGCGGCATCTTGCGGACGCTCCTCAATGCTCCAGCTGCCTCGGGGTGCCTCGGGGTGCCTCCCTTGAGAGGGTCGGTTTTTGCGTGGGGGTGTTGAGATTTAGGGGCCTTGGGACTCGCATATTGGGAATTTGGAGGATGGGAAGTTCCAGTTGTAACAACACGCTGGTTTTGGGGCGCGGTGCCGGTCCTCGCGCAATTCCCAAGACCATCGAGAAAATGCGTAAGGTTTGCACACGGGACTTTTTCTCCCAGACTTTTCGAGTCCCTTGTCTGGCAGGTTGAGGTCGACAGCCGTCAGAGAATGTGCGGCAACAAGAGTAATCACACCTGACTCTTTTACCTCGTTGCACATCTCCACCAGCACTCTCCCTTATCAGAGCACGTATCCAGCAGTGCCCACGATCCCTGACTCGGAAGATAATAGCGACCTCCTTTTCACCGAGTCAGAAGAAACACAGTAGTATCAACAATCGGTGACTCGGAGGAGGACAGTGACCTGCTGTTTACTGATTCGGAGATCGAGGGTGTGAAGGGTATCATCTTTGACGACTAAAGGTATATTGACACTTTTCCAGATGTGAGCCCACGCATTCAGTTGCTGCTTCTGTTGTCCCGGAGGTTGAGCCGATCATCGTTCCAAAGGCAGAGTCAATATTCGACACAAATGATGAGTCGATCATCGTCTCCCAGCCTGAGCCAACTCTCTATGTTGCAGATTACGACGTGGTTGACGATGGGAACTCGAGTTCAGGGGACGGAGATGGTGTGGATCTTGGCAGCAACGCGGACGACAACCTGCCTGTTCCGTCATCGCCACACGCAGCTATAAGTGCAGGTGGGGACTCGGAGTACGAGCACAAAACATTCAGTGACTCGCCCGACGGCTCAGAAAACACCCCTATCCCCTCCCC
>FTIZ01328706.1_pt1 | contig 10896 bp, 10 predicted proteins | sample 1658381 | NCBI WGS metagenome assembly FTIZ01 (sample SAMEA3914822, study PRJEB12502) | metagenome | biome: forest; material: soil | place: USA | collected 2012-03-12 | depth 0.1 m
CGCGTGCGACGAGCGGGCCGAGGTGGGACATTGCTGTGGTTATTTGTTGGTGGAGTTCGGGGGAGGGGGGTTTTAGGGGGATGAAATTTGTCTTTTCTCTCAATCAGTTTCGGTTCATGGGTAGGATAACTGAAAGAGGGTTTGAAAGGGGTGGGAGGGTTGCTAGAATGAGTTGGGTGGAGGGAGGGGGCTGAAAAGGGATGGAAGAAGTGAGGGGGCTGGAAAGGGGGGATGAGAAAGAGGCTTACCCAGAACTCGGCCGAGGCGGCTTTGGGGAGGGGCTCGTTGCCGTCGAGGACTTTGATGGAGAAAAGGAAGAAGAACTCGAGGAGCGGGGCGAGGTGAGGTTGGAAGAGGACGTCGGGGTACTTGGACATGATCTTGTCGATGAAGGTGATGCCGTTCAGGGAGATTTCCGTGTCGGCTTCGGGTTCTGCGGGGGGGTGGTCAACAACCATTATACGAAAACGGGGAGAATATGGCACATACCCGGCAGCGCCTGGAGGATGGAAATCACCCACGGCACAAGCCTCCCGAGCTGTGCCGGCACGTAGGCCTTTGGCCCCCGGTAGAGGCTTCCGACAAAGGAGCAGGCGGTGCTCAGCAGGGTGCCGATCCGCGGCGTCTCAAACCGCTGCTGGACAAAGTAGTCCGTAACTACATCTGGCGGGAAGACGAAGGGCCCCGGCTCCGTCTCGGAGAAGCCGGCGCGGAGGATGTTGCAGATGATTTCCACGACCTCTCCGCTGGTGTTGAACACCCGCTGGACGCCCACCAGGACCTGCGTGATGTTCTCTTGCAGGCCGGAGAGCCTGCTGTTGGCGTGGTGGGACGGCGGCTCGCTGTCCAGGTCGACCGGGTGTTCTTTGACATCCTGCATGCCCTTGGCCACACTGGCGAGGCACCGCATGGATCGGAGGGCAATCTGCAGAGAAACCTCCTCCGTCGGGGGTGCCGCCTGCGGATTCGGCGGGTCCAGTCCTCTGAGGAAGTCTGGTTGTCGGAGGTCCAGAAGACTCGGGTTTGCCTTGAGCTGGACAGCAAGCTCGAAGTCCTTCTTGAGGGTATTGTACAGCTCCTCAAACATGCCCAGTCTCTGGTTCTCGTCTTTGATGGCTTGGATAATTGAGGCGATGGAAAGCACAATCCGCTCCTCGGCCAGCGAGTCGAGCACCTGGCTGCTTCGGATGGTTTGGTAGTGCGCGATAAAAGCACCGGCCTCACCGGTGAGAATCGAGCGACATGAGGAGCAGAGGGTGGAGATGGACCGGGCCGACGGGCCCCCAAGAACAGAGTCGCCCACGGCGGCAAAGAGAAGATTGAGGGCGTTTGGCAGATACTGGGCATTCCGCTCAAAGTACTCGCAGTACCTCTCAATCAGCGCCAGCCCGGTCTGGCGCAGACGTAGCGGGATGGCCTGGGCCTGCCCGATGAGATCAAAGAAGGGAGGGGCGAAGACCTTGCTTAGCTCTGGATCATACTTGGCCTCGTCCGAGATGCAGTCGGAGAGGGCGCCGAGGCAGAAGGCCGAGGCCTCAAGCTCGGCCCAGGACTGGGTCGCGAGGGCTTGGAGAAAGAGACCGGCAAAAAAAGAGACGAGGCTCACGCCCTCGAGGGTGAAAACGGACTGGAGCATGTCGGTCACGTCTTTCCTGGCATCGCCGAAAGCGATGCGCTCTGTCGAGTCCCACTCCGCAAAGGTCTCGGCCGGCGGCCATTGGATTTTGCGCCAGCAGTTGAGCACCACGGTTTTGAGATGCTGCTCGGCGTATGGCTTCCAATTTTGAGACCCTTCCTCGTCCGAATACGTGGTATCGATCATGGTCTCGATGAAGGTTGACCAAAACTCGAGAGCAGGAACGAAGATGGTATCCTCGCCAACGAGATAGCCGTCGGCGGCCAGAAGCCCACTCAGGCTCTCCAGAAACCTCTGCGAGCGGTTGTCAGTGCTGTACATGAGATCTTGCACCTTGGCGTCCCCGTAAGCTAGGATCAAGAGGCCGAACGAGATGCCATCCTCCTGGTGGTTCCCGTGGAGGGTGCGCTGATAATGCTCGGCCGCCCAAGGGCTTTCGAAGAGGGAGGCGAGCGTGTCGTACTGCTCGTCGGTGAAGAAGGCCGAGTAGTTGCCAAGTGCATCGCTGAACAGCTCAGCCGTTGGTTGGAAGAGCTCCTGGTCGGCGAAGCAGTTGATGGCGGGTCCGACGAGCTGTCTCAGGGGGGCAACCAGCTCTGGGATCGGGGATGCTCGCTGCGCATACAAAATCCAGGCCTATTTTGCATTAATTGAGGATTGTGTTGAGAGTGATTCCGGGATTTCACGTACCTGGAAGCAACTAAGAGCCTCTCCTGGCGTCTTTATGTGAGAGTTGTCTTGAGAAGGAGAGAAACCTCGGGCAAGCAGAGACACCACATCGGGCCCATTCTTGACGAGGCGGCTGTGTACTTGAACGCTGGTCTGGTCAGTTCGTTTCTTGCAGCTCGCATTCACTGCGGTGGGAGTTATTGCTCACAATTTGGGGGCACTCATGTCGGTCTTGCCCACCTCCTCGACGAGCGTCGTAGCAAACCATATTGCCACCCTCAGCATTTGGCGGTCTAGCTTGTCGACGAGGACGTCGGTCGAGAGGGCATCGTCCAAGCTGTCGACGGGTGCACCCCGGCCGAGATCCAAGCAGTAGACGAGGTGGCGTACGCAGTTGGGCCACAGGTGGGAGAAGTGCATGAAGTAGGTGACGAGGGCGGTGCACAGCTTCTTGATGACGAAGTTGGCGGCCCCGTCGGCAAGCGACTGGATGGTCCAGCCGACGATGTTGGGGAGGAGGCCCCTTGCGTCGTCCTCGCTCAGGCCGGTGCTGTCCCGGTTGAGCTTGATGATGAGGGTCAGGGCGGCATAGAAGCGGATGTTGTCCTCGCGGTGGGCGATCAGGCTCTGGGCGAGCTGCCAGCCCTCGGGCGACCTCTGGAGGCGGTGCAGCACCTCCTGGATCCTGGAGATGGTCTCGGGCGGGTTTGGCTGGTAGAGGGCGCGGATCAACTATTCGATGTTTGAATCAGCCTTTCAGTTCTTGTTGTTCACTTTCATCTTTTTCTTCTCCTCCATCTCCTCTCTTCAGTTTCTTTCTCTGCCAGCTCTGGTCACTCACTGCTTCGACTTCTGCGAGGCTTGTCGGCAAGGGCAGCTGCTCCATTGTGCTGTCGGCCATTTTGTTGTTTTGCTGGTGTATTCCTAGGTTCCTGCTAGGGAGGACCTATTCCGCAGAGAATAAAAAGCCCAGCAACAGCCCGGCTCCAGAGCTGAACCAAACGCAGCAGAACAGCACAAAATGCAACGTCACGCCGGGAAGTTGAATCTCATAGCACGGGGTGGGGTCTGTGAGTCTCGCAAGTCGGAGTTTATCTGTTTTGTGACCTGGTGGTCCGCCGGTGATTTACTGTGTGAAAAGGAGCAAGCTGCGAGCAAGCTGAGGCGTCTGCTTGGGTGACGGGTCTCTCAGTGTCCAGGCCTTCGCTGTGCTGTGTGGTGGTGATGATGACCACCAACCAACGCTCAAGGAGCGCAGCTCTTGTGGAACCAACGCCTCTGGGTTCGCTCGTGCAGGAGCTTCGCAGCAGCAGCTTGATCCCCACCTCGGGCACCTTCCAGCACCCCACCTCGCAGGGGTCAGCCACCTCAGGCTCTCCGTGCCGTGAACACAGAATCCCCAGAGATCGTTCGTTCGGGTGGGTGGCACAGCAGCACATGGGGGTCGCGTGTGTTCATGCAGTTATCCGCCGCCATCCCTTTCGTCATCCGCCGGATCCTTTTTCTGGCTTGCAAGACCTCGCATGTGTGTGCTACTTATCAGCATGCACGCGCAAGCGATGTCTTCCATCTCAATGATCGATCCATGAAAGCGGCTCTGTCTTGCCCGGGGGAAGATGTCCATTTGGCGGGGCTTGGAGGGGCAACGAGCAACCAAGCTGCTGACGCGCAGCGGGCGGGAAGTGGGGTGTTGCTGTGCTGCACTGCGACCGGCGGGACCTCTCATCCGTGTCGCCTCCACTGATACTCCCTTGGTCAGGTAGCTCCAGTAGCCACTCGCATCAACCTCCAATACCCGCACCGTTGCGGGGACGCCAGACCTCCTGCTGCTCCGTCTCCCTGTTCCGTTCGGCTCTCAACTCGGGGCCGACACGGTTTGGTCCAACCATCTCTGGGTAACCCGTCATCCATGCGGCATATCTGGGCTCGGCACAGCTCTGCGGTGACATTGACGACTCGATCTTCACGGTTATCCTCTCGAGCATTCCCTCGACGACCCTCTACGGCGTCCCCTCTCTTGCGAGCCACCACCTCGGTCCCTCCCCCTCTCCCTCCCCGCCTGTCCCGGTCCAGTCTGCCCGCCTCGACCGCCGCAGTATTCCGAACCACGCGCGGATTCCACACCACCACCGCGGCCGCATTCCCGTCTGTCGAAGAGATGGAGACTGTCAACACCACCGCCCGGCTGGCTGCCCTCCGGGCCCTGATGAAGGAGAACGGCGTCGACATCTACGGTATGCCCTACGTATCCCCATCCTCACCAGTCCCAACGGCTGACATTGATTTCTACAGTCGTGCCCTCTGAAGACAGCCACGCCTCCGAGTACATTGCCGCATGCGACGGCCGCCGCGCCTTCATCTCCGGCTTCACCGGCTCTGCGGGCACCGCCGTCATCACACACGACAAAGCCGCCCTCGCCACCGACGGGCGGTACTTCAACCAGGCCGGGAAGCAGTTAGACGGGAACTGGCACCTGCTCAAGACGGGGATGCAGGATGTCCCTACCTGGCAGGACTGGGCCGCCGAGGAGTCGGCCGGTGGCAAGACGGTGGGCGTTGACCCCGCTCTGATAGCAAGCTCCATTGCCGAAAAGCTGGACGAGACCGTCAAGAAGAGCGGCGGTGCCGCCGTCAAGGCCGTCAGCGAGAACCTAGTGGACAAGGTCTGGGGATCCGAAAGGCCTTCCCGCTCCAGCAACCCCATCTTCCTCCTAGCTCAAAAGTACTCCGGCAAGGACACGGCAACAAAGCTCACCGACCTCCGCAAGGAGCTGGAGAAGAAGAAGGCCGCCGCGTTTGTGCTGTCCATGCTGGACGAGATCGCGTGGCTCTTCAACCTCCGCGGCAGCGACATCACCTACAACCCCGTCTTCTTCTCGTACGCCATTGTGACGCAGGATTCCGCGACGCTGTACGTGGACGACTCCAAACTGACCGACGAGTGCCGAACCTATCTGGACCAGAACAAGGTCTCGGTCAAGCCGTACGATGCTCTGTTCACCGACGCCAAGGCCCTGGCTAGCGCCGCCGAGGCTAAGGCAACGTCGGAGCCACCCAAGAAGTACTTCGTCTCTAACAAGGGCTCGTGGGCGCTGAAGCTGGCTCTGGGCGGCGACAAGTTCGTCGAGGAGGTCAGGAGCCCCGTCGGCGACGCCAAGGCTGTCAAGAACGACACGGAGCTCGAGGGCATGAGGCAATGCCACATCCGAGACGGCGCGGCCTTGATCCAGTTCTTTGCCTGGCTGGAGGACCAGCTCATCAACAAAAATGCCGTCCTTGACGAGGTGGCCGCCGCTGACCAGCTCGAAGAGTTCCGGAAAAAGCAGCAAGACTTTGTCGGCCTCTCCTTCGACACCATCTCCTCGACCGGGCCAAAGTGAGTTACCCCTGAATAGTTGCCCCTGAATACCTGCCCGTCAGCGTCTCCCGCTCACACCCAACAGCGCCGCCGTAATCCACTACAAGCCAGAACCAGGCGCGTGCGCCGTCATCGACCCCAACGCCATCTACCTGTGCGATTCCGGAGCGCAGTACTTCGACGGCACCACCGACACCACCCGGACCCTGCACTTCGGCACCCCTACCGCACAAGAAAAGAAGGCCTACACCCTCGTCCTGAAGGGCAACATCGCCCTGGACACGGCCGTCTTCCCCAAGGGCACAACCGGCTTCGCGATCGATTGCCTGGCGCGGCAATTCCTCTGGGTAAGCCCATCTAACCTCTCCTCCCCAGCCACCACCAACTCACCCCCCATCCTCCCCTCCCCAACCACCACCATCGACTAATACCCGTCCAGAAACAAGGCCTCGACTACCGCCACGGCACAGGCCACGGCGTAGGCTCCTTCCTCAACGTGCACGAAGGCCCCATCGGCATCGGCACGCGCAAGCAGTACGCCGATGTCGCGCTCGCGGCCGGCAACGTGCTGAGCATCGAGCCCGGGTACTACGAGGATGGCGCGTTCGGCATCCGCATCGAGAACCTGGCGGTGGTGCGCGAGGTCAAGACGGAGTGTGTGTTTGGGGACAAGCCGTTTTTGGGGTTTGAGCATGTCACGTGCGTGCCGTATTGTCGGAATTTGATTGACGTGGGGTTGTTGAATGAGGAGGAGAGGGGGTGGTTGAATGAGAGTGGGCGGGTGGTGAGGGAACGGATGGAGGGGCGGTTGGAGGGGGATGAGTTGGCTAAGGCTTGGTTGGAGAGGGAGACTAGGCCTTTTTGAAGAAATGAGAGGGGGGAGAAAGGAAAGGATGTGGTAGGACTTGGGTTCTATTTTGATGTGTTGGTCTAGCTGTCTATCTATGTATGTTTGGAGGACCGGGCCGTGGGGTTGGGGTTGGGTTAGAAGGACATGAAGGCTGAGAGGGCAAATGCTAGGGCGAAGGAGAGCTTGAAGGCTGTGTGCCGGTCCAGCGCCGCGAGGATGCGTGAGGTTTTGGCGCGCTCTTTGAGGTGGAGGTAGCCGACTAGGTCGATGCCGTTGTGTGCCGCGAGCTGGGGGTGCTGTTAGTGATGTGTTGGGGGGGCTTGTTGGAGGGTGGGTGATAGATAGGAGAGGTGGTTTGAATAGTGTAGACGGTAGAGGAAAGACCGTGTTTCGTCGTTCATTCATTTTTCCGTCGGCGTGAAACGGGGCAGAGGAGAGAGGGGGTGGGATTGAAAGGAGACGGTACCTGGATAACAACCATCCCGATGCCCGCCAGCAGGACCAGGGTCTTGGAAAAGACGCTCACCAACAGCCCTGTCAAGAACCCTGTCCCATCCACAACGTGTCAGTTAATAGCCCCCAACAAGCAAGGGAAGAAAGGGAAACACGAGATATACCGGACAGACTCCCGCCGGAGAGCTCCTTGATGGTCTCGGCGTCCAGCAGGTCTCGCCTCTTGGTTGACGCAGCCCGGACCTGCTGCGGCACTGCTGCTGCTGGTGCTGAGGCAAAGTCAAAGTGCATGGGCCGCTGGCGGTGGACGGCCAACAGACCCGTGGTGAGACCCAGGCCGAGGGGGAGGGCGGCGCGGCGCAGCCAGGGACGGAGGGTGGTGCGGGTTAGGGTTCGGGCGAGGGTTGATGTTGTTGGGGAGGCCATTTTGGGGGTGGGAAGGTCCTGATTTGGTCCTGGTATTTTGGGATGGTTTCTGAGACTGCTTGTGTCTTTGGGACTTGGATTGGTGAATGAGTGAAGCCTTCAGCCAGGGGTTGATGCCGTGACCCGAGGGTTGTTGACTTGGGGCTGGGCTTGTGACGTAATCGGTCACTGGACAGCGCGGGCATTTCGTGTGGGAGGTTCTGCTCCAGACACGCCACCGTCTGCACTCCAGACTTGATCATGCAAATCCATCAGCAGCGATATTGTTCATCATGAAGCCCCTCGGGACTTGGACCTCGTCCACATGGTGGGAGTTGGTAGCAACACAGAAAAGACATAGAGTAGTGGTGTGTGGTTTTCAGAGCTTCAACTTGGCCGTCGTCGTCGAAAGTCTCATGGGACTGAGGAGCAGACTGCGCTAAATATCCATCCCCTTGCCCGCAAGAGCAAGGGAATAGCTACCGGACATACCATTGACCCAACGTTGGCAGTGTGCTGGCTTGGATCTTCGAAGCTGGATTCTGTATTCTGTATTCTCTAATCTGTAATTACCCACAGAATACAGAATCCTGGTGACACCACACCGAGCTTGACGAGCTTGACCCCTGCCGCTGCAGTCTGGGGCGGTCTGGGCCCGTGCGCGTGTTAATTTAGTGGGGCTCTCGTCAAGCTCTCGATTGTTGTCTTCGCGTCAGACGCGTTTTGGCGACTTTCACAACCCCACACAACTCAACAATCTTCGATTTGCAGCTTTCCACGTTGTGTTGCGCGCAATCAATCCTAGCACTTAGAACACAACTTGGTCGATACCGCATACCTGCAATCACACAACCTCGAATCTCATACCGCACAATGCCTCGGCCAAAGCGGACTCGCGTCGCCGCGACGCGCCCCACGAAAGCCGCATCCCCAGCCGAAGTGCAATCGTCTGCGACGCCGCCCATTGTGGCAAAACCTGCCGCTGCGCAAGCCGAATTTCCAGGCAGCGATATTTACGATGTCAGCGACCGCGAAAAAGAGCGTGTGAGGGAACGGGCCGCCGAGGCTGCCAAAACCGACCGCAGAACTTCCCGGCGCACCCGCGCGTCTCAACACCTGGATCTGGACTCGGAGCAAACGAGGGTGCTGGAAGACTCGAGCCGCAGAGCCAACGATGCGTTGAACAGACTAGACGACCTCAGCTCGACTTCGCGACCTGCTCAAACCGAGAGCCCAGACATTGAGCACAGCCGGAGAGACTCGGTCGGGATACAGCCCCGGCTGACCGACGTCTCGGGGCTGGACTTGGACGATGAGCTTTTTGCCAATCTGGATGATAGCCTGGACAACACAGAGAGCGCGATTGGGGAAACACAGAGCGGCTATCGCTCCACGGATACGTCCTCGTTCAACGTCGCCATGTTCAAGCGCCGGCCTAGGCAGTCGAGCGTTGCTGGGAGAGAGGAGGCCATCCGGCCGAGCAGCAGAGGACAGAATACACCCAGCATTAGCACCACCCTCAATTTCAGCAACTTTAGGCGTCGGGCTCGCGAGCCGAGCATTCTGGGTACCGCACGCAAGCCTCGGACGCAGAGGTCTGTGTCGCGAGCCTCGCAGGCTTCGCGGAACGCAAGTGTTCTCGGGGACGGCGACGACTCCGGCCCGGACGGCGAGTCTACCCCGCTCGACAGGACAAGAAGACAGACGCGCGCGTCGCTCGCAGATGGCTCCCGAAACGGGTCTCCCGAGTTGCCCACGCGCAAGCGGAAGTCACTCGAGAGCCACCAAGATGGTCGCGAGAAGAGGACTGCAGTGGAGGCGGAGATGGACGAGGGAGAGAATGAGGCGGAAGAGATCCACCAGTCCATTGAGATCGAAGTCGAGCGCACTCCGAGCCCGGCACGTGGCCGCGCCCTGGAGCGGGACCGCTTTTCGACTCCAGTCCAGGACCCCGACGATCCGGACATGGCGCCCCCCATGAGCAGCTCCTCGGAAGGCGATAGTCCCGCCGCCTGGCCTGCTCTGGACTCGCTCGCCCACCGCACCTACGCGCGGAGGCCACCGCCGAGAGCGGCTAAGACACCAGAGCTCCACGATTGCTCCTCCGACCTGTCGTCGCCCCCGTCGCTCACCCACTCGCCCAACTACGCCGCCGCAGCCAAGGCTGTGGCCAAGAAAAAGGCAGCCCCGCCACAGAAGAAAGTCACCACTGCAGACCTGACCTCACTCCTCCCGCGCCGCCGGCACAAAGCATCCACCCGCACGAGTGACACCAACGATCCCTTTGACCTGGACGCCTCGGACGACGACGCCGCGGCAGCCAACAACGAGGACGAGCTCTCCTACGTCGACTCGCGGGCCGCAAGGCGGCGCAAAGCGCAGCCCCTGAGCAAATCAACATCCAACCGCAAAGGCAAAGCCCCCGACACCAGCAATGGCGCCGGCAAGAAACGCGCGCTAAGGACATACGGTGCCCAAGAAGACAAGGAGAATGACGAGGTCGAGGTCGAGGACGAGATTGTAGTTGGCAGTGGAGGGGAAGAGGGTGGGGAGGATGAGTCGGAGGAGCTGCCGGTGGAGGAGACGAGCCAGATCATGCGGGAGCGGCTCGGGGAGGAGCTGCAGAAGGCGGTGAAGAAGTTCAAGGAGGTGGATCAGTGGGAGCTGTCGTTTGAGGAGGTCACGCAGAGCTCGTCGCCTGGGCCGGATGCGCGGTGAGGTGGCGCGGGGAGAGTGACATGCGGTTGGTCTACTGGCTGGATTATAACTTTTGATGGGTTGGCTCGGATTCTGTCTCCGGATTTTGCTGTTTTAGGGAAGGGGTAGGGGGTATCGTTGTTTATATTGCTGATCGCGGGATTGGCACGGGGTGTCAGCGTTTGCTTGGGTTAGGAATGTCACAGCTGGAGCGAACCAGCGACGCCGATTCGAATCATTGTCATATCCGTCTCTCATGCCTCATGTTGCAAGAAATAGCAACGATTTCCGTAACGCCCGGCGCCTCCGCTCCCATGCCTGCCTCGACCGAATCCAAGCTTGGTGGTGGTGCTATGCCTTTGCTGCCAAGCAGACCGTGGAAAGCTCGCTCTCCACGACCGGCAGCAAATTCGCAACTTGGTTGGCGTCCCTCAGGGCGACGGTGACGGTGTCGGGCGTCCACCCACTCATGTAAAGACTCTGTCACCGTGTCAGCAGCCCTCCTCAAGCCTTCTCAAACAAGAAACCACCTACCCGCTTGACCTTCTCAAACTCCTCCTCCCTCGCCGTATACTCCCGCATCACCACCTCCCTCTCAAAGTCCACATACACCCGTGTATCCCTCACCCGCACCACCACCCCATCCAACCGCATATACAACCGACACAGCAGCAACATCCTCGCCGGCATCACCCTCAACTTGACACTCACCACACTAATCCCGTTATCATCCAACTCACTCTCATACAACACCACCTCATCCGCAAACAAAATAGGATCCCTCCTCTTCAACAGTTCAAGCGGTATCCCCTCCCCCCACTCCACCCC
>FTIZ01117774.1_pt1 | contig 10895 bp, 13 predicted proteins | sample 1658381 | NCBI WGS metagenome assembly FTIZ01 (sample SAMEA3914822, study PRJEB12502) | metagenome | biome: forest; material: soil | place: USA | collected 2012-03-12 | depth 0.1 m
TCTTCAAGGTGTTTTTCCTGCCCTTCTCGTTTCCTGACCTTCTCGGAGTTAAGGGGCTGCTCGGCTGTAACATAGTAGGACATCTCCAAACGACCAACGAAAGTCTCCCCTTCGTAAATGCCGTCTTTCTCTTTTGCCACTCTCGCTCTCTCCTGAGCAGGTGTGCTGTTGCTGCGTGTCTCAGATGTACGGAAAGGACGGATCTACCTCTGCCTTCCACGCCATCATCCCCCCAGCAATGTCCATAATCCTTCTCTCCCCTCCATTATCCAATCCAAGCTCTTTCAGCTTCTCCACAGTCTCTTGCGAGTCCAGCCCCCTCCGGCAAACCACAAAGATGGGGGCATCCGCCTCTCCCAGCCCCGTCGGCAGGATCTCGCTGGCAGGTGTTCCATTCCGCTTGATCGCCGCCGCAGTCATCAGCAGCCTTCCGAATGGGACATTGACCGCCCCTTCGATACTGCCAAACGAGAAATGCTCCTTCTCTCTCGTGTCGATGAGGATATGTGCCGGTAGCGTGCCGTTCTCCTTGGCCGCGTGGTACGCGGCCGCCGTGATGCGCTCCTCGGGCGGGAGGGCGACGTTCGCAGTCGGGGCACTGCAGAACTGCTCGTAGTTGGGGTTCCCGGCTTTGATCCCTTTCAGCGTCAGCGTCGAGCCCTCGCCGCAGGCGAAGCAGTTCTTCTTGCGGCCGCCCATCTTGAGAGCGCGGAAGGAGTAGGGGCCAATAGCACTGTCGAGATCGTACGTGTAGATTAGCAGGGTGGGTTGCTGGAGGTTCCGTTCTGGAGGGGATGTGATGTTGGTGTCTGGGGGGATGTGGAGTGCGGAAGCGAGGATCTTGATGGCTTCGCCGGCCTGTGCCACGCCCATCATGCCCACTACCGGGCCCATGATGCCGGCTTCGCCACAGGAGACCATTGAGCTGGGTGGTGGTGGCTTTCGAAAGCAGCATCTGTAACATGGAGCGTGCTTTCCATCGACCAAACCCTGGGGTGTCGGCGGGCAGTTCAGCACAATCAGCTGGCCCGACTTTTGGACCGACGCCGCGGAGACAAGAGGTCTGCATAGCAGAACACAAATATCCGATATCAGGTACCGCGTTGCCGGATTATCGGTGCAGTCCATAACGAGGTCATACTGTGAGATGATGTCTGCCGCGTTCTGGGGGGTGATATGGAACGGGTAGGGGGTGTAAGTTGGAAGGGGGTTCAAGCCCCTGAGGTGCGTAATGAGACTGTCCACCTTCTTCATGCCGATGCGAGACGTGGCATGGCCAACCTGCCGATGGAGATTGGAGGTCTCAACGACATCGCCGTCGACGATGCCGATGGTCCCCACTCCGGCACCGGCGATGTACTGAGCGGCGGGACAGCCGAGACCACCCGCTCCGATAATAAGCACTCGGGCGTTGATCAAGCGGAGTTGCCCTAAAAGCGTCAGCTAAAACATTGCTGGATTTTAACACAGGGAGGGCGTGAAGGACTCACCTTCTTTCCCCATGCCAGGAACGATCATCTGGCGCGAGTATCTCTCGAATTCGTCGTCGGTGAGACGGCGACTATGCCCGTCTGGGGATTTAGAATCCCTCATATCTTCTCCCATAGCTTCACACTCAGTCCGTGAAACTAGAAGATATTCGGTTTCAGTTTCAGTCTCGGTCGTTGTGGCATCCGAACGGTGCTGAAGTGCCCGCACGGGTCGGCGGAACGACGGGCACTCCTAACCCCAACCCTCCTTTGCGTGGCCTTCGCTGTCACCTCGCTCTCAGGATTGCGGTGCGGAAATGATGTGGGTGCTCCGGGCCATTCACATCAGAAGTTTGCAGTGCCGTTAAGATCCGATCGTGCAATGCAATGGAACTCGGCACTTCTCCCCTTTCTAGGCAAGGCCGATTCGGATGTGCCGCTCTGGTGCTGCTGTAGGGCTGAGATGGGAATTGATTGCCCCTCCTTTTCCCCCCACCAAGATCAAGATCCTGGCTGCTCTTGGTGGGTCCAGCTGGAAGGCGGTGACCATGAGCCCCACCAAAAAGTCCGATTCTGCTGCCCATCACCCTGATGGCAGCACATCGATCCATGAACCTCGAGAGCTTGCAGATTCCCCGCCAAAGCCCATCCAACATACCCCAATTGATACCCATACCAAACCCCGTTTTGCAACCAAGAAACACACAATGGTACGCGCTTTTCAGTGCACAACTCCCAACAACATCTCGCTGACAAACCCCTCTTTCACAGGCCCCAACAGCCCCAACCGCCCCCTCCAAGCGTCTCACAGCCCGCCAAAAGGCCCGCGCCCGCCTGGCCGACCCCCTGCTCCCGCGCAAGCTCCACCGCGAAGACAACGTCGTCTCCGACAGCTTCATCGACTCCAAATCAGACAAGCGCCTCATCAAGCACTCGGCCTTCCTCTCGCGCGTGGCCAAGTCCTCCCGCAAAACATCCTCAGCCCAGAAGCTAAAGCGGCGGCGCCCCAGCAAGAAGCTCGTCACGACGCTCGAGTCGCTGGGCGACGCGCTGGACGACATCCAGGCCGAGATCGACGATGACGAGGAGCGCGGGGACGTGATGGACGCGGAGCAGGCGCGGCAGGGCAAGGTGCGGCACAAGAGCCTCAAGTCGCGGCCCGGCGCGCTGAAGAGGAAGGAGAGGCTCGTCAAGGGGGAGATGGAGCGGTTTGGGCGGAGCTTGGCGCAGTTGGCGAGCGTGGAGACTGCGGCGGCGGCGGCGGGGAGTGGGAGCGGTGGCAGTGGGAGGCAGGAGAAGATGGAGACCGAGGGAGCGGTGGCGCAAGAGGGGCAGGCGCAGACACAAACCTCAAGTCGGTGGGCAGCGTTGAGGGGGTTTATTTCTGCGACGATGGAGCAAAATCCTGCTTTTTTGAGCAAGACATGAATCTCAATACTTGTTTTGTCGGCACGCCACTCGAGCAAAATATCGTTCGACGGGCGTGAAGAGAGGTTGGCATCCGAAGGGCAGGAAAGCGTAGGTCCAAGAACGACACAAGCCCGCAATGATTCTACCTTTCTCCCTCATCCGTAATATCTCGGAGAGTAACCAAACTAATCTCCGTCTGACCTGTAAGTTGATCCCTGTAAATACCCAACCCCCAAAAAGACAAAAAAAAACACAAAAAACAAAGGGGTACTCAGTCCGGCCAGCCCTCTCAACTCCTTCCGTCATGAACTCCAATAGGGCCCGAGCCCTGCGGCTCATGATCCCCTAATATCTTGCCCCGATACTCCCGAAAAAGCGACCGTAAACGCCATCCAAGTCCTAAAACAATTCTTCGGCCCGAAAGCCGCGTAGCCCGACGTGTTAGTCAATGCGCGGGGGGTCGTTTGACGAGCCGGCAAAGGGACTCGCGCTCCGTCGCCTCTCGCCCTCCTTCCGCAAGGATTCAACAATCCGCAACATCTCCTTCCGGCCGCCGCGGCTGTCTATCATTTTCCCGGACATGGACATGGACACCTTCTCATTGGAGTTGGCGTTCAGCAGCCTCTTGAGGAGGAGATGCCTCATCAAAATGCACACAAAGACGCCACAGTCCTTGCTGTTCTCCTGCTGAGGTGTATCCTCCAGCTGGTGGAAGCGGAGGGGAACGTTGAGGACCCAGCTAAGGCGGTCCACGGCCCTCTTGGCCGCCGAGAAGTTGGAGCCTCCGAGCGAGTCGTAGTGGAAGGCGACCCGGTCAATGGCCGACACGAGGAGGAGAGACCAGTGGGAGCCGCTGTCGGCGTTCCAGCGGTCCCGGCTGTCGCTGATGGGTAGGAAGATATGGGTGACCTTGCGGAAGTCGGGCAGGGCCGAGGCGTCGTTCTTGAGGTCAGTCGTCTGCATCAGGAGATGCGACACGACAGGGCGGAGAAGAACGATCCGTGCTTGCGGGTACTTGGGCAACACCTCCCGTTCAAGCCACCTGCACATGTCAGTCAATCCCGCGCAAGATCTGTGCGGTGCGGCCAACATACTCTTCCCAAAAGGCAATGGCCTATGTCGCTATTAGTCACTGGGTTTCCGTGGAGAAAATAGGAGCGCAAACAAACATACGCTATCTGTGAGCCAGTCACTCTTGAGTGCCTTGATATCTTCCGTGTCGACTAAGAAGAGAAAGTCAGCCGCGGGATCCAACAGGGGCCAAAGCAGGCATGTTCGAAACACATACGGCGGATGTCATAGTCTAAACAAAATAGTTGTTAGTCTCGAGAAGAGCATGAAACCCGGATGCGCCAGACTTACAGGAGAGGTATGGTTTTGGAGATGACATGCCGAGCTGGTGATTTGGTCAGTCCACAACTCCAAACAAAGAGCCTCTTGCAGCATGCGTTCTGCGCAAAACAACCGGCGACAGTAGCCAATAGTTTTGCAAGCAAGAGCCATCCAAACAAGCGCAGGAATCCTTTTTTCCCCATCAACCGGCCCAGGCCCAAGCCCAAGCCTGCGTCCCAACTCGATGTCTTTCCAACTGTTCCGGACGCAAGCGCCCTGCGGCCGACTAACAGCCTCCGCACTTTCGGCAAGGTTCGAAGTCTGAACAGTGGCTCTCCATCACAAGAGAGAAGAAACCTGTCTTCTTACAGTATCCCCAAAGTGCCTGGCCATACTCTGGCGGAAACGCATCTTGCAGGTCGTGCAGATGGGGTCGGGTCGAGTCGGATCGGTCGGAGAAGGGGCAAAAGAGTCGAGACAGGCTGCTCGTCACCTCCGTAGATGGTGGAAACGGAGTCGGTAGCGCGTGGAGGAGAGGAGATGTTGCCTGTTCGGAATTCACGGAGGCACTAGGACAGGGTCGGGGACTCGATTCGTCGGGGCCGCACTAGGCCGAGGATTGTGACGAGGGGCAAACGGGTTTTGGACAACGCCAAAGTTGGACGGGTGGTGACTTTAAGCTGCGGTAGAGCCGTGCAAGAGTCGATGGCAGCTTGACGCCGGTGCGCGTTTGCAGTTTGACGGTCAATTCGGAGGGCTTGCGGGGAAGAAGATGTGCACAAGGCAAGGCGCAATCGTGGGAGGAAAAGCGAGGCTTTCTAGGCCGCGGAATTTGGGGGCCCCGCAAGTGCTTAGCGCACCCCTCCCACCCGCCGCAGCACCGCGGCCTCGCTGGAATTCCCCGACATCACGAATTTCGTCGAGCAACAACAAGAGGAAGAATGGTTGATGAGCCAAAGTCTAGACAGAAAAAAACACAATGCGGAGTGAGCCGATACGAATAACCCTGCAGCGGATTCAAAAATCTACCTGCTCTCCTACGTGCAAATTTACGAGATTGACGGGTTGACAATGGCAGTCTCAATTCTCAAAGACGTCACCAAGTCGCTCCCCACACCCACCCCTGGCGTGTCGGCTCGAGGCATCGAAGATGCATTGGCTGCGCCCGCGCCAAGACGCTTCGCTCCGGTAGTTCGTGAGCGGGCTGGGTGGTGTGTGAGTGGGCAGTGTCACAGTGAGACGTCACCTCACACAGGCCAAATTCCGGCCGTGATGAGTTCGTGACTGGTGAGAGTTGCCCACTCGTGACATTCCTGAGTTGCATGTCCCACAAGCACATCCGTACCTAACCAAACTTGAGGCTAGCGACATTTTTATGAATTGCCATGATCTGTCCACTATATCGCGACGAGGAGGTGTCGAGGCTGCTCGGTAACTTCCGTTTGTCGGTCACGATGGCCGGCATGGTAAGACGGGTTGAGCTCGGTTCGGAATTGCGGGGGGTTGCAAAAGAGAGCAGCGGGCGCATTCATCAGTCCCGCACCCGAGAGACTGAGACAGTGGCGTAGGACCACAGGACACTGCCTGTCCCCCGGTCCTTGAGCCTTGGTTTCCGTTGTCTGGACTGACTGATGAAGACATTACATACGAACAACATCTAGGTACCTTAGGTAGTTTGACTACAACAAAGCGGTCGAGCCCGACAGCGTTGTTGAATCACTCAATCCCGAGGTCCGGTTTGACACGCACCCACCGGCATCCTGACGCTTGGCTCGCCAACAATCCTGCTGCGCCACCTTTTCACTGCCCCCAGTCTGCCGCTACGCAACATGACTCTAGCCACAACTTTGTGAAAATCACGATGAACTCCTTAGTAGCCAGGGACATCTCGTCAGTTCTCGGTCTGGAGCGTCAGGGAACGTTTGTAGCTCGAGCTAGTGTTGGTAGGACAATGAAGAACGAAAACCACCGGGCCAAGGATGGTGAAGTCAGGAAAGATTACTCATTAGTCTGTTCTCATAAAAATCTTCTCGCTCCCCGTCTCAAGGTTGACACACTCACACCCCAGTCTAGTACGCAATCCGGAAGGAAAGACAGGAGATTGATGTTCAACAAGGAACTCGGTACTATTGGTGTACTCTAGACATTCCCAGGTCTCCACCGCTAACCTCTTCAGGCCCATGTGAGAACATGGTGGCTCTTCAAACTCCATCCGATCGCGTTAGAAACCCGTCTTTGTGAAGCTAAGAGTTGGCCGGTAGGTATTCAAACTGCAAGGCTAAAGAGATGTGACAATAGCAGCATGGGAACCTGGAGGTAGACGAGTCATTGATGCCGTTGGGCTCTGTATGTTATTACTCCGTCTCAGTGAATCTCAATCAAAGCAAAGACAGTTACATAGCCAGCAATATAAGATGGGCAAGCCGGACTCCACCAAAACGTCAACTCCAGCAAATGTTCTTCGTGCCCTCTCCAGCAACGTCTCCACCACCCTTCGCGGCCTCGCCTAGTCCAGGCCATCCATGCCAGTCATGTCCGAATCCTCAGACACAACGGTGACAGCATTCCCGGCCTCAACAAGACCGCATCCGTGATTCTTCTCTTGCAAAGTGTTGATAATGCCGTCCAAAAACACCTCCAAAGCACCATCGACATCCCGAGCCGGCTCTTCCAGCATTTTAACTTTGGTATGCCGAACATGCTTGGCATCTCCTTGAAGGCACCTTTTGACAAACACAGCGACCTCCGAGTCCATCATTTCCGCAGCCTCAGCTGCGTCGCCTGGTCGTCGAACCGCGTCAAACAGTTTGACACGATAGATCTCCGAGAGGTCATCAAGAGGGTTATTCGAATCAGTTTCGGGGCCGTCGCCGAGCTGGCCGTCTTGCTTGTAGCTGTCCAGTCTCGCTTGGCACAATCCGGCGACTGCATCGAGTTTTTGGGCGAGAGCTGGCCGAGTGAGTTTGTCTGCCGTGTGAGCGGTGTCCATGTACCCTCGGAGTTTTTCGATGAGAATGGCCATATCCTGACCTGCGCTAGCAAAAAGAGAGAATGCTTCTCGGGATGCCTTGCGCAGAGCGGTCATCATGTCGATCTTTTCCTGGCCATGGCGTGCGCTGAGATTGTCAAGCAAGCGTAGCGCATTTTCCTGATAGTCCGCAGCGATTTGTCGAACAACCTCTTCCCTGGGCTTCAGGGAACGATGCAGCAGCTGGGGATAGCCAGTTTTAGCGCCGCCCAGTGTCACAAAAACAAATGGACTTGAACTCACAGTGACAATTCTATGCATAATTGCCGGCGGGGAGTTGTCGTCCACGGCCTGCTTCCAGATATCCTCGGGCCTTAGCCCTTCCTCTGCTGAAGAGGACCCCGGGACCGGGGTCAGAGATGGCGAATTTGCCAATTGTTCATCCGAAAGAAAAGCCTCTCTCAAATTCGGCGGTAATGAGTGGCCGGCAGCAGGTGCCTGGGGCATCGATGTGTGTTTGGTTAAGGCATGCGGTTGCAAGGACGGCGGGGGAGTAAAACCGAACGAGGCATGATCCACCCGAGACGGGATTGGCAAGCTCTGACGAGAATCAATCTTTGGTTCGACTGTTATGGCGATGTCTGGGTCGTCGCTTAAAGCGTCTTGTGGACATTGTTGCGTGAACAACGGTGAGGTCGATCCTGCGGGAGCATCGTATTCCTCCTCGCCTTCGCTGGACACAGTGATAACATCCAGGGGCTTCAGGACTGCGGGTAGGACCGAGGTGTTCTCTCTAGATACTAAAGCCGAGCGTTTTGGAGGCTGTGGAGAGGTGAGTTTGTGTGGAGAATCTGTCTTCCGGATAGGTTGTCCTAGAGCCGACTGCGGGTTTTCATGGGAGTCTGCCTTGGTCCTGGAGGATGCGTTCTTGTTCCCCACCTGATCTGAACCGATGCGCAGCTCCGCCTCTTGACCACCATGTGCGATTGTGTTTGAATATGCCGGCTCAGCCTCGGACTTGTTCTCGCGAGGAACTTTACGGCTAGTGGGCTTCTTTGGAACGCGCGTGGGCTTGCTACCCTGGTTCATGACCAACACACTCTGAACATCGCCCTGATCAAAACCCCGAGGCTTTTGTTCTGGAGATGCCTGAGGCTCCTTGGACGATGGTTGCTTGGCTTGTCGCTTCTTGGGCTTGGACTCTTCCTCTGTGTCTGTCACGTCGCTCAGCTCAAACAGGTCGTCACCGGGCTTTGTCGCTTTCTTCTTGGTTTGGATGGAGGTTTTGGCCTGCTTGGGTCCCTTCGCTGGGCGCTTGCGTGCGGCGGGCTTTGCGGCGGGTTTGGGGTTTGACTGACATTGTCGACGGGACTTGGGAGCTGGAGAGTCTACTATCGTCTCGGCTGTCTCGGCCTCTTGTTTGGCATGGCCACGTTTGTTTCCATTGACCGGAGGCTGTTCGAAGTGCGTAGCAGGCCTCAGCTTCTTCTGTGTATCTCGAGGAGAACTGTATGATTCTGATGGGGTGTCTGGAGCATTGCTGCGTCAGACAGCCGGTCTGCAGTCGCCCAAACTTGGTTAGGCAGGTTACGTGAGTGCTCACCGCAATGGATCTCGTCGTTGCCCGAATCCGATGGCTTGTCGGGGCCTCGTTTCCCATCACCATTGTCCCGTCCCCGTTTCCGGGTGGGTGACAACTCGAGGACGTCGCCGAGCAATTTGGGAAGGGGGTCCTTTCTCGGTGTTTTCGAGGGCCGGAATTCGGGAGTTGGGATGAACTCAAGATCGAGCATGTCGCTAAGCCCGGAAATCGAGGGCGGTCTTTTCGGACTCTCAAACTCGGGCTCATCGACGGTCCAGATTTCCGCTAGGTCCGCTCGGACGAGGTCAATCGTTGCCGGCTGGGACGAGTAGCGGGTATACTCCATCATGAAGGGGCAGGTTGAGATGGAGTAGCAAGGAGCCTGAACTGCTGCTCAATTCCAGGTGAGAGGCGATGGGCAAGCGCTCGAAGTTGAGGGACAAAGCACTCGGCGTGGTTTGGTTTTAGGTTGAACTGAGAAGCTGAACGAGATTATCTCTGGTGTTCCAGTCTGCGCGCCTGCCTCCATCCGACTTGAAATTGCCTGTTGAGTTTGTTTGCCCGAGCGGAATGGGAAGGGGCGGGCGGTCCCTCAACAGAATCCCACTTCCCGTTTCTTTGCCCATCAGTTGGGTTCATAATCGGGCTCTGTCCTCCAGAGGCATCTCGAAGACCCGAGGGTGGTTGGAGGCTTCGAGGGCTCCGAGACATTTAACAAGACCGGGCCCGTCCTCTGGCTACGGGAAATGAAAATTAGGTCCAGCAAGCACGCAACGCAGAGTCCCTTCAAGTTGAAGCTCTACGGAGTGATCTTGGCAGTTTGCAGTCCATACGTGCCCCGAAGCCGAAGCACGGATGAACCATTGAACAAACAGATGAGGGCCGATTTGGGATGCACCAGGCCTGGATCATCCAGATGCCTCCAGCTTTTAGGACAGTTGAAGGAAGGAGGAGTGCAATTTTCTCAATCTCTCCGAGCCGTGTAGGAGTGTAGCCAAACCAAGAGAGCGCATAAGACGGAAGTCTCCGTCACTTGGCAAGTGATTACAGATCTCCAACAGCTCAATTCTTCTCGCACCTCGGAGTCGGACTCGGGCCAACAACGGAGGGTTCAACTGAGTGGATTACGTACTCGGTCCAGGCTGCTGGGCATGCGTCTTCCACCTCCTTGCCAACGCCCCACATCTCAGGATCCTCCGAAGAGATGGATTGGCTGGTGGAGCTCCGGCCTGCCCGTCAAGGCCGTGGACTGGTGGCACCCTTGTGAGGCCCTGAGATGTGGGGCCTGACAGCGGCCCGGCCAAGGGTTGAGTGAGGAAACATTACTGAAAGTACCAGGTATAAAACCCTCCCAGAGATCTCGCCATCTTGAACACGGATTGCGCCAGCCACCCGCCGTCGCCAACCCTCCAATCCGGACCCGCAGCAAAGACGTCACAAGCATGGGGTCGACTAAATCCTCGGCTCCAGTTGTCGCGGAGCCCGACACATCCATTGCCAAGACCGCCGACGCCGACGACACGGCCGTTTGGAGCCTCAAGCACATCCAGATCCTCTGGTCCTGGGTTGCTGGGTCCCCTCCGCGAGCGGCCCCTCCTCCGGTCTCGTCCATCCCGTGCACCTCTGCGCAACGGCTGTCCGAGCCCGATGTCTCGCCGACCCCATTCCCAAGCGAGCCGATCCTCGCAAAGTCGCTGCACCAGAATGCGCCCATCCAGCCCAAGACCGTCCTCTACCTCGCCTATGGCTCCAACATGTGCGCCGAGACCTTCCTCGGCAGGCGTGGCATCCGTCCGCTGAGCCAAATCAACGTCGCAGCGCCGTCGCTCGACTTGACTTTTGACCTCCCCGGCATCCCCTACCGCGAGCCCTGCTTCGCCAACACGGCGCTGCGCAAGATCCCGGGAAAGAAGCCGCCGTTCGACCCGCCCACATTCCCACCGGGCATACCCGACCGCCCTCCCATCGAGCCGCCCGTCGCACGAAACGAAGACGATGACGAGACCGATGCCGGGCGGGCGCGCCGCCCAGCGGTCTGGGACAAAGGCCTCTACGGAGTCGTCTACGAAGTGACCACCGAAGACTACGCCAAGATCCTAGCCACCGAAGGCGGCGGCTCCAGTTATCACGACAT
>FTIZ01688921.1_pt1 | contig 10894 bp, 5 predicted proteins | sample 1658381 | NCBI WGS metagenome assembly FTIZ01 (sample SAMEA3914822, study PRJEB12502) | metagenome | biome: forest; material: soil | place: USA | collected 2012-03-12 | depth 0.1 m
TGCTGTTCTTCTTCGGTCCGTAGGGCAACCTTAGTCCCCGCGGTCTCGCCCGCACTGCCACTGCTTCCCAAGGACTGCTTCGGCTTGTACGACGGGATGTCTGGGAGAAGCGGCATCGTGGGCTTCAGAATAGATCGCGGCGTCGGAACAGCAAGGGACTAAGGGTCAAAGGGTCAGAAACCAGCAGTCCTCCTCCATCGACCAGGGGCACCTACAGCTCGACGGTTGCCGTGGCCCGTCTTAAGGGTATCGAGTCCGCCAGGCCCCATGCTCTTGCTCCTAGACTTCTTCCGGGTGGCGCCGGCGGCGCTGGAGACATCGAGTGTCGCATTCTCCTTGTCGAGTGCCTTGTTGCGCGTTGTTGCGGTGCCGCCGCCGATGGACTTTCGCGTCCGACGCGTCACCGGAAGCGTGGCTTCGCCTGTTGTTGCCATCCTCACAGCATGGAGTTTGCCTGTCGTTTGAATGGGCTGTCGTCGCGCTCGAAATTATATCGCATACTCTGGGTTGGGTGACGCGACGGGGACAAAGACCTCGACGGTTCGCGAGTCGCGACAGGGGTGGTTTGATGGGTGCGCTGCGTTGCAGTGGAGGGGCACCTGTTTACACGACTCAGCGCGGCTTCATTGGCCAGACACCCTCGAGTAAATAAAACGGTCTTGCCATGGCGAAGCTGCTGCAGCCCGCGCAGGATCGCAGAGTGGCTCGTGCGCCGTGCCAAGAATTGAATGTGGCGTACGTGCGGCGCATGCACACAGTTTTTCTCTCGAGCGCCACATTAGGGTTAGCAAAATATTCCGGGGGGCTGCGAATTTGGATTGGAACCTTGAACACCAACCCGATCGCTCGACAACAGCACATCTTCGGCCCACCCCCAACCGACAAGATGGCTACCGAACTGACCGTCCAGAGCGAGCGTGCTTTCCAGAAGCAGCCGCATAGTGAGTTTTCCCTCGGAGACAGCTGTGTCCGACCACAGCGGGCAATTGGCGAGAGGGCGGCGGCACTGACGACGGCGACACCATAGTCTTCCTCAACAGCAAGACCAAGGTCAAGTCCGCCCGGCCGGGCAAGGGTGGTCGGAGATGGTACAAGGACGTTGGTCTGGGTTTCCGCACCCCCAAGACTGCCATTGAGGGCCAGTACATCGGTACGTAACGAAGCACAGCGCGCATCCCCCCAGCCCGGTCGAACCGATCGACCCGCTCCGATTTCACTCGACGAACGCGACATTCCGACAGCGATGGGCGATTTTGCGAGAAGAGGAGGCTGCATTGGAATGAGGAACAGCGGTTGACTGGAACTTTTTTTTCTCTGCAGACAAGAAGTGCCCCTTCACCGGCATGGTTTCGATCCGCGGCCGTATCCTTACCGGCACCGTCGTCTCGACCAAGATGCACCGCACCCTCATCATCCGCCGCGAGTACCTCCACTATATCCCCAAGTACAACCGGTACGAGAAGCGCCACAAGAACCTCGCCGCGCACGTGTCGCCGGCTTTCCGTGTTGAGGAGGGTGACCAGGTCACCGTTGGCCAGTGCAGGCCTCTGAGCAAGACTGTACGTTTTTGGACCCCGAGCGGCACCGACGTAGCTGCGGCGCGTTGGAGGATATTTCGGCTCGCAAGATGGCACCAGGCGACTAACAGGCTCGAAACAGGTCCGGTTCAACGTTCTCCGCGTGGCTTCCAAGTCCAGCAAGGCGGTGAAGAAGTTCACCAAGTTCTAAATGGTTGGCGGGGTCTTTCTATTGGGCATTTCTGGCGTGGTTTGCTTTGAGGGACTTGAGCTTATCAGAATCGGGACGGTCAGGCAGGGAAAATGACTGCTCCGGAGGACATGATCATGTCATAGAGGGAGTTCTTTATGAATGAAATCCGCCAAGTGAACTTGACAGGGCGCTATGATACCCAGGCCGAGGGCGATGTACACCAGAGCGCAGTCTTGCAAGCCTGCAGGAGACGAGCCAAGTGAAATAGCAGTCCCGAATGAACCACCTAGTCAAGCCATTTTTTCATGATCGGCACTCGTCAGTTGTTGATGGCGAACCCGCCGGAGGCGAGCACTGCTCCTCTGACGTTGAACCATATCTGCATCAGATGGTGCCGGTTTGGGAAGCGAGAGAATACCACGAACTCAACCCCAAGGATCAGCCCATGAAGGACAAATGGTAGGCTAACGTTCTGCTCCAGAATTCGATTGGATTTGAGTTTGCCGGCCGTGTCCTCGATTTATTGTTTAAACGCCAGAGGTTTTGTTCTAATCCTGTTGTCGATCCATGCAGGGATACTCTTGATGGTGAGAAGACATCACTGGAATACCCCAGCAAGACCTATTACGGGATTTTTGTGTCTGTCTATACAGAACAGTTGGTGGTAAAGAAGACACCCTATCCCATCACGAGAGCAAAACCTAGGCACATCCAGCCAGCCATCACACGAGAGCAAGCATCCATAAGTAGAACTTATATCCATCTACTACACAAGACACGGCAAGAAATAACCGACACATTACAGCTCCTTACCATAACAAGACCAGACAACAGACACAGCAGGCGAAACTCGTGGGAGAAAAAAAGAAAAGCATATCTTTCTTACGCCCCTTGATAGAATCCCGCCATAGCAGCAGCGGCAGTACCAGCAGCATCAATAGTAGTAATACTCCAGATCCAGACTCGCACATAACAAAACAAAACCACAACTTAGGAACCAAACAAAACAAAAACACAGCTCCCCTCCACCCACCACCTCAACCTTCCCAGCAAACCCCTCCCAGCCGGGCCGAGCCGAGACAGTCAAGGGAATCTACTACATCCCCTCGCCAGCCGGCGTCTCCCCGCCCGTAACACTCCCCCCAGCCTGCTCGACCCCATGAAACGCGTCCCCAAACGCCGAGTCCTCCATGTCCATGCCCAGCCCGTCCACCTCGTCGCCGCTCGGCGGGTCATAGCTCGCCAGCGCGTCGCCCGCGGTATCCAGGTCGCCGAGCGAGCTGAAGTCGTTGTTGTCGCCGTCGTCGTCCTCATCTTCGTCATTGTCGTTCTCGTCCCGAGGAGTGGGACTGGCTGAGGCGAGTTTGGGCACGCCCGTTGTGGCCGTCGTGGTGGTCGTGCCGGGGGGTTGAGTTGTGGACGGCGGGATTACGGTGGGGACGTCGGTTTTAGGGACAACAACCCAGTCGCCGCTTCCCGTGCCTTGGTCGGGGGCGGTGGTGGTGTCAGTGGGGGGCTCGGCGTCGGCCATTTGGACGTCTTGCTGGGCGGGCACGGGGGGTTGGGAGGTTGGCGCTTGGGCGGCGGGAGAGGGGACGCCAAGGTTGGAGGGGGTGGCCGCGTTGGATGGGATGGCGGAGAGGTGGTGTTGCGGGGTCGGGAAGTTGTTGATCGGCGTGGAGGTGGACGAGAAACCGGTGTGCATGTCCAGGAGGCCGGCGGCAGTGCCGCCCATGTCGACGTCGGAATCGCCGCCGATCATGAGGCCCGAGCCAGCTTGAGACGGCTGTCGAGACATGGAACCCGTCAGGTCAGCGCCCGCTGGCACCTGGGGCTGTGGCTGCAGGCGTTCCGGTTCGGGTGCCGGCTCTTGGTAGCCGCCGTCCTGTACGCGGTGGACATCACTGACAGCCACGGCACGCTTGCCCACCAACTCCTCAACCCGCGCGACAATCTCGTCGAGAGACTGGGACGCTTTCTGGTTCCATTGGCTGCCAGCTTCCTCCTCGTCCTCGAGCCGTCCCTCGAGCCGCCAGAACTCGGTTCCAGTGCCTTCAGTGGCGGCGCGCAGGTCTTGCTCGGCGTGTTTGATGGCGGCATTGCCCTTGAATTTTGTCATCAACAATTCGTGTTGCGCTTTCAGCTGGTCAATCTCGGCCCTCATGGCCGCAGTGCGGGCCGTGACTCGTTGGCGAAACTGGTCCGCCAAGCCCTCATCGAGATGGCCGGTGTACGGCTTCTTGGGCCCTGCGACCAGCGCATCGGCGCCTTGGGCCTCGAAAATGCCCGCGGTGAGTGAGGCAAGCTCGCCCTTCCGTCCCAGGCCGAGATCTGCAGCCTCGATTTGGCCGATACGGTACGGCGAGGACAGAATCTCCTCCATCCACTCGTGGTTCTGCTGGTACCGAGCCATGCTCAATTCGCGCGGGCTGAGATGGTCGAACATGTCGCCACGGGAGATGTCCTCTTCGTCATCAAACGCCGTCTCGGCGCTCGGATAGCCCGCACCCATCATCTGCGCCTGGTGACCCGGCGGGGGGTGACCGCCCCTCCTCTTAGGCGTGGGACCGATTGCCGGGCCGCCGTGCGGGGGGTAGGCCATAGCTTGAGGGACGGGACGTTGCTGCATGGGCGGCGCATACATTGACTGTCCGCGTTGGGGAAAGGGGATCTGGGGCCAGTTGACTCGGTCAGAGAGCATAAACTCCTTGCGGGCGATCTGGCCCATCTGAAAGAGGTGTTGACGGAAGCTCAGGATCGGCTGCATGGGGGGCGGGATGCCAATCGCGTTGGCAGGCAGTCTGTCGGCCTTGTCGGCCGGTCCATAGTGGACGATCCAAAGGTTCGGGTCGACTTGAGGCAGGTTCGGGATCGGCGCCTGCGGGGGGCAGAGTCGGAAGCGGCGACGGGAGTGAATCGCGAATTGCTCGCCCATGCGGTAGCCTGTCCTCTGGTAGAAAATCTCGAGCACCTGTGATCATAATCTGCGTCAGCCATCGCATTTCTTTCACACACGCAATCGGGCCTGCGTGTCCCAAATCGCAGCTCGAAGGCGCCATGACATACCAAACCATTGCCTGCGTTCTGCTGGAACGAAACCTCGGGCCCGGCCCATACATATCCGTCGCTGGCGAACTCGTGGCCCCGGCGAGCAGTCGGCTGCCAGGTCAGAAAGATGGAGCCGTCGGCGGGACACTCGAGGTATGTCCAGTAAAAGGGGGCCGTGTCGCGGGCGATCTTGGGGGCTTGCAGGAGCCATTTGGTGACTTCAGGCAAGTCGACCCTCGGCATGGATGCATATCGGAAGGTGGACAACAGGTGCACATGGGGAAGCTGTTGTGCGTGCGGGGGTCAGATCATCTGCGGCAAGAGATGGAGAGATGGCCGCGATGGTGAAGTCATACCAGATCCCCATGGACATTCTGGCTTGGATCTCCAGCCATTTTTTGGCGACCGGTAATGAATGGCGACTCGTTGATTCAATGGCGGAATCGAGATGAAGTCGGTGCCGGAGCGAATATGTGGACTGTATCGTCAATACGAATTGGCCAATGCCGGAGGGTCAAAAGCGGATGCGGCCGAATCCCGGCGTGCAACTTGACTAATAACTTCACGCTGGAGTCCTTGTCGCGAGCCCAGCCTTTGGAGTTTGCCGCAGTCGCGCTTTTCGCGAATTGAATGGATGGGAGCTTGCGCTTGCGCTGCAGTGAGTGGCTGCAAGTGGGACCACAGCGGCTGGCAGGCTGCCAAGGCCAGTGCCTGTGTTCGTCGTCACGTGATCTCTGCCATCCGGCCGTGCCCGATTAAGGTGGCGTGTGAGGGAGACGAGACTCAAATCCAGACAGCATGGAAGCAACGAGTCACGCTGTAGCCAAAACACCACTCAGACTCTCATGAACAAGGGGTTTGGGGGTTCGTCTCTATCAATCTTCATCTCCATTTTACTCTACGTTAATTGCGTGAGCTGTAATTGCGTGAGCTGTCCACTCAAAAGGCAGTCCATGAATCCATTCCCGTCATTAGCTCGTCCCCGTTGCCATTCTGCGGCCTTTAAGCCTGGTATGTCGACGCCGAAACATTGCCACCACGCCCGGTCCAGTTGACGTGGATGTCCTTGCCCTCAGGGTACTTCTCGCTCGCCGCCTCGGGCTTGATGCGGAAGGTGTGGGCACCGAAGTAGTCACGCTGCGCCTGCAGCAGGTTGGCAGGGAGGTCCTTGGTGCGGTAGCCGTCGAACCACGACAGCGCAGTCGAGAACGCCGGGGTCGGGATGCCGAGCAGGGCCGCCTTGGAGACAACGTCTCTCCAGCCGGGCTGCGCCTTGTGGATGGCCTTGTTGAAGAAGTCGTCGAAGAGCAGGTTCTGGAGGTCGGGGTTGTTGCGGAACGCCGCCGTGATGTCCTTGAGGAACACGGAGCGGATGATGCAGCCACCGCGCCACATGAGGGCGATCGAGGGCTTGTTGAGCTTCCACTTGTACTCGTTGGCGGCCTATTGGAGCGGGAGTTAGCCTACCAGCGGGACTGCATCTCGAGCCGGAGTCTCAACGTACCTCCTGCATGAGCATGAAGCCCTGCGCATACGAGATGATCTTGGAAGCGTAAAGAGCCTGCTCAAGGTCCTCCAGGAACTGCTCCTTGTTGCCCTCGAAGGTGGTGGAGCGGCCGACAAACTCGAGCTTGGTCGACGCCGTGGCACGCTCCGCCTTGATGCCCGACAGGCAACGAGCGAGCACAGCCTCGGCGATCAAAGTGACGGGCATGCCCAGGTCGAGCGCGTTGACAGCGGTCCACTTGCCGGTACCCTTCTGGCCGGCCTTGTCGAGAATCTTCTCGACGAGAGCGGTGCCATCGTCGTCATTGAAGTACATGATATCCCGGGTGATCTCGATCAGGAAGGAGTCGAGGACGCCCTTGTTCCACTTGGCGAAGACGTCGCCAATCTCCTTGCTGCTCAGGCCCAGGCCGCGCTTCATGATGTCGTACGCCTGTTGCACGCATCGTCAGTCATACGTTCCGCCAAAAGGAACCAACCACCACCACGAGGGGCTGCACCGGGTTACATACCTCGCAGATGAGCTGCATGTCACCGTACTCGATGCCGTTGTGCACCATCTTGACGTAGTGGCCGGCACCCTCGTCACCGACCCACTCGCAGCAGGCCTCGCCGTCGCTCTTGGCGGCGATGCTCTGGAAGATATCCTTGATGAAGGGCCAGGCCTCCTCAGAGCCACCAGGCATCATCGAGGGGCCGTAGCGGGCACCCTCCTCACCACCCGAGACACCGGAGCCGACGAAGCGGATGCCCTTGCCAGCGAGGTACTTTGTCCTCCGGTTGGAGTCGGGGAAGTGTGAGTTGCCGCCGTCAATGATGATGTCGCCAGCCTCGAGGAGGGGCAGCAGAGTCTCGATCCAGTCATCGACGGGCTTGCCGGCCTGGACGAGGAGCATCAGGCGACGGGGCCGCTTGAGCTTGGAGACGAACTCCTCGACCGAGTGGGCGCCGACAATGGACTTGCCCTTGGCCTCGTTGGCGAGGAAAGCGTCGACCTTGGACACGGTGCGGTTGAAAGCGCAGACGGTGTAGCCGTGGTCGGCCATGTTCATGATCAGGTTCTGACCCCTGCGCGCCCTTTGTCAGCGCCGTTCCGGTCGGGAGGGGGAGGTATCGGGGGTCGTGAACTTACATGACGGCCAGGCCGATGAGGCCGATATCAGCGCTTGCGACATTGTTAGCATTCTTCTGGGACGGCAGCAAGGAGGAGCCAGCTTTCAGAGCTCCGCCAACGTTTGCGAGGCGGGCGCTGGAGCGAACTCAGTAGGTGGCATTTTAGGAAAATCTCCCGCGCGTCCGCTGCCTGCTGCGCAGGATTCACCTCGTCTGCCTCTGCTTGGGCGCATTGCATTGCGGGGCAATGCGCGCCTCTAGATCGAACTTGGCGATGCGCAACTCGCCCAGAGAGCGAGGCCCCAAGATGCACGACGCACGACGCACGACGCAGGACCAGCGCAGGAGGGGTGACAGAGAGGAGGTGAGAGGTGGGAGGTGGGGTAGTAGCGGGACTTACACTGCGCCAGACATTGTGAAGCCGGTTGATGTCGTCGAGATGGTAAGTAGCGTTGATGGAGGGGGAGCTTCTCTGCTTTGGAGAGCTCGACGGATGTGCTGGTGTTGGAATGCGAAATCCTCAACCAGGGTTGTCAATGGGGGAAATGAAAGGAGGAGGGAGAAATGGAAACTTTGGGTCGGAAGTGGAAAGTGAATGACGAAAGTTTTAAAAGGGAAGCGAGCTTCGATGTCGGAGGGGTCAATCGCGGGAAAGCTAAAAGTGACAGCCACAGGGAAGCTGGAAGAGCCACCCCTCCTTCCTCCTCCAGACCTGGGCCGCCCACGGATAATTCCCGCGGGGCTTACTCAGGCGTCCGACCTCCAGGGCGTTTCGTTACGAAGCACTCGAGTTATCTACTCATCGTTGTCCTCCATTGGGTCTTGATTCGATTCGAGCCCATCAATCACATCAAGATCCTCCACACGCAGTCCGCCGCTTTTAAGCAATCCTCATCGCTCGTGATTGACCACTTCACCAGATGATCTGCCTGGCCTGCCGGACCTACCCCTTACCTGGCTGTCAAGCCATCAGAAACAGCACGGGGTATCCCAGAATAGCCGTTGTTTTGGCAACCGGGCCTTGTCTGAAGCAAGCTTCGGTTTTGCCGCCAAGAGGTGGCTCCTCTGCCGGCACCCCCATCCCCCATCCCCCCATCCGTCCTGGAGCTGTTGTTGAGGGCACTGGCTGGCGCACCACGGCGTTGTTTCTAGCTTGGTCTGACACAAAGTGCATCGGATTGAGGATCTGTTGGTTTCGAAACACCGACGCCGCCCACGGAGCACGGCACGGCCAGGCGGGTCGCCGACAGAAATGGGGCCTTGAAGCAGGGCGGCGTCGGACACCGCCACGCCAATGCCATGGCACCCACACGTAACGTTGAGCACTTACCGGGTAGTGCTGCGTGGTGGCAACAACTCCGACAGCCTGGCAACTACTCGGAGCTGTTAGTTATCGAGATTGTATGAGAGTTTCCCTCCTTGTGTTGGTCAACGTTATCTGGACCTTTTCTGGCCAGCTTTTAACTTGGCCGTCTCCGCGGATACATCGGAGTTGCACAGCGTCTCTGGTTGGCGCGCCAGTATTCGTACGGCCAGCACCCGCCCCGCGTAACCATGTCTGTCGTTGTCCGACGTGCTCGTTCCTGGAGGTGTGCCCCCCACTGCCCGAAACTTCCACGGAGTTGATTACCCCACCAAAGAGCGACGCCGCAGTGCAAGGCTTACACAATTAATCGAATTGCTGACCCAAATTCCCGCAGTTGAGCCTTCGAATCTGGGGCTAATGATTTCAGGCTCTTTCCTGCCGGCCAATGGGAGGATCCTTGGGCCTGCTCCTGGCCCCTGGGTAGGGGTGAGGCGACAAATTCTCTCTCTCCGATTCTTGTCCGCTCCGGATTCCGCTGGTCAGGAAATGTTGAGCCAAGAGTGGTGCAGGAGGGGTCCATTGCCCCTCCATTGGGTCGAGGTTGGGGGTACCCCACTCTGCATGACGCAGAGGAGGGAAAACGGGAGTGGACTGCGCGAGACACTCGCGTTCTGAGTAATCGAACAGTGTTTGGTGTTGGCTTGACACTGTCGGACAGCACCACGAGATGAACAAAACAGTCCGAAATCCGCAAGTGAGAAACGACCTATGTGTGATTTGGATGTTGAGCTCAATGGAGGTTTGAAAGTTGCAGCAGACACTTTGGGAAGCAATGACGTAACGCGAATGTCCGCGGGAAACTGTTTGATAACACAGCACAGATCACAATGCGCCCGAAGCGGGTGAACGGGACCCACCTGCCCACCAGCCATAGAAATTCCAGCCACGCCATCCTGGCAGAGGCGAATCCAGCCACAGGCGGTCTTGGCTGGAGGCTGAATTTCTTCCCAACCCGCGACCTCAGGCGCGTCGCATCACCGACCAGCGACTTACCCGTGCATCTTGCAGCTTTTCCGTGAGCCAGGCAACTCGGTCGAGAGGTTGCAGGAGCATCGCTCATCGCTCACAGGTACGTGACAAACTACAGCGCATTCCTGCGATTTCAAAAACCCCTTGTCGGGCCCAAGAAATTCATCATGTCGTACCCGGGTCCTCCAGGTGCCTCGAAGCCGTCGTTCCAACCGTCGCAGTCATCGCATCCATCACTCCCTCCCCGCCCGCCCGCCAGCAAGGTCCCCGCCTTCAAGCCCGCCTTTGTGCCGGCGCAAGCGGCTGCCAGAGCTGGCCCAGCACCCGGCTACACAGCTCCGGCGCAGTCATACCCCGGCTATCGACCCGCGGCGACACCCACAGGCTATGGCGCGCCTCCTGCTGCGTCGCCCTACGGGGCTCACCCCTCTGCATCCGCCATAGGCCCTGGTCGCGGCGGCTACGGCCAGACAGGAGCATACAACAACAACAACTACGCGCCACAACACTACGCGCAGCAGCAACATCAGCAGCCGCAGCAGTCCTACTACGGCGCCCCACCGACGGGGAGCTACTCCGCGCAGCCTCAGATCCGAAACCCCTTCCCCGGGCCCGATAGTGCGGGAGCCGACTACGATCCTGAGATGGCGGCGCAGATAGCCCAGTGGCAGAGCGCGTACATGCCCAAAGACCCCAACGACCCAGCCAACAAGCCAGCAGCCGCTAACGCCGGCGGCCGCGCCGGCACCGGCACCCCGACCGCCGGCGCGCAAGCCACCGCCACCACGGCAGAGGGAGGGACAGAGGAACGCAACTACTGGCTCCTCAAGGCCGAGCCCGAGACTCGGTTTGAGAATGGTGTGGATGTGAAGTTCTCGATTGATGACCTCGCTGCGAGGACTGAGCCGGAGCCGTGGGACGGTATGTTCTTATCCCTCTCTCTAACCCAAGGGGACACGCGAAGCGGACCTTCAAAGGAAAAGTGGATGGCAAAGACCGTCATCCAAAAGCAACGACCTAGACTGACATATCTCCGTAAAGGCATCCGCGCCTACGCAGCGCGCAACAACCTCCGCGCCATGAAGAAAGGCGAGCTAGCCTTCTTCTACCACTCCAACTGCAAGGAACCGGGTATTGTCGGGACAATGGAGATTGTGCGTGAGCACACGCCCGACTGTAAGC
>FTIZ01740958.1_pt1 | contig 10894 bp, 10 predicted proteins | sample 1658381 | NCBI WGS metagenome assembly FTIZ01 (sample SAMEA3914822, study PRJEB12502) | metagenome | biome: forest; material: soil | place: USA | collected 2012-03-12 | depth 0.1 m
TTCTGGATCGAGGGCTGAATGTGATGTGAAGGCGCTGGAGTCCCTTCTTGGCTTAGCCCTCAGCCCAATACGGAGTAGATGCAGCAACTGCTGCACCCCTCTCGCACCGCTTTGCATGCCCCCACGTTGAGACTTGTCCATTGGCCAACCCAACGACTTCGGCAGTAGTCCATTCGAGCAAGGTTCTTTTCAGGTGGTAACGTTATCGCGCATCCTGTGCAGACTACAAGTCCATCTGTACAGAATCGAGATAGGCACCAAATAAGTCGATAAGTGCAGACATGATGAAGCTAGGATTGCTGTGGAGATAGTTCGTTACCCAGAGTCTCAAATGTGCAAGTCTCTACACTAATGTTGGAACGACTCTTCAGACCTCCATGAACCCAAACTGCTGCTCATTCAGCGCTGCAACGCTTGGCACGGCAGCAACAGCACGTGAAACCCACTGCTTTCCGCGTCCCCGACGGAGCTTGCAGACGTCACAGACCACAGGCAGGCCGCGCTAGCTCGTTTATTGACTAGCGCAATCAGGCTTTCTCTGTGGCGACCCACTCGTCCGGGAAGACGGAGACCCAAAAAGAGCTCTTCGACCAACAAGGCAGGCGGCGCAGACAAGTCGATTGCTTGCGATTGTTTTGGGTTTTGCGGCATTTGCCCTTTCGACTCTGACAGACATACACTTCTTTTCTTCGCCTCGTCCTCTGTGCCCTTGCAACACCTTGAAGGCCTCCTAGAGCAAGCATCATTACTATTGCCATTTGCTTCCTCTCCGCTCAATTGCCCAAGATGCTGTCCCGGAACTCCACGCGCGCCGCCCAGGTATGTTCTGCGTCCATATTCTGCCTCGTGTCCTGGTTCCTCACCACCAACATCGCCTGCGAACTCTCGGAGCGGCCTGCTAAACCCATTCTCCCTCCACGCAGAGTCTTCTCAGGGCGGCCGCCCAGCCCCAGCACCGCCTGAACGTCGCCCGCGGCTTTGCCAGCGTCAGCGAGTCCTCTGGGACCACGATCCAGTCCGACATCTTCAAGCCCACCAAGTACGGTGGCAAGTACACCGTCACCCTCATCCCCGGAGACGGCATTGGCGCCGAGGTTGCGGAGAACGTCAAGACTGTTTTCAAGGCCGACAATGTGCCAATTACGTGGGAGCAGATCGACGTCTCGGGGCTCGACGATGCCACATCGACTGGCCGCACCGAGGAGAAGTTCCAGGAGGCCGTCGCCTCCCTCAGGCGGAACAAGCTGGGCCTGAAGGGTATTCTGCACACCCCCATCAGCCGGTCCGGCCACCAGAGCTTCAACGTGGCCATGCGCCAAGAGCTCGACATCTACGCTTCCATCTCGCTAGTCAAGAACATCCCTGGCCTCAAGACGCGCCACGAGAACATCGACATGTGCATCATCCGCGAGAACACCGAGGGCGAGTACAGCGGCCTTGAGCACCAGAGCGTGCCCGGCGTCGTGGAGTCGCTCAAGATCATCACCCGCGCCAAGTCGGAGCGCATCGCCAAGTTCGCCTTCAGCTTCGCCCTGGCCAACAACCGCAAGAAGGTTACCTGCATCCACAAGGCCAACATCATGAAGCTCGCCGACGGTCTCTTCCGCGGCACCTTCAACAGGCTGGCCAAGGACTACCCCCAGCTCGAGTGCAACGACATGATTGTCGACAACGCCTCGATGCAGTGCGTCGGCCGGCCCCAGCAGTTTGACGTCATGGTCATGCCCAACCTGTACGGTGGCATCCTGTCCAACATCGCCGCCGCGCTGGTTGGCGGCCCTGGTGTTGTCCCCGGCTGCAACATGGGCCGTGATGTTGCCGTCTTCGAGCCCGGCTGCCGCCACGTCGGTCTCGACATCAAGGGCAAGGACCAGGCCAACCCGACCGCTCTCCTCCTGAGCGGCACCATGCTCCTCCGCCATCTCGGCCTTGACGACCATGCTAACCGCATCTCCAACGCCGTCTACGATGTCATCGCGCAGGGGTAAGTTTCACCAGCCTCTCCCTTTCCTCCGAGACACGTTCTGATTCGTTCTCACAGCAAGGTCCGGACCCCCGATATGGGTGGCCAGGCCACGAACCAGGAGTTCACCCGCGCCATTCTCGACTCGATGGAGAAGGCTCTTTAAACCCACCCACGTCGCGACACAGTAGACCAATATGATCCGCACAGCGAGTGTATATACCCGATTCCGCTGTGCCCTATATCAACACCGCTCCCATCACCACCCGAGATAGAGTGTCCGACAGTCGGTTTCATGGATTACCAACGCAGGACAGGAAGGTAGATAGGGCAACCGGCACCATAGACTGGACAAGAAAGGGACGAAGCGGAGGCGCATGCGATGGGACATGTACTGTACGTTGATACGAAACGAGATGAGGCGGCCGTGAGGCAGGACAGTTATGTTTGCTATGTGTTTTGCCATATATCAATGAAGTGAACGTATTTACCCACTTATCTCCCAAAGTTTTAGACACCATCGGAGCGCGGGTTCCACTCTCTTCGGGCCTTCCCGACGAATTTGCACCCAAGATGGACCCTGGCACCAGGATCGCTGTCCTTGTCGCTTTGGCCTCCGAGCGACGGACGGAAGCCCGCCGGAGCTATCGGTCCTATGTGGGTCTTGATCTGAGCGGACCCGTGTAGCAAAGAACATGGCCCGTGATCTGGAACATGCATCTCACCTGGGAGCAATGAAGTCATCAGCTCCTTACACTAAGTCCAGAATATGTACAAGCCTGATGCGGGCCGTCGGTCTTGAGCTCAATGATGCGACTTCAGCCCTGCCCGCTTGACACAGGTCTGCGCATCAGCCAGCCACATGCGCAGAGCCGCCGTTCTCGCCCGACTACTGCTTCTTGGAAGCTGCTTGGTCAACCATACAGCAGGCGAGAGACGGAGACGAGTTGGGTGGCGTTTCCAATAGTCTCCAGACGATCCCGTCTTCTACATCCACAGTAAAGCCGTACTCAACCCCACGCACGCCGGCAACCAGCGCGGAGTACGAAGGTAATCAAACATCACCATTTCGCAAATATTGTGTATGCGGTGAGCGGCCGCTGCTTGAACCGCCAACATCACTTCGGGGAACCTGATAATGATCTTGTCTGGGCGATGCCGTTGAATCCCAGGCTTGTTTGGCCGAGATTTTAGTCGAGCACTACTAGACACGATGGAGTCAAGCGGGATCCGAGTCAACGCCAAGCAAGATTGCATGACGAAGGGGCGGGCACCAGCCGCTAGCTGGGCATCTAGTCGGGCCCGACCAGACACGACGGAGCCAAAAGGGACCCGAGTCAACGCCGAGCAAGATTGCATTAAGAAGAGGCGGGCACCAACTGCTGTTTGGGGATCGAGTCCAGGTCGACCAGACACCATGGGGCCAAGAGGGATCCCGGTCAACGCCGAGGTTGTGCGAAGAAGAAGTGAGGGACAGCTGCTGTCAGGGTTTTATGTTTATAAGACGAGCCCTCGCCGATGATGACGCTTGGAGATGGACTTTCTCAACATCATCTCAACCAGACCCAGACAACCGTCCTTCTAAGTTGTTCCCACTTCATCACAAACCCTCCTCGACGAGAAAAATCTCGAATCCCCTATCATGAGTCTCGGAGGTAAGTCTCGCCGGATAAACTGCACTACGCAAAAACGTCTAACATTCCTCCAGGCGCCATCTCGGCCGCCAACCTGACGGCTCTGGCCAATGATGGATCTTCCGTCGCATTGAGATGGCTGGATATGATCCCGCTCCCCGACACCCCTGACAGCATCGGCAACAATGATGCGGCCGACAAGCCCTACTTCCTCAAGGTCGTCGAGGATCCCACCAACAAGATGATCCGCCTCATTGCCGATCCCCTCAATCTCATCTCCGTCATGGGCCCGGCTCGCTCCGGAAAGAGCACCCTCATGAACCTCCTGGCTGGATGCACAGTGTCGGAGCTCTTTGCGACCTACCCAGGCATGGAGACTTTCACCAAGGGTATCTATGTCCCCACCAGGATACTGTCCTTGCCGCAATTTTCCTCGCTTGAGGGTGCGGAGCCGATCGAGGCCAGCAACCCCAACATCAAGGTCTCCTTCGTTGATACCGAAGGCCAGGGCGCCATGGGGGCTGCCTACGATCTGAATCTCTTCAGCGCAGCACTCACCACATCTCGTGTGGTCATCTATAACAGAACAGGCGGCTTGTTGACGGAAGAGATCCTCAGCCAGCTGGGCATGATGACCCAGGCCGCCCAGAGGCTTCGGTCTGCCGGAGGGACGACCGCGGCTAACGGGGACCAAATCACCGGCCCGACCTTCGGGCACCTCTTCATTGTCTTCAACCAGTTCCGACTCAACGCCGTCGACACGACCGAGACGCTGAAGGACAAGCTTTTCAAACCAGAGAAGGAGACCGGTTCTTCGGCCGTCAACCGCAACAACATCCGGAAACTGCTAGCGTCCGTCTTCGAGTCCATCCAGGTCTTCATCCTGCCCGACAAGCTCAAGGAAGAGGCCCGCGACGCACTCTCGGATGGCACCAAGAAGTTTCTCCTGTTGGACGATTTCCAGCCCCAGTACCACCAATTCTTCTCCGTGCTGCGACACCGCCTTGCTGAAGCCGTCAAGACCCCTCGCGAGCTGTTCCCAAACCAGTCCTTGACTGGTGGCGCTGTCGCGGACTTTATGCCTCTCTTCACCGATGCCATCAATAAGTCAGAGCCCCTGAACGTGCCCACCATATTCGAGGCCAGCCAGAACGAGGCAATTGCCAAGGCGAAGCTGGGCTTCATGACGGCGCTGTCTCGGGTCACGGAGGGGTACACGGGTGAGGAGCCGAAGCCGACGCAAATGTTGGCCCGACTGTTCGACAATGACGTTGCACTTCTGCTCGCGCAGATTGCCGTCACTCTTTCTTACATGCCTGCCACGGTCGTCAAGCGTGTCCAGGGCGAGTGTGGCGAGCTCGCCCAGCCGCCAAAGGACGCCCTGCTCGCAGCAAACCTGACACGCCTCAAGGCCCTCATGGCGGCTGCTTTGCTCAGTTCGCTTGACCTGCTGAACCAGAACATCGAGCTCAAGATTGGCCAGAGCGCGGGCGGACCAACACCAAGCTTCTTGGTTCCCCGAGGAAGAGTCGACGCCACGATCCAGGAGGTCTTGGCGGCCTCGAAAGGAACCTTGAAATCCAAAGGCGATGCATACGATCCTGCTTCGATGCCCGAGAATTGGGAACAGACTCTATCCACTGCCGCCGAGGCCAAGAAGACGGATCTTGTCGCCCGAGTAGCCCAAGCGTGGATGGCCTGGGCGGCGCAGGCGTCACAAGAAGGTCTCGACACCCTAACGGCAAGCCTTGTCGAGCTGGGCAAGCAGATCAAGCTGGGCGAGCCGGAAGCCTACAACACGGCCGCCGTCGCAGTTTTGGACAAGTCGAAGCGGGCGCTTGAGACCAAGTTGGTCTCGGAATATGCTGGAACGGATCAGCAAGCCATCCAGGCCAAGTTTGCGACGTCGGGCGAGTCTATTGTTGCTATGCAGGAGGCATTAAGGGCCAAGAGCCGTGATGCCGTGTTCAAGCAGTTGATGAGGCTGGAGGACATTATCGAGGTGGAGTACAAGGAGCAACTTCGTCGGGCGGTCGAGCCGGGCGTGGAGCCGCTCGACTTTACATTGGTAACAACTGAGAAGGCTGCTATGGTTAGTTGGGCCCGAATCGAGGAGCGGCGCTGGTGTCGTGGAGGCAAGGATGCTAACCTCGTCTGACAGGATCGGCTTTTGCAATTCTGCCAGACAAACAACGTCTCTGAGAACATGAGTGCTGAGGTTGAGCTGGAGCTCCGAAACTTCATATCCGATCAAAAGTCGGCCTTCAGGGGTTTGTATAACCAAGGTAAGTCTTGTCCTTGCCCACCCCTGACACCAATCCTAACACACTGCAGCTTGCCAGGAATTTGGCCAGTACCTTGAAGGCCAGCTCAAGCACAAGACGCCCTTTCTCCTTACCAACTTTCAGAGCGAATTGGATCAGATGGACTTGAACACTCCCCGGGTTACTATCGAAACAGCATGCAACGCTAAGTCGACTCAAATTCTCTCCCAGTTCGAGGCCCTCAAAAGCCAGTGGCGGATCCAGCCAGACGGGGTCGTGTCCAAGAATATCCTCGAAACCGCAAGACGCAATCTCGCAGAAACTCTGGGTCTCGAGGTCAAGGCGAAACTCTCAAAGTACGATGAAGTTGTCTCAGCCTACAACAAGGCGCTGTTGTCCACGATTGTCGTGCCGCTTGTCGACAAGTGTACAGACAACAAGTATGCCACCGAGATGGATCTTGACAACGATGTCAAGGCGGCCGAGGCAAGCTTCTACAAGAAATGCCACGGTGAGCCCGCGGCAGATGCCCAAGCAGTATGTGCTTCTTTGATCTTGCTGTCGCCCCGACGTCTTGGTTGACACAGCCCGGTACAGAAGTGGAATGTATTCAAGAATACGACCTACCCAGCCCTTGTTGAGACGGTGAAACGGTTCAATGCCTTCACCGTGCCAGGTCTGACTGAGAACGAGGCTATCAGCAAGAAGATCCAGCTGCACGTGAGCAACGCCAAGTACCGAACTGTGAAGAAGATGGGCAAAGCTAACAAGGACTAGATCATCAACAAAATTTGGCCTGCTTGTGCCACTATCGCTAGCAGGCTCAATATGTCCTACATCAACGCGTCAACCTTCACCGGAAAAGCAGAGGACAGAGGGTTGAAGAAGAAGGACAAAGAGCCGGAGGCAGGGGAGAACGACAGGGTGTTCAGGCTCACGAATACCTATATCGCGAACCCCCCGCAGCCGGACATGTACAAAGTAAGCCGGTTCCAGCTAAGGTTGTCTGTCTAGTAGGACGCTTACATTTTTCTTTCAGGTGGACAGGTCGACAAACCTGGAATTCTTCGAATGGACTGTCGAGGTAAACCAGCTACGCAGCGAAGTCCACTCTCGTGACCACCGCGAATGAACTGACAATGTTAGATCTCCGATATCATGTGGGGAAAGCCTATCATCACCGATATCAAACCGCTCAAGGTCAACTCGACCCAGTATTCGCCCCAGCCAGAAAAGTGTGTTTGTTCTCTGGCTCCTCAGCCCAATCGGACTTCCTATGCTTACCAAAACGTCCCAGGTTCCAAGTCCAAGTCGGCAATGTGGACACCTTCACCACAACCACCACTGACACTACATCCTGGGGTGTCAGTCTCGGCGGCAAATACTCGTACTCATGGGGTAATAAGAAAACAGTCGGCGAAAAAACCTTTGAAGCATCCTTCGGCTTCAAATACGACACGTCCAAGACGGAGGCGCGCCAGTCGACCTACACGACCGACACGCGCGCCACGCTAATCCTCCCAGCCAACCGCAGCAACGTGATCCACCAAATGGTCTTTGACCAACGCACCACGCTACCCTACACGGCCAAGGTCCGCGTGATTCCCCGCCTGCGGTTCCAGAACGGGTTCACCAACTGGGGTGGCGGCGGATCCTACAAGACCAACCCCAATACCGGGGCCATCAAGGACGGATTCAAGGATGGCCAGAGCAGAGTATTCAAGGATTTTGACTTTCGGAGAGTGGATGAGATCCTCGAGGATGCGAGGGAGGATGCTGACCCGTGGTTTGTGAGTTGCCCTCTCTCGTCGTTCTTCTGTTCTCCTTTACTCTTATTAAACTATCCTTTATCCGGTTCACGATGTGAGACAGAAATGAAAGCGAGTCGGTGTGCTAACGGAGAGTGTATGAAGTGGCAACTCGCTACCTCCAGCGAGAGAGACCCTGGTCGCGTGATTCTCAACCTCCTCGAGATGCTTACTAACCCGCTGACGACCGAGGTTTACGTCAAGGGCAAGTGGGAAGGAGTCACAGGTAAGTATGCTGTCACAACAGTGGCGCCGGCCGTGACGAATCTCACGCTGCTGCCGCAGGAGCTATAATTGAAATAGGTGGAAGACCTTGGGTTTCATACGTAGGGGGCCGCAGTTTCAACGTTTCAGTCAAAATACCATCTCGACTCCACAGCATTATTCTCCACACGTTTGGTGCCTATCTCGACCACCCATGATTCAACCACGAGCCTCAAGTTCTCATTTACTTCTCTGCGCAGCCCAGCCCCAGATGTGAAATAGCTCACTGACTGAGGTCTCGAGCTGGAGGCTGTACCTACCCCTGACTTGAAGCGGATGAAACGAGAGAGCTACACTCTCAGCAAGGAGATCGAAAGCCAATTCTGACCACTTAGAGCAGGCCTGAGTGGTGCAACAAGATGACCGTATGGTGGACTCGGGCGGCAGAACCACCCGCATCCGCTTGTTGCATGCACGATGCAGCTCTGATCCCCTAATTGGTATTGGGTACCCCCCTGGGGTCCTATCTTGTGCGACAGTCGCAGAGCATTCAGAGCGGCTGCGCCAGAAAACCCGAGTGGGTAGTACCGAGTCTGAGTTGTCGGTTGCAGCGGAAAACAAAGAATGACAGTCTGAAAAGAGGGGATGCAGCTGCGAGCGGTATTCATGCACGGGGGATCTGAGTTTGGGGCCAGACCCAGCTAGCTCAGCGAAACCGCAGAAATCCTGCAGTCAGCTGCATGCAGGGTCCCAATGGTTGGCCAACCCTGCATAGGGCTGAGAAGAGTGTGGTGGGATTGCCCCCTCACGGCTGGTCGCGCCAGAACCATCTGTCTCATGCCCCCTCCGACACTCACTGGAGGAGGAAAGCCACACACCAAAAGCGAGCCCAACACGCAGAAGCGTACATGGCTACCCCGCAGAGGCCATGGGTGGGACTTGTGGTTTGGTGGGACAAGAGAGGGGTTCTGCAACCGGTCAGCTCAGCTGCCCAGTGCTGACGACAAACGCTCGCGTCAATGGACCAGCCAGAGGGCCCAGCTAGCCCGTCGGAAGTTTCGGGGCTGCAAGGGATCATGTCGTGGATGTCTTGCTCTGGACTGCGCCTCCATGGAGAAGCGTAGTTGGAGGGGAGAGGGATCAAGCAGGCGGACGAGGACAGGAGGTGATGAACGTGTTGTGGATCGTGTTATCCCATATATAAGCCAGACGGCTTTCACACGCCAGCCCAGCCCGGAGAATACTCGCTACCAGGTAACACAGCCTGTCCACAAGCACCCAGAACCTTAGCCAAACCTAGTCAGACCTGGGACTCCAAAGTAACCATGAGCGGGAACATTGCCATCACTGGGATTCCCACCACTCCTGGTGCGAACGGTGAGTTGATCCATCAACCCAACCCGGCTCGCTCCTTTCAAGCATACTTGCTCTGCCCCCTCTATCGCCTCATCCAGCTAACTGTGGCTCGCACAGGAGCTGTTCCCCTCCGTCGGGAACTCCGCGATCTTCAACGTAACTTCCCCGACCAGTACAACCTACTCATCTTAGGCCTCAAGAACCTCGAGGGCCAGACCGAGACTGGCCTGACATCGTACTACCAACTTGCCGGCATCCATGGCTTGCCGTACAAGCCCTGGAATGGTGTGGGCAGCACCACAAACTGGCAGACCTCCAGCGGCTTCGGAGGGTACTGTACTCACTCCTCCATCCTGTTCCTGACCTGGCACCGGCCGTACCTTGCCCTGTATGAGGTGAGCACCGCATAGATGCCTCGCCCAAAGATCGAGTCCACTTCTGACCGACTCGGGCTCCAGCAATCTCTGTACAACGCAGTCCAAGCCGTCGCGGCGCAGTTCCCCCAGGGAGCTCTTCGCGACAAGTACACCCAGGCAGCCAAGACCTTCCGAGCCCCGTACTTCGACTGGGCTAGCCAGCCGCCTCAGGGAACCTCGGCCTTTCCGAGCGCTTTCACCGCCCCCAATGTCACAGTGGTCGACGTCGATGGCAAGACCAAGTCCACCGCCAACCCGCTGTACCGGTTCGCCTTCCACCCCGTGAACCCCTCACAGGGCGACTTCCCGGCGCAGGTTCGTCGCTTTCCCAACTCGGCGTTTAGGCCAGGCCCGTTGACTTTGCACGCAGTGGAGCCGCTACCAGACGACAGTCCGGTACCCGAATCGCTCTGGTCAGTCGCAGGATGCCCGCATCGGGCCCATCCTGTCGAACGAGCTGGCGTCGCTTCGCAGCAACGTCGGCCTGCTGCTGTTGTCGTACACTAAGTACGACGCGTTCAGCTTCAACCGATGGGACACCAACACCAACCCGGGCGAGTTCGGCAGCATCGAGGACCTGCACAACGAGATCCACGACCGAACCGGGGGCGGAGGCCACATGTCGTCACTCGAGGTCCCAGCGTTTGACCCGCTCTTTTGGCTGCACCACATGTAAGTATTTGTGACTCGTAGCGGGTGGGTGTCATCGACGGGGTGCTAATGTCCTCGTGCAGCAACGTGGACCGTCTCTGGGCCATCTGGCAAGAGCTCAACCCCAACAGCGACATGACGCCGCGGCCGGCACCGTACTCGACCTTCAGCGCCACGGGAGGCCAGTCCCAGACCAAGGACTCGCCGCTGCCCCCCTTCTGGGACAAGTCCGGCACCAAGTTCTGGACATCGGCCCAGATCAAATCCACCCTGACTTTCGGGTATGCCTACCCGGAGACTCAGAAGTGGCTGTTCGCGGACACGCCGACATACCAAGCCAACATCCGACAAGCAGTGACAACGCTATACGGCACCAACGTGTTTACCAACTTTGTGGCCAACGTCGCACAACGCAAGGACGAGCACGCCATCGCCGTGTCAACCTTGGCTGCGCAGCCCCAGGCTGACGTTGTCAAGACCGAGTCTGTCAAGATCGATGCTGTCAAGGTTGATGCAGTCAAGGCCGACGCTATCAAGGCCGACGTTGTCAAGACAGAGTCTGTCAAAATCGATGCTGTCAAGATCGATGCTGTCAAGG
>FTIZ01752021.1_pt1 | contig 10890 bp, 7 predicted proteins | sample 1658381 | NCBI WGS metagenome assembly FTIZ01 (sample SAMEA3914822, study PRJEB12502) | metagenome | biome: forest; material: soil | place: USA | collected 2012-03-12 | depth 0.1 m
GGCGTTGACGGGGACCGGCTGCGTTTAGGGAAGCTCAAGGAGACTTTCAACTCGGCGGAGACAAGCTACGGCAAGGAGTTGGATTGGTCGCTGTTCACTGTCCACGATGCTGCCGACCTGGTCCTTCTTTTCCTCTCGGAGCTGCCGAAGCCCCTAATACCCGATTCGGTGGGCAAGCGCTGGATAGCCCTGTCCCGCCAGGCCACCGTCCGCGGCGGGACGCGTCTCGACCAGGGCCTCGACTTTTGGGAGGAGGCATTGATGGGCATCCGCGGCCCTAGCCGCGTCTTGTTCAAACTGCTTCTGAACCTGTGGGGCGATATAGCCGATGCTGCCGAGGCAAACGAGATGACGGCTGAGCGCCTGGCCGGCCGCGTGATTCGTCCCCTGATGCATGACGCAACGGCTCGTCGCCACACGGATCTCATGCTAGGTCTCGCTTTTATTATACGGAGGCGCTCCGAGTATAACCTGGCAGCGAGGGGTTTGGCTAGGAAAAGCAATGCTGCCTTCTAGCGGGATCAATCTCGACGTTGCGCCGCGTTTGGACCGCATTGGCCGTTGTAGGCACGCTTGGTTTGCATTGGATGGGCATGTGTGCATTTATCTGCGGGATTTGCTGCGAGTTTGATACCCGGTTGATTATCGATTGAGTTAATTCATGTTGCTTTCTCAGGCAGGATGCTGTTGAAGACTCGAAGGACATGCACGTAACCCCGAGCTGAAGCCACAAGGAACTTGAACGACTTGGCGCAGCTCTCTTTGATCCAGTATGACAACAATCATTGAAGAAGATCAGTCAAGGCGTGGTTCAAGTGGCAGTTGCTCAACGACAAGACCACTTTGGGGCCGACAGATACACAGCACATTCTGAGCTTTAATTAGCACCCCTAAAACGGGAGCAGGTTTGGATGAGGCGTGAGAGGGCAATACCCTCACGGCGGGGGGTTGATACGAATCAGGGAGACCACGCCAACAGGACAGAGAACGGCATCGAGACAAGAAAGTGTGCTTTATTTCGGTATTACAAAATCTCCCGTGTTATCTCGCTGGCCAGCAGAAACGAAGTAACCAGAAGAAGAGTGAAAAAGTTGATTTGACACGCCCAAGTAATCAGAGGCGGAGGCGTCCACAAACTTCCGAGGACGAAAATAGGCAGAGATGAGTTTAGGGCTCCCGTCCTATCTCCGAGTCCCGTTGTCAACATCCCTCTTCGTGTCGTACTTCAGCTCAAAATCGCTGGTCTGGACAATCCGGCCCATCTTCACGGCTTCTCGGTGGTTGTCGTCGAGGATGCCCTTGTCGCTGTCGTCGTCATTTATTTGCTTCGCCATCTCGATGTCGCTCGCCATTGGCCCACTCGAGATGGTCACAACTCTCGTGTTGCGCTTCCCCGAGCTCATTGCTTGGTCCCCATTGTAGTAATCACCGCTCGTACCGTATCCCCGTCGAGAAACAGAGGCATCCCGGATCAGCACCCGCAGCATCGGGATGCTGGCAGCGATGATAGTGACGGTAGTTTCGGCGTTTCCCCAGAGCCTGTCGAGGTGTCAGTAACAGACGGTACACGGCCTTTCCAAAGCCCAGGTTCCTGCCAGGACGTACCAGAGATCAACACCGTCGGCTGTAGGCTTTGTTAGCTACGTATCTCTCTATTACCCAGTGGGTCAAGCTCACCGAAGTCGTCAGATAACATCTTGGGAATCCGGCTGACCTTGATAAGGCCCGTAATTCCGGCGCTGGGAAGATTCGACGTGATCAGAAACGACATCAAGCATGGAGGTTCATTGAGAAGGGGGCAAGAGAAACGTGAACTCACAAGATACCCATACTCATAGCGATACCAACGCCTATTTTTTCCTTCTTCTTCATCTGCAGGCCCGAGATGAACTGCCAAGGAAGCAATGCGAGGGCGATATCCGAACAGGCCGAGTAGACGCCGGAGAAAATATTGTAGTGCACCATGACCTTAGGGTCCCAGCAGCTTCCCACAGCAAACATGTCCCAGGCCTTGCGCACCGGCGTGCAGTTCACCCAAGGAAAGAGGGCGCTAAGCCCCATGAAAATGTTCATGGTTATGAGGATGAACCACACCGTCTTTTTGACCCAGCCTTCGGTCAGATGCAACAGCGTGATGCCGAAGCTGGTCTTGGACCAGCTGGCCGCCGTAACGGAGAAAGTGCCGGCGACATTGACGATGACAAGCAAGGGCGGCATGTTGGTCATGACATCGAAGTCCCAGATGTGTAGACCATATCCCAGCCCTGTCATGGCTGTGAGGAGAGCCGACTCGATCGTGATGCAGATCTAAGTCTTCTCTGTCAGCAAGGGCAGTCCTTTCGGGCCCGGCCATGCTCACCCATGCGGCAATGAGAAATCCGTCGTCCCACCAAAGCCCCTTTCGTCTGCTCAGCCTGCAGTAGACACGCAAGCCAAGAATAAGTCCGGACAGCGCAGTCAGGGCCCAAATGACGCCGTTGAGCTTGGGGCCGGCATTATCGTGAGGAAGAAAGGCGAGCTGATCCGGTGATACGGCTGCGGGATCTGCGTACTGGTCCGGCTTGGGGCTGGCACCCGCAGAGCTTGAAGCCATCGAGATCGAGGGGCTTGAAACTCGCCTGGGTCGTGGATGATTGGCATGAGTCTCCAGTTGAGCGGGGTCAAGAATACGGGGCGTGCCAAAAGATATGTCCTCAGAGGCTCTCAGTCAGGTCCCTTCGTCCACAGGAAAGGGGATGTGACCTGAGCAGGCCTGGCCAGACAGGGACCCGAGAACCAGCATGGCAGTTGGCAGGATCGAGCGCAACCGCCTTGCCTCCAGGGGAAGCTAGCCAAGGCCGCTAGTTAACAGGTAGGAGTCAAAGCACAGGAGACACGGGGGGCTCGACAACCTGCCATCGCAATGGAGTTGCATTGCTGCGTGCTGCATCGGGGCAAAACGTGAGACGGGTGTCCCGGAATCCCGGAAGTTGTCGTATTCATCATCACCCGGGAGCCAGGCGACACGAACTCGGGTGCTGCACAATGCATTCTATAGTAGCCGCTACCTGTGATGCTCCAACTTGCAATTATTGCGAGGTTGTTGCTGGCTTGGTCCCGGTGGAAACACCACGGACCGCCTGGGACAGACGCGCCCTTTGGGCGGTGGCTTGCCACTACAAGGGTCCCCTGCTTCTACCCGAACGACCTGCAGTCGGCCCCATTGCTTGCAGGAGGATTGAGGGGTTGGTGCTGCAGGTCGACCAGCCGTGACAATTCCAAGATACATAGGTACCTGCCGGCAGACGCACCCGGCGGTGCAAGAAGCGACGCCAAGTCCCGAGAACCCTCAGCGACAGCAGCCCGTAGCGTTCTAGGCCCTAATTAGCACCCTCTAGCGCTCCTATCCGAGCCCCCGACGGCCTGAGCACTTGCGGTTGGCAAATTGTCTCCACTAGTGCCGGCTCGTTGGCGAGACTGACCCTTCAACCGAGCAAAGATGGTGCGATCGTCCACTGGCCAGCAGTCACGCCTTGGAAGTTGCGATGCGGCAGAGATCACCGGTCCAGGGTGAAAAACGTGGTCCGTTGACCCGCAGGACGAAAGGCGTTCATGAGGCGCCCTGCTCTGCGCCACGAGGGCCCCCGGTTGGTTTGATCGGTTGGCGGCTTGCCCCGGCACCCGATTTGCGTCGAGATTTGTTGGTGCGCTTTGGCCACCACCCCCCTGATGGTTCGGCCCCTTCGGCAAGGGCTCGGGCTTCTGAGTTACACTGCCTCGAGACTGCTAGTCCTAAGTCGGGCATGAAAACGAATTCCCGACTTCGGAAAGACGAGCCTTTGGCCTGCTTCATCACTGGGACCCACGGAGCTGTCCAAGCGACTTTCGGCTAGAAGCCAGACCAGCCGAGCACTCCGGGCGGCCCGCCCCTCGCGATGCTACCTCCTAACTTAAGAGTTCAATGGCTAAACTTTAGGGCACAGTAGTGTCAAAAGCACGATGGCTTGAAGTGACTTGACAGACTTCGGGGACTTCATCTTCTTGGTTCTTCTAACCCAATGCGCTGTGATAAGCACCAATTGAATAGTTTTCCGTCAGCGAGGAAAGCGAGACGGGCTCACGATGGAAGCCAAGTTCTTACTCAAATACAGCCTCCGTGATAGTTACAGTTTGATCAGCACAGAAGCCGCCGAAGCTGGATGCCCACGAAATAGATGCCATCTGAGGTCGCTGCCCACGTGAGTTACACGCATGGCGAAGCCGAACTTGTTGGTATTGCGTGAGAACAGCAGCAGTCAAGGGCTGATGCGCTACACTCCGTCGTAGCGCGTGTTCAATCGTCTCACGACATTTGAAGAAGCATATGCCGAGTCCAGACACAACTCAAAATTCCTATGCGGGCCTGAGGCCAGCCACCCCACCAAATACGCACTGTGCTGTAAATGGTGGAAAACAAAACCTCCATCGGCTACCGGCCATCTTCAGCGTCTGTCAAGCCGCAAGATTTAGTTGCTCTCTCTAGCTCCCGAGAAGGAGTCGCGCCCGATCTCGTTTCCTTAATTTTCCCGCCTTTTCACATCAGTCAAGGCATCGGATTTGAAGCCATTGCCTATGCTCTATACAGGCCGTTTGCGCAGTGTTTTCTCTTTCCATAACACTCAGCCATGTCAACAGAAAGGCCAGAACCTGGCCAAGGCTGCGAATAACAAATGAGGGTCAAAGCACAGGCTAACAGGCGACAGTCACTGGATTCGAATGCGCACTCCACTTCCAGTTTGTCACCCACCATCTTCCCCGCCGCTCCATGATCCAGCCCTCGTTTCATGATGTCCCCTTCCAGCGGCTTCGAGAAGTCTATCTCTGATTTCTTTTCGAAAGCAGGGGCGTGTACGTCGAGAAGTGAATGCGACGCGTTTGCCAACAAAACATTTGAAGGGCCGATTACGCCCGTTCAGGCCCAGGGCACATGCAGTTACACGGTCACGAATGGCACAACCATCATCCAGTTCCGCGAACCGGAATCTCCGCTGGATATACAGATTCCGGCCGCTGTCCAAGCTATGCATCCCGGCATTGTTGCCAACCACTCGTTCCATGGGAGGATTGGCGAATTCCCGGAGCTCCATGTTTACTCTATGAACATACTCCCGGGAGAAAGCCATTTTGATCTGTCACTTTCTCTTATGGATGATGACTTAGATCACCGTCTGGCGACGGTCCGGAGTCTAGCAAGGTTTGGAAATTCCGTCCCTTTTCTTTGCCGAGAACCCGATCAGGGAACGTGCACTGAGCGATGATTATAGAATTTTTGCCCAGTCGTGGCAGAATGGTAGTCATCATGATCCGAAGTCTATCTCCGGAAGCTTTGAAGACTGTTGTTCTAGCTTCGACTATCTTGACCGCAACCTCCCCTCCCGCTTCCAGAATGCGATCACACAGGTTAGGGACAGTCTCCCGACCCTTTTCTCTAGAGAACACCCGTTGGTCCCAACTCACGGCGACCTCAGTGAGAGGAACATCCTCGCCAACCCGACGACTGGAGAGATCACAGGAATTATTGACTGGGCTGAAGTAGGCACCTTACCCTTTGGCTTTGCGCTTTACGGGCTTGACAATCTGCTGGGTTACCTAACTCTGAGTGGGTGGGTGTTTTATGACACCGCGGACTACCTGCGGGATGAATTCTGGAGGGTCTTCCGTGAGGTGGCGGGTGGGGTGTCCCAGTCCGATATGGAGTATATCCAGCTTGCGAGAAAGGCTGGACTGTTCCTCCGCTATGGCATTCCATACAAGCCCGGACGCAAGGGGGTGATGGGGGTTGGGGGTCTGAATAATACTTCCCTTTAGATGCTCAATGGCCTCGTACTAGCTGAAGAGAGTCTGCCCCCAACACCGTGTGATCGCGAATGACGGTATAGGGTTTTATTTGTGCCTCGGGTTGGGGATGCATGTATATGGCAGTGGCGGATACAACCGTTTGGCGAGCAAGGATAGATGGAATTCGAGTTATCTTTGTATCTTATTGTTGGGTTCCGGCCAAATTCGACCCCCAAACACCACCTCCAAGCTCGAACGTTGGCCAACTTCCTGCCCAGGGATTCCAACCTGAGCTGAGAATTCCCTGACGTCTCAGCAGGTTGATCAAGTCGTTCTCATCCATCAACCTGTAGTTCTGAAAGATCTGGCGGTTCTCGTTCCTCAAGTCACCATGGGTATTGTTGACGGTGGATCGGAAACTGTTCAGTCACAACAATAACTGAAGGGCGTGGCTAGCTGAGAAATGCTGTATAGGGAGGCTTTCATCAAGAGAGGTGGAGATGGCGAGGCTTCCTTCGGGTGTTTTATGCACGGAGGATAGACTCTGGTGTGCACGATCGGGTTTCACACTCAGACGAACCCATGCAACGCTCCAACTTGCCGAGCGGCCTGTTGCGGGACAGAGTGTGGCACGGGTCCGGTGTTGAGCGAATTCACTTGTGAGTGCGTCAGGCGAACAAACACGCAAGACGGCAGGGTGCGGGCAGTGTTGCCAGTTGAGTTGCAAGGCAGACATGCAAAATCAGGTCCTCTATCGACCCATCTTAAGATTCATGCGACAATAATGTACAGAATCCCGGGGCTGGACTTTCCTGCTCAGCCAATGCCGTCTCAGGGTCCGCACCCCCTGCGTCAGCGTCAAATCTCCATCTTGGCCGCTCTCACTGTCCCCTCAGGTTCGACTTATTTCCAACACGTCCAATTTAGTCCCTCGCTGATCCCGGTCGTGCCAGAATGACCTGGGCCAAACTAACACCTAAGGGGCAATGGGCCTCGGTTCGGCTTTGTTCACATTGTCAACCTGCTCGGGGTGAAGGAACCTCGAGTCATCCCCGCCATGACCTCATCTCACATCCCAACGCGCGACGTTCAATGTCTATTGGGAAAAACCCACCTCCTGCATCTCTGGCATCGCTCGCATCGCTAGCACTTCACAGCACTAGCAACAGCGGCTCGAGAGGCCTCAAAATGGAAGACAAGTTCCAGTCGGCGGCGTTCCGGCAGCAGCTCGCCGCGGCATATCCCTGGACCACCGCCCCGCTCATTGTGGGTGCGCCAATGCGGGTCATGTCGGGCCCTGAGTTGGCCGTCGCCGTGTCTTGTGCCGGCGGCTTTGGCTTCATCGGTCCTGGCCTGAAGCCAGAGAGTACGGCGGTGGACTTGGAGACGGCGAAAGGCTTGGTCGCCAATTCCGGCATTCGGCAGTCCGGTTCTGTCCTCCCCGTCGGTGTCGGCTTCCAGATCTGGAACGGCAACCTCGAAGTCTCGGCATCGGCAATCTCGCAACACCCACCGGCTGCGGCCTGGCTCTTTGCACCCCGTGACGGGCAGACGGATGTCGATGTGTGGACCAAACGGCTGCGCGAGGCATCCCCGGAGACCAAGATCTGGCTCCAGGTCGGCACGTTGCGTGAGGCCCTCGAAGCGGCGCGGAGCGCCTCCCCCCCAGACGTCCTTGTCATCCAGGGCGCCGAAGCAGGCGGGCACGGCCGTACCTCAGACGGCACCGGGTTCATCACGCTGCTGCCGGAGATTGCGGACGCAACACGGGCCTCCGGCATCCCGCTGATTGCGGCCGGGGGGGTTGCGGACGGGCGGGGCATTGTGGCGGCGCTGGGCGTTGGCGCGGTGGGTGTGGCAATGGGAACGCGTTTCCTCGCCTCTCGGGAGGCGCGCATCAAAAAGGGATACCAAGACGAGGTGCTGAGGGCGACGGATGGTGGCGCAAACACGGTCCGGACTCATCTGTACAACCATCTTCGCGGCACCTTTGGGTGGCCCGAGCAGTTCAGCCCCCGCGCCATTATCAACCGGAGCTGGGAAGAGCAGCAGGCCGGGGCCGCGTTCGAGGACATCAAGAAACACCATGACGAGGCTGTCAGCAAGGGGGACGCAGCATGGGGTCCCCAGGGATACACTGCAACATATGCCGGCGCAAATGTCGGGCTGGTCAGGAGCGTGATGGGAGCCGGCGAGATTGTCGAGCGCGCCAGAAACGAAACAGCAGGGATAATTCGGACGCTACTCAGTGGCCTGTAGTGCTGACACACAATCATACAGAAGACCCGGTTTCGGGTCGGCAACCTGGATGCAGTTCCAAGTTGTTTATCAAACCAATCGCCGTGCCCATGTGCGCCACGGCGGACTCCTCGCGGTCCCTCCACTCCGGGCCCCAGCAAATCGTTCTTCCGCGAGCCTTTGCGACCTCGAGGAGGCCCGTCATCATGGCGCCGGATTCCTTGACGCCGGGCCATGCGTCAAAATAAACGCGGCCAACAAAGGGCATCTCAGCCAAGACTTGGTCAAGTAAGTCCCTGGAGAATGCCTCATAGAACCCGTCGGCCTTGCGCCAGCCCGTGTAGATGTTATCGCTCGGGTCGCACTGAACGAAGACGGTCAGTTCCCGTACATTGACGCATTCGGCAAGGCCGAGGGCCGGGTTCACGACCCAGCCGCGAGGGGGGCTATTCCAGCCCGGGCCGAAACGCAGCTCGAGGGACGTCAGCGACAAACGCTGACGGGTCTTCAGCCGCGCCAGCAAGGGTTTCTTGGTCTTAAAGAAGCGCCCCGGCTGCGTGGGGAATATCCGAAACGTGCGGGTGCTGTAGAACACGTGCGAAGCCTCTTGGTAGATGGCCCGACACGTGCGAAGAATCGCCAGCTTCTGGTGGATGCGTTTATAGTTGTCCGAGTCAAGATCGATGACCCAGCCAGTTCCCCGAAAGTGGCACGCATATATTTCGATGCGCAACTCCGAAGGTAGGGCCATGAACCGGAAGGGCTTGTGTTTCTTCTTGGGTGCGATCTTGGGTCGTGCTTCGGCCACGTCGGAGAGCGTCAAGGCTTGGATCGGGATCTCGGCGATTTCGTTGTCGCAGCCGTTGCCGGCCTCGGAGACAGGGGTCGACGGGGGGGCGGATGTTGGACGGGAAAGCCTCCCACCTGCGCGAGGCACCTTCTTCGGGGGGCGTCTGGCAGGCATTGTGGTGTGTTCAAGCGGACGTTGCCCTGATATCATGTTTAGGAGAAGATCTTGGACAGCGTTGCCAGATAAACCAAGACTCTTACCAGAAGTGAAGTTCGTTTCGTTCGGAGTTGCGAAAAGCGGAGGAGGTGAAAAGCGGAGGAGTATCACCCTGTCGTTGTGCGGGCACACTCAGTATGCTCGGGCCGGCGAGAAGGGAAGAGCTCGACAGGTGGTCCCATGGCGAGCACGGATAGGCGACAGTTTGGGCCACCCTTAAAACGCATCCGCAGCATCCATGGCTGGGAATGTCTGAAGAAGCGGCAGCTTGGCGTGGGCAGAGGCGCGGCCCATGGACTCCAGAGCCGTGGCCGATGGAACTAGGTAGATAGGGAAGAAACAGAGATCAGAGGCAGAAGAGGATGCCGGCAAAATGGGAAGAGGGGGAGGGGAAGTCCAAATGCTGTTTGGATATGAGGCGACTCGGAGGAATCGGCGAAAGTCCAAATCTGGAGGAGGCGAGGGAAGTGGGGCACGTGAGTCCAGGGTCTGGCTGCGGGTCCCTCCTGCCACTCCTGCGCGGCTCTGGATCGCTGGGATTCTGGACGAATGATGACGATAAGGCTCCACCTCAAATGCTGTCTGGATCTGGCTAGCGCTGTGGTCTGTGCTGTCCTGTGTGGAAAAACCCACCACCGGGATGTGTGGATTTTTGACCTGACGATGACCGGCGGGTCGACGGCGTCAAGGTTTTTCTGCAAATTGCATGCATTCTAGGCGCAGCCGACTCCAGTCACTGCACTGGCCCACCCCCAAACGTACACCACTCCATCCCTCCGCTGAAACCGTCCATCGGCCTGAAGCGGGATAAGCGCCATGATGCTGACGCGAGCTGTCGCGCGCCCGGCTGCGGGCCTGCGGGCGGCGACATTCAGGGCCCCGGCGACCCTTCGACCGCGGGCCCTGCCTGTCACCTGGGCCCGAGGCATGGCAAAAGACAACAAGCCGCAGTCGCCGAGATTTTCGAAACGTCCCGCACAAAAGTCGACACCACCCAGCAACGGCGCGCCCGCGTCCGCCCCCAAGCCCGTGCCCGAGCCTCCAAAGCAGCCCGCCACACCGCAAGAACCGGACCAAGATCCGATACCGGACCTTTCCAAGCTTCCCGACCTCACGCAAGGTATTCCCTCGACGCTCGAGTACGAAACTGCCGGCGCAACCGACCGGTCTGTGTTGGCAGCCATTGAAGAGGAGGAGGGAGCCAAGGCTGGGGGAGGGGGTCGGTCCAAGGGCGAGCTGCCTGCGTCGGCGTACGTGTCGTCATCGGAGCGGCGGCGCCAGAAGCTGGTTATGTGGGCGCTCGCTCTCACCGGTGTGTCCGCCGTCGTAGGTGTCGCCTATCTCGGCAGGGACTGGGACGAAGAGGAGCTCTCCAAGAACCCCGAGGTGCCCAACGGCTGGAGCATCGGTCTCTGGTGGAGGCGCGCCATGGCCCGTATGGGCGACACTGTGACCTACTACCAAGAGCCAGCCTTTGAGAAGCTCCTGCCAGATCCCGACCCGTCGTTCGAGCGACCGTACACGTTGTGCATCAGTCTGGAGGACATGCTCGTACACAGCGAGTGGAGTCGGGATCACGGCTGGCGGGTGGCGAAACGCCCGGGTGTCGACTACTTCCTGCATTACCTGAGCCAGTATTACGAGATCGTCCTCTTCACCACGGTCCCCTTCGCCACGGGCGAGCCCTTAGTCCGCAAGCTGGACCCCTACCGTTTCATCATGTGGCCGCTCTTCCGGGAAGCCACCAAGTATAAGGACGGTGAAATCATCAAGGTATGAGTAATCGCAGACGTGATGATTGGCGTTGCAGGCCATTTTCGGGCTGACCGTAAAACAGGACTTGTCTTATC
>FTIZ01000437.1_pt3 | contig 10889 bp, 9 predicted proteins | sample 1658381 | NCBI WGS metagenome assembly FTIZ01 (sample SAMEA3914822, study PRJEB12502) | metagenome | biome: forest; material: soil | place: USA | collected 2012-03-12 | depth 0.1 m
GCACCTGCAGCTGCACGTGCTCCTCGTCGACCGAGGTGGCGAAGACCAGGTATACTTAGTGGCCGCCCAGGCTCCCAAACACCCGTCGGTTGGTGGCTTAAAGTTCCTGAAGCAGACACTCTGCTGACATTGGACAGGTTTACTCAAAGTGATGCCGGGCCGCTAAACGGTACCAAACGTTAGTCTCCGCAGGTCTTGCTGCCCAACAAGAAGTCGGGAGGCTCGAGATCCCAGAGTGGTAGTGGCGAGCCTGTTAGCCCCTTTTTGACCCGACAGGGTGAGACTGAACAACTCTTCGGATACTATTCAGTGCCTCACCGCCGCAAATAAACCAAAATGGAGATATTTGACAGACGTAACGCTCTGAAAGAGGGGCATGGGGGGCAGAGGAGAAGGTGAATAGGAACGTGTTGAGAGAGTGCCTCAAGCATCACGCCGCGTTTGTGAAAAAGCTCTGGCAATTGTCAATCTTGGAGGTCTTGGGGCCACCATACAGAGGTTAGAATCAGAATAAACGTGTCGAAGTCTTGCAGCCAAAACTCACTGGAGCTCAACAGCTGCTTTGGACTGGAACATCGGGGACGTTGGACTGTTCCTTGAACAAGTTGAGCGGAACATGATGAACAAAAACAATCGGACTAGGTCTCCATTGTGCCCATTGTCTGCCCCTTGCTGTCTTGCGCTATATCACTTGTCAGCTATGAGGAAAACGGTCGTGAACAAGGAGAGGCGCCACCCGATTATTTTCTCAGTGCGGATTACAATGATCTTGTTCAGCACATGAAACCGGCCCGGATGCTGGACCAGAACGGGCGTGTTGTTCAGACTCTATGAACTTCTCAACTCCCAACTCTATTAAAACGCGCTGCTTTCCTCTTGTTACTGCCTACTCCTCATTACCACAAACTACCAACACAACATCTACTCACATACAAACACCCTGACACAACCCACCCATCATCACCCGCAGCCACCAACAACACATCGCCAACATCCCTCCTAAGATGCCTTCCCACAACCAAAACTTGCACAGAATTGCGCCCCTCGTGCCCTCTTCATCCCTCCCCGCCGACGGCACACCCAATCTTCACACCGCCAACCGCCCTTCACCCGGCCCCATCCCCGCCAACGGCATTCCCAGACGCCGCGTCCGCCCCCGCGTTTCCAACGCACTCACAACACAAAATGCTACATTTGCTCGCCTCCGCGACAGCTTCACCACACCCTTGAGCCAAGACACAACAACCGACCTCGCCCTCTTCGACATCGAAGCCCACGTCCACCGCCCCGCGGCCGCCCGCCAAGCCGAGGCGGCCCGGCCCAACAACTGGAGAAAGACGCCCGGCCGCATCCCGCGCCCGCCGAACGCTTTCTTCCTCTACCGCAGGACCTACGATACGCGCGCCCGCGCCTTCTGCGAGCGCCTCATGCGGGGCCAACAGGGCGTGGCTTACATCGCTGGTGTTTCGTGGCACCTTGAGGAGGAGGAGGTCAGGGAGAAGTTCCGGGCGCTGGCGGAGGTGGAGAGGCTGGGACATTTGGAGGCGTTTCCGGGGTGGAGGTATGTGCCTGTGCATAAGGTGAGGGAGGTGGTTAAGGAGGAGGCGATTGAGGAGGCGGTTGAGGATGTTGAGGTTGCTGCTGATGCTGATGCTGATGCTGTCATGGTGCCCCAGGAGGGAGTTGATGTGTGGGGCGACTACAACTTCAACGGCTTCAACAATGACCTCGACATCGACGACTTCGACTACCAATACGGCATGTACCTGCAGTGGGAGCAAGGGGTGATGGTCGAAAATGCCTTTTTCGACGATGCCTCTCTCATGGCTCCGGTGGATGATGCCTCTCTCATGGCTCCTGTTGAGGATGTCGTTTTCCAGGCTGCGGCCTACGACCCGCTTCTCTTGGCTGACGACCCCCTTCTCTTGGCTGACGATTCCCTTCTCCAGGCTGTGACGGCCGCGGCCGAGCCGTTCTCGGCCATGTCTGCCCAAGTCGAGGCCCCGCCGGTGGTACTGTGCTCACAGTGCGCGTGCCAGGTGGTGAGTATGAGTGCCGACACCACGCCGCTGGCCCAGGTTGCTGACGGCCCCTAGATTTTGGCTGTTGCCGCCATTGCCGTCGCGCCGGCCAGTCCTAGGCGACTTCCTCACCGGTGAATATGCTCACCTGAACATCATGGCGGCTGACTGGTTCAGGAAACTGGGCGCGGATTTCATCTTTGATTTTGGCCTCGGGAACGCAGAGCGGCAGGGAAACTGAGGTGAGTGAGTGGCTTGATATTGCACAGATAAGTTCTTTCTTTTCCTTTGTCAGTAGAAGTTTCTGTGTTGATTTGGTCTTTTCGAGAGGGGACGGTCGATTTCTAGTTTCAGAGGCTTCTTCCGTTCTGCACTCATCGATCAAGTAAGTAGTAAGTTGCTCTTGTTTTCACTCATTAGAATGTCAAACTGTCTTTCTCTTGTCCAAGTGCATTTCCGTGACAAAGTTTCAATCTCAGATTATGTTCAGATATTCCTCCTCATTACAATTGGCTTCCTCCATTGTCCTGTGCACACGTGTTCCGGCGTGCCATCTCAACTCCAATCCGAATTCACCACAACCCATCCTGCTCGTAGGAAATTGTGACATGGAGACCCTGCTGCAGCTCCCCGTCAACGTGAACGCCAAAGACCACGGGAGGAAAGGCCGAGCCGGCAACGGCAGTGAGTTCAACAAGGCGGTCTGCCATATTGACCGCGCCGGCCGCCGGGCCCGTCAAGGCGATCTCGCAGTACTTGGTGGCACGACCTTGCAACCTGTCGGCCTCGGAGCTCTGGTATATGACGAAGCGCACCCCGCCGCCTCCCCCGGACGTGGCGAGGCGGACCATGGCCAGGTCCACGGGTACGCGTTTCGGCGTATCGGCTTGCAGGCTCTCGCCCTATTAGTTGATAATCGTCGAAATCGAGTCAGCCAGCCGTATTACACCAAGTGGTAGCAGTAGTAGTAACAGCGGGTTCCGATTAACTAACCTGGGCAATGGATTCGAGAAAATGCGGGTGGTTGTTGTTGTTGTTGTCGTCATCGTCGTCGTCATCGTCGTCGTGGCGATGGGCAGGAAAGCTGTAGCTCGCCCGGGCGAGGCGGGAGGCAATCTTGATTGTTATCCGCGCTGGCGAGACCAAATCATTCATAGAATGCTTCTCTAACGCGTAGCGGGAGCAACCATGTGAGACGGCCAGAATCCTGGTCTCGACGTTGGGTAGTTAGCTGCTGTGATTGAATTCACGCAAAATCAGGAGCAAATAAATAGTCTTTGACCATCACTCACGTCTCATTATGAACAGAAATCGGGTTGACCTGGAGCCGAATGGTGCCCCGGTCCTGCTGGTCATTGTCGTTGTATTCTTGCTGCCATTGTTTCATATAGTCTCAATCCTGGAACAGAGATACGGGCTTCCGCTGAAGCTGCCGCAGAGGAGCACGGTCTGGTGTTGGGACGGGGTCAGCCATGTCTCAATTCGGCGTCTGACAAGGGCACGTAATGGGAGCTGACAGCTAGCTACTGTACGTACCTCCGGGAGTTTGCCTTTTGCCCTTCGAACGGAATCGAGCTGAGCCTTGAGCAGACCGGCAATTTGGGCCACGGCGGGGTCAAAGAACGCCTTGACTTCTCCACTAAGTTCTAGCGGGGACGAATTAGTGGTGGGAATTTCTGGAATTTACTGCGAGCACATACTTGGTGAGTGTGATGTACGGTGTCCCCCGAGCAAGGCGGCGACGACGATTGCGTAGGTTGATGAACGGAAAAGGAACCTCCGTGACGTAACCTTCCCAGAATTCGCTGAACCTTGGCTTGATAGTATCTTTCCACTCGTCGAAGGAGTGCTTGCGCATCGCCGCCCTCGTGATGCTCGCTCTCTTTGTGGGCGCTGCTTTGGGCCGCATCTTGCTGCGAATGAGGTCCAGGAACTCGTCGTCAAACAGGACAGGCCCTGCCAGGCACGAACCACCAGGAACGCACTCTCGAAGAGAAAGAGGGTTGTGGGACAGGACTTCGTAGGAGATTGCGTCCTGGGGAGCCGTGAGCCGACTGTGCGTTTCTCATGGCATGGGGGTTGTCCGGGGGACTTACAGCCGTGCCGCCGCCGCAATAGCAGACGGTGATGACGTCGCCAATCTAATAGGCACGGTGCTTATTAGCGACAAGACTAGAATGGGCATGGGAGAGATGTGAAGTATTGTGTATTCTACCCACATTCGGAAGGACGCCACTCCGTCGAGGGTCGAGCAAAGTCAAGACGGCAGCGTCGGGCTCGGACAGAAACTCAAGGGTCGACCGTGGAGACTGGCCTGGGATCCCGTCATAGCCGACGACTTCTCGCAGTCGCAGGAGGGCATCGGGCGACCAGTTGGCGGGAACCCCAATGACGACGTGGAGGGGGAACTGGACCAACTGATCAACGGACATCTGGAAAACGCTGGCGGCTTGCTCCAGGCTGGAAGTCCACAGCCTCTAGAGATACGCGATGGCCGCCTAGTTCGGGTGCACACTGTGAGTGCGGCAGATCTTTCGTGCATTAATCAGCGCAGCCGAGGTCCACGCCGTCGCCGAGACCCTCAGGACGGGCCAGCGCTAGCTTAAACCAACGGAACGCCTCCTCGTCGGCAGTCACCTGCAACCCCCAGCCTACCACGTCAGCAACGTCAGTGGGAGCCTGGATTGCGCCACGGTAACTTCCGTCGGGGCTCCTGAATGTCCATGTGCAGTCGTATGTCATAGCATCGGATTTGTATGCGGAAGACCACCACTGAAAGGAGACGGCCGAAGATCTAGGCGGCGGAAGGGCTCAGTATCAGATGGCCAAGAAGCACTGAAGTTGTTGACGTTGGTAAAGGGAGCAATGCTTACGTCGTGCCAAAATCAATACCAAAGGCGACGAAGGAATCCCCGTCGAGGGAGGCCATGCTGTGCGAAATGCTGGGCCGCGAGGCGTATTTTCGCGGGAACTTCTTCGGGAGGGCGGGCAAGGCAAATCGCAAGTCGGGGAGGATCTCAATCGTCAACGAGCCATGCCATGCGGAGGGAGGGCTGATATAAATAACCGTGCCAAGGTGATGTCGGGATCTGCATGGAGAGAGGAAGCGCGCCAGCCAGGTTCGGTCGGATTCGCTGAAAACCAGGCGCATGGAAACATGGAAAGGGAAAGAAGGGGAAGCAAACGAGTCCCCAGAGAGAAACGCCGGTGGTCGTTGGAAAGAAACATGGAAGCTAATCCCTGCCCCCTCCGCTCTCAGCCCCTCCGCTTGTTGGCGTGGTTCACGCACCCGACTTTTGCGGTCTGCGTGTTTTGTGTTTCTTTGTCTCAGCCGCTCAAATCTGATATGTCTACGCTTCAGCGTCCTGCCCGGCCAGTTCTCCTGGTTTCTGAAAAACACAACCATCTCTTTGCGTTCTAGAATCTAAAATACAACATACAAACTCTATAACCCTTTAACAACTAACAACCGCTCAAGCAGGGACTATAGCGAGAGCATCGTTGCTGCAGAAGTGCAAGCTAGCCCCAACCCCAACTCCAGTCCCAGCTGTATCCGCCACCTAGCAAACAAAGGAAAGCATGCTGGCCGTGGGCTCGATCATCCATTGGTAACTAAGAAAATGAAACAAGCGGTCAGAAACCCAAAATTCTCAGCCCAAACGGCCAGAGGCAGCTTGTCGGTGAAGGACCCGGCTGCAAGCACGCCCGTGCTGGTCCTGCTAACAATCAAGGGTCCTGACCGAGCTCAGAAATGTGGCGTGGAGGTCACGGAATAAGCCCAAAGGCCTCAGTGGCCAAGACGCTTCACCGAGGCTTGTGGCGTGTTGGGTCTTCTTCCTCTGGGGCGGCCAACAGATGGAGAGGAGGGAAGCGGGCGGCCACAAGAAGGCCGTTGATGGCAAAGACCGGAGGCGAGATGTGAGATAACGCCTAACACCGAGTATCTACTCCAACTGGAAGACGAGCTTTCAGGGCGGCGCGCAGCGAGGGGCCGGCTTGGGCTGTGGTTGAAGTTGAACCACCCAAGTGGCCGCGACCCCGGCCAGCTTGGGCCGGTCTGGGCCATTCCGTATCAAGTCGACTCTCAGCTTTGCGACGCTCCTTCACGGGCAGAAGCAGGTACATTCATACATTCCGAAGCGGCCTCAGTGGTCAGGGAGAATCCCCGAGTGTCGCTCGGCCCACCTGTATGGTGTCAAAGGATCATCGCTTAGCTGGAGCACGACAAACTCCGTGATTAGTTGGACTGCGTCTGATACACGTGGAGGTGTTATGCCGAAGGAGACAACTGCCTTGCGCGTCTGCGGTTGGGTTCGAGCTAGGGCTGTGGTGGGGAGCATGAAACACCACGCTTGTGATGGGATGACGGCCTGGGACTTTCAGACGAGGCTGAACTGCGGACCGCGCCACTGGCCTGCAGTCAGCCAGTGCGGCCCCGGTCATCATGCAAGTGGTTGAAGTGGGCCCGTCCCATGTGCCTCTTCTCCCCCGCCGGTACTAACCCCAAAACCCCAAACCAACCCCATTAACACCGCCCGGAACTTCAGCCTCTGTGCCGCAACTTGCCAGCCCGCAGCCCGCAGACCCGCGCCAACAGACAACCGACAAACAAATTGATTTTCAAAAATACCTGAGACCATGGCGCATGCCCCCGACGCCGCCCGAACGTGCACATCAGCGTCGGCACCTCCGTCGCCATCGCCAGCGGAGACACCTCTCTTTCGCCTCACCCCCGGCACTCGACTGCGGCTCTATCGTTACCTGGGATTGGCGTCATGGAATGGCTCCCCCTATCAATTCGACTTGCGAGTAGGGCGAGTCGACTATAGGCCCTACGCCCGTGGTCTACGCGCCCCGATCGACTTTCATGGGCTCCTACTCTCTTGTCGTACCATCCACGCTGAGGCAGCTGCCTTGTTATACTCGGCAAACTGCTTCGTCATCTACTACTCCCCCACCGAGCCGCCCGGCCTACAGCCCCTCCGCGCATTGACTCCAGCGTCGCTCCGCTCGCTGTCCAACCTCAAGATTGTCGTCAACGAGGCTGCTTGCCACAGGATGGCGTCCAGCGACTGTATCAGCACCTGCTGCCTCCAGGGCCGCGAAGAACACTCTGATTCGGGCGTGTACTTGTGCCGGAAGAGGCACCGCGGAGCCCACCAAGCTCCCTTCCTGAGTCCGACGTCGGGGGGCAGCGATGACGACGCGCTGGCGGCAGCTCATGATGCCAAATGCGAGTTACATTCTGTTGCCGCTCACATGTTCTCATCGATTATCCCTGGCCGTCTCGCCCTCTCCCTGGTTTGCGATATCGACCCCCAGCACCCTCTGGCGCTGGATCTTGCCAACTCCATCGTCGCGCCTTTCCGCCTTCGTTCCCCGACCCAGTCCTATCTCAAGGAATGCCGAATACGGCTCGCCAAAACACCAGACACGCGGTTCTACCAACTTGCCCAAGATGCTGCCTTGCACGCCTGCGGGCTGCCTACCTCTACGCATTTCTCAAAGCCGCCGCGCAGCCCAGCGGCCACCACTCTGGCGAGCCTCCCACGCGAGCTCCGGATCCGGATCCTCGAGTACACTGACCTCGTCACCCCGCGAAGACAGGTGATGTGGAGCCGCCAGTACCGCGCGTACGTGGTGCAGCCCCCTCCCCGAAGGGACGACGACTCGGAGACCACCCCCAACGAGTGCCACAGCTATCAGTTCTTTGATTGCTGGTCCCTCACATCCGAGGGCTGTTTTTGCAACCGCCGCCACGCCGCCTTTTCCCTCGCCTGCAAGTGCTGGGCTCCACCCGGGCCTACGCTGTTCCTCATCTGCAGTGCCCTATCCCAGGAGGCTCAGTACGTGTTTTTTTCACGCAACCGGTTTATCGTCTATGACTACAAGATGTGTCCGGCCTGGGCCGTGCCATCCTCGCCTGGGCAGAAGCCCCTCCCAGTCTCGGTGGGGCAGCGGTTCGCCGTCTCAGAGTTCCTCCGCGAGGTTGTGCCCGCGTCTGCCCTCACCCACATCCGCTTTCTGGAGCTGGTTTTCCCTCCTTATCCCCCTAGCACCTGGCCCGGGATAGAGGCGGTGCGGAACTGGTGGGATCTTGTCGACTGGCTCCAGGACAAGGTCAACTTGCAGGGGCTGACGCTCAGGATAATCGTTGTGGATTCGAGCAATGGAGCCCCGCGGCCCCCCCGAATCACCAACGAAGGGGGAAAAGCAGTCATGACGGCGTATATGGATCTCTTGCAGCCCCTTCAGCAGCTGGCCAAGCTTGGTCTCGCCGAGTTTTATGCCCACTTCGCGTACCCCTGGGAGACGGTCCTGGGGTCGAAGGTCCGTGATGAGTACAACCCGCGTTGGATATGGAGCGAAAAGAAGGCTCTCAAGCACCGTCTCGAGCGCTACGTCATGGGTGACCGGTATGAGAGCCTGTACGCAGATGGGAAAAAGGAACAGGTGGCTAGCGATTGGGACCTGGTGTACTTCACTGGCTTTCTTTGGTGAGCGTCGAACCGCTGGGACACCCGCAGCAGCAGAAGTCCCTGGTTGATGATCGCTCTATTTTTGCGGCACTCGCCGTTGGCTTTGGCCGTGATGCAAGTGCCATCGAAATTTAAATCTCCTGGCCAAGTTGGAGACGTCAGGCCGGTCAAGACGCCAACGCACCCGCGTTGTGGCTCCGTAGATTTTGTCGAACCACTGCAAATGGAGATCGGGTTTCTAGCGCTGTTTGCACCAGCATGTGCGTCCCTTGAGGCACCAACTTACTGCGAGAAACCGCGGGGTTGGGGAAAAGCGTCAATGGCAACAGAAACCACTGGAAATGACACATCATCTCAGGGCTTATTGGGGAGCACGGAAAGTATTGCATGGGGACTGCTAAAAATATCCTTCTCATTGCGATTCCCAAATCCACTAAGATAAGCTTTAACTATTGCCATAAGCGAGCCAGCCAGGTTCAAATCCGCCCTCAGTACTGGGTGGGTGCCATGGAAACATGGAAAGGGAGAGGGAGGAGGGCAGCCCCCGTTCCGGCGTTGTCGAAGAAGCATGCAAGCTGGAACCATCTTTTTCCGAGCTCGGCCTCTCCGCTGGGCGGGGCTAGCGTTTGCTGTCTGCTCCCCTCGTTTCTTTGTCTCGGGCGCTCTGATATCTGGGTCTAGCCCTCCTGGCCCGTCCCCGGAGTTCCACCTGATTTCTCACCAGCACAACCATTTCTTTCGTCCCAGAATCCCAAACCCAGCACACAAGCACTGCAGTTTGCGACAGCTGCTCAAGCAGAAACCATGGTGCGAGCATCGTTACCGCGGAAGTGCAAGGCCGGCCCCGGCTCCAGCTCCGGCCCCACCGTCAACCCCCGCGCGGCAGACAAAGGAAAGCGTTCCGGTCGTGGCCGCGGCCATGCATTGGCACCCAAGAAGACGAAACAAGCGGTCAAAAAGCCCAAATCCGGAATGCACACCGCCAGAGGCAGCTCGTCGGCGACTGACACGACTGCAACCATGCCCCCCTTGCCGGCAGCACCCGTGTCGGCAGTTCCCGTCGTCGCTCGCGAGGAGTCCCCGGACACCGTGTCCAGTGAGAAGAATCCTTGGGTCTTGCGCCGCCCACAGGGCACCGGCGTCGTGCATTACGGCTCGATTTCGTCCGGCTATGACGTCCTCAGCGGATGGAAACGCCTATACTCACCCATCGGATACCTCACCGAGAATTTCTTCCCCAAAAAAATGAGTTGGGACACGCTCGACGCTGAGACTCGCGAGAAGATGCTCTCCTGGGCGCCTAATGCTAAGTACGCTCTCGAGAACGACCAACTGTCATGCTGTAAGCAGTCCCCAGTCCCAACGCCCCGTTTCTTTCTCGCTCTCTTGTGCTCTGCACGGTGACCTCGGCTGACCCACTCCTCACCATTTCGTAGCGCTTTGGGAAGGCTGGATCTGGCGTCTCCTTGTCGCCCGCGTCTTTCACGGCCACGATGGAGAACTTTGGGAGGGCTACGGCTTGCTCAAGGCCAAGTTCGAAGGTGAGTCTGTGTTTTATCTTTCACTGGCATATCATCGCCTTGAAGTCTGGAAAGCTTAAGTCCCCCCTGGATCCCCCCTTTCGCTGACCAAGACCACGAACAGACGTTGCCCGCCGTCCGCCCCATCTGTTGGTGCAAAGTGAGCTTCCGGAGCGGTTTAAGGAGGCTTTAAGGTGTGGGGACTGGCAGGAAGAGGCGGCGCGTGAGATCAAGAAGGACCACCGCGAGTGGCGCGCCCTCACGGGCGAGCTGTTCCACTTGGCCAATGGGGGCGGAAACCGCTTCAAAGCCGGCCACGTGAGCGGGCTCATCAAACAAGAGCTGGGCCGTTTCTTCCTGCCGCAGCCTCCGTTGAAAGACGGGCAGCTAGGGCTCGCCTACTACCTCGACCAGATTGACAGGAGGGCGTTGCTCGTCGATCTTTGTTTCCACGTCTGCCCGCAGATCTTCGACATCTCCTTCACCCATCCCAAGACGGGCCAGGCGCATGGATTTCTGTACGAGCCCACAACCAAAGACGACATGACGGACGAGAATTGCGTCATGCATGCGCATTCCGTCCAGAACGTCAACCGTGAATACTACGTTGGCTACCCCGTCGACTACGTCGTCCGTCCTTACCTGAACGGCGAGGGCCTGGACAGTCCGGGGCGATATTACCAACATTTTAACAGCAGGGCAATGAGCGTGGTCATGAACGAGGCCCATTTGATGGACATGGTCGATACCGAGGATGAGGGCGAGGATGGGGCCGACGACTGGGACGAGGACGGGGCCGAGGACGGGGCCGAGGACGGGGCCGAGGACGGGGCCGAGGACGGGGCCGAGGACGGGGCCGAGGACGGGGC
>FTIZ01751874.1_pt1 | contig 10880 bp, 6 predicted proteins | sample 1658381 | NCBI WGS metagenome assembly FTIZ01 (sample SAMEA3914822, study PRJEB12502) | metagenome | biome: forest; material: soil | place: USA | collected 2012-03-12 | depth 0.1 m
ATTTTGCAACGGCCTCGCTTGCCCTCGCACCTCCCCGCCAACAAGGACAAGTCGCGCGCCAGCCAACCAACCAGTCCTCCCCTTCCCTTTCTATGCACTTTTCCCTTGTTCAACTCGCAGCCCGCAACGCCGTCCCGCCCGAGTCGCAGCGCCGCTCCCACCACGTCTGGGCCGGGGCTTGCATTGCGCATTTGCGGCAAAGGATCGGTGGAGCTGCAGCGCAATTGATGGATTGATCGATTGGCTGATTGAACTTGACCGCACCGACTGACTGGCTGACGCCCGCACCAGACAGCAGCAGCCTCCCGCCCAGCAGAAGGCTTGGACCTCCAACCGAAACCCCATCACCGGTCGCTCGCAAACCCCCCAGAACAAGCAATCGCCGACAAGCTCCCTCCGCGAGGTATGTTGGATCCCACCATCAAGGTTGCCCCAAAGCTCTTGTCCCCACCGAGTTTGAGCTCTCGTCACATCTCCGGGGTCCGAGCTCCTGTCCAAGTTTCGCTTTGCTTTTGCGCACATGATGAATTTGCCGATTTTTTTGGGGACTTGAAGCTGACCCTTCCGAAACCCAAACAGGGTCAGCGAGTTCGCCTTGTTCTCACGTCCGGCGCCGAGCTTGAGGGCATCTACAACAACGGCCCCGAGCCGACCACCTGCCGCCTGAGCATGGTCCAGCAGAAGAAACTCCCAAACTCTGCAGATACCGCCAACGGCCCCTCCAGGAGAGAGCAGCCCAACATGACCATCCAGCGGAAGGACATTGCAGATGCCCGCGCCGTTGCCGGTAACAACGGCAAGAATGACGGCAAGGCCCCGAATGGTGCGTGGCGGAGATGCTGTGGCATGGCCTTGTATTCTCAATTCTCACGCTGACACATCCCTTGCTGCCAGGTAACCGCTCCTCGTTCCGGACGGATACCGCCATCTCCAACTCTCGATTTGGCGCCGAGAGGTCTCTGAAGGCCTGGGTTCCCGATGCAAGCTATGAGATTGATGGGTCCCTGGAGAAGCAGGGCAGCGGCGGCGGCGCCTGGGACCAGTTTGCCGAGAACGAGCGGCTTTTCGGCCTCAAGACGGACTACGACGAGAACATCTATACCACCGCTATCGACAAGAGCCACCCCCAGTATAAGGAACGGCTGGCGGCCGCGGAGAGAAAGGCGCGGGAGATCGAGCGGAGCGTCGCCTCCACCTCGCATGTCGCCGAGGAGCGTGTCATGGACTTTGTGGGCGGAGACGACCAGCGAGACGAGGAAGACAAGTACGAGACCCCACACCTCCACCGGCCCGACCCGCACACGTAATGCTGATGCTGACCCCCTTCCAGGTACAGCGGCGTCCGCCGACAGGATTTCCCGCCGCTGACAAGCCGGGAGAACAAGTACACGCCTCCGGCTCGGCGCGCCCCCACCGCCCACTCCACCGTCAAGGGTGCTCCGGTCGATCCCGCTATCATCTCGGCTCAGCTCAAGAGCACCCCCAGCCCCAAACTGCCGACCCCGAAGCCCATCGAGTCCAAGGGCCAGGCCGCCGCTGAGAAACCGGCCGCGCCTGCCCCTGCCGACTCCAAGCCGAGCTCAAGCGCGCCGCCCGAAGCAAAGGCGGCCGAGAGCAAGGTCGATGCCACTTCGGACGCCAAGACGGCTGATGCCAAAGATGCAACGGCTGCTCGGCCCTCGGCGACCACGGCCGCGGCCCTTGCTCCCTCGTCGTCGCAAGCCAAGCCTAGCGCTGCCGCCACTGTTGAGCGCGACGTGCTGACCTCGTTCAGGACTTTTGCGAACTCCCAGAGGTTCATGGCCGAGAAGGTCAGGAGCAGCAAGGCCAAGGTTGACAAGGAAGTCAAGTTGACCGAGCTCAAGAAGTTCGCAGAGAACTTCAAGCTCTTCACGCCCGTTCCCAAGGACCTGATTGGCATCATTGCTGGCAAGGACCCCGCCAAGCAAAAGCAAATCCAGGACAAGGCCAAGGTCAACATGGAGGAGCTAGCAAAGCAAAAGGAGGCCGCCGCCAAGGAAAAGGATGTCACAACCGTCAAAGAGACTCAGGCCAAGACCAGCGCCGAACATTCCGGCGCCTCCACGCCGGCCGCAACCCCCGATGCCCGGGGCAGCACGCGTCCGGCTGCGCCGCCGCATTCCGGCTCGGCAACGGGAATCCCGGGCCGCCACCAGGGCGCCCGCTCCGGATACAACCCGCAGTCTCACTACCCCTACAGAAACAACCGCCCGCCGCCCCATTTGGCACCTCAGAATCAACCCACTGGCAACCTCGCACAACGGCTCCGAAACGTGGAGCAGCAGAAGCTGCAACAACACCCCCACATGGGCCAACATCCTCCCCCGGATATGCGCCTCCCTCCCACAGGCCCCGCCAACAGTGGTGTCGACCCCAATTTTGGACGCCGTATCAACGCCGTCCCGCCGTCCTACTTGGGCCCTAAGTTGAACCCGAACAGCCACGAGTTCCGACCCAATGCGTTTGCGCAGCCCTTCAACCCCGCCGTGCCGAGCCAGGGCTCCTCTCCTCGCTCGTCGGTGAACAACATTGCCGAGACACCAGTCCCTCCGGCCCCGGTCAAGGGTCAGCTCATCCGGCGCAAGACCAGGGCGGTGGATGTCAAGAAGTGCTTCATCCTGTCGCACATCGAGACCATCCAGCCTCCGCAGGGCCGCCACTGGGACGACAACGACGGCCTCAAGCCCTCGTTTGACACGCTCCCGACTTGGCGGCAGCTCCAGGAGGAGGCCGAGGCACCGGACTCAACCATGCACCTGACATACAAGGAGTACTTTGAGCGCCTGCCGCTGTCGAGCGCCGCGGTGGCTACGCCCAACCCGACCCACGTCATGCCGCAGGTTGCGCACCAGCACCAGCTTCCGTTCCACCTGCAGCACGGCGCACAGAACCTGGCACCGCGGCAGTCTCCACACATGCCCCCGATGCAGATGCACGCCGGCCAGCACGGCCACGTCCCTCACGTGCCGTTCAACAACCCGGACGATCATAGGATGATGCACTCCAACTCGGCGCAGTCGTTCACGTCCCCTAGAATGGGACCGGTGCCCATCGCCTACCCCCCGGCGGTGAATGCCCCCGGACAGATGCCGTATGGCCAACCCGTGATGCAGCCCTACCTGAGCGCCGCCCCTCAGATGGGGCAGTACCGCAGCCTCTCCCACAACCCGCAGTTCCTACAGCAACAACCCCACCACATGGCAGCACCGATGATGGTGCAGCAGGGGTTTATGGCCGGTCCTAACGGCATGGTCGCAGCGCCCATGTACCCCGGGGCTCAGCCGCACTTCATACCAGCAGGTGCGGTGCCGCCGCCGCCAGTCCCCGGGTCTAACGGGTTTCCCAGCCCTGGCCGGCCGGCGGCGCCCATGATGGCGCACCAGGGCTCGCACCAGGGACAGCAGGTCATTTACGGCATGAGCCCCGGGATGCCGTACCAGCAGCCCGCCTACACGCCGCAACAGCAGCAGCAGCAGCAGGGCAAGTTCTCGGGCCAGCGCCCGCAGTGAGCCGGATAACTGCAAAGGTCGTGTCGCGGCGTGTGCCTGCCTGTCTGCCTCCCTGTCTGCTGCCTGCCTGCGAGAGTAACCAATGCTGTCGAAATACAACCGCTCACTCACTCACTTGTTCCGAGGCCGGCAATACAACGCAGTGGAATGGGCTTGACTGGGTATTTTGTCAGGCTTGGCTAGTTTGGGTGTTGCCCTGCGCAGAGTCTGGGAAGTGTCTGCCTAACGAACTCGACAAATTCGACAGGGCCTGAAATGGAACTGCCTGTGTCTCTGTCTTGCCATGGCCAGCTTAACTAAGGTAGTTGATTTGACTGGCGGACGAGGCGAGGCGGCTCTGTATCCTGCGGGCGCCAGAAGGGGAGGGGGGGGATGAGAGGCGGGCTTGACGTACGTTGAGGGGATGGATGGATGCTCAAAAGGAGGCTCTGGGACGAGGCTGAATACGTTGAGATGTGGCAGGCAGGCTGGCATGCAGGCGAGGAAGGCGAACGGGCGGGCGAACGGATTGGCTGGTTTGTTGTGGTGGCGGGTGATGGGTGTGGTAGGTGGTTTGGGTAGTGGGGAGAGATCAAGATCATGACTGCCTACCTCCTACACTGGCCTACCCTACTTTAGCTTTGCCCCTTCGCTCGCTCACACACTCACGCGGCACGCTTCGCATCGCTTCGCATCAATTGAACTTTTTTTAAACACACAACCCAAACAAACTTGTTGAGTGGTGTGTGTGGACAACATGTTGAGTGGCGTGTGCGGACAACAAGTTGAGTGGTGGGTGGGTGGTTTGAGAGAGTTGCAAACAACTGCAGTTGCACACTTTTGGTTCTAGGTTCTCGCTGCTGACACAGAGAGGACAGATACATGGGGAAGGTAAATAACTTATGGATGGGGAGGAGGGAGGCACAGTACAAGGCACAGGGCACGAGGGGACAGAAATCGGTTGAGAGAGCTGAACTGCACACTCCTGGCTCTATTGCGTAGGTTCTGGTCACTGTTTTGACGGACAAATAGAGGCAGACGCATGGGAAAGAGATGTGGGAAAGGGAGGCACGGTACAAGGCACGGGGAGGAAAATATCTGTTGAGACAGCTAACTGCACGCTTTTGGCTCTAGGTTCTAATACCTGTTGATCTAGACAGTGACAGACGCATGAGGAAGGGAGGCGGGGAGGATGGAGGCACAGCACAAGGCACGAGGAGGAAATGCGGGAGGATTCCGGCGGGCGGGAGAAGGGAGGCACAGCACAGCACAGCGCAGTTCAGCACAGCGCGAGGAGGGCGGACGCGAGGAGGAGGGGTGAATGACCGAGGGGGCGGCCTGGTTCAGCCCCTCTTCCCCCTGGGTGCTCGCCTCCAGGCTGTGTGGAAACTACTCCTCTTGCCCCTTGTGTCCTCGGCTACAACAGGCTGTGGAGATCGGGATGGCCATGGGGGCCTTGGGGGCCGTGGAGGTCCAAAAGAGGGCCGGGTAGCACCAGCAGAATTTGGGAGAAGGAAAAGGGGTTGGGTTGGGTGGGTTCTTGTTCGGGTTCTGGCTGGGCTGGCTGGCCCGACTGTTGGAAAGGACGTTTTGGGGTCGGGAGGTGTGTGCCCGTCCTGCTTGTTTGCTTATTCTACTCTACGAGTCTCCTGGGTCCAGACGGTGATCGATGACAGAGGCATTTCTGTCGTCTGTTGGTGATGACTGCGCTGTTTTGGCGTGGCTCGGCTGCATGCTGGTGGAGAAAAGGTACTCGTGGAAGAACATGGCTGGCTCGCAGACGGGCGGACGGGCAAGCAAGCCGAGGGTATTTACAGAGATGGCCGGGCCGAGAGTAAAAGAAGGGATATTTTTTATAATCCTTACTAACTACCTACATCATCCTGATTTGATGTTTGTGAATTGGTGATGGCCGAGGTCAAGAAAAAAGTAGTGGTTTACTTCTACGACAGGGGCAGCGAGGAAAAGGGGCGTGGGCCGAGCGAGGAGGATGGGCCAAACACGATTTTGTCGACGGCTGTGCCGTTTTCCCTCACCTTTTCCAGGTCCCGATCACTTCTCAGAGCGAAAGCAGTAGATCAGATGGACGGACAGATGGACGGCGGATGGGCGGGCGGCTGAGACTGGCATTGCCCTCGGTCTACAGTAGGGATGTCACACACACTAGACCGAGCCCTTGATGCCACGAGTTGAAGTCGAGCATCTCCGACTACCGGGTAGTTAGGCACGCACGGGTGGTCAGGGACTCTGTCGAGACGGATTCGTGGGGGCGAGGGGCGAAGGCGGCAGGAGCGGTGCGGTCCTGGACATCTGGGAAAAGGGGGCCTCGTCACGCCAGTGGACAAACTGTGGGCGTGGTTGTGCCTAATGTTACACATTTCGCGAGGGATATGTCTTCGACCCTGACTGCTAGATTGTGATGATGACGGCTACGTGGTTGGTTTTTACAGGGGGATGTTCTCGTTGGGGGTGTTTCGAGGTTGATGAGGAGCGCGAGCCGGGGAAGAAACATCACCGCCACAGCGCGGACACGTCGACGCTGCCAGATTGCGTGTTGTTCCACTCATTCGTTCATGTCACGGATTGCCGAATGAGAGTGACGGCAGCAAGGCCTCTCTTTATTGCAAGGGACGGTCTAGTCGGGGTCGTGGCCGCGGTAGCGCGTCTCGACGCTCTCGGCGTGGACACTCTGCTCCGGCGATTCTAGTGGACGGAGTCGTTGCAGATGGGCCTATGGAATTGCGATGGAATCGAGATGGGATTGAGAAGATCCTCGCTTCTCCCTGTCCTGTCCCTGCTCGTTGGTGCTTGCTGTGTCGTGCATCACGTTGGCTCGAGGTTGGGCATGGAAATGAGCAAGGACGGTGGCTGTGTGTTGTTGGTCTCCAATCCCGGTCCCATTCGTGGCGACGGTCTTGCGTAACCCGTCGGGAGGCTAACAGGCTCTGGCGCGTTTCAGGGTGAGATTTGTTAGCGTTGCATGAACGACCGTTGGTCAACGGTGTTGGCAGCCAGGGTGTGCTGGCTCGCTGGGACGGGGTTAGGGATCCGAAGGCCCATCCCGATTCATGGGGGAGGAGTCGTGGTCCCAGCTCTGAGATCCACATGCCATCCTTCAGTTGGAGAGATGCGCGGAACGGGGAAGTTGGTCTGCTGTGGATAAACTGGACGGTGGACAGAATACTAGGTATGTAAGTGTTCTGGACTCATTTCTTGTTATTAGTCTACCAAAGGGTCAACGTTATGTCGCAACGCAATGTGAGTCGGACATGAGAATAGCATGTTTGTCGGCCGCCATCTCGGTCTGGACTGCGGTCCCTGACAAAACGCATGAACATGCTTTTGCAAACTTCCGCGGGACGTTGCCGTCGGCTCGGCGATTGGCACTGCGCCTTCACAAGGGATCGTCCTTAGCATACAGCAACGTTGCTTACCCTTCATCTTGGCGGGCTTCCCGGTCTCGGCGGTGAGGGGCGAACTGTTGGTGCTTCCCTGTCGGTGTCGTTTTCGAGATGCTTCTTTCTTGTGCTGGCCGACCCCTGATCCAAGGACAGACATGGCGGCGGTTTGTCCCACCCCACTCCGAGCCTGTCGCCGGCAAAATCTACGGTGGACTAGAGAGGTGCCGCACCCGCCGCATCATTGCGACCTCCATGTCAGCGTCCGTAGTGTAGTGTACTGTATTCGGTGCAAAGCGGAGGCCAGGTTGCGGTTTGTGCGGCCATCAGCACGGGCACCAGTGGGTAGGGGCACGAAGGATTCAAGGAAGGGGACGGGCGGGGTCGATGGGTTCCGGGTCCAGGGCGCCTGTGTTCTATGCTTTCTGTCCCCTCTGCGGTTTTGTGCGTGATGGACATCGCATGTTTGTTTCTCGTCCGGTCTGCTTCCCTCGTCCTGGTCCGATTTCCTCGTCCGAAAAGCCGCTGGGGTGAACATCATGCATGACCGGGCGGCTGGCGGCCTCGTCGATCAGCTGGGCTGGGCTGGGTGTGCCTGGTCGGGATTCGCCTGAACCACGGGCAAGGCGCTTTTTCGTTCAGCCTCTGCCGCGACTGGCCGGCGGGGCTCCCCGGGCGGATCTGCCGTCTCAGCACAGTCCTCGGTGCAGTACGTAATCATGGAGGGGAGGGGCTGACAGCAAACCCAGCGCTTGCACACCGCGGAAGCAAGCAAATGGGAGGCGCCGAAGCTTTTTATGGCCCCGAGTCGGCGAGTCGGGGAGTCGGGTAAACGTGGTGGTGGTAAGAAATATCATCTATTTTGGCAAATGCAAGTGGCAAAGAATAGCCTTGCCGTTCTCTGCAGCCGTGTTGAGTCTATTCTCTGTTCCTGTCGTCCGACGGCTTCGTCTGGTCTGGCTGTGAGCGTCCATCCGAATGAGGTGACTGTAAGGCGCGGTGAGGCCAGATCGGTGAAGGTCAGATCGGGCGGCTGCGTGGCTGCATCTGCGGACATCCATCTGTGGGAGCTTGACGTGGTCCGCTGGCTGCGGCCGCTTGCCGCTTCTGATCGCTGGGTGGTGAAACGGTAGCGTCGCTGGGACACGGACGACATGGCCCATCGCCGGCTTGCTGGCGTGTTCTGGCGGTCTCCGCCATTCGCCCGGGTTGAGTCACTTGAACGGATGGCGGCTGTTGTCTCTTGTTCTGACAGGAAGAAGCAACACGAGCGGTCAGTGGCCAGTTGCGCAGGGCGGTCGTCCCACCCAGGAGCGGCTGTTCTGTTGGAGGGAGAGCTTTCAGTCGGGCTGTCACCGAGCAAGCCCGGTTTGCATGCTTGTCATTGCTTGCCTGTTGACGGGAAAGCCATGCGATGCCACGCCACACGTGCAGCGGCGCACGGCAAGGACAAGGGCTGACTCTGCGCACACCCTGACACCCTAGTCAGCATGTCGAGCAAACACCGGGTTTTTCGTCCGAGTCGAGCTTGCGAAGAAGTGGTCGAAAAGGTCGAAGACCGAGGCAGCATGGGCAGGGCATGGGCAGGGAATGGGCCGAGCAGCGACCAGTGGAATGGCCAGGCAGGGGCCGCAGTGGTGCAGCAGGGTTGCCGTTGCGCAAGGGAAAGGGGGCAGTGTTTCAGGTTCATGCGTGCGGGCCAGTCGGGCGCCAAGGTCTGGTTTCCCCAGGATCTCGCCCTGACCATGCACCGCTGCCCCGCCCCGTCGGCCAATAAGCCAATCAGCCCGTGTTAGGCCTCGCACAGGCGGCCAGGCACCTTCGGTCCGTGATTGGCCCACAGTTTCTGCACCCCTGGTCGGAGCCTTGGAAGCGGGAGGCCCCTGGAAGTTTTTTTTTCTTCTTCCCCCTTTCGGCTGAGGGGGACCATCCAGGATTCCCGTGGTGTGGTCATCCGCGATCTTGGATTCGGTCGGGCATGCTGCAAGCAATGGGAGAATGCGACGGCTGCGAATGCCCCACCATGTCAAAGTGCCGACCACCTGCGGGCAACACGAGCCAGCCAGAAGGGCGGATGGGGATGTCACCTGTCACACCCAGACAACAACGTTTTTTTGTGTCTCACCACGCACCACTCCTCGTCCAAGACAGCGGCAAGCGAGGGTGGCCAACTGGGAAACCCGACGGTCACTGGAGAACATCGTCTGCAGCTCAAACCGACCGCGCGGCTGGCTGGCTGGATGCCATCCATCACATCCATCACACTTGACACTCAGTGCCTCTGTGTTCTGTATTCTGTATTGCACTCATACAGTACACAGTAATTCCGTGAAAGGGCCGGAAAATATCCCCCGGCACCCCTGGGAGTCTGCGAGTCTGGGACTCGGGGTCGAGTGGCCACCGGCCGGCATGGAGCAATCGCCAAAATGAAAATGGCAACCTGGAAGGAACCTGGAAAGGCTTGCAAGGCCCGGGAAAGGGAGCACGGCCTGCGAGGCCTGCTAGTGTAGGCCTGCGAGGCCTGGAGGCCGCGTGTGTGAGCTGTGCAGGGCATCAGACCGACCGGACCGGTGCGGTGGCCATGCCCTCGCCCGCCCCGCCAGAAGAGGGGTCGCTGTGCACCACCCTGCACCACTCCACTTTTCCCATGGACCCCTGGCCATCCCAACCCCGGCGACTTGCCCTCTTCGGCACGGTTGCACCGGCTGCTTGGCTCGCTGGGACGCTTGGGACGACGAGAGCCTGCAATGGCCTGTGGTGCCCTGAGTGGCCCGTGGCGTTCGAAACAAGCGTTCGCTCACCCAGCCTATCAGGCGCTGTCACCCAATCATTAAGGGACCGACGGGGGGGACCAGAAACACCACAGGATAAAGGGAGCCCTCCCGCCCTTTGTCGACTGCCTTTTTATTCCACCTCTTCACCACGGCATCGCGCCTCTGTCTTTCCTTCAAACCAGAGCTCCCATCTTCGGGCTACATTGTCTTCTTCCCTGTGCATTGTTCTTCAGGTCCTTTGGCACCGCTTCCTCACAACAAACCTCTTTTAAGCCCGGCGCTTCGAACAAGTTCTTGTGATTCACAGCAACAAACCCTATTGTGCGACCAGCTTCCACAATAGCGACAACCCCAACCAAAGCACCATTCATTCTTTTCGAGCAGTGCTCATCCAAAAAGACCTCCGGCCGGTCTACCCCAGAGACCTTTTCGCTCCCTGCAAAATAAAAACAACACCTGCCTATCCGGCATTCCGAGCGCGCGATCGCACGAAGCAACAACTTCTCTCCCCAAACCCAAAACCAGAAAATCCACCAACCATCAACATGTTCTCCAACGGACTCGCCACCGGCGTTCTCGCCGTCCTGCTTGCGGGCAGCCAGCTCGCCTCGGCCCACATGGAGATCTCGTTCCCTCCTCCCCTCCGTTCCCGGTTCAACACGCTCGCCGACCCGGCCACCATCGACTACACCAACACGGCTCCCCTGGACGCTACCGGCGCCAACTACCCGTGCAAGGGCTACCAGGTCGACATTGGCACCGCCTCGGGCGCGAGCGTGGCCACCTTCAACGCCGGCGGCGCCTACAACTTCACCGTGGTCGGCGGCGCTCCCCACGGCGGCGGCTCGTGCCAGGTCAGCCTGAGCTACGACGGCGGCAAGACCTTCACCGTCATCCAGTCCATCGTCGGCGGCTGCCCGCTCTCGTCCAACTACCCCTTCACCATCCCCTCGGACGCCCCCTCCGGCGCCGCCATCTGGGCCTGGACCTGGAGCAACACCATCGGCAACCGCGAGCAGTACATGAACTGCGCCTCCGTCACCATCGGCGGTGCCGGTGCCAAGCGTGACGTCGCCGAGAAGCGTGCCACCGCCGCCTTCTCCTCGCGCCCGTCCATCTTCCTCGCCAACATCGGCAACGGCTGCTCCACCGTCGAGGGCAAGGACGTCGACTTCCCCAACCCCGGCCCGGACGTCGTC
>FTIZ01734405.1_pt1 | contig 10877 bp, 7 predicted proteins | sample 1658381 | NCBI WGS metagenome assembly FTIZ01 (sample SAMEA3914822, study PRJEB12502) | metagenome | biome: forest; material: soil | place: USA | collected 2012-03-12 | depth 0.1 m
ACCTTTGTCGAGTTCTACATGACCCTGCTCGGCTTCGTCAACTACCGCCTGTACGCCGCCGTCGGCCTCAAGTACCCGCCCAAGTTCGACCAGCTCAAGGACGACCAGGGCGCCGAGCTCGCCGCCTTCTCGCTCGAGGGCGTCAACATTGCGGCCGGCGATGAGACCAAGGCCGTCACGAACGGCGAGGAGCACGGCCCGGACCCTAAGGTCCAGGCCGAGGTGAACAAGCTAGTGCGGCAGCTGAGGGACGAGGTCAAGGAGGAGGGACCGGCCGCGGGCGCCGATGCCGACGCCGACGAGACCGACGCCACCGACGCCATCGACAAGTTCGAGCCCGTCGCCCCCGGGGGCGACGTCCTGCCGCAGCCGGCGTACAGCAGCAGCGACCCGGCGCAGCTGTTCTCCAAGTTCACCTTCTTCCTCTCGCGCGAGGCGCCGCGCCAGCCGCTCGAGTTCATCCTCCGCGCGTTCGGCTGCAAGAGGATAGGCTGGGACACGGTCCTCGGCGAGGGCGCCTTCACGACCGACGAGGCCGACCCGTCCATCACACACCAGATCGTCGACCGGCCGGTCGTCCAGGCCGCCGCGGGTGACGACGGCGACGGCGAGGACAACCAGACGGCGCAGAAGCTCGGGCCCAACGCCCGCTATCCCGGCCGCGTCTACGTGCAGCCGCAGTGGGTGTGGGACAGCATCAACGACGAGGAGCTCAAGAGCCCCGAGGCATACGCCCCCGGCGCGGCGCTGCCCCCGCACCTCAGCCCCTTTGTCAAGCCCACGCAGGGGCAGTACGACCCGACGGTCCCGCTCGAGGAGCAGCAGACCGAGGGCGAGGCCATCGACGCCGAGCTCGCCGAAGCGCGCGACGGCGAGGAGTCCGAGGTCGAGAACGACATGGACATCGCGTCGGACGGCGACGAGGACGAGGAGGAAGACGAGGAAGACGGCGAGGAGGAGCAAGACGAGGAGGAGGGCTCTGAGGATGAGGACGACGCGACGCTCCAGCGGCAGATCGAGCTCGAGGCCGAGCTCTCGGGCCAGGCGGTGCGCGGCGGCAAGAAGGTGGACGCCAAGACCAAGGCGAAGCTCGAGGAGAAGAAGGCGCTCGAGCGGCGGCAGCGCCAGGAGGCCGAGGACCTGGAGCGCGCCAAGGGCATGCTCAGCAAGAAGAAGCGCAAGTTGTTTGAGCAGATGCAGTACACCAACAGCAAGAAGAGCGCCGAGGACCTGAAGCTGCGCGAGAAGCGGCGGCGCCTGGAGAAGGAGAGGAAGGCATAAAGCGTGTGGGAGTTAGTTGGCTGTTTATTTAGATTTGCACAATATAATGATACCAAGCTGGGCTGGGCTGAAGCAATGTGCTGGTGTTGTTGAAATGCGGCATTCAGGGTTAGGGTTTGATGCGATGAATTCTTCATTCTTTCTCGCATCAACTCTCTCTTTGAATCGCGAACTTGCAACTTTCATCAACTCAAGTCACGTCTTCGTCAGAACAACTGCTTCACTTATCTTGCACCATCGCTCTGACAAGTTCAACTCTGGACCGTTCTTTGCGCCGTTTCTGTGGGTTTCACGGCCCAACCAGCAAACGGCCATCTTTTTCTTCGGCAAACAACAACATTTTGATGATGCCTGGATCGATGGTTTAATAAACCGAACCTCCTCAACCTCCAACTCAACCTCGACCCAACCACTACCCCAGTAAAATGCCACCACCGCCCCCCAACGCCAACCCAAATATCCCCACACTCGCACCCCCTACCAACCACCCCAAAGACGAGATCGACAACGACGAATACCTCCCAGACGACGACGAGGAGGAAGAGGAAAGTCGCCCAAACCGCTGGCCGGGCCCGGCCTCGACATGGCAAACCCACACGGCCCTCGACCGCCAGACCTGGCGGGCTCTGGAGAATGTGCGGCGCGGGGACCTGGCCGTGCACCTGTATAATGCGTTTGGGGTGCGTAGGGGGTTGAGGCGGGGGCCGGAGGTTGCGGAGGGTGATGAGGCTCAAGTATGATATTTCTTTTTCTTCGGTTGGTTACGTGAATGAATAGTGGTTGCTGATGGATGTAGGGCTGGAATTTCAACAAGGGGTGGACGGCGTGGCCGATGCGGGTCGAGGACGTGCCGGATGACGCGGTGCTGCCGCGGACTGAGGACGTGAATGAGGGGTTCACGGTCAGGGGGGAAGATCCGTCGGGGGTGTTTGCAGGAACCAATCTGGAAGGGGAGATTTCTGCGGTGATGCTGCGGGTGACGAAGGAGAGGTTTTGCAGGCGGGACTTGCAGGCCTGCGTGAAGGACGAGGATGAGGCCATGCCGTCTGTCGAGGACGAGGTCATCCAGTCTATCGAGAAAGGGGGTGCAGCCACGAGCGAGGGCGAGACAGACGCGACGGGCGCCAGGGACGACGAAACGGACGAGCCGAGGCAGACGCCCCGGCGCAAACGCAGGGCCGTGTCGCCGACGTTTACCCCAGTGGTCTCGGCCGACGACGACCGCTCGTATGCGCTGCTCCGCCCGGCTGCACGGCGCATCATGGGCCGCCTAGACGACACGCTCGCGATCCTGCACAACCAGCGCGTCGCCGGCCTCGGCAACATGTACGAGTCCTCCGCTAGTGACGGGGACGAGACAGACGCCGAGGGCAGGCCATCGCCGGCGCCAAAATCACCGTCACTGCCGAGTACACCACGACCGCCGAGGTATCGTGGGGGGAGGCCGAAGAAGGTTCAGGTCTCGCGAAACGGGGAGACGGAGCAGGAGATGAAGGTCCGGCTGGCTAGGGAGGGCAAGAGAAAGCTACCGACTCTCTCGCGGGACGGGTCTGAATCAGCGAAGGACCACGAAGCAGAGCAGGAAAAGAAGCTCCGACTGGCCCGGGAGGGCAAGAAAAAGATGCCGACCTTGTCGCAGGACGTGCCCGAACCGGTGGAGACCAACCGCAGCCGAAGCAGAAGCGTTAGCCGAGGGCGGCGTTCGATGTCGGCGGGCTCGCAGGCATCCTCGGCAAGGTCGGGATCCAGGGCCTCCAGAGGCTCCGGTGTCTTATACGAGATAGACAGGGAGAATCGCCTCGCCAGATGGGGCCTGCGGAACTGGCGCGACGTGATGGGAGCGGCTGCCCTCGCCGGGTTCTCGCCGGCCGTCATCGCCCGCGCCACTCAGCGATGCGCCACGCTGTTCGGGGAGGAGATGACGATGCACACATTGTACCCGTCTGCCGCGTCGGAGCCAGCCGGGATGGAGACGATGCGTTATGTGCCAGGCGGGCTTCTCGCTTCATCCTCGGACGAAAACGAGGCCGAGGACGAGCTGGAGCAGCTCCGCGTGGTTAGTCGCCGGTCGAGCGTCATGCCTGGCGGGGACTCGTCGCCCGAGCCAGAGTCGGAGACGCCAGCCAGCCGCCGCAGTCGGTCAGGCACACCCGCAGCCCTGCTGTGCCCTCATCCGGGCTGCCCGCGCTCCGTCGATCCGTTTACGAGAAAGTCAAACTTTGAGAGGCACATTAACACGGTGCATGGCGGGTCTCTGAGGCCGACGGCCTTCTCGGCACCCTCGGCGCCCTCGACGCCGGGACGTCGCAGCCGGTCAGGCACGCCCGGTGCGGCGCATTTCTGTCACTATCCCAACTGCCCGCGGGCCGTCGAGGGATTCGCCAAACGGACCAACCTCGTGCGGCATCTTCAGGCGGTGCACGGCAAGCGGGCAGCCGAGTTCACCGACGACGACGGGGACAGCACCGATGAGATGGACGGCGGCGTGCACGTGGACCGGTTCCTCAAGCCGATCAAGATCAGGAAGGGGTGGCGGGGCGACGACACGCAGCGACGAATGGGCAAGGTGAGCAAGAAGGCTAGGGCGGCGTCGGAAGAGCTGGATTCGTTCTGGGGCAAGGCGTCCCCTGGTTAGGAACAGGAGACGGGGTCCGCGAGCGATTCTTAGACAGCTGCTCGTACGCCCAAGAGACGCCTGCTCATGTTTCCCAAGAAACGCCTACTCGTGCTGCTTCGCGGCAAACTGCCTCTCCACCTCGTCTGCAAACTCCCCAATGGTTTGAAACATCCACTCAAACCCTAGCTTCCCCTCGGCTTTCAACTGCTCGTAATCCCCCCCCGTCCCGTACTCCTCTGGCCGATCCCCTCCCCTCGCAATCCACACGCTCCGCAGCCTCAGCTCCTTCGCAGGCACATGGTCGACCGTCAGGCTGCGCGCCACATGCAACAGCTCCCCCTTGTCCACGTCCACACCAAACTCGCGCCGCACCCCGTCAAACAGGTACCGGAAGTTGCCCAGGCTCGGCTTGTAGCTCCCGATGGCCTCGGCCGTGTACACGGCGTCGAAGCGGGCGCCGCCCAGCGGGCCGGCCGCGGCGCGCGCGATGTTGGCCTCGTTGACGTTGCTCAGCACGACGAGCTTGTAGTGCTTGCCGAGCGTCTGCAGGCCCTTGACCGTGTCCGCGAAGGCGGGCCAGCGGCCGGGGCCGTCGCCTATCTTGGCGAGGGTTGCTTCATCGAGCTGGACGCCTTGTTCTTGGGCGAGGAGGCGGAAGGATTCGGTTACTGCCCGATGTTAGCCATCAATCTCCTGTTCAAGGTCGAGCTCCTGAGACAGCGGAAAGGGGGAAACAGTTCAGATTCGACGTACGGTTGGCGTCGTAGGAGAGCGTGGGCTGCGTGGCCCAGAGGTGTTCAGAGTGGTCGTTGAAGCGCTGAACAGCGAGGAGGGGGCTGGCGTGCCAAGCATGGGAGGAGGGCAGGTGGGCGAGGAGCGGGGAGAGGTCACTCGCGAGGCCGGATTCCCAGTCTATGAGGGTCCCGTAGCAGTCGAAAGAGAGGGCACGGAAGGAGGTGAGGTCGGGGGTTGTTGGGGCCATTTTGTGTTTGTTGTTTGTGGGTGGTTTGCAGAGGAGAGGAGTTATGTGTTGAGATATGTGTGACACTGCTACTTCTTGGGTTGAGTTGGCTCTTATAAGAAGAGCCCTCCAGATTGCCTGATCTCAGTGTCCCCGCCCATTCATGCCCCCCAACGTTATCTCCAACCCCGCTGCCCTTCCGCCGAGCTCGCCCACCTGCCCGATCTGCAGTCGGCGAGCTGGCCGATCGACTCACCGGCCCGAGTGGCCACTTTGCGGGGTCGGCAGGGCGCGCCTTAAATTCAACACTTCGTTTACACTTACAGCGGACACCCGCACATTAATTTCAGACTGTATCCTCACTCAACATCCGACCCCAGCCCGGATCGCTTCGGCGCCGTGGATCCACCAAGCCCGCTCGCCGCGCACAAAACCACTCCTCCCGATCCACAGCTCCATCACAATCCAATGGCAAGGTGGCCGAGCGGTCCAAGGCGCCACGTTAAGGTCCACCCTTAATCCTCTTGTCTGTGAGAATCCGTGGTCTCGAAAGGGGCGCGAGTTCGAATCTCGCCCTTGTCAGAGCAATCCCTAGTTCGGGGTTTCGTTTTGCGTTTTGGTGGGGTGGAAGTATCAGTTGGTGGCCAGTCAGTGTGTCTTGCCGGCAATTTCACATTTATTCGTCAGTAGGATCAGATTCATTCTTTTCGCACCGGCTGTGGCCATGATAAAAGAGAACCAGGCTCAATGCTGCCATTGCTGTTTGCAGCGGAAGTCATAAACCCAAAAGTTTCTGTGAATGTTTTGCCAAAAGTCCCCCGGTCAGTGACGTCACTCAATTGGGTTTCGGTTTCCATTCTTCCTCCCTTGCTCCCAATCTGCGATGGTAAGTAAACAACACCATCAGGTTCCCAACCACCGCGACCAGACTATCACGACCAAACAAATCGCGACTAAAGCTGCATCAGCAATGATGGCGTCCCAAAATCCCTCTATTTCGCCGGGCTCACCTGCTCCCCATGCTTTGTCTGCGCGCGAGCTTGCTGAGCTGGTAATGCGCCTGCTTCCCTCGTTTGCGTAAATGGCAGATGCTGACCCTCGCAGGTTTTGATCGACGGTTCTACGTTTGACGAGATCGCCGACAACATCGTGCGCGCTGGCGGTGGCTTCAAAGAGCTACTCGGCTTCCACTGGAAAGCAAAGCAGCTCCCGGGCCTCCCCGACCGCCTGAACGCCGGGCTGGCTGAGCGCGACGATCTGCCATGCCGGCGCTTCGAGTACCACTACGAATCGGAGACGGTATATATCGACATCTTTGGCGAAACCCCGCTTGAGCAAGAGCTCAACGCTGGTCTCTGCGGCCACATCGAGAACCAGATTGCCAAGCTGCCATCTCAGATAGCCAGCTTGCCTGCCACCATTCATCCCCAAATCCGTCGTCTGGTCCGGACCATCACGAAGAACGACACGGCTTTTCTTGAAATTGAAAACAAGATCCGCACGCAAATCGATGTTTCTTTCGGCCAGGCAGGCGCCCTACCATCCCTGGTTTGCGAGGTCTCTTAGGGCGTACCTCGGGATTATGTGGAAGCGAAGGTGCGCCGGTACATGGATTTGTCGGATGGGAAGATCCGTGTCGCTCTCCTCATTGATATTCAGGAGTGCGACGGGGCCAAGGCGTGGGTCAGCGTTTTGGCCTCAGACGGTGCTTCAATCCACTGGGTCCAGCATGCCGAGGTTTTCTATGATGACGATTGTCATCAGCAACCAAATGGTTACGTTGGTCTATATGTCTCCGACTTCTGTGGCCTTGCAGATCTGCCGACCGCCCTTTGCCGCCCTTCAGCTGCCGAGTTGGCGGCTGGCATCTCGAGGTTTGTCTTCCTTCTCAGCCGAGGCATGCGCAAGTCTAATATCCAGCAGAGCCCCCCAGATCATCTTGATATACGAACGACTCGCGGCCATCTTTCGCGCTGCCCGTGCCACCGCCTTCCCGATAGAGTACGGCAGCGTCGAGGGCGGCGACGATGTGGAGAGCCTGCTCGAGCGTCTGGCGAAAGAGCGCCTTGCGAAAGACCTCCTGGCGAAAGACCTCCTTGCAGCGACCGAAGCGCTCGCCAAGATGGAGCGCCAGGTTGCTGGAGTCTGTGCCGAGTTGTTGCTCGAGCGTCCTGGAGCTTGTGCCGAGCTGTTACTCAAGCACGATGAAGCCTGTGACGAGCTGTCGCGCAAGCACGCTGAAAACCGTGCCAAGCTGGAGGACAGGCATAATGAAGCCTGTCTTGAAGCTTGTGACGAGCTGTTGCACAATCACGCTGAAAACTGTGCCAAGCTGGAGCGCAACCTTATTGAGAGGATTGGCGAGATGGAGCATCAGACTCCTGAAAAGCGCGTCGAGATGGAGTGCAATATTGCTCAAGAGCGTGCCGAGATGGAGCGCCAGCTTGAACAAGCCATGACGCGCCAGATTGCACAAGATTGTGCCGAGATCGAACGCCAGATTGCCCCAGAGCGGGCCGAGGTGGAGCGCCAGATTGCTCAAAAGCGTGTCGAGGTGAAGCGTTTGCTGGCTGCTGAGATCAAGCAGCGCTTGGGTGATCTGTTGGAACCCGAGTAGCGCGACTCTGATGCGCTCATGAGGTTCGCTGGCTGAAGGAATTGCTTTAGTATTGCAGGGGGACATGCCGAGCGAGACTCGATAAGCCGCTCGCCTGGGAACGGCGACGACTGACAGCGAAAGGAAGACTCAGTCTAACGATGTTATTCTGTGGAGGCCGAGTTACGTTTGCGGAGATCGAGTTTTCAAACTGGCTCAGCTGTATTTACGATGGGTGACCTTGATAATCAGACAACTTGGCTCCCGAGCATGTTCTCCGCCGCACTGACTGGCTGACTATGGCGATTCATGGTCATTAGAGGACAACGTCAATTCCAACGTCTATCATTGACCGCCATCTGTATCTTTATCAACCCCTCCTGTCAGGTAGGGACATAATACCCGAAAAGTGACAAAAACGCCGCCCTGCCGATACATACGCACACACGCACACAAGTGGTCAAGCTTGACGACACAAGCGACCTGAAAAACAGACGGGACATTCTATCACCCACCCACCTCCACCGCAACGACAACAACATACCACTTACCCGGTGATCCAACCTGAGTCAGCAGTAACACCAACACCCACACCAGCATGCGGAACAGAAACAGTCCCATGCTGATCCTCACTCTTGACACCCGTGTCACCGTGATGGTGATGGTGGTGGTGGTGATGGTGATGATGGCGATGAGCAACCGGGCTCGACGGCACCATCACCGCAGTCGCCGCGGTTGTGCCACAGAGGTAAGGGCTGCCGCGGCGAGGCGAGGGCGGGGGCAAATCTGATGTGGGCGGCGCCAGGCTCAAGTTGAGGACGGGGGAACCGCTGGTACTGCCGTCCTCGTTGGGTTTGAAGCTGTGACTGCCCTCCTCGGTTTTAATGGAGTTGTTGGTGGAGGAGGAAGAAGAAGAGGAAGTGGAGGAGGCGGTGGACGTGGTGGAACTGATTGAGGGGCTGGTTGTGGAGGGAGAGGAGGAGAGGTGAGTGGCTGGGGAGGTGCTTGTGGTGTTGGTGGTGGGCGAGTAGGACATGCCCGGCATGGTGAAGCTGCTTCCGTACGCCGATGGTGCGGGCCGGAGGGCGACCGGGTACGGCAGCATCGGGGAGTGCACCGCAGGAGTGGGCAGCAGCCTGTCCGGGTAGAGGGAGTGCAGCGCGGGATCCGACATCACCGGGTAGTCCGCGGCCGTTCGCGGCCCTGAAGTCCACTGTTGCTGGGTCGGTAGCATGCCGCCGACGGGCTCCGGCTGCGGCTGCGGCAGCGGCATCAGCGGCACGCAGGGCACGGGCACGCCGAGCCCGAAGCTGAACTCCTCGCTGCCGCAAGGCGTGCCGTAGGCGGGCATGGCCGTGTAGGCCTTGGGAGCCGGCACGTAGGCGTATGCCGAGCCGCCGTCCGATGCCGCCTGAGCCGAGAGGTTGTACGTGTAGGACATGCCACCGCTGCCCTCAACCGGACTCCGGGTAGCGTGTATCCTGGAGTCACCAACGTCGTAGCTAAAGCCACCGGCGTCGGGCCGCATAGGTGCCTCTCGAGACAGCACCTGTCGGCAAACAACCAAGTCAGCAAGGCGCTCTTCTCGTCGTCACAAGGGGAACTGACCCGTAGGAAGGTGCATTGCTCCGATCCGGCGCTGCTACAGCCGGTGCAGGGCTGGCCTGGGTTGACCTCGCCGCTGCAACGGATCTTGCGCTTCCGACAGCGGCCGCACTGCCAGCCAGAAACTTCGAGTCAGCCAAGGGGAACGGAGGGGGAAGAGAAGGACGAGGGGGCGTGTCTTACAGCCACGGCAATGCGCTTCCGCTGCGGTGTCGACTCGGTGTCCCAGGGGTTTGCCATCTCGATCTCGTGAATGACAGTTCGGCGTGGTGCCGTCCGTCAAGACGAGGGCAGGTGCCCAGCCCCAGGGACCTTGTTATATCATCTCGTGCGAGCGTGGGATCGCCTGACTCTCTCGGGCCAGGGGACGACTTTCGTTTGCACGCACCGCACCAGTTCTGTAGCTTCCCGCGATTTGCAACGCACCGGTTACACTCAAATGCATGGCTGTTGTCAGCTCCCTCCGGGGGTCGAGCCACGAGCCGAGTTCCAGTGGCCGGGAGGGGAGACGCAGTGGCGCACCCACTCGGCTGTCACAACAGTAACGGCCCGAGCATGTCAGTGCCGACTGAGACGAGGCCGGCGGCAGCTGTCTTGATTAATCTCGTCGCACTGCGGCGGATGCCCGCCGGGCGATACTTTGCTGTCAGATCCTTCTCAAGGGGGAGGAGGGATGGTTGGCCAGTGAGAGATGGCACTGGGAAAAAAGCAAACGCAGGACCGCAGGCAGGCCCTCAGCGGACCTCGGCGGGCTCCCAGCGCGGAGCCTGCAGGCGGCTGTCCGCTGCCATGTTGTTTGGATGCCGCCAGCCATGTCCATGTCGGCGAGGTAGCGGTGGAAGGAAAAGAAAGCTGTCAGACGGGCCAGAGATATGGCTGGAGGAGACCGGGAGGAGCTGATTCCGAGCGGGGAAGGGGAGGGCATCGAGGTGCATACTCGCTGCAGGACCAGCTGGTATCCGGCTCTAGGCCTGCGTTGCGTTTGCAAAAAGCACGCGTCCAGATTGCCAAAATGACAGGTTACCTGCTGGAAGTCGTGCAACCTCATCGACGGTCATCGACGCTGCCCGTTTGGAGACGGAGAAGACTGCCAGCCCCGGATCATGTTCTCCCCGCTGACCTTGCTAGACGCTGTTCTGGGTTCTGGGTTGTTTCACGTTAATCATTCGATTGCTCTCATCTTGTTCGTTGGATGGCTTTCGTGGTCCGAAGAACGAAGAGAGTGATTCTGATGTTCTTCTTGGTGGCTTGACGGGCCCTCCGCATCAAGAGAGCTAGATGCAGGAGAGAAAGCCATCACCCCTAGTCAAGTAAAGTTCAGCATTGACAGAACGAAGAGAAGAAGGGAAGCCATTTCACAACCTCAGATAATTCGAGGACCAGCAGCCAGGTAACTTGAGGACCAACAGAGCGAGACAGAAGCCATCACCAAGCCTCAAGTAAATTCCAATTCTAAAAACCCAACCTGACCTCCGGGTATCGGTGCTCAGTAACCCTACAGCCTAGACAACTGCCCCCACAAGAGAAGTACCCTGCCACACGCCAGATAAGCCTTTTCCGCGCCGTGGCAACCATGGACAGACAGGGAATGCTTGCTTGTAACACCCAACTCCAACCCATCCCGATAAACAAAATACCTAGAGGACCAATCCCAACCAATCTCCAAGGCAATCCCGGCCAACCCCAAAGGAACACTCCAAAGCACATAAATTACCCCACTAAACCAAACGAATCACCTCAGTCTCGGACTCTTCCTCCTAGAAGACCCCCTCAAAACCGGCGGCGTGCGTGACGGCGCCGAACGCGGTCACCACGCC
>FTIZ01000039.1_pt1 | contig 10840 bp, 8 predicted proteins | sample 1658381 | NCBI WGS metagenome assembly FTIZ01 (sample SAMEA3914822, study PRJEB12502) | metagenome | biome: forest; material: soil | place: USA | collected 2012-03-12 | depth 0.1 m
TTCTCGGCCTGGTCGCCGACCTTCATGCTGGGCCGCCGCATCTACGGCAAGCGCCTGGGCATCGTCGGCATGGGCCGCATCGGCCAGGCCCTGGCCCGGCGCGCCCGCGCCTTCGGCATGAGCGTGCACTACCATAACCGCAAGCCGGTGTCGGCGCGCATCGCCGACGACCTCGGCGCCACCTACTGGGACGATCTCGACCAGATGCTGTCGCGCGTCGACGTGGTGTCGATCAATGCACCCGGCGGCGCCGGCACCCAGCACCTGCTCAGCGCCGAGCGCCTGGCCAAGCTGCAGCCGCACGCCATCCTGGTCAACACGGCGCGCGGCCAGATCGTCGACGAACAGGCGCTGGCCGCCATGCTGCGCGACAAGAAGATCGCCGGCGTCGGGCTAGACGTCTACGAACGCGAGCCGGCGATCAATCCGGAACTGACCGGCCTGCCCAACGCCATCCTGCTGCCGCACATGGCGTCGTCGACGGTCGAGGCGCGCACCGACATGGGCGATCGCGTCATCATGAACATCAAGACCTTCCAGGATGGCCATCGCCCGCCCGACCGGGTCATTCCCGCCATGCTTTAGGCCACCCACGCCGCGATTGCCGAATAACGGCGTTCCTGATAAACCTTCGCCACCGGCGCCCGGCCGGCAACGAAGGAGACAGTGACATGCAGACTTTCGTTATCGAACGCGACATGCCCGGCATCGGCGGCGCCACGCCGGCCGATCTCAAGGGCGCATCCCAGACCTCATGTTCCGTGTTGCGCGACCTTGGCCCCGGCATCCAGTGGGTCCACTCCTACGTCACCGACGACAAGATCTATTGCATCTACCGCGCCGAAAGCGCCGACCAGATCCGCGAACACGCGCTGAAAGGCGGCTTTCCCGCCAACCGCATCGCCCCGGTGCGTTCGGTGATCGATCCGACCACGGCCGGCTGAGCCTTTTTGCCGGCCCTCCGACAGGCGATGCGCCAACTTGCGTGCAATGGCTTGAAAATGACGGAGGATACCATGCTGAAAGCCGGCCTGATCGCCACCACTGCCCTGCTCGCCGGACTGGCAGGCAGCGCCCACGCGGCGGTGACCGCCAAGACCGAGGCCGACCGCATCACGCTGGACAACGGCCTGGTCCGCGCCGTGGTCGACACCAGGACCGGCACGGTCATATCCTTCCAGCAACTGGGTGCAGGCCAGCCGGTCGAGCTGATCGCCAAGGACCAGTCATTGTACTGGGACAGCAATGGCGAACTGGCCACGCCCATCCCCGGCAAGCCCGGCCCGAAGAAGGGCTATTACCGTCCCGGGCCGGAGAACAACACCGTCACCAAGCTCGTCTCCAGCACGGCGCAGCAGGCCGATGTCGAGGTCGATAGCGGCCCGACCGACTTCTATCCGCTCAAGGTCGAATACCATTTCGTCATGCAGGAGGGACTGAGCGGCCTCTATTGCTACGCCGTGCTGCGCCATCCCGCCGGCCTGCCCGCCATTGACCTGGCACAGACGCGCTTCGTCTTCCGCACGGCCTCCGACGACACCGTCTTCAACTACTGGACCGTCGGCCGCGGCAAGACCATCAAGATTCCGCGCTCGGGCGTGGTCAAGCAGGTCACCGACGCCACCTGGCTGCTGGAAGACGGCTCGGTGAAGACCAAGTACCTGAACTCGGTCTATTTCGCCCAGACACCGGTCTACGGCACCATTGGCGTGCAGCCCGGCGGCAGCCACGGTATCTGGATGATCGAACCGTTCGGCGACTATCACAACGGCGGTCCCAGCCGCCAGGGCCAGACGGTGCACGACGACGTGCTGCTGCGCGTCGAGCAGGACGCCCATTTCGGCGCCTCCTCGACCAAGGTGGCCCAGGCCGAGGACTGGACAAAGGTCTTTGGCCCCTTCCTGGTCTATGCCGACCGCGCCGCGAACCCCAACGCCCTGTGGGACGATGTCGACCGTCAGTTGGCCACCGAGCGCGGCAAATGGCCCTACGGCTTCGTCACCGCGCCGGAATACGCCAAGGCGCGCGGCACGGTGTCGGGCAAGGTGACGCTGAATGGCGCGGTTCCGAAGAACGCCCAGGTCATCCTCTCCGATCCGGACCCAAAGGTGGCGTGGACGGCGCAGACCAAGGGCTACAACTACTGGGCGCCGGTCGCGGCGGACGGGTCGTTCGTCATGAAGAACGTCGTGCCGGGGTCATATACCCTCTATGTCGACGGCGCCGATCAGCCGGCGGATTTCGTCAAGACCGGCATCACCGTCGCGGCCAATAAAACCACCGACGCCGGGACGCTTAGTTGGACGCCGGAAACTCACGGCAAGACGTTGTGGCAGCTCGGCACCTTCGACCGCAAGGCCGGCGAGTTCCGCAACGGCGACAATGCCCGCGGCTATCAGATGTTCGCCCGTTACCCCGAGCAGTTCCCGAACGACGTCGACTTCACCATCGGCAAGAACGATCCGGCCAAGGACTGGAACTACGCCCAATGGTCGTGGTACGCCAAGACACCGGCCTGGCACCTGCGCTTCGACAGCAAGGCGCAGACCGGCAAGGCGACCCTGACCATTGGCATCGCATCGGCCCAGCCGGCCAAGGGCAAGCTGACCCACGTCGCCGTGGCGCTGAACGGCCAGGAGATCGGCAAGATCGAACTGCCCAAGACCGGCACGGCCGGCTATCGCGGCGGCAACCAGGATTCGCCGTACAACGTCGTCACCCTGACCTTCGACGCCAGCCTGCTGAAGGCCGGCGCCAACGACCTGACCTTCCAGCACGCCGAGGCCCAGCCCTTCCCGCCGGCCTCGACCTATGCGCCCGATCCGAACGCAGCCGACGATGACGACGCGCCCGGCACCAAGGGCCCCGGCCAGGTCATGTACGACGCCATCCGTCTTGAAGTTCAGTAATCTTCGTTCCGGCGGGCGCCACGGCGCCCGCCGCTTCCTTGTCCGGGCCGCCGCTCGCATATCATCCACAGGCATCGGAAAGTTTTTCGAAAAATCGTTCAAAAGGCCCTTGCCAAGGCTTTCGCCCTCATTCTATAAGGCGCGCCTCTCCGGCGGGTTCCCCGCTCTGGACACAGATGAGCGGGCGTAGCTCAGCGGTAGAGCGCCACCTTGCCAAGGTGGATGTCGAGAGTTCGATCCTCTTCGCCCGCTCCAATCTCTCCTTATATTCCAAGGCGTTGACGGCAACGATGTCGCCATTGACGCATGCGGATGCCACGCAAGGGCCACGCCAGGTTCGACGTGACAGGCGTCGATGGCGTGTACACCGTCATCAAACTTATAAACCGCACGTCTAAGACGCCTGAACCCATCTGGAGTCTGGGCAGGCATGGCCGCACTTCGTCCGATAGATCGCTGGTTCATCGACAATGTGCTTCCTCACGAAGCGCGTTTCCTGGCGCGTGCCCGCCGCCTGACCCGAAACCATGACGATGCCCGCGAACTGGTACAGGAGGCGTTCATGCGCCTCTTCACGCTGGAACGCTGGGCCACCGTCACCGATCCGCGCAATTACGTGCTGCGCATGCTCAGAAACATTGCCGTCGAACGCATGCGCCGGGCGCGTATCGTCGCGTTCGAACAGCTCTCGACATTCGACCAGTTCGACCCCGCCGACGATGCGCCCGACGCCTTCCGGGTCGCCGCGGCCCGGGATCAGGTGCGCCGCATGCTCGCCGTCCTGGAAAAGATGCCCGCCCATTGCCGGGACATCCTGATCGAACGCCGACTGGACGACCGGACGCCGACCGAGATGGCCAGGACGAGCGGCATCAGCGTGTCGACGCTCGAAAAGCGGCTGTCGCGCGCGATATACCTGCTCAATCGCGGGATGGAATCGTATAATTATCCGGCCAAACCCCATAAGGCCGACGACGACACCGATCACGTCGCCAACGGCTAAGCCCGCCAACGCACAAATATTTTTGCGGCTTGGCGGTCGGCTGGACGTCAAACGTCCTACATGGAAGAGAGAAAAGTAGGACACGGGTGACAGACGAACGACCAGACCAGCCGCAGGACCTCCATGATCAGGCCGCCGTGGAGGCTGCGGAGTGGCTATCCGGCATGACGCTGGGGACCGCGGACATGGATGCTTTCCAACGCTGGCGCGAGGCACACCCGGCTCACGCCCTGGCGTTCGCACGCGTGAGCGCGACCTGGGAGGCCCTGGGTGACGTGGTCGGTCCGGAAGACAAGGTCGTTCCGAAAAAGCCCCAGACGCGCCGCACGGCTGTTTTTTCGATCCTTGCCGCCACAACCGTGGGCGCCGGGGGCGCCCTTTATGCGGCGCACAGCTATGCCTGGACCACGGCGCGGACCCGGGTCGGCGAATATCGCAAGGTGCGATTGCCGGACTCCAGCATCCTGGAACTGAACACCGACAGCGAAGTCGCCTGGCGGTTCGAAAGCACACGCCGCCTGATATGGCTGAAGCGCGGCGAGATCGCCGTGACCCTGCAACCGGGCCTGCCGACCGTTCTTCTGGGCAAGTCACCGATGGCGACCCTCGACGCCGGCCACTACAATGCCCGCCATATGGGCGACCAGATTGTCCTGACCGTCGTGAAGGGCAAGGCCCAACTCCAAGGCCCCGGGACATCGCAACCGGTGGCCGTCGAGCATCAACAGGTCACCTTATCCGCCTCCACCCTGGGCGCTTTGGTCCGGCCGGCCTCGTCCGAGGACCTGACCGCCGCGACGGCCTGGCAAAACGGCGAGATCATCTTCAGGGACGAGCCGCTCGAAGACGCGGCGCGCGAATACAACCGCTATCTCGACAAGAAGATCGAGATTCTCGATCCCAGGGTGAAGGCCGAGCGCGTGGGCGGCCGCTTCACCACGACGGACCCCCACGACTTCCTTCACGCGCTGGACGTCGCCCAGGGCCTGCACGTCATCGAGACAGACGAAAAATATGTAATCGTAAAATAATTCTTACCGGAAGTTGGCGGTCTGGTTTCCCCCACTCGTCCTGAATGGTGAAGGCGTCACCAACGACGACCACGGGGCTGTACAAATGAGATTATACACCAAGCCGCTCGCGGCAATACTTTATGCTGTTTCGACATTTGCTCTTGCCTCGGCAAGCGCTCACGCATCTGAATTGAAATCCTTCAGCATTCCCGCTGAAGCCCTGCCGGATGCTCTTACACAATACGCGCAACAGGCCGGGGTGCAGATCTTCTTTCCGTCGGCCCAGATCGCCGACCGCCGCTCGACGACCCTGCAGGGCGCCTACGACTCACGGGAGGCGTTGCGCAAGCTGATCGCCGGCTCCAACCTCGAAGTGGCCAGCGACGACGGCAAGATCATCATTCTGCGTGCGAAAGGCACCGGCGCCCAGGCCAATGGCGACAGCGCCGTTCCGTCCGACGCGGCGTCTCCCGTCGAAGTGGTCATCGTCAACGCCTCGCCGCGCGCCGGCACCCTGAAGCGCAAGAGCGACACGGTCGTCAACACGGTGACCCAGCTCGAAGTGGGCCGCCTGCCGAACATGGACGTGTCCGATGCGCTGGCACGCTTGCCGGGCGTTCGGCGGAACGATACCCAGAGCGGCGAAGATCGCTACGTCCAGATCCGCGGCCTGGTGAATTCCGCGGCGTCACAATCGATCGATGGCGTCCTCCTGACCGACTACATCAACGGCTCGCGCGCCACGTCGACGGAAGTTCTGTCGGCAAATTTTACAAAGAACATGACCGTCACGACAACGGTGACGCCTGACCTGGACGAAAGCTCGAACGCAGGCCACATCGCCCTGACGACGATCAGTGGCCTCGACACCCAAGGCACCCCGCTGACGAACCTCCATTTCATGGTCGGCGACGCCAGCCGCGCCGACGGTGACATCAAGACGCGGACACCCGTCCGGTTTTCGGGGACCTGGCAGGGCGCCCTGGACAGCGCGGGCAAGTATGGCCTGGCGCTCGGCGCCGGCTTCGACCAGCTGGGATCGCGCCAGGACGCCGTGTCGATCGCGAGTGTTTCGAAGATCAACGGTTTCAATGTGCCCAATGGCGCACTGACGAACGGACAGACCTACTCGAAAACCCAGCGGACCTCGGCCATGGCCCGCTTCGACGCCCGCCCGAACGACCAGCTTTCGCTGTTCGCCGAGTACTTTTTCATGGAACATGAATTCCAGACCGATCAAGAGACGGCCACGGTCAACGTGACGGCCACTACGGTCGCCGCTGCGACGGCCGACACAGGCCAGTTCAACTCGGGTGGCGCCACCTACGGCTTCAACCAGGGCCGCCCGACGGTGCACGATCAGATCGCCCAGTTCGGCGCGGACTACCAGATCAATTCGGAAGACACGCTGTCGTCCCGCGTGGGCATCACCAGCGATCGCGTGACGTCTTTCGGCGTCTCGACCAGCGGCTTCACCGAAAGCAGCGGCGCCTTCTCGTCGCCGGTCGGCTACGTGCTCGACCATAACGACCTGACCCTGAACCCAGGCAGCAGCGCCGCGACCTCCAATCCCGCCAACTATCTCCTGACCGGCAAGGTCACGGTCAGTGACATCGTCAGCAACGACCTCAACTTCTTCGCCCGCGTCGACTACAGCCATAATATGGCGCTCTCCGCGAAAGGCTTCGGCTATAAGGCCGGCGCCCAGCTCAAAACCCTGGAACGTCAGAACACCCAATATGGCTACGGGCGCATCCTGGCGCCGGGTCAAAGCATCGCCCTCTCCGAGGTCACGAGTGCCGCCTCGGTCTCCCAGCTCGATCCGGTGAGGTGGAATCAGAACAAGTTCCTCGACCTGATGAACCAACGCGGTATCGCCTCCCCGGACGCCAACCGCCTTTACGCCGCGGATCCGGCCGATAGCTATGGTCAGAACTTCTCCGGCTCGGAGCGGGTAGAAGATCTGTACGGCATCGTGTCGTACGGCTTCGATCGCGCCCGCATCTCCGGGGGCGTGCGCGTCGCGCAAACTCACCGCACTCTGGATCAGTTTGAACCGAACACCGTGGGCGTCTGGGCTCCGGCCCATTATGAGCAGAACTATACCCACGTCCTGCCCAGCCTGTACGGCTACTACGACCTGACTTCGAAGCTTAAATTCCGCGCCGCCTTCACGCAAACCCTTGAGCGGCCGGCGATCAACAGCTCGTCCCGTCGCCTGGTCACCAGCTACGACGTGCCGGTCACGCGTACGATCAGCTACAGCAATCCGTACCTGATGCCGATCCGCTCGACCAATCTCGATAGCGATGTCGAGTGGTACTACGGCAAGAACGACGCCTACCTGTCCCTCGGCGTCTTCTCCAAGTACCTCCGCGATATCTCAGCGGTGTCGAGCACGCAGGATATCGGCGCCGACGGTGTCCGCGAGATCACCTCCTACACCAGCAACGTCGCCGAGGTGAACGGCAAGAAGGTGTACGGCAAGGATCAAGGGGTTGAAATGGTCTGGTCCGACCCGAAGCTCCCGTACTTCCCGGAAGGCTGGGGTAACCTCGGCGCCAACATCGCCTACGACTACATCGTCTATCAGGTCACCGCGCTCAACGGCGGCGGCGGCGTGCCGCCGACGGATGTCCGCCTCGTCGACAACGGTCCGCGTCAATATTTCAATGCCTCCCTGTTCTACAAGAAGGGCCCGTTCGCGGCGAACCTCTACACGCAGTACATCTCGGAAGTTCCGTCGATGAGCTATAATCCCGCCAACGACAAACACACGCTGTACGCCCCGCTCGTCGATGCGCAGGTCAGCTATGCGGTCAATCGGTCGCTGCGACTGGTGTTCGAAGGCCGTAACCTCATGGACCAAAACATTGTCGACCGGTACGGGACTTCGAACTACGGTCCGGCGTATCAGATCCGCCACAACGGCCGCACCCTCTGGGTCGGCGCCCAGGTCTCGCTGTTCTAGGACGTTCCGGGTGCATCTCCTCCTCCACCCGGCACGCGGTTGCCTCAGCGCGATAGCGGCAGTTTATCTGCTGCTATCGGCCGGGGCTGCCACCGCGAATGAGGCGCGCATCAACCAGGTGCGCGTCCTGGGCTCCCACAACAGCTACCATCCCGTGCCGGACGCCGAAACACTGGCGCGGTGGCATGCGATGAAACCTGGTGGCTACCCCAATCTCGAATACGGCCATCCGCCTCTGGAAACGCAGCTGGACCTGGGGCTGCGCCAGATCGAGATCGACGTCTTCGCCGACAGCCGGGGCGGCCTGTTCGCCGACACCTATCCGCAAGGGTCGGCGAAGGCGGCGGTGATGGCCAGGCCGGGGCTGAAGGTCATGCACATCTGGAAGATCGACCAGAGGTCCAACTGCCTGACCCTGGTGGAATGCCTCGCCCAGGTGCGAAAATGGTCGGACGCGCACCCCAACCATCCGCTGCTGACGATCTTCATCAATACCAACGATATCGATCCGACGCACCTGGATGCCGCGCCCGAGCCGATGAGCGCGGCGTCGCTCGACGAACTGGACCGCACGGCGCGCGCCGCCTTTGGCGACAGATTGTTGACCCCGGACGAACTGCGCGCCGGCGCGCCGACCTTGCGGGACGCCGTCCTGTCCAGGGGCTGGCCGACCATCGACGGCAGCCGTGGGCGCATCATGATGACGCTGGATGTGGGCCCCGTCCTGTCCGACGTCTATCGCCAGGGTCATCCCTCGCTGAGCGGCAGGGCCCTGTTCGGTTTCTTTCCGGAAGCCGATCCCGAAGCGGCGATCTTCAACATCGGCGACGCCCGCACGGACGGGGCGCGGATCCAGAGGCTGGTCAAGGCGGGCTTCATCGTGCGCACGCGCAGCGACGCCGATACCGTCGAGGCGCGCGCCCACGATTACAGCCGGCTGAAAGCCGCTCTGGCCTCCGGGGCGCAGATCATCAGCACCGACTATTATCCCGGCGCGCCGGATCCGTTCGGCTTCCATTTCACGGCCAGCCTGAACGGCCGCTTCGAAGCTCCTGACGAGGAGGCCCCGATCCCCTAGGCATGGCCTTGGTCTGCGCCGTGATGTATCCTGCGTTTCATGCTGGTATTCCTGGATTTCGAAGCGTCGTCGCTGGCCAAGGCAAGCTACCCGATCGAGGTGGCCTGGATCTTCGAGGACGGCCGCTCCGGGGCCCGCCTGTTGCGCCCGGCGCCCGGCTGGACCGACTGGTCGAGCGATGCCGAACGCGTGCACGGCATCCCGCGCGACCGCCTTTTCGCCGAAGGCGCCGACGTGGCGGCCGTGGCCCATGACATGGTCGACGCCCTGACCGGCCATCAGCTGTTCGCCAGCGCGCCGTCGTGGGACGGCAAGTGGCTGAGCGTCCTGCTGCGGACGGCGGGCCTGCCGCGCCACACGCTGCGCCTCGGCAAGTCCGACGACGCGTTCCGCCAGGCGGCGCGCGACATCCTGGGCGATGCCATATCCGACGAGGAGATCTCCGCGCTGGTCTCCCGGGTGATCGAGGAGACCGAGCCCCCCTCGCCCGCTCACCGCGCCCTGGCCGACGCCAGGCTGGAGCTTGAGCGCCTACGGCGCGTCAGGCAGGCCGCCGGCGATTTGATCGGGATCAAGGCATAATCCGCCACAGCCGCTCCAAACGAGAATCCCATAAGGGCTTGGCTGCGACACGGGCAAGGCTTTAGGGTGGGCCCGTGACTCGAGGATCGATGAACCTGTGAAAGACGTTTTCGGACATCTCGGCCGCCGGGGGCGTTTCTATGACGCAGCACTGCAGGGCCGATATGCCGGCGCGCCCGGCTTCGTCTTCGCGCTGCTGAGCAGCATCCTGGCCCTGGTCGTGCGCCTGGCCCTCGGACCGCTGATCGACGACCGGGCGGCCTTCGCCGTCTTCGTGCCGGCCATCCTGGCCAGCGCCATGCTAGGGGGGCTGGGGCCGGGCCTGCTGGCCGCCGCCCTGTCGGCGGCTTTTACGCTGTGGCCGTCCGGCAACCTGGCCGCAGCCGCCGTCTATGCCATGGTCGGCGCCTTGGTTGCCTGGATGGGTGACGCCGTCCACGGCCTGCGCCGCAAGGCCAGCGAGGCCGAGGAAAAACTCGACCGTCGCGAGGAACAGATCCGCTCGATCTTCTCGACCATTCCCGACGCCGCCATCGTCATCGACGACGCCGGCCGCATCATCTCCTTCAACGCCGCCGCCGAGCGCCAGTTCGGCTACAGCGAAGCCGAGGTCCGCGGGCGCAATATCGACTGCCTGATGCCGCAGCCCTATCGCGAGGCGCACGACGGCTACCTTCACCGCTATCTCGCCACCGGCGAGAAGCGCATCATCGGTACCGGCCGCGTCGTGGCCGCCCAGCGCGCCGACGGCTCGACCTTCCCGATCATGCTGTCGGTCGGCGAGGTCCGCTCGGGCGACAAGGTCTATTTCACCGGCTTCATCCGCGACCTGACCGAACACGCCGACGCCCAGGCGCAGCTCGAACAGCTGCACGGCGAACTGGCGCGGCTGTCGCGGCTGAACGAGTTGGGCGAAATGGCCTCGACCCTGGCGCACGAGCTCAACCAGCCCCTGTCGGCCATCGCCAACTACGTCCAGGGCAGCATCCGGCTGCTGAAGGACGTCGAGACCGAGCCGGCTCCCCTGGTCCGTTCGGCGCTGGAAGAGACGGCGAAACAATCGCTGCGCGCCGGACGCATCATCCACCACCTGAGGGAATCCGCCACCCACGGCACGGCCGAGATGAAGACCGAAAGCCTGCGCTCGGTCATCGAGGAGGCCGCCGCCCTGGCCCTGGCCGGATCGAGGGAAAAGGGCATCAAGGCCGTCTTCGACTACCGCGCCGCCGGCGACACCGTCTTCGTTGACCGCGTCCAGGTGCAGCAGGTGCTGATCAACCTGAT
>FTIZ01044074.1_pt1 | contig 10830 bp, 11 predicted proteins | sample 1658381 | NCBI WGS metagenome assembly FTIZ01 (sample SAMEA3914822, study PRJEB12502) | metagenome | biome: forest; material: soil | place: USA | collected 2012-03-12 | depth 0.1 m
TTTGCCCCACCACCAACGCGCTGAAGAAGCGCGTCGGTCCCCCTCCCCGGCAAGCGGGGAGGAACAGGATATTCAATTTTCTTACTTCGTTCCTCCCCGCTTTGCCTGCCGGCGAGGCCCGGGGAGGGGGACCGCACGACCGAAGGGAGATGCGGTGGTGGGGTCAGACATCTGCTCTGACGCCGATCTTGTCTTCGCGCCCTTGCCAAGGTCGTCGCAGGGCGTGCAGTGTGCACCTCTTTTCATCACCGGCTGATGCGCTCATGACCGCCTCTGAAACCCTGACCGTCGGCATCGTGCTGTTCCCGGACGTCGAGGTCCTCGATTTCGCCGGGCCGTTCGAAGTGTTCTCGGTGGCAGCGCGGATTGCCGGCAAGGCCATTGGCGCGGCAACGCCGCCGTTTCGCGTGGTGACGATCGCCGCCACCGCGTCACCGGTCGCGGCCCGCCACGGCCTGAAGGTCGTCGCCGATCATGATTTCACGACCGCGCCGCCGATCGACCTGCTGATCGTACCGGGCGGGGTGATGGACCAGCCGTTGGGCGACCCCGCGACGCTTGATTGGGTGCGCGAAACGTCCGCCCGCGCGACCTTGACCGCGTCCGTCTGCACCGGAGCGTTCGTTTTGGCGGAGGTCGGGCTGTTGTCCGGGCGCACGGCGACGACGCATTGGGAGGACGTGGCGGACCTGCGCGAACGCTTCCCCGAGGTGACGGTCGTCGACGACGTGCCGTTCGTCGACGAAGGCGCGATCATCACCTCGGCGGGCATATCGGCGGGTATCGCCATGAGCCTGCATGTCGTCGGCCGCTTCGCCGGCACGCGGCTGGCGGAGCTGACGGCGAAACAGATGCAGTATGACTGGCAGGCCCCACAACAGCACGGATAACAAGACTTCACGAAAATGTTGGGTGGAATCGTTTGATCCAGCCCCGCTTTTTGCCCATTGTCGCGGTCAGTTGCGTCGATTTTCCAAGTCAACAGTGGCCAAGAAAAGAGGTCTGTTATGAGTGAAACCGTCGCACCCGGAGGATCCGGGCTGATCGATCGCGTCAAAAACATCCTGCTGCAGCCGTCGCGCACCTGGGACGAGATCGCGGCCGAGCCGTCGTCCGTCCGCTCGATCTATATGGGTTATGTCCTGCCGCTGGCCGCCATCGGCCCCGTCGCGTCGGCGATCGGCCTGAGCGTCTTCGGCATGAACCTGCTGTTCATGACCTATCGCACGCCGATCCAGTGGGCGATATCGGGCGCCATCGTGCAATATATCCTGTCGCTGGTCATGGTCTATGTGCTGGGCCTGGTCATCAACGCCCTGGCCCCCAGCTTCGGCGGCCAGCAGAACCCGCTGCAGGCCTTCAAGCTGGCGGCCTATTCGGCGACGGCGTCGTGGGTGGCGGCCGTGTTCGGCATCCTGCCGATGCTGGGCATCCTCGGCCTGCTCGGCCTCTACAGCCTCTATCTTCTGTATATCGGCCTGCCGAAGCTGATGAAAAGCCCGCCGGAAAAGTCGCTGGGCTACACCATCGTCATCGTGATCGTCATGATCGTCTGCGGCGTGCTGATCGGGGTCATCACCTCGCCGATCTACCGTCTGGGCGCGGGCAATCCGCTGGCGCCGGGCCTGGGCGCCGTGTCGGCGCCGGGCGCGGTCGCAACCGTCAATGTTCCCGGCATGGGCAGCATGGACGTCAACAAGATGAAGGCGGCGACGGAACAGATGGCGGCCCAGGCCTCGGCCATGCAGAACGGCCAGACAAACGTCAAGCTGGCCGATCCGCAGGCCCTGCTGGCCCTGATGCCGGCGACCTATATGGGGGCTCCGCGCACCGACACCTCGACCAGCTCAGACGCGGTCGGCGGCGTGGCGGCGTCCAATGCCGAAGCCACCTATGCGGTGAACGGCGGCACGATCCGCCTCAAGATTTCGGACATGGGCAGCATGGCCGGACTGGGCGCCATGGCGGCGGCGATGAACGTCAACCACACCGAACAGACCGCCGACGGCTACAAGAAGATCGTCAGCCAGAACGGCCATATGGAAACCGAGGACTATAACAACACCACCAAATCGGGCTCCTATACGCTGATGGCGGGCACCCGCGTCGCCATCGAAGCCAATGGTGACGGCGTCGACATGGCGGCGATCAAGGGGCTGGTCGCCTCGGTCAATGCGGGGCAGGCCCAGGCCTTAGCTCAGTAAGGCTTTAGCGCAGTAAGGTTTGGGCGCGGCCCTGAAGGCGGCTGAAGCCCTCTGTCGACACCTTACGGCCTGTCTTATCGCGTGCTAGGCTGCGGCCGGACATATTGGGGGGACATATGAAGACCAGGGCCTGGGCCGTGATGGCCGGTATCGCCGTTGCATTCGCGGGAGCGTCCGCCCACGCCGGCGCCTATCGCGTCATCGGCGGGGCAGGGGAGATGTGCGCCGATCTGGCGCAGTGGGCCAATGGCAAACCGTCGCAGGTCCGCCCCGTGGCGTGGACACGCGTGGCCGACCTCAAGCCGTCCTTGCGCGCCGAGATCAGGCATCTCAGCCTCGATGACGGGGTGACCGCCGACGCTGTTTATGTTGTCAAACAACAGGGGCGGCGCGACCTGGTGTTCGTCAATGCCAAACACAGCACGTACGACTATCGCGACAATCTGGTCTTCGCCGCCGACGGCGGACGCCAGGCCTGTTTCGTCAACGGCGCCATCTACGGCAATCGTCACTGTCAGGACTTCTTGCACGAGCAGCTGCCGGACGAATGCCACGGCTGCGACGACAGCTTCGAATGGCGGGCGAACTGGCGCATGAAGACGGAATTGCTGACCTGGCGCGGCGGCGTCTACGCGGCCGACATCATCGCCAACGGCCCCTATATCGTGCTGTGGAAAAGCCCGGACGGATTTTACGGGGACGGCGACGTGTACTGGGAAGTCGCCCATTGCGTGCTGAAGCGCTGACAAGACGCGTTTCGGATAAGGACCTATGTTCACTTTTCTTCTCGGGAAGCTGTTTCCGCCCAAGCCGGCCAAAACGCCAAGCGCTGAAACAGTGGCCAGGCCCGTGGCGGCGCCCGTCTCGTCGATCTGGGGCTTTCGCGACCCGTACAGTCTGCCGGACCGTGAGGCGCGCGACGTCTTTTGCGCTCAGCTCACAGGCACGCCGCCCGACCGCGTGTTCGCGGCCTTTGCCCGGCGCACGGCGGCCTTGACCGAAGCGCAAAGCCCGGTCGAACGGACATGGACCGATACCTTGAGCCCGGGCGCCGAGGCCTTGCTGAAGCTGCTGGACCGCGTGCACCGGCGCGACCCGCTTCTGGCCGTCAAGGTCGCCGCCATCGTCTGCGCGCAGGGCAATTACCGGTACGCATTGACCGAGGCCCTGGCCGACCGGCTGTGCGGCTGGACGCTCGAAGACGGCCCCATGGCCGGGGCCCTCTTCGATCTGGGGGCCACGCTGTACGCTGCCTGGCCCGACGGCCTGTCTTTCCGGATGAAGACGAAACTGGCGCCCGTGCTGCTCGATTGGGTGGCGCGCGAAGCCGAAAGAAACGCCGATGAGGCGTGCCGGATGGTCCGGGCGCACGTCGCGGATTTTCCCAATAATTTCGGCCATATCTTCAACTGGGACGACGATAAGGCCGTGCTGTTGCGGATCGGCGCGGCGTTCAAAACCGTCGAACCGCGCTTTACGCAATCTGTGCTGTTGAGCAGCCTTGAAAGCGGCCGGTTCGCCGAAGAGAGCCAAAAACCGCCCGAAGCCGGGCTGAGGCGGATTGCCGACGAACTGTTCGACATGGTTGCGGCGGCGCCCGCCTTGTCGCCGGAAGAGGCCGGCTATTTTTACAACCGGTTCGGTGCGGTCGCCTTTCCCGATGCGCCCTGGTACCCCGTCATATTGCAGCGCTTGTTCGACGCCGCCACCACTGTCGGCGATGTGCAAAGCTCGGCCCGGTGGAGCCGGTCGGTCGCCGTCAACGCGCCTGAGGCATCGGCGCTTTGCGACCAGGCGATCGCGTGGTTCAGGGCCCTGACCGACCGGAACGCGCTGGTGAGCGTGCTGGTCGAGACGGCGAATATCGGCATCACGGAGCGGCGCGAATATTTGTACGGCTGGAATGTTTCCGTCGCACCCAATCCCGTCCATCCGATCCTGGCGATCGCGTCGCAGGCCTATTGGCGGATCGTCGAGGCGCATATCGCCATGCCGTCGGCCGGGGTGCTGTTCGTCCTGGTCACCGCCATCGAGGGCAAGGACAATGGCTGGGCCGACGCCGCGGCGGCGCGGATGCGGTCGGTGTTCAGGGCGATGGCCAGGATCAATGCGAATACGGCCGGCTCCGCCCTGGGGAAGCTGGCCAGGAACGCTTACGGCAGGGTCGATGCCATCAGGCGCGCCCGCTGTGTCGGCCTGTTCGACGAACTCATTCCGGTGCTTGCGGACCTGTCGCCCACGGCGGCCGATGAGGCGCGGAAAAGGCTGCGCGATCCCCGGGAGGATATGTGACGCGGCGGCCGGGGGCGGCGGCCAAGTGTGGGACTTTGCCCTCAATATCCGCCTTTTGGATTCGGCAGAGGCGCCATGAAGCCGTGCGCCTTTAGCCAGGCCAGCAGGACCTTGTCGCCGTTGACCTGGGCGTGTTCGGCGAATGTATAGCCCAGTTCGGGTTTGTGAGACGGGTCGGCGCCGGCTTCGAGCAGCAAGATCGATATGTCGTTGTCGGTCGAGGCATCAAGCGGCGTCTCCCCCTTGTCGTCGGCCAGGGTCACACGTGCGCCGTGGTCGAGCAGGTAGCGCACGAACGCGACGTCGCTGGCCTTGACGGCGAGATGCAGCAAGGTCGTGCCGTCGCCGCCCTGGGCATTGATGTCGCAACCCTGGGCCAGCAGGAACTGCGCGATGGCCAGCCCTTCCCAGTCGGTTTTCCGGGCAAGGATGTTGTGCAGCAACAAGGTCACCGGCACCGTCTTCGCGTCGCCGCTGGACATGTCGGCAAAGGTCAATGACGGGTGGTACGCCCAGAAGGTTTGCACCATCGTCATGTGACCGTCGCCGATGGCGGCGTCGAAGGCCGCATCGATGGCGGCCTGGTCGGGTTTGCCGTCACGGGCCAGCACGCCCTTGTCGACCAGGGCTGTGACGACGGCGGTGCGGCCGCGATAAATGGCGTCGGGCAGCAGGGCGGCGTCTTCGGTAGTGCGCAGGCCATAGCCTTCCGACCTGTGGCCGCCACGCAGCGGCGCGCCTGCCTGGATCAGCCTCAGGACCGCATTGTCCGCCGTGTCCGGATCGGCATTGGCGTCGGCCAAAAGATCGGCCCCGGCCTGCGATGTCACGTCGAAGCCTTCGCCTTGCAACCGCGCGATGCCCTCTGGAGTCAGGTGGATATAATCGGCCGTGCCGGCGGCGGTGTCGACTGCGTCCATAAAGCGCGACACGGCGGACGGCATGCCGATCCGGGTGCCGCCATAGTCGGTGATGGTTTTGGTTTTCCCGCCGATGCTGAGTGTCATCTTGTAGGTCGCATCGTCGTAGACCTTGGCGACATAGCGGTTGCGCGCCGACCAGATATTGGTTTGTTTGGCCGCGCCGATGAGGGCGGTGACCGCTTCGGGGTCGATGGAATAGCTGTACTTGCCCATGACGTCGCTGTTCTGGCTGCCCCAGAAAAGGACCTTGGCTTTTCCGTTTTTTGGCCCCTTCACCGTAACGGAATAGGCCGGGCACGGGCCGAAACAGTTGCTGCGCTCGAGCGTGACGGAAAAGCTTTCGGCCGGACCGTCGGGCAAGGGCACGATTGTCCGATAGCGCTCTTCTTCGTACACGTCTTCCCGGATATAGGCCGTGATAGGCGCGCCTTTGGCGTCGGTGAACGGTGCGTAGGTCCAGCTGCCGAGGCTGTCGATCACCGGCTGCTGTTCGGCGGTCAGCGGGGCGGCGGGTTCTGTGTCGGTGGCGTTGGGACGGGTGTAGCAGGCGACATGGCCGGTCGTGTCGATCAGCAGTTCCAGCGCCAGGCCCAGCGTGTCGGGGGCGCGCGGCTTGGCGGTGAACGGATAGGTGATGACGGGCAGGTCGAAGCGGCGGTGCGCGGTGACCTGGCCCTCGTCGGCGTCGTAATACTGCGGCAGTTCGCCCGGCGCGCATACCCTGACCTTGGCGGTTTCCGGGGCTGCGTGCGCAGCGAGGGGAGCGGCCAGCAGCAGGCCTGCCAGAAAGCCTGAAGGACTAATGATGGTGCGTTTCATGCTTTCCCCCCCGGATATATCGTACATGTTGCGGTGGTAAAAGGCGACGGTCGGGGCGGCTTGTCAACGGGGAGGTGCATGCGCCATCCCCATGTCGTCACGGCCCCTTGTTCACCACCGTATCGACGACGGTGCGCGAACCGGGAAGCAGCAGGGGCCTCATATCGGCGCACAGGCCGACGCTGCCGGCGGCGGGCCGTTTGCAAACTGGCGTTTTCGTGCTGATATGGCGGGCTGGCACATTCGTGTGGCCGTAATACTCGATCTCGCAGTCCAAACCCGAGGTTTCCTTCTGATGCGCATCTCCCAAGCCCTCGCCACCGTCCTGACCGCCAGTGTCGTGACGGCGGTTGTGTGGTGGGGCGTGCTCGGCCTGAGCCACAGCGCGATGCCGAGCGTTGCCGGCAGCGTCACGACCTTTCTGATCGTGACCGTCGCCATGATCGTGCCGTCGGCCATCTTTCTGTTGCCTGTGTTCGCGTGGCGGGATGCGCGCGGGCGTTTGAGCCTCTGGACGGCCGTGATCGCCGGTGCGGTCGAGGGCGGGTTGCTGATGGTCGCGGCGATGGCCGTGGCGGCGACGGTGGCGGTGACGCTGATCGTCAGGGACGCAGACTGGGGCGGCGGGGGTGTCGTTCACCTGTCGTCGATCGCCCCGGCCATCGTGCTAGCGACGATCCTGGGCGCGGTTGCCGGATGGGGCGTCTGGCGCCGGCTGGGCTCGAGGTCCGCAAAATAAAAGGAGCAAGACCTGCGCCTTGCTCCTCCAAAACAAAAAGATTTAGTTACGGGCTTCTGTGGTCAGCCTGAAGTCATTCGCTGCTGAAGCTGCCGCTTTCGTAGGCGTTACTGAAGTCATTGGCATGCGAGGCGTCGCGCATGACGTCGGAAATGCTGTTGGTCGCAAGCCCGACGGCGAGCGGAAGCACCACATAGATGAAGACCCTCAGTATCGTTATCTTCAACCAGTTCATACCTTCCTCCATACAAATGCGCCCTTCAAATCGCAGGAGAGGCAGGTTGTTGGACGAGCTTCACATACGGCCGGAGGAGCGAGGGGTATCATAATCGAGGTTGTGGATAAAATCAAGAAAGAATGGGAAAAAATCGTTTAAAAACAATATCTTAAATTTGTATCGTTCAGGCATATGTAGCCTACAGCAGGTGTTTGTAGGGGATTTCAGACGTCTTGTTGCACCTGTGCGGGCGTGTGATATGATGAGGCGTTGGACGAGCATCACACGTGGTGTTTCGCTGGAATGGCTCTCCGTTATCGGAGGGCCATTTCGTTTTTCCCCCTCCTTCACGACGATATCCGGCAGGTATCAGGCCCGCCGTTGTTCAGCTGTAGCCTACAGCAGGGGCTTGTAGGGGTTTTCAGGGGTTTGCTGGCCATTTGCGCCATGTCGATGCGATTTCGCGCGCCAAGACTTGAAATTGACCCGCTTTATGAGGTAAACGAGATATGAATACATGCGTTGGTTGACTGATTGACTGCACTTAAGGCTTGGCCGCGGGGGCGTGATAGTGACTATTCCGAACGATGTACGCGATCTGCTCTGGCCGCATGCCATGCATGGCGGTTGGGAAGTTGACCTTGCGCATAGAAAACTCTTTCAAGTCAGGGGTTTGTCGACCTTCAGGAGCACGTTCAGTCGCGAAGCCACGCAGTTGGCTCCGTATATCCCGGCGATGCGTGAGCGGTTGAAGGACCTGGGTGGTTGGGGAATCCCGCAACTTGATTGGAACGAGGATTTTTCACCCAGGCAGATTTACGCGGCCTATGGGCGAAACGCGATCTCGCTCGACAAGGCGGCACAGGTCATCCTGCTGGCAGTGATCGCCGCCGAGGATCGGTACGTGAAGACTGGGGAGGGCATGGACGGCGAGGCAGTCCTCAAGCTGCTGGCGATCGAACCTCAGGTCTATTACGTTTCCGGCTTCCGGGACGATGTCGTCGATACATTGCGCAAGAACGACAAGGATGGATTACGTCAGCTGCGCGCCTATTGCACTCAGACCAATAACGAGGTTTTCTACGTTCTGGCCAACAAGCCCCGTAAGTCGCGCATCACGCTGAAGCTGGCCTGTGCCATCAAACAGTTTGTCGAAACGCAGATGGGCTTGGAGCTCGGTGAGGTCACTTCCGATCCCAAGGGCAATCCCACTGCAAACGACAATGAGAATATCGACTTCCTGCCACCGCAGGAAGTACAGGAAATTGTTGATGGAATGACTGGCGTGCCCATGGCCGATGTCATCGCCTCGCGGACGTTGAAGGCTTCCAATGGTGCGGAAAAGGGGACGGCTCCGGCCGACCTGAACGGCGCGGCACACGACGAAGAGACCCCTAAAGACGATCGCGAAGGCCCTGAGGCGTCAGACCCCGACGATGGTGCGCCTGCCAGTTAGGCGTGCGCGCATTCAACGCCAGGCCCTGCGCCGCCAGGGCGCGCTCGATGGCTTTCAGCCCGAGCGTGTCGCCGCCGATCATTTCCAGCACCGTGGCGGCGTTCAGGCCGGTCAGGTCGCTGACCGTGCGTATCTCGCGCCCCATCAGCCGGCCCGCCAGGCGCACCAGTGCCTTGTCCGGGTGGAAGAAGCCGTCGAGCGGGCAGTGCAGGTAGCCGTATTGCGAACGCGGGATCAGCCGGACATAGGCATCCGGATCCGCCGTGTGGCGGCGGGCGCGCTGGGCGATATCGCGGGCGACGCTGTCGCCATCCAGAGCATAGGCCATCAGCCCGGCGAACAATTCGACGCTGCGGTCGCGGACATGATCGGCCAATGAGGCGCCGCCGACCAGATCCAGGCAGGCCTGGTCCGGCGCGGCGGCTTTGCGCCGGACCGGACGATGGCGCAGGGCCAGGCCGATGGCTTCGACCATATGGCGCAGGTCGCCGCGCAGGGGCAGGGCGCCTGTCGCCATCAGTTGCTCAAGCTCGGCGGCACTGCGCGCGCCGTCCAGACGCAGCGCGGCCAAATCGGGTTCGGGATCCAGGGCCGGCGCGATCGGACGCGTGACCCAGCCGCCGGCCGACATGCGTTCGCACGTCCGGTAGGCCAAGGTGAGCGCTTCGTCGTGGCTGGTGCAATAGTCGCGGCGCCGGCCGATGCGGCGATGGTTGCGGTACGCCGTCCACTCCGACGTCCAGCCGCCGAACAGATCACAGGAAATGGTGAGATGTGCCCGCAGGCCCTGGGACCGGCTGCGCGTCGGCTTGCTGAATTCGACAGTCATCATCACCGTCACCCGTAACCGCATTTTGGCAGCTTTGCCGGGACGATGGGGTGATTCCGCCGCCAGGCGCAAATGACAAAAAACCCGCCGGAGAGGGCACCGGCGGGCTGTCTTCAGAACGTCGGAAGCGGTTTAGCGCTTGGCGGCGTCCAGGACCTTTTTGCCGGCGTCCTTGATGTCGCCAGCGGCCTGATGGGCGGCGCCGGCGGCCTTGTCGGCCTGGCCTTCGGCTTGCAGCTTGGTATTGCCGGTGACCTTGCCGGCGGCTTCCTTGATCGAGCCTGCGGCCTTGTCGGCGGCGCCCTTGATGTGTTCGTTGTTCATGGCCAGCTCCTTGAAATGGCGGTAATCAGAGGAGACCAGAGTGGCTTAGGGGCGGGTAAGTTTTCGATGTCTAAGGACGCGCCGGGACAGGGGGCGGCGGTAAAGGCGGGCGCTCATATCCCCCAGTCGAAGACGATGCTGGCAGGGATATATTTCGGGTTCACTGGCTCGTTCGGGAAGTTGAAGTCGCGGGTTTTGAAAAAGTGCACGATGTTTTGGCGGGCGCGGGCCAGATTCGCCGGTTTCAGCTTGGGTTTACCCCATTGCAGGGCCACGGCTGACGCCTGGTAGATCGTGATGACGATGCGGCCGCGCGTATTCCGGCTGGTTTTCATGTAAAAGAAAAAATGGCAATGGGCGTCGTCATAGCTGTAGCCGCCGGGCAGCTCTTCGCGGCTGCCGATCCCGTCGATCTTGTATCGGCTGGCCGGGGCGTACAGCACCGCGTTTATGATCCACCTGATCAGGTCCTGCATAATCATTCCCCCCTTGTCCTGGTTTAAGCCTTTACCGCATGACGGGCGGGCGTCAATAGCCGCGCGTCAGGGGCGGGCGATGACGCGCAGCCGGGACAGCGCGCGGGCTTTGCGGAACGGCACCCCGGCGATGAAGGCGGACAGGGTCGAGGCGGCGGCCCCTGTCACGCCGATGACGGCGAGCCCAACCAGGTCCATCATCAGGCCGGAGTGCGCATCCGATCGCAGGCCCATCCACCAAGACCACGCCCATACGGCCACGACCAGCAGAGCGGTGGCGATGAGGATGAAGCTGCCGGCGCGTTCGGTCCTGTGTGTGCAGAGTTGCGTTAACCGCCAGATGACAGTGACGACCACGAGCCAGGCAAAGGCAATGCCGTACATCCAGGCCAGGGAGCCGGGCATGTCAGCGTCGCCCAGATCCTGCCATGCACCCACGACGAAAAGTGCCGGAAACAGCAGCGGCGGGACGATCAGGCTAAGGACGATGCGGATCAGGGCCATGGTCTGGTTCAGAAGCCCTCGACGCCGTGCGCCTTGAGCCAGGCCAG
>FTIZ01140416.1_pt1 | contig 10830 bp, 14 predicted proteins | sample 1658381 | NCBI WGS metagenome assembly FTIZ01 (sample SAMEA3914822, study PRJEB12502) | metagenome | biome: forest; material: soil | place: USA | collected 2012-03-12 | depth 0.1 m
CAGGACCTGAGAGCCTCCATTGCCGCGCGCAGGGACGCCATCGCTCAAGGCCGCGCCGCCCAAGAACGGGCCGCCAACGACGTCGAAAACGCCACCGAAAAACTCACTCAATCCCAAACACTCGTGGCCAAGACCAAATCCGACATCCACGGCCAACGCCGCCGCATCTGCGAAGACCTCTCCCGCATTTACAACATCATCCCGATACCCTCAGGCCCCCCACTCTCGTTCCAAATCTGCGGCCTGCCTCTGCCCAACACAACCTACGACACGACCTCGCCCCTCACCGAAGACGCCCTCTCTGCGGCCCTCGGGCACGTCGCCCATCTGGTCAACGCGCTGCAGTACTACCTCGGCGTCCCGCTCCCCTACCCGCTCCGCCCGTTCGGCTCCCGCGCCAGCGTGCGCGACGACATCTCCCAGCTGCCCGACCCGCAGCGCGAGTTCCCGCTGTACGTGCCCCGCGGCGGGTCCAGCGCCCAGTTCCGCTTCGACTACGGCTGGTTCCTGCTCAACAAAGACATCGAGGCGCTGTGCGCCTCGCAGGGGCTCAAGGTCGTTGACATCCGCCACACTCTGCCCAACCTCAAGTATCTGCTGTATGTGTGCAGCGCCGGGAGAGACGAGGTGCCGGAGCGGAAGAGGGGCGGGGTCCGGGGCTTGTGGGCTGGCAGGATGAGGGGGGCCGGCGCGAACTTGGGAGTTGGGGTTGGGGTGCCTCCGGACGATGCGAGCAGTGCTGGTGGGGGGAGTAGGCGGGGCAGCGACGCGAGCGAAGTGCTTGGGAGGCAGCGGGAGGAGTTGAGGAAGGCGGTCGCTGGCGGTGGGGTGGAGGGCGGGCTGGCACTCCCGTTTGGGGAGGGGGAGATGAAGTTGAGCTTGCGGACTAAGGGGTTGAGAGAAAGCGCGGCGCAGTGAGGGGGCTTGGGGGTATTAGCAAGGGGTCAGGTTTGGCCATACAAACTTTGTGCTAGTTGGAATACCGCGAACTCGTTGTCTTCAAGGACTTATGGGACCATGACGCAAAGAGAGCCGCACGCGGCTTCTGACGACTCCACAAATCCTAACCATATTAGTGTACTTCCTTGACCACATCATAAACCCCATCCCCGCCGACGCCATCGTCCGCCTTGGCGGCGATGAAACCCTTGGCACTGTCGCTAGCCTCGAGCGGTGGCTGAACACACGCCACATGACCCAAGTTGTCGGAGCAATGCGACATGCTTGTCCAGGTCACTAACGACCCCGAATCGTGCGGCGACCATTAGAAATTAGACGTTGTCCCGAAGGGCGTGGTTATGCTGTTTCGCCGTGACGGCGTTTGGCACACGATTGCCTTAGACATTGCAGGAAAGCGTTGGATACTGGTGGATGGCTGCTGCTATTCTGATCGTGAACTTCGTTAGCAGGTCGGCGCTAATTGTTGCGCTATCTTAAAGGCCGTTGGCGAGAAGGGCTGGGTAGTGGGCAAGCGCAGTGGATGGAGGAGGGACACGCCTGGATATCTACGACCTAGGTACATGATACATAGAAAATGCGTCCCAAGAACCATCCAGTCAGTCCCCCCTTTGCCCCGACGCTCCTGCTTACCAGTCTTAGAGGTGTATTTCCAGACTGGCTTCCGGCCTTTAACACCCTCTAAACCCATCCTCTACATCTTTGTTTGCACCTCCTACTAGTTCCGGTCCTCCCTCTCGTGGGCCTGGTTATACAGATCTATCAGTTCCTCATACCGTCTGTCATCTTCTTTGACTCCTTCGGCTAACAGAAACAAGGACCTTTCTTAGCCTAGGCAAAAACAATCCTGTTCTGTGCTCCATCTTCGACCAGGCCGCGAGGGGTAGCCGTTGGCCGGAAAAGGGCCGCCCAAGGCACCCTCAAGAGTGGTTATCGCGTGCAGAAGGTGACTCAACAAGCACTGCCACTCATTTGTCAGTCACTACCGCCAAAGAAGATAAAACTGTCGACAACCAACACGAGTTTTCACGCCGGCATCCACACAGCCACAGCCACAGTGGACTTTTTCCCGTGTTCTCCATCTATCGACCCCCTTCGTGGCCAGGCATTATTGTACTGCGCAGTCGCTGTCGCTCATGCCGGGTTCCATGCCTCCGTTCGGACTTCAGAGCTTCAGACGCGGACTTTAGTCCACGCGACAGATCACACTTCACAGCGAGGACACGAGCTCACCCCGGATTTCATATTTTGTACTCTACGCCCAACGCTACACAACACCATCCGGCCCGTGGCGCACGCTCAAGGCACCGGCACGGTCCCTACCACCGTCTTTCGCCCAGCCTTTGTGCACTGCGGGAGCCTCAAGCAGCACTTGGTACTTGAAGCTCTGCCCTTCTGTTGGCTACCTTGGAGACCCCGCCGTCCGCCATCCGAATCAACTTGCCTTGGTTGCCACACCCTCGAGGGCTATCTAGAGCTCCTAGCCTCCCTCGTCGGCCAGCGCTCGCCATGTCGGAGCCGCCACTTCTGCGGATGCCGTTGCATCTGCTTGCCGACGTGCTCTCACACCTCGACAACATGCAGTCGCTGGCATCCGCCATCTTCAGCCACTCCTCCCTGTACTGCGCTTTCAGCGAGGACCGCCCGGGCATAGTGGCTCGCATCATTACTGGCCAAATTTCGAAAGATCTCATGAAATATGCCATCTGCACCCATTCTGCTGCGCACAGCCTGACCGCCCTCGAGCGTCACGACCAGGACCGGGTCCGTCGGTTCCTGTTTGATAACTTCTACATTGATAGGTGGGATTATAGACTAAATGACCCCTTCAGGTCCATGGTTTATCCAACCCCCGCCATTGACCTGGACCTTGCGGGCGCAATCAGTCGGACGCATACCATGGTCCAATACTTTACCAGTGACCTTCTCCGCGACACTCTGCCCTTGGTCCACCAGCACCTTGGCCTCCAGCGCCCCGACTGGACCACCGCTTCCGTTGACGAGGAGTTCCGCATCCAGCGCGCCATGTACCGGTTTCAAATGTACTGTAACCTCTTCCGCGATATCAACAGAGACAGGAAATCCCGCCTCGACTTTAGCGTCACGCTACACGGCCTTTTCGAAAAGTTTTCTCCTTGGGCCAATGAGCAGCTCGGCTGCATCAATGACTATTTTGAGCGAGTCCTTTCTCGTGGTAGGTCGTCTGCCCACCATGTCCCCTCGTTTCGATCCTTGTTTTGCGTAATGTTGCCTGCCTTGGTGATGGTTCGCCCCGGGTGACTGACAAGGTAGCTTTCGACGACGTTGCTGCTCATGACATCCAATGGGGATCCGAATATATCGATTGGATGACCGTCGGTTCATCGAGCCTTCAGAAACAGGCATATGTTGAGTCTTCCTTTTCTCGCGACCTGCTTCATGGTCTTCCCGCCCCATCGGTAGCTGAACTGACCGTCTCCCCTGCCCGCGCAAAGCTCTTTTACGGCCTTGATTTCCTCTACCAACTCGACCAGGCCAAAACTTACCCTCAACGCCGTGCCTTGCTGTGCAGGAACGGCGACTCCCCCCCCCCGCGCCACCCACATGCTCGCCGCCGAGTTCTGGCACGGCTCCACGTTCGGCGACTGGGATGACTGGCACTGGACCTGGGACAGAATGGAGGAATCCATCCGCAAAGGAGATTATGCCTCTGTTTGCAACCACTGGCCACACCTCGGGCCGGACAACTACGGCTCGGCGCCTTGGCGTGTGTGGCGCGAGGCGCACCTGGACTGCTATCAGGATGATGTGTTTTACTACGAGCCTCATTCCTGGCTCCGGCGGTGCGGCTACCTGCTGTGGGACCATCCCGAGGCACCGCTCAGCAACAAGGAGCTGCGGGACATTATCGTCGAGGCGAAAAAGCTGAACTTGCTGTACCATTTCCGGCGGAACGATAGGGATGCGAAAGCGAAGATGAAAAAGTCGTGGCGGGAGCGAGCCGAAATCTTTCGGCGAGGGGGAAGGGGATATTGGAGCGAGGGTGATTTAAGTCAGGTTGTTTGGGCCAACGAAACAGTGCCTTTGCCTTGATATAGTAGGATGCGCTGCACCTTCACCTTTACCACCTAGGCCTCATTTGGTATGCTGGCCCTGGCGTTCGCCGCCACCAAGGGGACTGCCGTCTAGAATGTGCTGTACATGGATGATATTAAGTTGACGAGGCTGTAAAGGCGATAAGTACCAGTCGATGCATGGGTAGAACGTTGACCTGTCACCCCTAGACCGGACTTGGTGCAGGGGCTATTAGTGAAACTGGGCATTTACCAAACCTTAGCGCGAGCTGAAGCATGCTTCCAGCCTCACTAAGACGCAATTTGATGACACCGAGAGTGCGTTGTGCGGGGCCGCCAGGACCAGATTGCCTTGAAATATAAATAGACAAGAAGGGTAGGATTATGAAGCCAAGTCTCCTTGGCCTCACCATCAGCGGAACTTCCAATCCTCCGTCACTAACTGCTTTGGGCTGCTGGCAGCTAGAAAACCAGTATGTCCGGAGTCTCTGTAATTAGTCCTGTTAGTGAGAGCTGGGACATTCAGCTGGACTTCCCTCGAGCCGAATATGGCCCGGAGTTCTGAGAGTCCCAATGACGGAATGGCACAATCTCTTGCACAATATCAACTGCCGTCACTGGTTCTCAATGGGGGATTCTGCATTCAATGGTACCGATGCCAACAGTTTGGTAAGGGTGTGCAGGGTGCACCGGGTGATGTGAAACGAACCTTTAGCCATCCAACGCCACAATAACACCTACAACCACTGTCGAGCCGTTCTTCTTCTGGCAGGTGGAGTTCCGAAAGAGGATAGATGTGCTGTGCTTCCACATCCCCAAGGTCTGGTGGCGCAGAACCGAGCCATGGATGAAGCTAACGCACTTCCTGTCGATTGCGACTCTGACGTGCTTCGCATAATGCCATGGGACCCTTCCCCACATTACAAGAAACATGTATGGTACGTTGCCCGCCCGTTTGCCGCGAGCCGTGTCAAGCATCAGGCCTGCATGCCCCGTGCCCTGCAGACCCAGACATTCGCAAAGGCACCCCACGAATTAAAAGGCTTTGAAACGTGGAGGCGAGACGAGTTGACTGGTGCATCCCGCCTGCGCCTCGACTAAAGCGTCGCAAACCACAAGATTCCAACCACGGTCTTGAGGAACTTTTACCTCCTCGGCCCTCCTACTATTGCTACGTCGGGTCATGAGAGCGGTGCAGGGGCCCATTTACAGCACATCTCGAATTTTAGGGGAAGCCTACTGGTTCGGGGGAGACTTGGACGGGAAGCGTGGCGAGACCAACCATGGCGTTCCAGCAAGTCGCAAAGCCCTTGCCCTTCTCCGCATAAAGAACAAACTTTTCAGCGGTGATGATACCGCTGTTACCACGGGCCGGGTCTTGTTGCTGCCCCAACTTTTAACCCCTATTCCCGGCTTTCGGCGCACCTCTGGTTGGGCTGAGGTGGCCAGTTCGACGGCCCTCAGAAGGCGATCATACAATGAGAATTAGCATGTCAACTAATCCTCGTGCTTGGATACCCGGTTTCTTGACAGGTCCTTTCCCTCGCGCCTCAAAGAAAATTCAACGGAATCCAAACCCAACAATGAACCTCAAGCTAACTAAAAAGTAACCACCTTTGCAGCGTAAACAGCAAGGCAATACCACGCGCCTAAAAATGGACGCAACACAACTGCCGAAACTACGGCGGGCGGAACTGAACTCAGGTTAATTGTTCCCCGGACGCCTCGTCTGCTCAAATACTGTTGCATCCCCTGCCGTCCTGCACCCACGCCGCCGGCTGGAGCAGTGGCCCGTTGTCTGGGCCCGTCTCCCGGCAGAATCCGCCTGCGACTCTTAAGTAGGACAGATGCCAAGATGGTCTGTAGCATTCCGGTTTCCGACGGGAGGCTCTCTCGAGTGCTCCGTCAACTGTCGCGCCACAGACACCCTCGCCGACTGAACCTGACAACTAGTTGATGCAGAGCCAAACCGCCCTTCGAAGCGCGAAGGGATAACAATGCGAACTTCTCGGTGTCTTCCGAAGCTGTCCGACGCCTGGCTGCGCCGTACCGAGACACTATGAGTGACGCACAGTCATCGTCGTCGACAGCGTCGCCTCCCCCGTCGCCGAGCCTCCCGCACGACTCCGTCAGAGTCAACATCATTATATCGTCCACCGTCTGCTGGTGGATCGCCGCGTTCTTTGTCGCACTTCGGTTCTACACGAGGGGAGTCATCATACGGGTGCTTGGCTGGTCGGACTGGAGCATCCTCCTCGCTCTGGTATGTCCCCGGGATCTTTCGGTCGTGATGGCGACGGGCTGACCGGCCTTAGATATTTTCAGGGGCAACCTGCGGCGCAGTGATCGAACGTTCGTCATGATACCCATTCTTGGTTTTGCCAACCTGAGCCTGACACACAGCGTCAACAGAGGCCATCCATGGCGCGGGCCACCATGTCTGGGACCTCGACCCCAACGACTTGCCGTCGGCCATCGCCTGGGGGAGGGTAAGGGCACACCTGGTCGTCTCGCCACGTGTTTGCGCAGACATGACTGACCCGTCTGACTTCTAGGCCGCCTGGTACGGCGTTCTTTTCTACCTACTATCGCTCGCCTTTTCCAAGATCGCCATCCTCCTGTTGTATATCCACCTTTTCACCTTCAAATGGGCACGCCGGGCTGGCCAGATCCTGTTTGGCATTGTCGTCGTCTCGCACCTCTACATGGCGCTCGTGACATTTACCGCCTGCATCCCGCTACACTCGTACTGGGACTTTACCTTAGAGAAGAAGTACTGCCACCCGCAGAGCGTGTGGTGGTCTAATACGGGGCTGCACATGGGTAAGCCAACCGTCTGGCACACAAGTGGAGGAGTCGGACGAAGTGACGCTGACGCATGATGGACACCACTCAGTCACCGACTTTCTCATCTTTCTGCTTCCCATGCCCGTCGTGTGGACGATCAAGCTCCCCCGCCGGCAAAAACTCATCTTGTCCGCCGTCTTTGGATTCGGGTTTCTGTACGCGGCTTGCCTCACACGTTCCCTGACATGAAATACTCAACTAACCCCTCCTCTTCCTCTTAGTGTGTGCTTCATCTCCATCCTCCGCCTCCTCCAACTCATCCACGCCCAAACCGACCCCGACTTTACCTACGCAGCAGCGGCCCTCTCGCACCTCACCGCCGTCGAAATCAACGGCGCGATCGTCTGCGCCTGCGTCATGACGCTCAAGCCCCTGCTCTCCAGAATCTGGCCGCGTTTCCTCGGTGGCAGCGCCTCCTTCCGCTCATCTCGCTCGCGGTCCGGTGGTTATCGAAATCGGAGGGGGAGCGAAACGCTAGTGGGTCATCATCACCACCATATGGGGCCCGGGGGGCCACCAACAATCGGAAGCTTGCCGAGGAAGCTCAAGGTGTCGCCTTTGGATGAGCTGGAGAGAGATGTGTGGATTGAGACGAGGGGGGGTAGCGGTACTGGGAGGAGGCGGGTGTGGGTGGACGGGGGGTATGTGGAGATTGAGGATGGAGAGGGGGGACGGGAAGGGTGGGGGGCGGACGTCGAGCTAGCGGAGAATGTGAGGAAGGATAGGGCGGTGCTGGCACCGTCGCCGGAGTTGGAGAGCGGTGTTGTGAGGGTTGATACCGAGGTGAGAGTACAGGTGTTCAAGGCGGAGATCAAATAGGTGCATACCGAGTCAAGTAGGAGTTTGGAGTTGATGATTTCGATTTTGGTGTTCAACGTAGTGTACCTACCCTAGTTACCTGAATTGCGCACCAAGCTGCCTTGGTAAGTACCTATCCAAATACGCAGGTTGTCACATTTCAGGGGCTCTTCAGGATTTTTTTCTTTGCTGCCGTTAATATATGTAAGCTGTTCCCAGACAGCATACGCGGCTTAGGGGCCTTCCAGCTGTCAAATGTCCTCAGCCAGATATTTGACCACTCGAGTTTCTTCACGCTATCCTCTCCGTCAGCTATCTTACTTTTTCTATCCTCCTACATCTTCACGTTCTTATCTGGGTGTCTTGCCGGCCGTTCAACGGGAGGGATGTGGCAAACCCGAATCGCGCTAAGGCTATTCACGTTTGTTGCTGCTTTGTGCATCTGACCATGGATGTGAATGTGATGGATAGACTATGGAACCCACGACGGCACCCACTTTGAAACAAAATCACGGGTTGCACAGGGCCACTTCCCCGTTTGCCTAATATTCAACTGGATGCATCGGTTCGCGTTCCTGAACCATCGCCGCCTCCGTAACGACTACAATAAGCGGCGCTAGCGACGGGGCCGAAAAGTCTCTATTCTGCTTCATTTACAACTATCGACCGTATCCTCCACCTCCTGCGCATTCGCGTCGAAGATGCATTTTGAGCGCCAGGATTCCGCCCCTCCCTGCCGGTGCAGACAAAGCAGAATGTTAGCCGAGGTCGTTCATAGCTTGTCGTCCAGGATGCGTTGTGGAAGGTCGCTCACGCCGTTAGAGCCTCACTCATGACAGTTCCTATCCTAGCGGACCAGGACCTGTGTGGACCCCTTGAAGAGAATCGTGTTGCTTGGGTAGGGGAGGTACGGGCCAACTAGGGAAGTTTCTTCGAAATCCAGGAATGAGTAGACATTGTAGAAGATGTCGCAGTTTAAGGGAGAGCGGTCCCTAGAAGCATTTGGCGTTCGGAGTTTTGAGGCATCGAGGAACGAGCGGAATGTATCGGCTGACATGAGAACCTAAACTACCTGATAACCTCCCCTCCCTCTCCCCTCCCATACTCAATGCCATAGATCCAAGGTGTGTTCGCACCCACGTCAACGTCATGACGGTACGTCGGCAAGACGGCCCTGTCGTCTGCCACATTGCTCTTCGCGGGGGACGCGGCGCGCTGCACGTCGAGCTCGGCTTGAGGGGTCCTCGGGCTAGTAGGAAAGTCACCCAGCTCGGCGGGACGGAGCCTCGGGCTGGTATCTTCCAGCTGCGGGGTAAACGTGGCCGGGGCGGCGGTGGGGGGCGGGAATGGTGCTTGCGCCGATTGCGGGCTGACGGTGCTGGGTCCGTAATACGGCTCGCTCATGAACGACTCCTGGCGCTGCTCCTCGCTCCGCCGGCGGCGGTGGCGGCGGTGGCGGCGAATGACGCACCACGCGAGGATGAGGATGAAACCTAGTCCCACAACGCTGGCTATGGCGATGCCAACGATGGCGCCTGTCGATAAGGACGACGACGACTCGGGCGGCGGGGCCGGACTCGGAGTCGATGTGGCTGTGGTGACGGCGCGAGTTGCGGACCGAGCTACGAAGGTTGGTTTTCGCGTGAGGAGGGTTTGGAGACCGCCGTTGGGAGTGTCGTAGCCCGACTTGGGAGCGAGAAGGGTCGCGCCGCCGTTCTTATCCCCGCCAACGACATTGTAGACATCGTTCGGGACCACGTTGGAAGTAATGCTGGTGTTGGGCAATGCCCAGTACGTGCCGTTCGGGTTGTCGCCGACGTTGCCTGCTGTCCCCGTGAACAGGTTATGCTGGGCCCAGGCCGTCTGGGCTAGATCGCAAATGTCTTCGTCTCCTGCGTTTGGGTAGGTGCCGCCGATGATGAACATCTGAGAATTCCCGAGGACCATGTTGGCGGAGGCCGCGTAATGCCCGAATTCAAACGACCCATTTCCGTGACGGTCGGGGAACACTTTCAGCCAGATAAAGGAGGGTAGCGTCAAGATGTAGATATTGTTGGGGGCGCTGACATTTACGTCAGGCGGTGGTACGCTGTGACCTCCCCATACATAACTTGGAAGTTCGCGCTGTCAGCCATGCGGACCCTAGAATGTCACATAGATGACAAGGGTCTGGTTAAAACGAGCATCGAGGACCGGGACTCACATGTTATAGCTCGACTGGTCAGGAGCCCAGGCCACGCCGGCACTGAATTGTCGCCTGTTGTCCGGTATCTCTCCGGTCGCCGTTTGAGTTTCCCACGCATTTGTCGAGGGGTCATACAAGAAAATCTTGTCCAGGGGCTGCGGAGTCGCAGTTCCGTTGCCATGAGGACTCACAAGTCCGCCAAAGTAAACAAGCACCCCTGTATCTCCAGCCGGAATCCAGACCATGGCGCCTTCTGCTCTGGGAAGGCCATCGGGGGGGTTCGCCTCCGTCGTCGTGTTAGTGTCGTATTCGTACTTGTAGAAAGCTGAGCTCATGGTTCTGTCTTGAGTCCATCCTCGCATGGAGGCGTTGCTTATCCACCCTCCGTAGTAATACCCCTGGCCGGTCTCAGACACACCCACCCCGGCGCCATATGACGCTATATTGGGTGGCTTCACCATGTCCGGTTCTCCAAAATCATCCCATTTGTCGTAGAGAATATCGTAGCTCAGCAGATGAAAATCCAGTGACGCAAAGCCGCTAGTGTCTTCGCCGCCAAAGACAAAAAACCGCTTGTTGATATTGTCCCCCCAGAGTACGCCGCCGTGCACTGTCGGGATCGTGCTGGGGTCCTTCTTCAGACTAATGTCGAGGTTCGGCCAAAGCTCGCCGCCTCGGAGAGTCAGGTTGTTGAAATCGTGGAATCCAAGCCAGGTATCTAAGAAGCAGATGTCAACTTTGACTGCTATCTACGATGCTTCGTTCCTTGACAGGATGGCGAGTGTTTTTGGTTCACCTACTTGGATAGGATTTGTGGTCGTTTCGGAACGTATCGAAGTTGACAAAGCCACCATCGATGTACAGCCTGTCGTCAATGAAGGTTGTTTGATGCCCATACCTGCGGCAAAAGTTATCTCGGGGGTTTTGCCCAGCGGCGTCAGCGCCATGAACTGCAAAGCGCAGCAACGACGCCCAAACCCCCATCTTTCG
>FTIZ01069617.1_pt1 | contig 10822 bp, 14 predicted proteins | sample 1658381 | NCBI WGS metagenome assembly FTIZ01 (sample SAMEA3914822, study PRJEB12502) | metagenome | biome: forest; material: soil | place: USA | collected 2012-03-12 | depth 0.1 m
CGCAAATCTCTAACCATTCCCAGAACAGCCACCATCAGCTCCCCCACCAGCAGCCCATTGCACCTTGTTATTGTTGAAGCACCGTGATCTGGTCCAGATGGGCGAGTTGAAGATGGCCCGCCATTCATACCCATTGCTGTCAGGCTCGTCGAAGTAGTCAAAATGCCAGTTGGTGATTCCCAGGCCAAAACAACCCGTCGAGTTAGGCCGCAGACTCTGCTGGCCCCAGTCCCAAGTTGCCCACCCGGCTCCGTAGATGGTGAAGGCGTCAAGGACAACCTTGTACCACCCTTCACACGATTCTAGTTGGCGAGTGTCAGTATCGGACGAAAACAGGAAAACTACAGCAGAAAGACTGAAAAGGGGTAGCAGAGGTACGCAGTACTCACGCCTGGGCGCAGTCAGATATGGCCAGATGCGGTTCTCACGGCGGGGCTGGATGCTGTACTGATAGCTTCCTATTTGCCACGAACCGCCCTGCTTCCAGTTCATAGGATTGGTTGAGTACTTGTCACACCCGTCCAGAATGCCGTTGACCGCCTTGTTGCACTGACTCTTGTCAAAGGAGCTGGCACCGTTAGACAGCTGGATGGTGAAGTCGACCTCGTCGAGCGTGCCCTCGTAATATTTCTTAGTGAAGGCCCAGTTTGCCGTATTGTCCGGGACGGTCACCGAGTTGCAGAAATCCTCGGTGGCTGAGTAGGCGGCGTACGCACTGAGATAGTGCTCGGTGTCGTGGTCCGCAAAGCAGGAAAGTCGGTCTGTCACGCATCCAGGGCCAGGAATGCCGAGGATGTTGGCACGGGCCTGCCGGACTGCGTCGACGGCGAAGGAGGCAATGACCTGATGACCGAGTTGGTTGGGATGGAAGATCTTGCCGATATTGTCCGGGAGGAAATAGTTCACAACGTTCTTGAGCACACCCGAAGGGCAAGTGGGTGCTGTCAGGCCGCGCTTGTGGTGGACCATCTCGTATGGCGCGACCTCTGCTGCCGTGCGGACACGTTGGAACTCTTCCTCGGCGGCTATCTCAAACGACATGTTGCTGCGAGCCTTGATTGGCCCTGCTGGAATGTCTCCAAGATTGACAGGCGAGGTATCGAGCTTGAAGAAGGCAAGGTTGTTGTTGCTCGAGTCCACAGGGTTGGGGTTGGCCCCTTGCTCGCAGAATCGGCCGCCTGTCTTATACACCCAGTCAGTCCAGTCGGCTACCACGACCTTGGAGTTGGTCCAGCCGCCGGACTGAGCCGCCTTTTTGATTTCGGCATTGGCGTCCCGGACAAGCGAGTTGAAGATTTCGCGGTGGTCCGAGGTGAGCTTCAGCCCACCGAGAGGCCACCCCCAGTTCTCTGTCTCGCAGGCACTGGTGGTGGGGTCGAAGTATTCACCGTAGAGGACAACGACAATGATCCCGTTTGCGCTCATCTTGTGGTCGAGTTCTTGGAGCAACGCAAGCACATTCGTACGCAGGTAGTTCTGGATCCCACTCCTCGCCTGGCTGATGGCAGATTGGCAGTCGCTCTCGGAAGCGAACCTGCTCAGCACGCACTGCGCGATGATGTTCGACTTTCCTCACGTCAGTCACCGAATAAATGACCAAAAAGGAAAGTGACAGCCAGAACATACCAAACACAAGTCGTTGCCCCCGGCACTCATGAGGGCGAGGTTTACTCCACCTGCCAGACTGTCAATCTGGTTCATGATGTCGACAGAGGTGTGTCCAGAACAGGCCGGGAATTGGAAAGCCCGGGCGCCTCCTAGCCAACGGAGGATGACGGCCGGATATGACTGATCATATCGGGCGCATGCCCTCGACTCCGTGTTCCAAAGCCCTCCCGCGCCAATACCGGCGGTGAAAGAATCTCCAACCGCGGCAACGCTGCTGGCCCAGGACCAGTCATCGTAGCCGGCGCTATCTGCGAAAGCCAGCTGGGCCAAAGAGAACAGAAGATGGAAGAAAAAACCAAAAGCAGCTTTTGCCATGATGTTCTGACAAAGACTCGACGCCCGAGAGGGATAGATAAGGATAGATGGAAAGCATGAGTGGGTGAGGGAGACCGCGAGCTGTTGAAGATGGAGGTGCCGAACTCGATTCCTCTCATAACCTGCCCTCAACACGCCTGAGTGGCATCCGGATGAGTGGAGTCAATCCCATGACAACCCACCCTCCCGGGGATGTAACTCTCGCAGCGCCATGGCCCGAAATGATGACTGAAGCGTAGACTCGCCGACACATTCCGATTCAGTGACCTAGTCACTCGGAGATTACACCTCATCGTCTAACGGGTTATGTTGTCTGCCTAAACTGGATACCCCCAGACACTTACTCATGGAACCACTCCGCTATCGTACCTACAGGACCATTCCGGGTGGTGTGTGGCTTGAAATTTGGTGTCCTGCATATAAAATCGCGGCCTAAAATCTTACCAGGAGAACCCCGATGACCCGAACCCCGGCTACTTGAACTTGAAGTCCCCGATATGGTCAACATTCCCCTGTAAATGATGGAGTCCCTCTAGCAGGGGAGTAATCCACCAACAGGCCCACTTCCCCAAGTACTGTACATGTCATGGAGTCCAAAAGAACAAGTCGCTTAGTCACAGTCTGACACCACCCCACTCCCTCGGCAAGGACGCGTCGTTAGGGATAGTGTCTGGAAGGGCATGTAAGACGCTAAGATGCCGAGCTACCCAAAATGATGGCCACACATTGTCGCGTTTCAAGGATTACAGAGGAACCTGCTGCCTCTGTATGTCAGAACCCCCACCGCAAGCTTTAACTCATCGTGAGCAAGAGGAACTCTCTCAGGGAGCCGTCTGTCTTGGGGTCTACAATCTTGCTGACTGTCTCAGCGAACGGCTTCACCACGACCGACAACATGAAGTTGTTATTCTTTTCTTTCATCACCGTCCTCGCGGCTAGTGTGGTTGTGGCGCAAACTATACCGTGCTCTGCTAGCAATCTGTGCAAGATCGGTTGCTGCGGAAATGGCGGCCTATCAACCAACGCGTAAGTCCATGGCTTGTTCCTGTGGTCCAACGAACATTGGCATTGACGGGATACAGCTTCATCTGCGGAACCGGGGCAACTTTCTGCGGCCAGGGTAACTGCACAGCAAACTGCGACTACAAAGCAGAGTGCGATCCAGGTGGTTGGGGTCCGGCGTACTCGTCCTCGACAAAATGCCCGCTCAACGTGTGCTGTAGCAGCTTTGGCTTCTGTGGGACGACCGACGAGTTCTGTGGCGGCAAGACGGTTCCAGAGCCACATTGCACTGGCAATAGCATTGCCGGGCGTGTCATTGGGTACTACGAGGGTTGGAGCCTGGAGAAGTCATGTGGCAGTGAGTACAAACCCAACAAGGATGACAGAAAATGATCTATTAACTCACACCCTCAGCCATGTCCCCGAATCAGATTCCCCTTGGGGTTTACACACACCTCAACTATGCCTTTGTCTCGATTGACCCCGCGACATTCCGAATCGTGGACATGGATTCTTTCACGGGGTCTCTATATAGTCAAATCACTGCTTTGAAGCTCAAGGATCCAAACCTGGAGATTTGGGTCTCAGTAGGCGGTTGGAGCTTCAACGACCCTGGCTCGACCGCCACCACGTTTTCAACCTTGTCGAGAGATACGAATGCCCAGCAAGCCTTTTTCGCGTCCCTTATCACTTTCATGGTGAACAATGGATTTGATGGCGTGGACATTGATTGGTATGCCGCAGTTTCTCCAACACGCCACGCAAATGTGCTGATTGAAGATTTATCAGGGAATACCCGGTTGCCCCTGAAAGAGGAGGCTCAAGCGATGATTTTGAAAACTTCCCCAAGATGTTGAGAAACTTGCGTATGGCTATGAACGGAAGCGGCTTTAAGTTTGGGCTCTCTATCACGCTTGTAAGTGGCCAAGCCGTTGAGATGATGTTGGTCGCAAACTTACTTCTCTGTACACAGCCATCATCGTATTGGTATCTCCGTGGCTTCGACATAGTTGCTATCGACCCCGTGGTTGATTTCCTCAACATCATGACCTACGATCTTCACGGCACTTGGGACGGCACTGACCCATACATTGGCGCCGTGGCCTTGGCTCACACAAACCTGACTGAGATCCAGCAGAGCTTGGACCTCTTGTGGCGCAACAACATCAACCCCTCAAAGGTGAATCTGGGCATTGGATTTTACGGTCGCAGTACGTTGTTGCTATCTTTGTATCGTTTACAACCCTCTGGCGTAGCTGACATGCCGAGTTTAGGCTTCACAATGAGCAACCCCAACTGCCTCACGGCTGGCTGTCCCTTTTCCAGCGGAGCCAACCCCGGCCCCTGCACTGAGACCAGTGGCATCCTCTCAGCGGCCGAGATCCGTGACATTGTTGCTACAGGTAAAACAAATGTCGTCACCGACTCTGTGGCAGGCGTCAAGATCATCACCTGGGATGGCAACCAGTGGGTTTCGTACGACGATGAAGCCACACTCAAGATGAAAGTTGACTTTGGTAACAAGTTTTGTCTTGGAGGGTTAGTCTTTCCCTTGCTGGCGCCTAATCTACGTATCGAAGAGCGAATACTGACAGCAGCTTCTTATCAGGATGCTCATTTGGGCAGTTGATCTTGACGACTTGAGCGGGACCTCCATCAATGCTCTTGCGGATGCGCTGGGTAAACCGCGAAGCAGTGTCCTCGATATCGATGGCGTGAACTTTGCCCTCACCTCCGACCTTGGAGATTCGGCCTCCACACAGGCTTCTGATTCCCGCAAAAGGAGAACCCTGCTGTCCCGGAGACATAAGGGCAGAGGCTAGGCACTTCGCTTCGTGGTGATCAACGTAGTTAGGCTATCAACTGACGTGGATCATGACTGTGAGGGTGTTTTATCTAGTGATGCTAGGTTTGGCACGTTTGGCACATAATGAAGAACTTGGGATTCCTTCCTACTATTCCATCTACCATCTCTGTGAATCGCTTGCGCCAGGCACGCACTTAAATCTTCATTTCGTGCCAAGCATAATTACAGTTTGGATCGGGTCGAGTCTCTGTACGGGCCGGTCCGCGATGCCGTCCCGGGTATGCCGTGGTCAGTAGGTCCATTGAGCCCCCAGTCACATACTGGTAAGATAGTCAGTCAATGTCAAGTCAACCCGAGTTTCATCTGCTTGGCTGCGCAGATCTGTCATCTGACTTTGGTACTTGCAGGGAATCTAGCAGTGGGGTTGACGCAAGCCTCGGTAACCCGGGGCTGACCCATCCGGGCACACTGCTCTAAGCACTAGGGCTGTGGTCGGCAACATGAGTCGTAGACTGCCCCCACACCTTCGGGTTATGGACCAGAAATGGAAGCGCTAAAGGACGAAAAGCGACCCAGCACCTGGCTTTTCCCAAGAGGGGGGAACATGGAGACAAACCACACAACCTGAGGGATATCCCCGACGTTCGCCTCGTCTGGGTCCAGCGTTACATCTTGTCTTACCACCAGCCAGCCCGCGATACCCGATTTCTTTGCCATTTGGGAAACTTCCATATCCTAGCACAAGGCAGAAGCGCCAGGGGGGTTTCGGACGCCCGACATGTGCTGAATCAGCCCAGCCGATAGCTTCTGTTGCTGCTTCGCGTGATGCCTGGCACCGACGCGCAATTTTATGCCCCACAAAGGGAGCCCCCATGGATCTCCTAGTTTACCACCTTCTTGCCGACCAAATTGGCACTGAGTTCATTTGTCGTGCTGAAGGCGTTCTTCCCACGTCAACAAAAAAGGTTCTGATCTCTTCACTCATTCCGGTCTATACAGTCGTCACCTCGCCATCAATATTTCTCCGTTTGCGCCGATCTCGCAATGCGGGCTATCATCCTCGTCGTGTTTGGTTTTCTGCTTCGCCTCGCGGCGTCATGTTTGCTCACCGGCCACAGCGTCCATCTGCGAGAAAGAAATGCCAGCAGCAACCCAGTGGGAAAGCGTTGGGTTCGCATGCCCAGTGACAGGGATGACGACGAAGATCCTAACGCTCCAGGCGCCATCCCTTGGGGCAGAGTCTGGAAGGATAACACAATCATATGGTGCTTCGGAACTACGGAGCGATGGTACAGCATTGCCACAGTCCGACACGATATCACGGCAGCTTGGAAGCTTTGGGTTCTCGAAGGCGTCGATGAGCAGGTTATGATCTTCAGAGAAGGCACTGATGCGGAGTGTTATGATGAGACCTTTGATCAGTCCAAGCTCCTCGATGTCTGGCCTGGTTCCTTGGCATCGACTGTGGGCCAGCGGAAGGGTGTTGCAGGTCAGATGTACCTTAGCGAGACGGGCGACAACGGACTCGGGGACAGAATTGCAAGCTTTGCCCATGAAATCGGACAGTAAGTACTCATCCTACCTGAGAAGGACACATTCAGATCACTGGGGAATGTCTAACATCAAACAGCGCCTGGGGGATGCTGCACGAGCACCAGAGGCCCAACAAGTGGGGTTTACGCTATGGTGGCTTGGGCAATACGGACACGTTTCAGTTCAACTGCCGTAACCTCGACAGCTTTGCTGATTGCACGGAAGGTCTCGATGACGACGATATCGACTCGATCTGCAACAGTTATACCAAAGCCAGAAAGGGGGTGGAGTTGCCGGACGGCAACCCCAGCACTTGTCTCCACTCGGAAGAATGGCTGCCATTGCCCAGGATCGAATGGTTCACAGCAGGAGCCGACGGGGCAGCGGGCTTTGACGAAGATTCTCTCATGCTTTACCCGTCGCGTTTAGGAGGCAAGTTGGGCACGGGTGGGCAAAAAATGGTCGTGTACACCAAAGCGGATGGCTCTGAGTTTAAAACCAACACAGCGCCCAGCCCCGGCGACGTTGAGGGCTTGAAGGGCTTGTATCCCAGGGCGAAGCCTGCCGACAGGCCCTGCCTCTTGACGGATGATTGCAATTCTCAGCAGGCAGCGTTTCGCGCATCCCAGGGGGGAGGGTCGTGCTCCAGTTAACGGGAGAAAAAGCCGGAGCTCATAATGTGAGCATTTCAAGGCGGCGGACCTATTGGCAGAGACAAAATGTGATAGTGATAGACATGGAGTTGTTGAATGGAGGTCGAAACTGATGCTATGTTACTCTTCGGCATTTCGTTTTTTCACGAGTTTATTTTGCATTAACGTGCCCGCCAATGTGTTCTGTGGCGCTGCTATGTTTCCTGCAGGCGCTGTCAACCTCACCGGAAGCCCCTTAGACACCGAATGTTGCCCCGAGCTAGCCCGTCCTGCCATTGTTCTTTCGCTTCATCAACATGAGCAGTGTAACAAGCCGACGGCGCCACGCAAATGCCGAGCATCCCCCATCCTTTGCTCATGGGCGACCTATTAGCTCGCGTGGCGGGTCTCTTGTGGGACGTGGGGGGGTCTGAAAGCTGGTGCCTGGCATTAGCGTCGAGCTTGAAATCCAGAATAAGAAAATGAATGACCACATGTTTGACGCAGGTCCACCCTCCTTCCCCTGTCCTCCCCAGTGTCACTCCTAGCCGAAAGCACTCAAAGCTTATCCTCCCCGTCGCTTTGTACCTGTACATACACACTAGAGTACCTTGCAACGTCGGCAAGATAACCATATTTGTCCAGGTGATGGTCGCGGCTCGCCCAACGGCGGCCAAAAGTGCGGAGTGCGACTTACTCATGCCCTCGCGGCTATTTCCGAGAACGGTTGCTCAAGTCGCGGAAGATGATGCACATCTCCGGAGTCGACAAGCTGATGCCTGTGGAGCCATATCACAGCCCTTGAAGGGTCAACCGTGTGCGGATCGGCTGCAAGGAGACGGCCGGAATTCCTTCTTGCAGTCTCGGGCCACTAAAGTCTCCCCAGCGCAAAGACGGCTCTGCATATCAGGTCCTGCTTTCTCAACAATCCTGTTGCTGGAGTTGTCAAGCCATGACGTCCTTCTTCCTGCTTGTCACGGCCCTGGCGGGGATGGCACTGGGAGGTGCTCCTCCTGGGCACATGGTGGCAGCCCCCCATCGGATGCTTCGTCGTGCGGCCAGCTTGACCTCACCGATTGACCCACAGCAAACCGGAACGGTCCCTTACTGTGAGTCTTTTACGGGTTGGAACGAGATCGTGATTGCTTGAACTGACGCACACAGGCAATCAATGGCATAAAATTGTCGACGGAGACACTTGCCCTTCAGTGGAGGCCGCCTTTGGAATCAGCCACAGCCAATTCCTGCTGTGGAATCCAGCTGTCAGTTCGGACTGTTCTGTCAATTTTTGGCTTGGCTACGACTACTGCGTTGGTATCAGTGTCAGCTCCCTCTCAAGTATCCCAACCATATCCGGAACAGGGACCTGCGTTTGCCCGACGTCTGCCTCATCCAGCCCCTCATCTACTACAACGGGCAGCTCAGTTGGGGCCTCGACAAGCACAAGCATCCCTCCCAATACGGAGCCATATTCTATCATTACTGGTGACATATCGGCAACCGTAGTAGCTCGCCCCAGCGCCACGGAATGGCCTCCCACACCCACGGGGGCAGGAACCGTCCTGAACTGTGAGTGAATGAGCCTCTGAGAAACCAGACAGCGGCATGGTAAAGGAGTGCTGACTGTGCCAACAGGTATTAGGTATTATCAAGTAAACCCAGGTGATACTTGCCAGGGGATAGTCGACCACTACTCCGGCGTTCTCAGTATGGATGACTTGTAGGCTGATTTGAACCATTTTGATGGCGAAACAACGGCTGACGTATCTCTAGTCTCACCTACAACCCAGCAGCTGGAGGTGCGAGTGGCTGTGAAGTTGACATAAACTACTACTACTGCGTGGACGCAGCGACAAACACTTCTTCAACCCAACCGGCCGCAACGGAGAATCTTTTTCCATCATGGACACCCACTATTCTTCCCTCGATCAACAACACTTCGGAGATTCCTAGCCCTACGGCCGCTGGCTCTCCCTCGGGTTGCCAGTCCTGGTATCAGGCAGGCGATGTGAGTATTTACCACATGAGATCGTCGACCTGTGGGAAACAAACCAGGTGATTAACTCGAATCTCACTCAGGGAGATACTTGCGCCAGCATTGTGTCGAATCTTGGTTACCTATCTGAGGACGACATCAAATCCTGGAACAACATCAACTGCAGCAGTGGACTCACATCCGGGGAGTACTACTGCGTTGCTTTCTACGCCGATAGCACTAGCCTTCCCATGCCTTCCACGACGAACACACCTCCCAGTCCAACACAAGCTGGAATCATCTCGACGTGCAAGTCCTGGTACTTAGCAACTGATGGAGACTCGTGCGATCTTATTCCTCTGTACTTTGGAACTTTTGACGAGAGCACCTTTTTGTCTTGGAACCCAGCTCTGGGGGGTACCTCTTGCACTGGCCTCGTGGTGGGCACGTACTACTGTGTTGCCGGTAAGTCACATTGCGCATCAGTCAGAAACATTGGATCTCGAGCTGACAAAGAACATCAGTTCCGGGCACGCCAACCACAAGGACCACCGCCCTCCCCTCTACGGTACCTAGTTCAAGTGACAGCACCACAGCCGGACCCAGCGTCTCAACCACGACGGCGGCCCCATCGCTATCAACAACAACAGGAAAGCTAGATTCATCATCCACAACGACAAAGCAAGGAGGCACAACAACAACAACAAAAATAACAACGACAAAGCCACCCACAACAGGCATCTCCACCCCAACGCCAGTTCAACCTTCCATGGCAGCCAGCTGCAACCGCTTCTACTTCGTAAAGCCAGGCGACGGCTGCTGGGACATCGCTAACGCAGCCGCCATCCCCCTCGACACCTTTTACGCGCTCAACCCGGCGGTGGCCACGGACTGCTCCGGGCTCCTCTCCGGCTTTTACGTCTGCCTCGGCCTGACCAGCGACGGTACGCCCGCAACGACCATCACCACCGGCGACGCGGTGCCCGGAGCCACCAGCACCGCGGCCACCACGAGTAAAGCCGCGACAACGACTACCAGCGCCACGCCAGTGGCTGCAACGCCGAGTCCTGTGCAAACGGGAATGGCGACGGGGTGTACGCGGTTTTATCTTGTCGAAAAGGGGGATTCGTGCGCTGGGATTGCGAGCGCCGCGGGGATCACCACTGCAAGTCTGGCGACGTTGAATCCCGCGGTTGGGTCGAGCTGTTTTGGCTTGCTTGCGGGGTATTATGTCTGCTTGGGGACGGGGAGTGTCGGGGCCACTACCATCGTCTCGGGGCCGCCGGTGCCGGTCAGTACTTAGGTGGTGTAGTCAATAAGAAGTTGTTATGGAGGGAGAGTGTTGTGTGAAAATGAGAGAGTTGTGTAAATGGGGAGTGTCGCGTGAAGAGAGTGTTGTCTGAAGAGCGAGTATTGTGTGAAGAGAGTTTGTCGTCCGAAGAGAGCGTTTTTGTTGATGGCACGCCTGCTCCGCCCCACATAAACAGCACTTAGACCTACCAAATTCCTTCTTTTTCCAACAGCGCAGACAAAGGAAGAGCACCGGCTGTCTGCACAGTTCTTTTTTGTTTTCCAGGTCCATCTAGCCCAAGACATATTTCCATAATTCTCTGATCTAGTCTGTGTGCATTTCTTGCGTAGGCGAGCGACCCTACGCCCCCAACAGAGCACTGAACTGATATCCAACTGGGAGTATTCAAGCAAACGGAAAAGAAAAGTTCCGTGCACTTACAGAGTGCAAATTATGCAACGAGGCCCATTGCGACCCGAAAATCGTTTGAGCAAACGGGCTGCCTACCTCTGTTCCATTTCCTCACATCGAACTTCAACAAACCTACCCTCCCTCCATCTCGAGTCACTTTGTTCATCAAACAACAACAACAACAACAA
>FTIZ01751869.1_pt1 | contig 10814 bp, 15 predicted proteins | sample 1658381 | NCBI WGS metagenome assembly FTIZ01 (sample SAMEA3914822, study PRJEB12502) | metagenome | biome: forest; material: soil | place: USA | collected 2012-03-12 | depth 0.1 m
CGCGGCGGGAGAGGGAGGGGGGAGGCGGCACGCGGGTTGTGCTTGATGAGGGAGGGGTGCCGCATGCTTTTTGCATTCGTACGTGCTTGGGTGTTGGGTTTGGGGTTGCTGTGAGAGGGTTTTTGGCTAACGTTGTTGCAGATCACAGTGAGGCGGTCGCGGAGAAGGTGGGGGGCTGGATTGGAGAGGCTGTTGGGATTTGACGTGAAGGCGCGGGAGACAGGCATGGTGACGAAGAGGCTCGAGCCTGGGAGAACCTGGCTCATCAGCCCTCGGACCTGGTCTCCGGGCAGCACCAGGGGACCGACACGCAGCCTTTCACAGCAGCGGCGAACCAACCCACCGTGTCTGGATTCTCTGGACGGAAGTATTCTGGCCCGTCCAGTTGACCGAGGAGGCCGGCCTTGGTGACTGATTAGTGGTGCTCTTACTCTTGCTCTTAGCCCTTCGGCCGAGTCCCAGCGCATCGAGTTCCTCCTCTACTTTTGGAGCACCCAGGAACACGCCATCCATGGTTGAGCTGGCTCAGCTGGGGCCGGGCCGGACCGCTGAGAGCAGGGGCATCCCGTTTGAGTGGCAGAGGGAGCCCGTCCCGATCTCGCTCACCACGGGGTTTCGGTCGAACCTCGCGCCAACGTGGTTGGCGAGTGGAGGATAATACCGCGTGGGAGTCGCAGATGGATTTACGACCAACCCAATTGAATTAGGTCCAGCTGAAAGTTCTGCGCCCACGCTCCCGCGCCAACGCTTGGTGGAGCGAGCGCCCAGTCTCAAAGAGAGCGGCTAGCCGGATGGTTGCAGCAAGTTTAGGCACCCGAATTCTCTGGTCCAAGATTGGCCGCCCCAGCTCCACCAGACGATCACGACTCCAGGTCAAGGTGTCGGGCACTTGTCGGCTGCCGCGCTCAACCCTCTTTGCTGTTGGAACCAACGCTCACGAACTTGGCAGGAGACCGCTTCCGACGCCCTTCGGGGGATGCAAGCTGAAACCCACTCGTTCTCAGCTCCGTTCAATCAGGAAAATCAAATCGCCATTTGAGGGTATCCTATCGTAAACGCCGTAAAGTTGAGCCCGCATCCGCTGATTAAGTCATTACTGTGTGTCTGGACAGAGCCACTATTGCCTCCAGTCTGCCCGGGGGGTTCTCCTGGAGGCCACCCCTCCTCTCCTCCCGCCTCGTCGTCCTTTTTGCCTCATGTGGGTGTCTCGTCATGGACCGGGGATTGCGCGGGTGCCGTCCTCCTCCTATCCTAAATGTATTGCCCCATAACTACGGGTTTCTGATCCACTTGTCTGCTGACGGATTCCCCGTATTGATGTAGCGGTCTGAGGTAGGGTGATTCAGCGCCCACATCCCACAATCCTACCATGGCCTGCGCCAGCATCAAGTTTTCCTCAGTCGCTGTCGTAGGCTGGTGTAAAGAGAGGCCGAATGCGAGGGGTTCGTGACTTGGCGTCGCATCCAGCTCGTGCAACTCTACCACCGTAGTGTTGTGTCCAAGCTGGAGTGACCTAGGCGTTGCCAGTGGTTGTGCTTTGTCCGTGAAGGGTCGAGCACCGGTCCAGAGGGTGTCGATGTGAGCGTATTGCGGCGTTAAGTGGCCAGCTGGTGGTGTGGATTTCCTCCGATTGCCGTCGGCGTAGCTGCAAATGAAGAAGAACAGGAGGAACGAGTGAATCACCCTGCGTCACTGGATCAGTGTCCCGATCGCCAACTTGCCCGACTCCTTTCACCCCAGACCTCATGACTTACATCATGACGATGAGGAGGCATGCAACAGATATCTCTTGTGCTGCCGTGCGAAACATGGAAGGATAGTCGATCAGACCGCAGACGACATCTACTAGCAGCATGCCCATCGCGATGGCCACGCCGAGGAACAAGACTCCATCGCCCACGACGTGGACTTTGGGTGGCAACCCGCCATCGGCAAGTAGGCACGCGGCAACGAACTCGGTCATGTTCCAGAGTGCGACTATCGGACACTGTGATGACAATAATAACGAGCGTCAGCGCGGTCGGCTCCTCGAGTTTGGTTGATGTGGAGGGCAGCAGAACCAACCACCACTAGAACAGGCACAAGCCTTTCGATCACGTCGTACGGGCGATGTCTCAGGACGACGACGGAGGCTATAACGCCTGTCGCCGACACGGCAATGGCAAACGATGCCGCACGCAGGATAATACAAGTAACGAAGACGCTCCTGCCGAGGCCATGGTAGTTGTTGAGCCTCCACTGTCTGAGCTCCTTTATCGACGGTTTCGTGGTTGGCGGCGGGAGGGAATCCAGCCAGGCTTCGACGGCGGGATCCAAATGGGGAGTCGGCCTCGACGGCAGTGATGGCAGGTTGATCCTCCACATTGAGGGGATGATCCGCGGCCTATGATGGAGCTGGGGCTGCTGAGGGCGCCGAGGAGGCCGGGAAAGCTGCTGGGACGACTCTTCGTTGGGTGCTGATGACCAGCATGTCGAGGTTCGCGGAGCGGGCGCCCGGATGGTGATTTAGAGGAGCCTCGTCCCGCACACTGAGCTGCCTCAGGGCGATAATAGGGCAACGAGTCCGACTTCCAGGTTCTGGGGGCCTTGGTCGGTGGAATGCGGCCCTGTACCGTGGACCGGTTGGTGTCAACTCGATGGAATGGTGCACCAATCCATTGCGTTCCAGGGCTGGACTCGGCAGTCGAGGGAGGGACAAGACAAGGCCGACAGGGGGGGCCCGCTGGACGATGGAGGGGGGGTACGGAGGCCGGTAGTGGTGGTGTATTCTGTACGACGGAAGCCCAGCATGCAACCCGCCGTCCTCTGCGCCGTGCCTAGGTATGCTTCCTTTAAAGAAGTGTCGAGGCCAGGAAGGGTCTGAAGGAGCCGGGGATATGCCGGGTGCAGTACCTACTAATGCCACCTGTGGCTCGTGTGGGTGCCCGCTCGCCTGTTCTCGATGGAGAGCGGATTAGTATTAGACTTTAGGCATCCACGAAACACCCCCTGTCGTGAGTTGGCGGACGTGCTGTCAGTCCCACCAGATCCGCCCTCTCCCCTGGGGCCAACCCAGATCTTCTGGGCAAATAACCCCTACACTAGGCCAGTACAAAAGGCGCGAAAGCGCCGCACATCTTTTTCATCATTGTTGCTGGGGGTTTGATTCTAGGGATTCCTCGCTTCTCGTCGCCGGGTGCACCATCGACGTCTCGGTCTTCGACGTCGGCCTAATCCCGCTGCCCTGGAGCCCCATTCCTGACGACGACGCACCCACAAGTAGCATTCCTCAGCACCCGCCCGTCAGCAATCTCGGTGCCGACCACTCGTCCGCGCGCATGGTTGGTGGGGTCGTTCCCGGTTCCCATGGGCTTGTGAAGCGACACCGCTGGAGCCGTCTGCCTGCCTGGGGTAGGAGATGAGATGAGATGAGGCTCGTGGGAGTTGCCGGCCGGGACTGGGGGAAAAAAAGGTCAGAACTTCGGACCGCACTCTCTTTTCGGTCAAATTGCCCCAATCGGCATCTTCATCCCGCCACCATCTTCATCCCGCCGCTGGGCTTGGAGGCCGGCCGGCAGTCAAATGACGTGCAGGATACCCAAGCAAAGACCCTTTCGTCTGGAAATGGAGCGGGGTCACTTCAGGTCCCTCTCTCGAAGTCTGGGGAGCGTTTTGCATGCAGGAAGGGCTGCGGCAGCAACGGGTCGACGACCGCGATCTCCCTTTGTTGAGGCAACCCATTGAATGCCCTTGCCACGCAGGCAAAGTCCAGAAACAGCAGAACAGAGTAAACCAACAACAGCAATTGCTCTGTATTGCACTGAAGGCGAGTGCAGGTAGCTTCCATTGTGCATGGAACCCTGCGAGACCCTTGGCCTGACATCAAGCACGCGTCACGTCGATTGCTGGCGCAGTCTGGCGTGCGTGAGGCCGAAACTGGCACGTGCGTGAACCCTGCGTAAAGTTATGCATAGTCACGTGATTGCAGTGGAGGAGCGCAGAGGGCGGTGACGTCAAGGCATAGAGAACAAATACGAACAATACGGTACCAATACGATAACTGTGCAAAGCTCGAGGCTCTCGAGGGAAAACGCAGAAGTGTGTCCGTCGGCATCGCTAGGCTGTGCGGGCAGGTTTGCATCTCATGAATGTGTGTCTTTTGGGTGAAAGCTCGACTGTGACGATCAGCTTCTTGCTTTCTGCCTTGGTGCCTGACACCCAGTCAGGCTGCTATCGGTTATCAGAAATTTTCAAAACTCTGTGCCCCACCAAACTCGACTCCCCCACCTTCTTTCCAGGGTCTGATACCAACCCACCAAAGGCGCAGCAGCTAACTCTCGCCTCCCGCATCATACTCTGCCGGGACAAAGACCAGAGAGCGTTGTGCTACTCCCAGTTCCTTACCTAGCCTTTGCGAAGCATACTTTTTTCTCTTCTTTTTTTTCTCTGCTACCGCTGAACATTTCCCCCTTCAGAGACCCCAGACCCCACCATGGCACCCTCCTCCTCCAAGGAAAAGCGCCTCGCAAAGCGCGCTGCTGAGGGCAAGGAGAAGAAGACGGTCGCCTCCCGGTCCAAAGCCAACTCCAAGAATGCCAGCGCCGCTGGGTCTGTGAACGGCGACGACGGCAACGACTCGGATGGCCCCGCCACCTCGGCCGACAAGATGGACGAGGTCAAGCGTCTGGCCGACCAGCTCGACAAGCACGGCCTTTCGGACCGCGTCACCACTGGTGTCCTGTCGTCGACTGCTGCCAGCAAGGACGTCAAGATTACGAGCGTGAGCTTGGTGTTCCACGGCCGAGTGCTGATCACAGATTCCATTCTCGAGCTCACCTTGGGCCGTCGGTATGGCCTGTTGGGCGAGAACGGCTGCGGCAAGAGTACTTTGCTCAAGGCCATCGCCGCCCGCGAGTACCCGGTTCCCGAGCACGTCGACATTTACCTCCTTAATGAGGGTGCCCCACCGAGCGACTTGGGCGCTTTGGAGTGGGTGGTCAAAGAGGCCGAGCTGGAGATGGAGCGCCTCGATAAGCTGGCCGAGAAGCTGCTCGAGGACGAAGGCCCGGAGTCCCAGGTCCTGATGGACCTTTATGATGTACGAACGCACTGCCGCATCTATAATCCCTCGCGTACTGATGGAGGCTGACCGAAACTTGCAGCATATGGAGAAGATGGACCCCTCGACCTTTGCGACTCGCGCGTCCCTGATTTTGACAGGTCTGGGTTTCAACAAGACCACCATTCACAAGAAGACGAAAGATATGTCCGGTGGTTGGAGGATGCGTGTTGCCCTTGGCAAGGCTTTGTTCGTCAAGCCTACTCTCCTGCTCCTCGACGACCCCACCGCCCATTTGGATCTCGAGGCCTGCGTGTGGCTCGAAGAGTATCTCAAGAAGTGGGACCGCACGCTGGTGCTGGTTTCTCACTCGATGGATTTCCTCAACGGTGTTTGCTCCAACATGCTCGACATGAGGGAGAAGAAGCTCATCTACTACGGTGGTAACTACGACACCTATTCCAAAACGAGGGCTGAGCAGGAGACGAACCAAATGAAGGCATACCAAAAGCAGCAAGACGAAATCGCTCACATCAAAAAGTTCATTGCCAGCGCCGGTACATACGCCAATCTCGTCAGGCAGGCCAAGTCTCGCCAAAAGATTCTGGACAAGATGGAGGCCGACGGCTTTATCCAGCCCGTCCACCAGGACCGCGTATTCACCTTCCGCTTTGCCGACGTCGAGAAGCTTCCGCCCCCTGTCCTGTCGTTCGACGACGTGACTTTCTCCTACTCTGGCGACAAGAAGGACGACTTGTACCGCAACATCGACCTTGGTTTCGACATGGACTCGCGTACCGCGTTGGTCGGCCCGAACGGTGTGGGCAAATCCACGCTCCTGCGCCTCATGACGGGCAAGCTGTCTCCCACAAACGGCTCTGTGACGAGGCACACCCATCTGAAACTGGGTCTCTACTCGCAGCACTCGGCTGAGCAGTTGGATCTTACCAAGTCGGCACTCGACTTCGTCAGGGACAAGTACAAGGACAAGTCCCAGGACTACCAGTACTGGCGTCAGCAGCTCGGCCGCTACGGTCTGACTGGAGAGGCCCAGACGTCGCTGATTGGCACTCTGTCAGATGGCCAGAAGAGCCGTATCGTCTTCGCCCTGCTTGCTATCGAGGGACCGAACATGCTGCTGCTCGACGAGCCCACCAACGGCCTGGATATCCCGACAATCGACAGTTTGGCCGACGCCATCAACGCGTTTAGCGGTGGTGTCGTCGTCGTCAGCCACGACTTCAGGTAAGCTTTTCCTTGTTTCCCGGAATCCTCCACGCTGGGTGGATGGGCAGCGCTCGGTGCTGACATGTTTTCCAGGTTGCTCGACAAGATCGCCAAGCAGATTCTGGTCTGCGAGAACAGGTCGATCAAGCAATGGGACGGCTCAATCTCGGATTACAAGAACTACCTGCGGAAGAAGATGATCTCGTCGGGTGCTGTTTGAAGCAGTTCAACGGGAGAGTCAGCATCCAGGAGGGGAGAAGACCGACACCCAGGCCGGATCGCAGCGGGCACGTCCCATGCGGGCGCCACGCTGCAGGAACGGCGTATTGGGGTCGCCGAGGGGCGCGCAAAATCGCACAGGGAAGCGCTCCGAGTGGGGAAAAAAGGAGGGTTGGATCATATACGGTGGTTACCGACTTGCGTGGTCATGATGCTTTTTGCGACGGGATAGACTGTGACCCATGCCTCGTGTTATCATACTTCCGCCATCACTAGATGCCTCGGTAGCCAGAAACCGAGCAATGACGGGACGGGAATGCACCATTCGCTTCTTTTTCCAGTTCTCTGCGCGGATTGCCGTCAGACCCTGCTTGCGGTTGAGCTCGTGTTTGTCTGTGAGCCCAGTTCCAGGTTGCGAGGTTGTGGTGGGAACCGCGCCCCGCTCAATTGTCGACCCCAGAACCAACAGCAGCCGCCTGTGGGAGAGTGGATCCGCGCTGAAGGCATTCCAAACTTGCGTCCCGTTGTTCATCACAAGGGCATCCGCATTTGCCGCGGGTCCCCGAGGGGAAGGGAAACAGACCACTCTCTTCCAAATGGGTCTCCGTCAATTTCTCTTTGACGCCCAAGGCCCCAAGCTGCTAGGCTCGCTAGGCACACGAAGCCTGAAGGTGCTCGAATGACTGCCACCCCGGCTTGTCCCGTCCGTCTCGAAGGTTTGGGCTGCACTCATTCTGGTTGGTTCAAGGCCGGGCGCCCGGCACCCCGGAAGCATCGCGACGACCCCAGCTTGCAGCCCCAGCGGATAATTGGCACCCAGGGCTGAGATGGAGCGTTCCTGACGCGCAGGGGAGGGGTCGCGTTATGCTGTTAGTGTGATGCAAGATGGAACAGCTGCCATGGTTTTCGGCGTGTTGGTAGCAATGCAACACACAGTACGGGTTGCATCTTGGCTAGATATTTGTGGTGTGGCATCTTGGGGAAAGAAAAGAGGATGTCTTCGCGTCGAACGCTCCAAAACTCGCCAGAGAAGAAAGCCGTTGTGATGATTCAAGGCGCATGGCGCGATCTCGAAACCGGGCGGCGCTGGAGTGCATGCTGGGGCGGGCTGCCGGGGGCCACTAACATGGTGCAGGGGTAGGTGCAGCAAGGGGCTGACGTCTTGCCGGAGTGGCACTCTCACTTTGCTCAATCGGTAGGCTGAGTGGACCGCTGGATGGATCACCTTCGCGAGAGGTGCGAGGAAGCGGGTGTCAAAGGGGCATTTTGGGGGAAAGACTCTGCACGGCACACAGCACGGCGAGTAGCAGATGTGGCCAAATCGAGCAGAGCGACCCAGCCTGGCAAACCCACGCCTGGCTCATGGATTCCCAACCACCAAATCTGCTCCCCCATCACACCCTCTTCCCAGCACCATCACCCCCATCATCGCCAACCACCAGGCAACCACCGGTGCATCCATCGCCCAGCATCGCCGGCAGCGCCGCCGTCCAACTCCCGGGGCCCGAGCCTGTATTTCCTTGATTGCCCACTTTCGGTGATTCGCCTCTTGTCGTGCTGGGACGGGCGCAACCCCCTGCACAGGACAGCACCACCAGCACATTCGGCACACCAACGTAAAACCGACCCGAGAGATCGTGCGTGTTGCTGCCGACCTGTGCGATTCCATCCGATTTGTTCACGAGCCCGCCCTCGCGCCCAAACACCTCTTGCTAGCAACTCCGAGGGTCGCCGAGCCGAGCTTCGCAACAGCTTCATTTGCCTGCTTGCCTGCCCTTGGTCCCGACCCGTCCGTCGATATTTTGCACGACAGACGCGATCCCCCTCGGTGTCGATGCAGCCACATCGCCATCAACAGCATCGACGGCGCATCTAGATCGAACAGAGTTGCCGATTAGCCTCGTGATTGCGACGTGATCTGCGCCGACAAAGTCCTCGATGGGCGCGTATAGACTGTAAAACATACGCAGAGTAACTTGCCGCTGGTGGCAGCAATACCGGAAGGGGCCGGCTAACAATGGACCACTTTTCGACTGTGTTGCAGCGACCGCCTCATTTCGACGAGGACGGCAGCAATGGGGCGGTTGGCGAGGATCGAGGCCCCCGTGGGGGACTGCGCGACATCCTGAACCCCGTGAGCTCGACGACGCAGACGCCAGGGACGCCCGGGGCACCTGCGCCGCCTCGACCGCACTCGTCATTCAGTCTGCGATCCCCAACCCAACACGCCGATTACCACCATCCGAGCGCCTACGCCGCTTCGCCATCAGCAGCCGGAACCCAACCATCGGGCTCCCGCTCCATTCTCAACAACCCATTCGGATCCGCATCCACGCCCTCACTGCAGCCTCCCGCGGGCATTTCCTCGTCGACAACGCCATCCGGGCTGCAACACCCGCCGCGATCGCCATTGCACGCGCCGCCGGCATACTATCCCTCGGAAACCCGAGATCGCGACTCAATACGCGAAAAATCGGGGTCGAGCAGTTTCTACGACCCGACGACCGACAACAATCGAGACCGGCAGCGCAGGGCTTCCGAGTCCGGTTCCTGGCGTTCCGCGAACTCTCCGCCAAAGGTAAGCAAGCAACCAATCTTAGTTTTTGGGGAACGCTCCACGCCCATGCGAGGCACCAAGCCTCTTCCACTCCCCTTTGTCCTCAGCCCATCATCCCTTGACCCCATCGACCTCTTCCGCCGATCATCAGTTTCTTCCTCATCTCCTCCTTCATTGCCACGCTCCAATCGCCGGGGCGCCGACACGTCTTCCTTTTTTCTTTACCGCGCCACAAGCCCTTGGCCCTGCTCTGCATCCAGTACTCGACCCGCCTTTTTCTGCCGATTCGACTGACGCGAATTATTTTCCCACACCATCTAGGCCCGCGATCCTTATAATTACTCACAATCCTCCTCCGAATATTATCACAACTCGAGTTACGCATCTCCAACCACCGCGTCCTACCGACCGCGGAGTCCCGTCACGCATCCTCACCCTGCCTCGGCGCTGGGCCCTACCAGCCCTTCCGCTAGACCGCCGCCCGCAATTCCATCACCTAGCTCAAGGCACCTCGCGATGCCTGGCACAACGACAAACGGGGCGGCGTCGACAGTCCTGCCAGCACTGGCACGGACCGAGTCGCCCGCGCCTCGGTCCAAGACACCCGCCGCAGGGGTAAGCTATCTGCCTTGGGATCCCCAACATTGCTTCGGCCCGCTAACACGTCTCTTAGACTCCAAGCCGTGCTGCGGGCGTCATGTCTTTCTCCAATATTCTTTCAAGCTCCGAGCCCGTTTCCAAGCCCCGACCGACATCTCCAATTCCCGTTGACGACACGCCCGCCGCAACACGAAAGTCCGAAAAGCTCGAGAAGCCGGAGAGGGCTATCAAGGTGGAGAAGGATAAGAAGCCCCGCAAGAGCATCAAGATGTCGTCGCGTGTCTCGGATATCCGGAGCGTCGAGTCGACTCCAAAGATACCCCGTCGACCCAAGCCTGAAACTCCGTCATCATCGGTGCGGATTCCCATCAAGAGGGCGGCCAATGGCATCCCGAAGCACAGGGTTTTCTCCGCCGACAAGGAGAAGAGGATCCGAGACCTCATGGAACAATTCGACGCTGAGGATGTCGACGAAACCGATTTCGAAGACGAGCTGCGCTCCTGGAAGCAGCGTGCCCAGCGCCGTAGGCAGGAGATGAACCGCCGGGACGTTTCCCTCCGGCAGGCCCGGCGCGGCGACTACGCCCATGTCGAGGCCGATAAGCTCCAGTCACACGCTGACTTCGGCAAGTCCCGGTACTTTGAGGTCCACTACGACGAAGCGCTTCAGGAGGTTAGGGAGCAGGAGCTGTTCGCCGAGAAGGAGCGCAAGAAGGACATGCAGCGGAAGAGGCGCCGTGAGAAGTCGATGGCGACGACCATGGACCAAAGGGCTGCGGCGCTTGCGAGAGCCTCGACTGCACAGGACGAGGCCGAGCGCCAGAAGTACATGCGAGAGGCCGAACGGGCGAACAAGAAGGTTCAACAAACCAAGTACATCCTGCAGAAGGGGCTCAAGGGTCCCGCACGCAACATTGGCCCGATCGAACCCAACCTTGAGGGCGGTACCATGGCGACATTCTCTGCCGAGAACATGGAACCTGGGAAGGGCAAGGGCAAGGGCCGGGCCGGCGGCAGGCTGAAGAAGTCCAAGGAGCAGAAGCAAGCGGAGAAGGAGTCAGCCGAAGCTGCTCAGGCCGCCCTGGATGCCGGCGAGGAGCTTCCCACCAGGGAAGAAACCGCCAAGATCCGCATCAAGTTCAGCAAGTCCAAGGCGCCCAAGGATGACGCAGA
>FTIZ01002928.1_pt2 | contig 10810 bp, 7 predicted proteins | sample 1658381 | NCBI WGS metagenome assembly FTIZ01 (sample SAMEA3914822, study PRJEB12502) | metagenome | biome: forest; material: soil | place: USA | collected 2012-03-12 | depth 0.1 m
CACTTTTCCTTCCTGCGCGGCGCCAGTTCGGCGGATGAACTGTTCCGGCGCGCCAAGGACCAGGGACTGGAGGCTCTGGGCGTCGTCGACCGCAACTCCCTGGCCGGCATCGTCCAGGCGTGGCAGGCCGCCAGGGACACAGAACTCCGGCTCATCGCCGGCTGCCGGCTCGACCTGAGTGACGGTATGTCGCTGCTGGTCTATCCCATGGACCGGCCGGCCTACAGCCGACTGTGCCGCCTGCTGTCGCTGGGCAAAAAACGCGCTGGCAAGGGCAAGTGCAGCCTTCACTGGGCCGATGTCGAAGCCTGGTCGGACGGCATGATCGGCGTGCTGGTGCCGGATCAGGCCGACGATCTGTGCGCCCGGCAGTTGCGGCTAATGCACGACGTCTTCGGGGACCGCGCCTATATGGCCCTGACCCTGCGGCGGCGGCCGAACGACGCCCTGCGCCTGCATGAACTGGCGGCGATGGCGGAAACCGCAGGCGTGGCACCGGTCGTTACCAATGACGTGCTGTTCGACGTACCGGAAAAACGCATCCTGCAGGACGTCGTCACCTGCATCCGGAATAACTGCACCATCGACGAACTGGGCTTCCGCCGCGAACGCCATGCCGACCGTTATCTCAAAAAACCGGACGAGATGAAGCGCCTCTTCAAGGCCTACCCCGAAGCCCTTGAACGGACTCGGGAAATCATGGATCGCTGCACGTTCGACCTTAGCCAGCTCGAATATCAGTACCCGGACGAAAAGACCCACCCGCACCTGACGCCGCAGCAATGTCTGGAGAAATTCGTCTGGATGGGCGCCGTCCGGCGCTATGCCGAATGGGAGCCGGACGGCTTCGGCCTGACCTACAAGGTCATTCGCCAGCTCGAACACGAACTCAAGCTGATCGAGAAGATGGGCTATGCCAACTATTTCCTGACCGTCCACGACATTGTCCACTATGCGCGCTCGCAGGGCATTATCTGCCAGGGCCGCGGTTCGGCGGCCAACAGCGCGGTGTGTTTCGTCCTGGGCATCACCGAGCTGCGGCCCGACAAGCACGATCTTCTGTTCGAACGTTTCATCTCCGAAAACCGCAACGAGCCGCCGGACATCGACGTCGATTTCGAACACGAAGCTCGCGAAAACGTCATGCAATGGGTGTTCGAAACCTATGGCCGCAATCACGCCGCCCTGTGCTCGACCGTCATCCGTTATCGCAGCAAGGGCGCGCTGCGCGACGTCGGCCGGGCGCTGGGCCTGACCGAGGACCTGATCGGCACCCTGTCGAAGCAGATACGCCGCTGGACCGAGGACATGGAACGCGGTCACCTCGAAGGTTTGGGCATCGATCTCGACAACCGCCGCATCCGCCTGGTGCTGGAACTGACCAAGGCCCTGCGCGGCACGCCGCGACACCTGTCGCAGCACCCCGGCGGCTTCGTGCTGACGCGCGACCGGCTGGACGACCTCGTGCCGATCGAGCCGGCGGCGATGAAGGACCGCCAGGTCATCGAGTGGGACAAGGACGATATCGACATCCTCAAATTCATGAAGATGGATTGCCTGGCCCTGGGCATGCTGACCTGCATGCACAAGGCGTTCGACCTGCTGCGCGAACACAAGGACCAGGATTTCGAGCTATCGACCATTCCACAGGAGGATAAGCCGACCTACGACATGATCTGCAAGGCCGACACCATCGGCGTCTTCCAGATCGAAAGCCGGGCGCAGATGACCATGCTGCCGCGGCTGAAGCCCAGAACCTTCTACGACCTGGCCATCGAGGTTGCCATCGTCCGTCCAGGTCCGATCCAGGGCGACATGGTCCATCCCTATCTGCGACGGCGCAACGGTCTGGAGAAGGTCGAATATCCCAATGAAAAGCTGAAAGAAATCCTGGGCAAGACCTTCGGCGTGCCGTTGTTTCAGGAACACGCCATGCGCGTCGCCGTCGAATGCGCCGGCTTTACCCCGGGCGAGGCCGACGAAGTGCGCCGCAGCCTGGCGACCTTCAAAAAGACCGGTGGCATCCAGCAATTCCGCGACCGGCTGATCAACGGCATGCTGGACCGCGGCCACCCGCTGGACTTCGCCCAGCGCATCTGCAGCCAGTTGGAAGGCTTCGGCTCCTACGGCTTTCCGGAAAGCCACGCCATTTCCTTTGCCCTGATCGCCTATGCCTCGTCGTGGATGAAGTGCCACCATCCGGAGGTCTTCGGTTGCGCCCTGCTCAATTCGCAGCCGATGGGCTTCTATTCAGCGGCGCAGATCGTGCGCGACATGCGCGATCACGGTGTCGAGGTGCGGCCGGTGTGCCTCAATGCCTCGCGCTGGGACTGCACGCTGGAGCCTGCGGACGATCCCCGCGCCACAGGCGGACGGGCGGCGCTGCGGCTGGGCATGCGGCTGGTCAAGGGACTGCGGCCGGATGCGGTCGCCAAACTCGTCCTGGCGCGCGATATCATGCCCTATGCGTCGGCCGAGGACGCCTGGCGGCGCGGCGGCGTGCCTGTGGCCGTCCTGGTGCGGCTGGCCGAGGCCGACGCCTTCCTGCCGTCGCTTGGCCTGGCCCGGCGTGAGGCGCTGTGGCAATTGAAGGGGTTCCGCGACAAACCCATGCCCCTGTTCGACGTGATGGCCGCCGCCGAGCGCGTCGAGCCTTCGGTCGAATTGCGCGCCCTGCCCGCCGGCGGCGAGGTGGTCAAGGATTACAGCACGGTCGGCCTGACCCTGCGCCGCCATCCTTTGGGCTTTCTGCGCGGCGATCTCGACCGGATGGGCATCAAGACCTGTGGGGCGGCGACGGCGCAGAAGGACAGGACCCAGGCCGTGGTCGCCGGCATGGTGCTGGTGCGCCAGCAGCCCGGTACGGCCAGCGGCGTGGTTTTCATGACGCTGGAGGATGAGACCGGTATCGCCAATGTCGTCATCTGGAACCGGCTTTACGAAGCCGCGCGGCGCACCATCCTGGCCTCGCGGATGATCAAGGTCACCGGTCAGATCCAGCGCGAAGGCGATGTCGTACACCTGGTGGCGCATGGACTTGAGGACCTGACGCCGCTGCTCAACAGCGTCGGTGGCCGCGACGAGCCGTTCGCCGTGCCGTCCCCGCGCGGCGACGACTTCCGCCACGGCGAGCCCGGGCCCGATCCCAGGACGCTGCCGAAAAAGCGCGAGATCATCAACATGCCGTCACGGGATTTTCACTGAGTGTCCGACGCGAAGCGTCGTACGGAGAACCAGGCACGAACGTTCGGCGCGGCCTGAATCTGCGTTAATCTGCGTCCATCTGTGGATGATCTTTCCTTCGTTTTGTTTATCCACAGATGGACGCAGATTAACGCAGATGTCCGAGCGCATGGACGTTTTCGCGCTCCAATCTCTGAAAATGAATGCGCTTCGCGCGGCAGCCGCCTACTTGTGCGTCAGGACGATCCCTGCCTGGTCGAAAGCGGGCTTGAGGCGGCGGTTGAATTCGCGCAGCACCTTCCACCGCTCCTGTGGCTGGGTGCGGATACGGCCCTTGAGGATGACGCCGACGTCCGACAGCAGGTCGACGCCCATGATCTCGATATCGTCCAGGATCAGGCCGGCGCACGCCTCGTCCTTGCGCAGGTCGGCGAAGGCCTGGCGCATCACCGCCATGGCCTTGTCGAGGTCGGTATCCAGACGCACCGGGATGTCGAAGGCCGAGTAGGAGAAGCTCTTGGTCATGTTGTGGATGATCTGCGCCTCGCCGTAGGGGAAGATGTGCAGCGTGCCGTCGAAATCGCGCAGGCGGATGGTGCGCAGGGTCATCTCCTCGACCGTACCGCTGAAGGCCTGGATCTGCACCACGTCGCCGACGGCGACGATATCCTCGATGATCAGGAAGAAGCCGGTGAAGAAGTCCTTGACCAGGGTCTGGGCGCCGAAGCCGACGGCGACGCCAACCACGCCGGCGCCGGCCAGGATCGGCGCGATCTGCACGCCGACCTGGCCCAGCAGGGTCATGGCGGCCAGGATGATGATGACGATCTGGAAGGCGCTGCGGAAGATGGGACCCAGGGTAATGATCTGCGCCGCGCGGCGCGGATCGTTGGTCCGGGCCCGCAACCGCGCCGTCAGGTACTGCATGAACAGGGTGGCGGCTTCCAGCGCCAGCGCGGCGATAACCAGGACCATGATGACCTGCGACCCCGTCGCCGACACCTTTTGTCCCCAGGCGGTCGCCGTCCAGCCCAGGAGGTCGAAGCCCCAGATCTGGGCGATGATGAACAGGGCCAGCAGGACGATGGCGGCGTCGACCACCCACTGGGTCAGCCGCAGCGCCTTGGCCGCCTGGCTCTTGCGCTCGTCGCGCCCGAGCCCCGGGATGACGCGCAAACCGTAGCACAGGAGCCGCTTCGACAGCCAGATCAGCACGGCCGCGACCAGGACGACGACGACGCACAGGATGGCATTCGTGCCGACCTCGGCCACGGTCAGTTTGCGCAGGTGGTCGGCTTCGGCGGTCAGCCCGGCCCATAACTGTTCGGCGGCGGTCGTCATGAATCTAAAGTCACTGGGGTTTGAGGTCACTCTTTTTGCAGCGCACGCCACCCCGGCGACCTTAAGGCCACCGTTGCAAGAAAAGCATCATCGCGACAAACCTTTGGTGCAAAATACTCATAAGCTGCACCGCCGTTATCCGGGCCTTGACTTTGACGAAATCCGGGCGACATACGGCGCAAGGTTTTCGCGCTGCGGCATACCGCCCCTGCCCGCGCCCAAGCCTTACGAACCTTTAATGTAAAAGTACTTTACAAAATAAAGTATGAGAATATAGCTGACCAGACCGGAACACGGGCGCGTGGGGCGCCGATCCGGGGTCTGTTTTCAAGGGGGGCTCTCAGCCTTATGCCTATGCCGAAGCGTATTCACGCCATTTCCACGACCGCCAGCCTGAGCGTGCTGGCCTCCATCCTGATGACCGGCGCCGCCATGGCCCAAACCGCGCCGACCCAGACCGCGCCGGCCCAAAGCGGCGCGCAGGGCGACCAGTCGACGACCGCCACGGGCACGACGACGGTCACCGTCACCGCCGCCAAGCAACAGAACCGCATCGACCGCCAGGTCTATGACAACACCAAGAACATCGACTCGGCGACCGGCACGGCTGCCGATGCGCTGAACAAGGTGCCGGCGGTCAATGTCGACGCCAACGGCAATGTCACCCTGCGCGGCAATTCCAACGTCCAGGTCTATATCGACGGCAAGCCGTCGGCGATGATGCAGGGCGACAACCGCGCCGGCGCCATCCAGGCCATGTCGTCCAGCGACATCCAGAGCGTCGAGGTCATGACCAATCCCGGCGCGCAATATTCGTCGGAAGGCACGGGCGGCATCATCAACCTGGTGATGAAGAAGAACCGCGCCCCGGGCGCCATCGGTTCGGCGACCGTCAATGGCGGCTCGACCGGCGGCTATAACGGCAACCTGTCGGGCTCGTACAACAAAGGCAAGATGACCCTGTCGGGCGGCCTGAACTATCGCTCGGACAAGCGCAACGGCCGCACCGGCAACATCCTGGAACCGCTGGACAGCAGCGGCAACCCGACCTCGATCACCCAGACCAATGCCCGCGGCACCGGCAACTTCAATGCGTTTTCGGCCAATGGACAGCTCGACTATAACCTCAGCGACAAGGATTCGCTGAGCGCCCAGGCGAACTACAGCAGCCGCGACCTGGATATCAAAAGCACCAGCATCTACGACCAGTACAGCCCGTCCATGGTGCCCACCACCGCCTATACCGGCGTGACGCGCACCAAGGGCCCGCACGAGGATTACGGCGCCGACGTCAACTGGAGCCACACCGGCAACCTGCCCGGCGAAAACCTGAAGGCCGACCTGCGCATCGCCCGCTCGGACGGCACCAGCGACACCGACAACACCTATACCTACACCCTGCCCTCGGCCAAGGTGACCACCGACACCAAGCACTCGTCGAACGACGACACCAATGCCGTGTTCAGCGTCGACTACAACCGCCCGGTCGGCCAGGACCAGTTGTCGACCGGCCTGCAGATCACTCACGACAGCTTCGAAGGCCTCAGCCAGTCGAGCGGCAACGGCACGATCAGCAACGCCCTGCTGTCCAGCGACTTCGCCTACGACCAGACGGTCAGCGCGGCCTATGTCACCTATCAAAAGCCGTTCGGCGACAAGTGGGTCGTCCTGGGCGGCCTGCGCGTAGAAAACCTCGACCTGAAGACCGACCAGATCAATACGGCCACCACCAGCCATATCAACTACACCAAGCTGAGCCCCAGCTTCTTCGCCACCTACGTGCTGTCGCCGACGGCCAAGCTGCGCTTCGCCTATTCGCACCGCCTGCAACGGCCGAACCCGCAATCGCTCAATCCGTCGGTTCTCTATGTCGACGCCCAGGACGTCTCCGCGGGCAATCCGAACCTGAAGCCGCAGGAAACCGACTCGTTCGAACTGGGCTATGAAGTCACGCAGAAGACCTTCAACTACCAGATCCGCGGCTTCTATCGCCAGAACGACAACGTCATCACCCAGACCTCGAGCTTCCTGTCGAGCGGCGTGCTGCTGACGACACAGGAAAACTACGGCTCGGGTTCGGCCGCGGGCATGGACTTCAACATCAGCGGGCAATTGACGCCACAGCTGACCGTGAACGTCAACGGCACCCTGGCCTCGAACGAACTGACGACGCCCGACGTCGTCGGCACGCAGCGCGCGACCTCGGTCAGCGGCCGCTTCATGGTCTCCTACACCATCACCAAGGCCGACGCGGTGCAGTTCATGTACTTCGGCCGCGGCAAGACCCTGACCGGCCAGGGTTCGGTCTCGGGCAGCGGCATGGCCAACATCGCCTTCTCGCACAAGCTGACGCCGAAAGCGACGGTGATCGCCACGCTCAACGACCCGTTCTTCACCGGCAAGACGACGACCTTCACAAAGACGAGCAAGGTCTACAGCGAACAGACGCGCAGCCAGCAGGGCATGGTCTTCTATGTCGGCCTGCGCTACACCCTGGGTGGCCCGACCGCCGCCCAGATGCAGCAGATGCAACAGCAGCAATACCGCGGCGGACCGGGCGGCCCTCCGGGCGCGGGCGGTCCCGGCGGCCGTGGCCCCGGCGGCTTCTGATTTCATTGAAAAGCCCCCGGTTCGCCGGGGGCTTTTTTGGTTTCAGGTCTTTTTCGTCAGCCGCCGCACATTGGCCTTCACCCGCGTGCGGAACGGTTTCAGCATCTTCTGCGCCAGGGCCTCGTGGCTGGCGGCCGTCGGCGTCTTGCCGGCGTTTTGCATCAGGTGCGTCGCCGCGGCCATCGCCGCCTCGTTCATGGCGGCGATCTTCTCGGCGCCCATCTGCACCATCTCGCGCTGGTGTTTCGCGTCGAGCGGCAGGGAGGCGGTGGCCAACTGGCTGACGCGCGCCTGGATGACCTGGGCCGAGCCCCACCACATTTCGGCCGTCCGCGTGGCCAAGGACAGACCCGGCCACAGCGACGTGCCGTTGATCTTGCGCGAATGTCGGCGTGTCATGGAGCGTCTCCCGGTCGGTCGATACGGCAACGACATCCCAAACCGGATAAGGATCCAATGCGCGCATCAGGCCTTCACGGTTTCCTTACGCGGCACACTTCCAGACGCGTCGAATCTTTAGCCGCGCATCCGCATAGATGACGGCCACGCTCTACAAGGGAGATACATCATGTCGTTCAAAACCGCTTTCATCGCCGCCGCCTTCGCCGCGCCGTTCGTCCTGGCCGCCCCCGCCGCCTTTGCCGTCGACAAGCCCGTCGATTTCGTCACCAAGGCGGGCGAAGCCGGCCTGTTCGAAATCAAGACCAGCCAGCTGGCCCTGCAACGCTCGCACAATCCGGAAATCCGCGGCTTCGCCACGCACATGATCCACGACCACCAGAAGGCCGCCGCCGAACTGAAGAAGGTCGCGCTGAAGGACCATATCCGCGTGCCGGCCGTGCTCAATCACGACATGCAGGGCAAGTACAAGGACCTGGCCAAGAAGGGCGACGACTTCGACAAGAAGTACGTCCACCTGCAGGTCGACGCCCACAATGACGCGGTCGGCCTGTTCACCGACTATTCGCAGAACGGCGAGGACGCCCGGCTGAAGGACTTCGCCGGCCAGACCCTGCCCACCCTGCAGATGCACCAGACCGACATCAAGGCGATCCACGACAAGATGCACCTGGTGCCGTAGTAATGGCGACGCCGTCCTGAACAACCAAGCCACCGGCGTTTCCATCGCTGGTGGCTTTGTTTTTGTCCGGATTCTCCCGCCGGGAAATATAAACGTCACGCTGGCGTCATTTTTTCATCTAAACGTCGGACAGCGACTCGATTTACGACGGAAGCAGCAGTTGTCTGCGTAGAAACGGCATCATGGACGAAAACACCCCCAAACCTCCCGCGTCGCACGACGACCACATCTCGCCCGCCAACCGCGCCCTGTACGGCGCGCCGCCGCCTGATCTGCGCGGCAAGCGCAAGCACACGATCGGCACCTGGCTGTGGCCCGTCGCCATCCTGGCGGTCGTGGGCGTCGGCGTGATGTACGTCGTCGGCCACAATGGCGAGGGCGGCAATACGCAGGCCCAGCGTGGCGGCGGCCGGCGCGGCGGCGGCAATCCGAACGGCTATACGCCGGTCGACGCGGTGACGGCGCAGCTTGGGGACCTGCCGATCTATCTCGACGCGCTGGGCACCGTGACGCCGACGGCGACCGTGACCGTGCGCACCCAGGTCAGCGGCGTGCTGCAAAGCCTCAACTTCACCGAAGGCCAGATGGTCACCAAGGGCCAGTTCCTGGCCCAGGTCGATCCGCGTCCCTACCAGGCGGCGCTGCTTCAGGCGCAGGGCAACCTGGCCCGCGACCAGGCGCAGCTGGCCGCCGCCAAGGTCGACCTGCAACGCTACAAGACCCTGCTGGCGCAGGACTCGATCTCGCAGCAGCAGGTCGACACGCAGACCGCCACGGTCGGGCAACTGGCCGGCACCGTCCAGGCCGACCAGGCCGCCGTCCAGACCCAGCAGCTGAACCTGACCTATGCCCACGTCACCGCGCCGATTTCCGGCCGCGCCGGCCTGCGCCAGGTCGATCCGGGCAATTACGTCTCGACCGGCGACAGCAACGGCATCGTCGCCATCACCCAGCAATCGCCGATCGACGTCGCCTTCACCATCCCCGAAGACCAGGTGCAGACCGTCACCGGCCGTTTCCACGGCGGCAACACCCTGCCCGTCTCGGTCATGGACCGCGACCAGTCGAAGCAGCTGGCCAACGGCACCCTGCTGTCGCTCGACAACCTGATCGACACCACGACCGGCACGCTGCGCGCCAAGGCGCGCTTCGCCAATGCCGACGGGGCGCTGTTCCCGTCGCAGTTCGTCAATGTCCGCGTGCTGGTCGACACCCTGCACAACGTCGTCGTCGTGCCGTCCTCGGCCGTCCTGCGCGGCCAGCAGGGCCTGTTCGTCTATGTCGCCGACAAGCGCGGCGCGGTCCACGTCACGCCGGTGCAGACCGGTCCGTCGGCCGGCGAGAACACCGCCATCCTGTCCGGCGTCACGCCGGGCCAGGAGGTCGTCACCGACGGCACCGACCGTCTGCGCGAAGGCGCCTGCGTCGTGCTGCCGAGCCAGCAGGCCGGCGGCGCCCTGGGCTCCGGCCGCCATCATGGCGGTCAGGGCGGCGCGGGTAGCAGTGCTTCGGGCGCCAGCGCCTCAGCCGACGCGCCCAAGGAAGGCTTCTTCGGCCACCTGTTCAGCGGCTCGTCGTCCTCGGCGGCCGGCGGCAAGGGCAAGAACGGCAAGGGCGCCAGCCCCTGCGGCGGCGGCTCGGGCAAGGGCGGTCATCACGGCGGCCAGGGTGGTCAGGGCGGCGAATCCGCTTCGGCCGGCGGTGAAGCCGCGCCGGGCAATGCCCCGGCGGCCGGCGATCAGGGCCAGGGCCAAGGCGGCCATCATCACAACGCTGGCCAGACTGCCGGCGCCCCCGCGGCGGAAGGCACGCCCGCGGCCGGTCAGGCCCGCGATGGCAACGGTGGCGGCCAGGGTGGCGGCGGCCGCATGGCCGGCTTCCTGGCCCAGCTCAACCTGACGCCGGACCAGAAGGCCAAGACCGATGCCATCATGGCGGACTCGCGCAAGCAGGCCCAGGCGACCGACGATCCCGACGCCAAGCGCCAGATCTTCATGGACTCGGCCCAGAAGGTCCAGGCCGTGCTGACGCCCGAACAGAACGCGAAGCTGAAGGCGCTGCGCGCGGCGCAACGCGCTCAGCAACAACAGGACAGCGGACCCAACAGCGGCTCGGGTCCGCAGCAATAGGCCGGCGTAAACATCATGACGGATACCCCCGAAACGCCGGACACTGCCCACGCGCCCGGTGAAGTCCCTGCTTCGCCGCAAGGCCAGGGCAAAAACAAGGTCGACGCCAAGGACAAGCTGTCGGCATTCTCGCCGTCGCGCCTGTTCATCCTGCGTCCGGTGGCGACGTCGCTGTTCATGGCGGCGATCTTCCTGTCGGGCCTGATCGGCTTTCACATGCTGCCGCTGTCGGCCCTGCCCGAGGTCGACTATCCGACGATCCAGGTCCAGACCTTCTATCCCGGCGCCTCGCCCGAGGTCATGACCTCGATGGTCACCGCCCCGCTGGAAAAGCAGTTGGGCCAGATGCCGAACCTCGACCGCATGTCGTCGATCAGCTCGGCCGGCGCCTCCGTCATCACGCTGCAATTCGGCCTCAACCTGTCGCTCGACGCGGCTGAGCAGGAGGTCCAGGCGGCGATCAACG
>FTIZ01091145.1_pt1 | contig 10794 bp, 8 predicted proteins | sample 1658381 | NCBI WGS metagenome assembly FTIZ01 (sample SAMEA3914822, study PRJEB12502) | metagenome | biome: forest; material: soil | place: USA | collected 2012-03-12 | depth 0.1 m
TCGCCTTCCTGCGGCTTTTCCTTGGCGGTGTCCGGAATGATGATGCCGCCCTTGGTCTTGGCTTCTTCTTCGACGCGCTTGACCAGGACACGGTCGCCTAACGGGCGAAAGCTCATGGGATGTTCTCCGTTCAGATTTGAGAAAGGTGTTAGCACTCACGGACGGTGAGTGCCAATCGCAGCGCGGAGATAGGCGCAGGCCCGGACCGAGTCAAGGCGGGTCCGGGCGATTTTTAGCGCTAGAACGTGATACGCAGGCCGAGGCGGGCGGTGGTGCCGGTGACACGGCCGGAGGAGACGGTGTCATAGCCGGCATAGGCCTGGGCGTGCGCGCCAATGGTCCACGTCGCCGAGACGCCGGCTTCCAGCGCGCCAGCCTTGTCGCGCGGGCCTGTGAGGGTAAGTTCGGCATCCGGCGCGCCGGCGAAACCGACGGCAAGCGCCGGCGACAGGACGCCGGAACGGTCGAGGGCGCGTGCCGTGACCTGGAGGCTGAGCGTCGGGGTGACGGGTAAGGATACGCTGACGCCGGCGTAGGCGGCATCACGGTGATAGGTGTTGCCGTTGCCGCGCAGGGCGAAGTCCGAGCCCTGTTCCTGTAGCGCGTCCATGCGGGCGCGGACATGGCTGGCGCCGAGCTCGGGCGTCACGGTGGCGCGACCGAGGGGCAGGTTGACGCCCCCCTGGATGCCGGCGAAAGCGCTGTCGAAGCCACGATCGGCAAAGGCGCTTTCGTTCGTGCCGATGGGCGAGACGGTGCTGGCGATCCTGCCATGACCGTGGCCGGCGGCAGCGGAGACGAACCACGGGCCGCCCTGCCAGCCGGCATAGAGCGCCACGTCGGTCAGGTCGGCGCGGCCATATTCGCCGGCGCCCCGGATCTTGAGGTCAGCGGCGCCGGATGAGACGGCGATGCCGAGGCGGAAGCCGTTTTTCTCGCCCTGCAGGCCACCGTTGAGGCCGTGGCTGTCGCGGGCGCCCCCGGGCAGGTCGCCGTCGGCCTTCGTCTTCGACTGTCCGGTCCAGGCTTCGAGCCACGGGCCGCTGCCGGAGCCCATGGCCGACAGGCGGTCGAGGAAGCCTTCGCCGTCTTCGAAAATGGCAACCGGCGCCATGACGTGAAGGGTGCCGAGCGGCTTGACCGTGCCTTCGATCAGATAGGTCTCGCTGGTCAGGTTGGTCGTCGTGGCGGTGTCTGCCTCGTCGACATAGTCAGTGGTGTTGACCTGGTCGACGACGACGATGGCGCCACTGACGGGAATAAGGCTGATGGTCGTGCCGGCCAGGCAGGGCGGCAGTTCATTGGGGTGGAAGAAGACGCACTCGGTTGCGCCGCTCAGGGGCTGAGGAGTGACATCGTGGCAGGTTGGCCGGGCCGTTGACGGCAGGTTCGACACGTCGCAGGTCGACTGAATGCCGGTGATCAGTGGGGCATAGACGGTGTTGATGACAAGGCCATCGTCTGCCGTCTCCGTGTAGGCGTCCATGGTCGCGTCGCCATTGGCGTCGACGTTGCCGACATACTGGATCAGGGCTTCGCTGGTTTCGGCGTGGTTGAGACTGTAGGTCGCGCCGGTGACGGTGGTCGAGCTGGTGACCGAATGACTGATCAGGCGCGGCGCGGCGATGACAACCCCCGGGCCGCCGGCGGTGGTGATGGCCAGGCGGGCGGCCGTCACGCCGCCGTTGACCGTGGCGCTGCCGAAGGGCTGGTCGAAGGTCTGGTTATAGAGCAACGATCCGCCGACAAGGCGGCCCTGGACTGTGGTGGCGTAGGTATCAAGCGTCGTTTTGGTCACCGTCGGCGTGTTGAACACGATGCTTTCGCCCTGGCTGGTCGTAAAGACGCTGCCGCAGAGGTATGGCGCCTGCGTATCGGCGCAGACCCCCGGGAATTGTGGCACATGAGCGGTCTGGGCACGGGCGGCCGTCGTCATGCCCAGCAGCACCAGCGCCGCCAGGGCGGCAAAGGGCGGGACACCTTTTTTCATGGTGGTTTTCATGGTGGGCGCGTCTTCCCGTTTCGTGCCGCCCGAACATACACATGCGCGGAAAAGTCGCCGTCACGGCAATGTGCGGCGGGAAAGGACAGGAAGTGACACCGCGTTGTTTTTGTGGTTGTCTGGCGCCATGGCGGAGCGGTTGAAAACCTGGAAGGACGTGGCGCGATTCTTCGGCGTCAATACGCGTACCGTCATGCGCTGGGAGGCCGAGCGCGGCTTGCCGATCCATCGCCTGCCAGGGGCGGCGCGTTCCCATATCTATGCCGAGGTGCCGGAACTGCAGGCGTGGCTGAATGCCAATCCGGGCGAGGATGAGGTCCAGGCCACCCTACCTCGGCGGCGGCCGTGGTCGTGGCTGTGGATGGGATTGGCTGTACCGGCGGCTGTGGCGATGGCGGCCGCCGCCGTCCTGTGGCTGCCGCGTCCGGCGCATGTGCCGCCGGCGGCGGCGCGGGCGCTGTATCTGAAGGGGGCCGCGACGTGGCCGGCGCGCACGCCCGAGGCGCTGAACGCCGCCATCGACGATTTCAACCACGCCGTCAGCCTCGATCCGGCCTATGCCGAGGCCTATGCCGGCCTGGCCGACTGTTACAATGTCATGCCGGAATATACCGCCATGCCACAGAGCCAGGCCTACCTGCTGGCGCGGACGGCGGCGCAGAAGGCGGTCCAGCTCGACGACCGGCTGGCGGCGGCGCACGCCGCCCTGGCGTTCAGCCAGTTCTACGGCTTCTGGCAGGCGGCCGACGCCGACCACGAATTCCGCCGCGCCCTGGCGCTGGATCCGGCCAACGCCACCGTCCATCACTGGTACGGCACATACCTGGCGAGTCGCGGCCGTTCGGCCGAGTCCATCGCCCAGCTCGACAAGGCGATGGCCCTGGATCCGGCGTCGAAGTCGATCCGGGCCGACCGCGCCATCATCCTGTTCGGCGCCGGCCAGCGCGGCGACGCCGAGGCCCAGCTGAAAGCGATGGCCCAGGCCGATCCGCAGTTTCGTTCGCCGCGCACCTATCTTGCCCAAATCTACGCCGCGGAAGGACGTGACGCCGAATGGCTGGCGGTGTCGCGGCAACTGGCGGCCGAGACCAATGACCTGTACCAGCAGCACCTGATCGCGGCCGGCGAAGAGGGTTTTCGCAGCGGCGGCCATGACGGCATGCTGCGCGCCATGCTCGATTTCCGCCTGGCGCAGTTCCGCACCGGCACGGGCAACGCGCTCGATATCGCCAGTCTTTACGCCATGCTGGGTGACCGCGGCCATACATCGGCCTATCTCGACCTGGCGCGGCAACGTCATGAAGGCGCGCTGATCTACCTGCCGGTCGACCGCCAGTTCGCCATGATGAAGGGCGACGCCACCTATGACGGCATCCTGAAGCAGGTCGAGAGCTAGCGGACTTCAGGGCCGGCGCGGGGGATCGGCCGTCAGCGGACGCTTCTTGGCCGTGGCGCGGGCGCCGAGCCAGGCGTCGAGCTGGCAGGCCGGCGGTTCGGCGGCGGGCCTGGCCACCAGCGGCCGCGCCGGTCCGGCGTCGGCCACCCATTCGCGGCGTTTGCGCACCAGGATGCGCCGCTTCATCGCATCAAGCTGTCCGGACATTGGCTGTCTCCCCAGATTTGGCCTTGTCAGCCTAGCCGTAATGGCGCCGCGGGCTTTCATGGCATCTCCTGACGTAAGGCGACATCAGACGACATTTCGGGTCAGGCCGGCGCCAAATCACGCGCAGGCCCTTGGCGGGCAAGCGGCAGGGAGCGAAATTAGCGCAAGGATTAGAAGGACTTGGGATCCCCCGTCCGTTGTGGTTAGAAAATACCTCAACAGCATCGCTTTTTTAAACTTTGGGAAAGCAATTAACCGTAATTTTGCAGGCGGGACGGGCGGTATTTATACCCGGCATCGGCGAACGCGCAGGTCGCCTGCCGGGATGGCTGGGGAACGTGCGCTATGCAAGTGTCGGGCGCGGTCAAGCGTGACTTCAGGAATCTGGCCAACATCACGGAGTCGGCCTCGACGTCGCGCATCCTGAACCTGGCCCTTGTCCACAATCTCAACGCCGGTGACGACGACTACGCCGCCAAGCCGTTTTTCCGCCACCCCAAGCTCAACAAGGCGATCGTCATCAAGCACACGCTCAGGCCCAACGAGCTTGAGCTGTTCCGCCAGGTGCGGCGGACCGCCACCAAGATCATCCTGCCGTTCGACACCGGCGAACTGCGCCTGGGCGGCGAATCGCTGTTCGTCGGCCAGAACGGCTTCGAGAAGTTCCTGCTGTCGCTTTATGGCGGCGACGCGGTCGCCATGCAGCGCGACCTCGAGGTCTTCCGCCTGCTCGACGTGTTGCCGTCGCTCGATCCGTTCATCGTGCGCGAGGCGATGGCGCGGCGCGGCTTCGCCACGGCGGCCTGCTATCTCAAGATTTCGGCCAGCGACATCGCCGCCATGATCGCCTTCGCCAACGAGGAAATCGCCCGCCTGATCAGCATCGCCTTCGCCGACACCCAGTCGGTGGCGGCGCTGCGCTTCACCGGCAAGATCCTGTCGGACGAACTCGACAACGAACTGGACCCGCTCAAGGCGACCTTGCGCCTCAACAGGCATCAGTTCGCGGAAGGCATCTTTTCGTGGCGCGGCTTTCTTTATTTCAAGTGGCGCTATCTCGACCTGCAGGCCGAACTGCGCAAGGTGATCGAGGCCCTGGCCAAGTACCAGCCGGCGGGTTTCATCGACGGCGACCTGCGCGACCTGATCCATCAGATCCGGCCGCGCCTGGCCAAGCGCATCCTGGGCGCGCTCGGCAATGTCGGCCGCATCATCGCCTTTTACGACAATGCCTACAGCTCGCTGACCGAGGGCCACAGCCCCGTGCCCTTTCGCGAATTCCTGCTGGAAGGGCCGAAGATGTTCTACGAACTGGGCGAGCACGTCGGCATCCTGACGCACATCTCGTCGTTCTGGGCCTATCGTGTCGGCAATCTGCGCGGCGGACGGCTGGCGCCGGTGGAATATGCCGATACGCTGATCGATTTCGAGGAAAGCCTGGCCGGCACCGGCGCGGCGGACGAATATGCTTAGGCCGCCAGCCGCTTTTCGTTGATCATCTTCAAAAGCTCCGCCGCCGCTTTGGCGTCGTCGAGGGCGCGGTGGTGGTTGTCGAGCCGGATATTGTAGGCCCGGGTCAGGTTCGCCAGGCTGTAGCTGTCATGGCCGGGATAGTGCCGGCGCATCGAAGCGACCGTGCACATCTTGGGGAAGCGGAACGGCCGCTCCAGCCGGCGGAACTCGCTTGAGATAAAGCCGTGGTCGAAATTGACGTTGTGGGCGACGAACACCGCCCCCGCCATGAAGGCTTCGAACGTGTCCGCCACCTCGGCGAACACCGGCGCGTCGGCGACCATGGCATTGGTGATGCCGGTCAATTGCGTGATGAAGGCCGGGATGGATTTCTGCGGATTGATCAGCGACGACCACTCGTCGATCACCTGCCCGCCCCTGACCTTGACCGCGCCGATCTCGGTGACGCGATCAAACGGTGCCCGGCCACCGGTGGTTTCGACATCGACCACGACATAGGTCTGGTCCGGGTCGACGGCGTAGCGCACGCGGCAGATATCGGCGGCGAACCCGGCGTTTTTCAGCAGGGTCATGCGCGCCATCTGGTTGCGGCGGACGACGTCGCCCTCGGCCTTGATCTCGACGAAGCGCACCCCGCCCTCGCCCATCAGCAGCAGGTCGGGAAAGCCATCGCGCAGGCCGTAGACGTCGCGGCTGATATGGCCCAGCACCTCGCGCACGGCCGCCGGCGGTGCGGCGCGCAGGAAGGCCTGCATCAGGGCGTTGATGCCGTCGAACCATTGGAACAGGCCATTGAGCTCGCCATTGCGCCGTCGCACCGTGCTTTCGACGAGCGGACCGGCCTCGCCGCGCGCCACGGCGTCCAGCCGGGTCTCGACCTCGGCAGCGAACTTCACATGGAAGGAGCGGTCGCGCAGGCAGTGCGGCACCAGGTCGAAACCGCTCGACAGTTCGCCGCTTTCGAACAGCTCGTCCCAGAACAGCAGGCCGAATAGGGCCGGCCACAGGCCGTTCTCGGTATGGAAACCCGCCCAGCCCCGGGCTTCGAAATGAGCTATGGCGGCGTATTCGGGATGGCCACGATAGACGTCATCGGCCGTGATCGTCTGCGCCTCGCGCAGCAGTTCGGTGAACACGCCGGTGCGCTTGGCGCCGAACTTGCGCTGATAGAAGTCGCTGGCGAAGATGTGTTCTTCATCGTGGGCCGGCGCCTCCAGCATGCGGTCGAGCCGCGCCGTCACCGCCGCCATGTCGCCCGCGGCGTGCAGCAGACGCACGACGCGTTCGCGCGCCTCGAACAGGTCGGCGCGATCGTAGAAATCGACGGCCCGTTCGATGTTTCCGTGTTTATCGAAATGCTGGCCGAGGGCGTGCATCACCTTGTCGCGCAGGCGGCCGGCGAACTCGCCCGGCGCATCGGGGAAGGTGTGCGCCGTGTCGGCGATGGCCTCGACATCGGCGCCCAGGCCCATCTCCCGGCGCAGGCGTGAATAGAAGAAGCCGGCGCGCGCCTCGGCCATGTCGGCAAAGCGCGCGGCATAGCTCTCCCGCGCCTTGACGGCGACCAGGCCGAGATCGCGCAGGGTGAAACTGGTCATCCCCGCCCCGGTTTCGCGATCCGGCAACCGGCCGAAATAGAGATAGAGCAGGAAGGCCACCGTCTCGCGATGCCCCGGCACGAAACAGCCCGACAGGTCGAAGCTTGCGGCAAGGTCGGCATAGGGCACGCGCGCGGCGATCCACGCGACAATATCGGGCTTGCTCCAGGTCGCGCGAAACCCGTCGGATGCCTGCCTGCGCGCCAGCTTGACCAGTTCCGGTTTTCCCAGATCGTCGAGCACGGCGCGGCCATCTCCCGCCTCCACGCCCCGCGCAAAGCCGGCACGGCGCAGCTCATCGAGCGCGAATGCCGGTTCGGGGATTTCGCCGTAGCTGAGATCGCCCAGGCGAAACACCGCCTTCTTGCGATTGCTCATGCGGATATAGAGGCATTGCGCCTGCAGGCTCAGTTCGGCGAATGACCGGATAAAGGCGTGCTCGGCCTCGCCCAGGGCCGTGCCGTAGACCTGGCCGATGAAGGCCAGCATCTCGGTAAAATGGTCATGATAATAGGTCGGCGGCAGGACGATTTGAGGACGCGGCATGACAATGTTCTATATTCGTTCACGCCGATCGTCGCAAGCGAGCTCAAGCGATCGTGAGAAGGATTTAACCCCGGAAAACACGGGCGGGAGGGAATTCGGAAGTCCGTGCTTTCTGTGCTTTCCGCGGCAAAAAATCACGTCCGCAGCCGATACCCCGTGCGGAAGATCCAGGCGATGATCACCAGGCAGATCGCCATGAAGCCCAGGGTCGCGCCCAGGCTGACAACGACATTGACGTCGGCTATGCCATAGAAGGCCCAGCGGAAACCGTTGATCAGATAGACCACCGGGTTGAACAGGGTGAAGGTCTGCCACGCCGGCGGCAGCATCTTCAGCGAATAGAAGGTGCCCCCCAGGAAGCTCAGCGGCGACAGGATCATCAGCGGAATGACCTGCAGCTTCTCGAACCCGTCGGCCCACACCCCGATGATGAAGCCGAACAGGGAAAAGGTCAGCGCGATCAGCACCAGGAAGGCCCCCGTCCACAGCGGATGGACGATATGGTAGGGCACGAAGAAGCGCGCCGTCAGCATGATGACGCAGCCCAGCACGATCGACTTGGTCGCCGCCGCGCCGACATAGCCCATCAGCACCTCGACCACCGATACCGGCGCCGACAGCACCTCGTAGATGGTGCCGGTGAAGCGCGGCAGGTAGATGCCGAACGAGGCGTTGGACGTGCTCTCGGTCAGCAGGGTCAGCATGATCAGGCCGGGAATGATGAAGGCGCCGTAGGGAATGCCTTCGATCGTCTGCATGCGCGAGCCGATGGCCGAGCCGAAGACGATGAAATAGAGCGAGGTCGAAATGACCGGCGCGGCCAGGCTCTGGAACAGCGTGCGGATGCTGCGTCCCAGCTCGGCCGCGTAGATCTGCTTGACGGCGTGAAAGTTCATGCCTTGCCCCCTACCAGGCTGACGAAGATGTCCTCGAGCGACGAGCGCTTCATGTCGATGGCCTTGAAGTCGATATTGGCCGCGGCCAGTTTTTTGACGAGGTCGGCGGCCGAGGCATCTTCCTCTTCCGCCTCGCCCTTCATGGTCAGGGTCAGGACCGAACCGTCGTCGGACAGCCTGACCGGCAATCCGGACAGCGCGTCCGGTATGGCCGGCAGCGGCGTCTTCAGCTCGACCTTGATCTCGACCTGACCCAGCTTCTTCATCAGGGCGTGCTTTTCCTCGACCAGGATGATCTGGCCCTTGTCGATCACGCCGATGCGGTCGGCCATCTCCTCGGCTTCTTCGATATAATGGGTGGTCAGGATGATGGTGACGCCCTTTTCGCGCAGCTTGCGCACCATCTCCCACATGTCGCGGCGCAGTTCGACGTCGACGCCGGCGGTCGGCTCGTCGAGGAACAGGATGTCGGGTTCGTGCGACAGCGCCTTGGCGATCAGCACGCGGCGCTTCATGCCGCCGGACAGGGTGGCGATCTTGTTGTTGCGCTTGTCCCACAGGGACAAGTCCTTCAGCACCTGTTCGAGGTATTTGCGATCCGGCTTCTTGCCGAACAGGCCGCGCGAAAAGGCGACCGTGTCCCACACCTTGGTGAACATGTCGGTGGCCAGTTCCTGGGGCACCAGGCCGATCTTCTGCCGCGCCGGGCGGAAATCGGTGACGACGTCGTGGCCGTCGGCCGTGACCGTACCCGCGGTGATGCGCACCATCCCGCACACCGCGCCGATCAGCGTCGTCTTGCCGGCGCCGTTGGGCCCCAGCAGCGCGAAAATTTCACCGCGCTTGATATCGAGATCGACGCCCTTCAGCGCCTGGTAGCCGCCCTTATAGGTCTTCTGCAATCCGCGAATCGAGATGATGGCGTCGCTTGCGGCGTTCATGGGCAGCCCCGTGTGAGATGCGGTGAAGGTGGCGACTGGACGGCGAATGTCAAGCGCGGACGCGTCCCTATGCTGACAGGGCGTGTCAGCACGCGGTATTTCCCGTTTCTTTGCAAGGTCACCCGCTCTTGCTTATCGTATCCAGAGCGGTAGCGGGATAGCCTTCCCGGTTATGTCCAAGCTGGCCCTGCCCTCACCGTTTCCCCTGCTCGGCCGCCGTCTCGACGCGACGGCGCACCGCATGCTACAGCCCCACGGCAGCTTTCCGGTCGATTTCGCTCAACCGACGGGCGAGCCGGCCCTGGTGCCCGCCGCATCGGTATCGTGGCGCATCTTCAAGAACCCAGTCAGCCTGTTCATCGGTGGCGTCGCCGCGGTGATTCTCGAACTGGCCGATCCGGGCGTGCGCGAAGGCGTATGGCGCCACTCCGCTTTTCGCGACAGGCCGGTCGAGCGCATGCAGCGTACCGGCCTGGCCGCCATGGTCACTGTCTATGCGGCGAAGAGCATCGCGGAATCGATGATCGCCCGCGTCGTGCGCATGCACGACCGCATTGCCGGAGATCTGCCCGACGGGGAAACCTACCGCGCCAACGATCCGGCCCTGCTGAGCTGGGTCCAGGCCACCGCCATCTACGGCTTCGGCCAAGCCTATAATGAATATGTCCATCATCTCGACAGCGACGCGCTCGACGCCCTGTGCCGCGAAGCCCAGCCGGCCGCACGGCTGTATGGCGCCACCCAGGCGCCGGCGTCGCAACGCGACATGGATGAGATGTTCGAAGCCATGTACGGGCGGCTGGAGCACTCGCCGGTCATTTTCGAATTCCTGAAGATCATGCGCGCCGCCCCGGCCCTGCCACTGTTCGTGCGGCCGCTGCAGCCAATGCTGATCCGCGCCGCGGTCGACCTGATCCCGGAGTGGGTGCGCGAACACCTCAGCCTCGGCGCCGACTGCGGCCTGCGCGCCTGGGAAAAGCCGATCGTGCGCCAGGCCGCCGGCGCCGCCGACCGCATCCTGCTACCGTCGTCGCCGGCGGTTCAGTCGTGCCTGCGCCTGGGCCTGCCGCCGGACTACCTGTACCGCAATCGTTAATTGACAACCGGACCGAACCCGAAGCACCTTCGCCGCGCTATCACTCAATCAGGAGCGCGCAATGGCCAAGGTCACGGGTTTGTCGGGGAACGAAATCTACTGCATGGCGCTGAAGGGGTTCAGCGCCGGTGAGATGGTCGTGGGCAACAGCGTCAACTCGATGGGCTTCCTGGGCTCCCTCGGCGCCGGGCTGAACAACATTCTGGGCGGCGAGATCCCGCAGGTGACCCAGGCAATCCAGGACGGCCGCATGCACGCATTCGCCCGCATGGCCAAGGAAGCCCAAGGCCACGGCGCCGCCGGCGTCACCGGCGTGTCGGGCGACCTGCGCGGCCTTTCCGGAAATACGGAATTCCTGTTCGTCGGTTCGTGCCTGAACACGCGCGGCTTCGGCGGCGCCTTCTTCACCACGGCCGGCGACGCCCAGGAACTCTATTGCCACATGGACGCCGGCTATACGCCGATCCAGCACGTCTTTGGCAATGTCGCCTATTCGATGGGGGTCGGCGGCGGCTTCCTGGGTGCGTTGAAGCAACTGGCGCGCGGTGAAATTTCCGAATATTCGGATGTGTTCAACAAGACGCGCCACGTCGCGCTCGACCGCATCGTCCAGTCGGCGCGCGCCGACGGCGCCAATGC
>FTIZ01019424.1_pt1 | contig 10784 bp, 11 predicted proteins | sample 1658381 | NCBI WGS metagenome assembly FTIZ01 (sample SAMEA3914822, study PRJEB12502) | metagenome | biome: forest; material: soil | place: USA | collected 2012-03-12 | depth 0.1 m
GCGGAAGGCCGTGGCCGCGCCCAGCGTCGTCTGCTCGCCCTTGGCCAGGGCGGCGACCTCGACCGTCATGCCGGCGTCGGCGGCGAAGCGCATGGCCTTGTTCTGCACCACCGGAAAGGCGATCTTCAGCGCCTCGTCCCAGGCCAGGGCCTCGTAAGGCTTGGCGGCGTCGCCGACGGTCGCCGGGTCGGCGTCGTAGATGGCGTCGACATCCTTCAGCAGGCGCACCGGCAGGCCCAGGGTCTTGCCGATGAAGACGGCGGTCAGGTCGGACCCGCCTCGGCCCAGCAGCACCGGCTCGCCACCGGCGTTTTCGGCGACATAGCCCGGCACGACGACCAGGTCGGCCTTTTCCAGGTCGGCCAGCAGCACGTCCGATTTCATGGAAACGGGATTGGCGTTGAGGTGCTCACCCTCGGCGATGAGGCCGATCTCGGCGGCCGAGCGGAAACGCGTGACGATACCCGAGCGTTCGCAGGCCATGGCCAGCAGGGTCGCGGCGCGCATCTCGCCCGTGGCGATCAGGTGCGGCGTGGCCGGCGACGACGAGGCCTGGGTGTACGATCCGGCCAGGCGCAGCAGCTGGTCCGTCTGGCCCTTGAAGGCCGACACGACGGCGATAACCTTGCGGGCGTCGCGCACATAACGATAGATTTCCGACACGGCGCGGTGCAGGGCCGCTTCCGAGGTCAGGACCGAACCACCGAATTTGACAACAAGCGTCGACATGGGCTCTCACGCATTTCCTTGAACAATCCCCGGTCGCTATAGGCTTTGGCGGTGGAATTCAAAGGAAAAACGCGCAAGACCTTCAAATCTTTGGTTGCGGTGGAGACGGTCCAGGTTCAGGATATCGGCGCGGGAGACTGTCATGACGCAACGCGTTGTCTATGCCGATGCCGAAGACGTGGAAGATCGCCTGGTCGATATTTCGGCCGGCCTGGATATCCGCTTTGCCGACGATGCTTTCTCAAAAAGCGAAACGCTCGGCGACATCTGCGACGTGATCTGGGCGCACGTCCGGAAAAACGGGAAGACGGGCCGGTGTCCTACCTCGGCCAGCTATTATCGCATCGCAAGCCTTATGCGCGCCCAGGGCCTGAACCAGGTCCTGCGCCCCGATGTCCGCCTCGTCGACCTCAAAGGCTTCGTCTACGCCGATCTCCAAAGCGCTCTGCGCCGGAAGGGCTGGTCATCCCCGATACGTTCACCGCGTACGATGGCCTGGTCGCTGGCCCTGGTAGCCGCTACGCTTGGCACCCGCTTGACGGGCCTTGCGAACGACTGGGCACCAGGGGTCTGGCTCGGATTATTCGTGGCCACCGTTTCGCTGGCGCACATATACGTCTTCCGCTCGGGCCTGCCGGCGGATTGCGAAACCCTTGGCGACCTGGCTCGACAGGTGGGTTTCGACAATTTACGTGACTTGAGGACCCGCGGCGCGACCGGCATGAATCGCACCATGATCTGGCAGATGCTTGCGCAAGGCGTAAAGACGAACGGGGGCCCTGCCGTATCTTCAGCGCGCCTGCGCTAAAGCCCCGCGTCGTCGGGCGGGACTTCCTCGTTGGCGGCCGGCTTCGGCGCCTTGCGCGCCTTGCGCTTGACGACCTTGCGCACCTTGACGATACGGTTCGGCGCCTTGGCCTGTTCCAGCATCATCTCGATCTGGATCTGCTGGATTTCGGTCAGCCGTTCCCACTGGCGGTTCAGCAGGTGGTCGACCTTTTCGTGCAGGTGGCGGATTTCCAGCTCGGCCTTGAGGTTGACCTTGTAGTCGTTGTGGGCGCGCAACCGGTCCTTGGCTTCCGTCCGGCGCTGGCTCATCATGATCACCGGCGCCTGGAGCGCGGCGATGGTCGACAGGATCAGGTTGAGCAGGATGAAGGGATAGGGATCGGGCGCGGCCTTGTTGCCGATGATCAGGTTCAACACCATCCATCCCGCCAGGAAGATGCAGAACGAAATGATGAAGGTCCAGGAACCGCCGAACGACGCCACCACGTCGGCGACGCGGTCGCCGATCGAGCGGTGCTCGTCGTAATCCTCTTCGACGTTTTCGGCCAGCGTATCGTGCGTGCGCAGGCTTTCGACGACCTCGTCCTCCAGTGTCGACAGTTCGCCGCGCTCGTCGACCAGCAGTTCGGAGATATAACGGCCGCGATAGTCGTCGACCTGCTTGCGGCTGATATAGTCGTCGCCGCCGACCTGGGGATTTTGGGCGCGGATATAGTCGGCCAGGGTCGGCCGCAGGTCGTCGAAACGCACCGCGTCCTTTTTCTTGAGCGCCTGGCCGGTGATGGCGTCGATCGGCCGGACCGCCTTCTCCTTGGCGATCGCCAGATTGTCGCCCAGCGCGGCGATCTGCGCCTCGGCAATGGCGTCGTCGACCGCTTCATCGTCCGTATGTGCCGCCGCTTCCGTCATCGCCGCCTCCGATTCTACGCCCAAATTCATGGTGTTATGACATCACCAAGAAGGCAATATGACGGCTTGGTCTTAATGTCTTGACCTTTCTGCGCCGGTTGCCCATAAAGACGCCACTCATCGAGACCAGCCGAGGGACAGGCCCGACGACGCTGGGGCAACCGCCGACATATTCGGTATGGTGCCAACTCCTACAGGGGCTCCCCAGGCGATTTGCCCGCAAATCGCGACAAGGAACAAAGCCCTGATAGATGAGACGAGATGCAACGCCGCAGGGCGTCCGCGTCCCTGTCTGGTCACGATGATTGTATTGCGACCGGACACACCATGAACGCTCAAAGTTTCCATACCCCCGCCGCGCCCGACCTGATCGGTCACGACGTCATCGCCGTGATCCCCGAGGATTTCCGCCTGCAAAGCGGCCAGCAGCTCGAGCAGACCGAGGTCATCGCCCGTCTCTACGGTCCGAAAGGCGCGCCCGTCGTGGTCGCCGCCGGCGGCATCAGCGCCGGACGCGTGCTGTTCGCCAAGGAAGACTCGACCGAAACCGCGCCCGGCTGGTGGGAAGGCGTCGCCGGGCCGGACGAAGCGCTGGATCTCAACCGTTTCCGCGTCATGAGCATCGAATTCGCCCCGCGCCTGCCCGCCTCGCAGGTCTACACCATCACCACCCACGACCAGGCGCGGCTGGTGAAGCTGCTGCTCGACCAGATCGGCGTCGAGTGTATCTTCAGCTTCATCGGCGCCTCCTACGGCGCGATGATCGGCCTGGCCTTCGCCGAACTCTATCCCGACGCGGTCGAGCGGTTGTGCATCATCTCGGCCGCCCACCGCGCCCATCCGATGGCCACCGCCTTCCGCGGCCTGCAACGCCGCATGCTGCAGTTCGGCAAGGACAATGGCAAGCCGGCCGAAGGCATTTCGCTGGCGCGGCAGCTGGCCATGACGACCTATCGTTCCGACGCCGAGTTCTCCGAGCGCTTCGACGGCCCGGCGCCGGAAAAGGCCGGCGACAACTACATCGTCTGTTCCTATCTGCGCTCGCGCGGCGACGCCTATACCGCCACCGACGTCAACCGCTGGATCTCGATGTCCGACAGCCTCGACCGTCACCGCGTCGATCCGAAAGCCATCAAGGCCAGGGTCTACCTAGCGGCCGTGCCGACCGATCGCCTGGTGCCTTATGACGACATGAAGGTATTGGCCGAACAACTGGCCGACAGCGTCTTCATCGAATTCCCCTCGCTCTATGGCCACGATGCCTTCCTTAAGGAAATCAAGCTCGTGTCCGATATCGTCCGTACCTCTCTCTCTTAGTTTACCGCAATGTTTTCGCATTGCTGGACGTGAATTCAAATGACCAAAGACTATCTCAAAACCGCCACCGCGGCGACGCGCGCCGTCAATATCGGCATCGACAGCGACCCGGCGCACGGCGCCGTCATGCCGCCGATCTACCTGTCGTCGAACTACACCTTCGAAGGCTTCGGTAAGAAGCGGACCTACGACTATGCGCGTTCGGGCAATCCGACGCGTGAGGTCATCGCCGAGGTCATCGCCGACCTGGAAGGCGGCGCGGGCGCCGTCATGACGTCGTCCGGCCTGGCGGCGCTCGACCTGCTGTGGCAGGATCTCCCCGGCAACAAACGCGTCGTCGTGCCCCACGATTGTTACGGCGGCACACAGCGCCTGTTGAACGCGCGGGCGCGCCAGGGCCTGATCGACCTCGTCTATGTCGATCAGGGCGACGACGCGGCGATCGCGGCGGCGCTGTCGCAGCCGACCGCCCTGCTGCTGCTGGAGACGCCCTCCAATCCGCTGATGCGCCTGGTCGACCTGGAAAAGCTGATCGCGCTGGGCCATGCCGCGGGCGCCCGGGTCGCCGTCGACAACACCTTCCTGTCACCGGCCCTGCAGAACCCCATCCGGTTCGGCGCCGACTTCGTCGTCCATTCGACGACCAAGTACATCAACGGCCACAGCGACGTCATCGGCGGCGCCCTGGTCTGCACCACGCCGGAAGATGTCACGACCTATCGCTGGTGGGCCAATGCCGTCGGCTGCACCGCCCCGGCCTTCGACAGCTACATGACGTTGCGCGGCGTGCGCACCCTGTTCGTGCGCGTGCGCCAGCAGCAGCAAGGCGCCCAGGCCGTCGCGGAATACCTTGCCGGCCATCCGGCCATCGCCGCCGTGCACTATCCCGGCCTGCCCTCGCACCCCCAGCACGACCTGGCCAAAAAGCAGCAGAACGGCTTCGGCGCCATGATGAGCTTCGAACTGAAGGGCGGGCTCGACGCGGTCAAGGCCCTGTTCGAGGTCATCGATCTGTTTTCGCTGGCGGAATCGCTGGGCGGCATCGAAAGCCTGATTGTTCATCCGGCCTCGATGACCCACGCCGCCATGTCGCCGGAGGCGCTGGCCACCGCCGGCATTCGCGACGGCCTGATCCGGCTCAGCATCGGGCTGGAGGATCCCCAGGACCTGGTCGCGGCGCTGGACCGGGGCCTGGCGGTTCTCGGTTAAACGGACTGTAACTTGCGTCCGGTGGGATTCGGCGGCATGGTCTGGCTTTCAAACAGGAATCTTTCATGCTGATCCCTGCCCTGGTGCTGGCCACCGCGCTCACATCGCGCATCGCCCTGCCCGCCCTGCCGCTGCCGACCGACGCGCGCGCCGACGTCATCGCCGCCGAAAAGGGCTTCGATGCCTATACGCACGTCCACGGCTACACCAAGGGTTTCTTCACCTGGTCAGCGCCCGACGCCATCGCCTTTCACCCCGAGGCGCTGCGCATCCACGACGCGCTGGGCGACAAGCTGAAGGGCGACGCGTCGGAAGCGGATGCGCCGTCGAAGCTGCGCTGGGCGCCGTATCGCGTCGAGGTGGCCTCGTCCAAGGACCTGGCGTTCGACCTCGGCACCTGGACCGTCGAAGACAGCAAACAGGCCGGGTGGTTCTTCACCGTCTGGCAGAAGCAGAAGGGCGGCAAGTGGCTGTGGACGCTGGATACCGGCGCCGGCACGGCCGACACCACCACCCTGCCCGTGACGCCGCTGGCCGCCGGGCCGAAACCGCCGGCGCACGACAAGGACGACCAGGCCAAGGCCTCGACGGCGGCGCTAGACAGCTCGGTCAACCAGATGCTGGGCAATACCGGCGCCGACGGCACCCTGACCAGCGGCCGTTTCGGCATGTTGAACGAAAAGGCGGTGATCCTCAGCGGCGATCGCCCGCCGGCCAATACGCCGGACGAGATCACCGCGGCGCTTAAGACGCGGCCGGCCAATGCGACGTGGACGACGGACGGCGGCGAAGCCGCCGCATCGGGTGATTTCGCCTATACCTGGGGCCACGTCGCCGCCGTCGACGGCACCGGCCTTGGCCACTATGTCCGCGTCTGGGTCAAGCGCGGCAAGGACTGGACCATCCTGGTCGATCTCTACGGGGCAGCGGGAACCTAAGGTCTAACCAATTTTCGCTTGTCTTGCGCGCGGCGGCGGCTATCGTCCGCGCCGCCGACAACAGAATCGAGACCGCGCATGATCCCGCTCCACCAGGCCGACCCCGCCCGCTACGACGCCATGCCCTACCGCCGCAGCGGCCGCTCCGGGCTGAAGCTGCCCGCCATTTCGCTGGGCCTGTGGCAGAACTTCGGCGATATCAATGCGCTGGAAACCCAGCGCTGCATCCTGCGCAAGGCCTTCGACCGCGGCGTCTGCCATTTCGACCTGGCCAACAATTACGGCCCGCCCTTCGGCTCGGCGGAACTGAACTTCGGCCGCATCTTCAACGAAGACTTCAAGGCCTATCGCGACGAACTGATCCTCTCGTCCAAGGCCGGCTGGGACATGTGGCCCGGGCCCTACGGCGGCATGAACGGCTCGAAGAAGTACCTGATCGCCTCGTGCGAACAGAGCCTGAAGCGTATGGGCGTCGACTATGTCGACATCTTCTATTCGCACCGCGTCGATCCGTTCACCCCGCTGGAAGAGACCATGGGCGCGCTGGCCCAGCTCTACCGCCAGGGCAAGGCCTTGTACGTCGGCATTTCCAACTACAATGCCGAACTGACGCAGCAGGCCGCGGCGATCCTCAAGTCCGAGGGCGTGCCGCTCACCATCAACCAGCCGAACTACAGCCTGCTCGACCGCTGGATCGAGCCGGAGCTCCTGGCCGCCAATACCGAGGTCGGCGCCGGCATGATCGTCTTCTCGCCGCTGGCCCAGGGCTTCCTGACCGACAAGTACCTGAAGGCCGTGCCGGGCGACTCGCGCGCCGCGCGGCTCGACTGGGTGCGCGACCAACTGACGCCCGACAAGCTGGAACGCATCAAGGCACTGAACGAAGTCGCCAGGAAGCGCGGCCAGAGCCTGGCCCAGATGGCCCTGGCCTGGACGCTGCGCGACGAACGCGTCACCTCGACCTTGATCGGGGCACGGACGGTCGAACAACTGGAAGACAGTCTGGGCGCGCTCGACAATCTGGCCTTCAGCGCCCACGAGCTGGAAACGCTGGACCAGATCACGCGTGGCGACAAGGACGTCTTCACCGCGCCAGCCAAGGCCAATGGCGACGACCTGCGCGCCAATCCGAACTACAGGGCTTAAGCCGGACGCCGGAACAAAACCTGCGGTGAAAAACCGGTGACCAGCGCCGTGCCAGTGACGATCAGCACGGCGCCGATCGGCATGTTCCAGCCGATGCTTTCGTGCAGGAACACGACACCCCACAGGATGCCGAAGACCGGGATCAGGAAACTGACCGTCAGGGCCGGCGCGGCGCCGATATCGCCAAGCAGCTTGAAGTAGACCATGTAGGCAACGCCGCTGCACAGCACGCCGATGGCGACCGCGGCCAGGGCGGCCAACGGCGTGACGCCGGCGATTGGCGGAAAGAAGGGTGTCACCGGCACGAACATCAGGGTGGCGGCCCACAGGCTGCCGTGGGCGTTGGCGAACGAACTGACCGGCTTCTTCGCCTTCTGGATATAGGCCGAGGCCAGGCCGTAGCTGAAGGCGGCGCCCAGCCCGGCCGCAACGGCGATCCAGGCGTCGCTGTTCATATGCGCCGCATCGAGCCCGACCAGCACGGCGACGCCGCCCAGGCCGAGGACCAGGCCGGTCACCGCTTTCCAGGTAATGCGGATACGCAGCCAAAGGGCGCTGATCAGCGCGCCCCAGATCGCCGCCGTGGCATTCAGCACCGATTCCAGCGAGGCGGTGATGTGCAGGGCGCCGAAGGCGAACAGCAGGAACGGAAAGCCGGTATTGAAGAAGCCGAGGATGGCGTAGTGGACAAGATTGCCCCTCAGTTCCAGCGGCTTGCGATGAATGATCGCCACGATCAGCAGGAACAGCGCGCCCAGCCCGACGCGCAACTGGATGAACAAAACCGGCCCCAGCACCGGCGCCCCCAGGCGCAGGAACAGAAACGATCCGCCCCAGATGGCGGCCAACAGGATCAGGCGGACGGCGCTGCTGAGGGACATGCGAAAGGCCATAGCGGTGTGCGCTACGGCCTGTCACATCGTTTCATGTTTCATTTTAATGCGGTCAAGCGCCACACGGGCTCGCCGGACGAGCGGCGGTGGCCGGTCGGCCTTGCCGGACGCTGAAGCGTTCGGGAATCCAATCCTCTCCTCCCCTGCGAAGCGGGAGAGGAGAGATCGAAGTGCCGCCTACGCCCGGATCAGCGTCACGTCGATATTGCCGCGGGTGGCGTTCGAATACGGGCAGACCTGGTGCGCGGCGGCGATCAGGTCGTCGGCCACCTCAGGCGCGATGCCCGGCAGCGAGATCTTCAGCGTGACATTGATGCCAAAGCCGGCCGGAATCTGGCCGATGCCGACGCTCGACTCGATCGAGGCATCCGCCGGCACGGCGATCTTCTTCTGGCCGCCGACGAACTTCAGCGCACCGATAAAGCAGGCGGCATAGCCGACAGCGAACAATTGCTCCGGATTGGTGCCCTCGCCGCCATTGCCACCCAGTTCCTTGGGCGTCGACAGCTTGACGTTCAGACGGTTGTCGTCGGAGGCACCGGTGCCTTCGCGGCCGCCGGTGGCCTTGGCGTGAGCGGTGTAGATCGGGGTGATGGACGTGGTCATGAGTGCCTCCTTGGGGCGATGGAAACGCGTTAAACTCGATAGTGCACATTTATATTGTGCACAATCTATTGTCAAGCCGGCCGTAAAGGATTATTTCTGCCGCATGAGCTCCGATCTTGCCCCGACCGCAGAGCCGTCGCCCCCCGAACTGCACCTGGACAACCAGCTGTGCTTTTCGGTCTATGCGGCCGCCCACGCCTTTACCCAGGCCTACAAGCCGCTGCTGGGGCCGCTGGGCCTGACCTATCCGCAATACCTGGTTATGCTGCTGCTGTGGGAAAAGGACGGCCGCGCCGTCAACGAACTGGGCCTGCCGCTGCATCTCGACTCCGGAACGCTGACGCCGCTGCTCAAGCGGCTGGAAAAGGCCGGGCTGGTGACGCGCCGCCGCTGCGACAAGGACGAACGCGTCATGCGCATCCACCTGACGCCGGCCGGCCAGGCGCTGCGCGAAAAGGCCACGCAATTTCCGCACGACATGCTGTGCGCCGTCGGCATGACCATCCCCGAACTGGTGTCGCTGCGCGACACCTTGAAAGATGTCGGCGGCCGCCTCCGCGAAAAGTGATCGGCTGACAGCTTATTCCCTGGCGGGATTTTCCGGGATCGACCAGTCGATCGGCGCGAAACCGTGCGCTTCGAGGAAGGCATTGGCCTTGGAGAACGGCTTGCTGCCGAAGAAACCGTTGTGCGCCGACAGCGGCGACGGGTGTGCTGAACGAATGACCAGGTGCTTCGTGGTGTCGACGAAGGCCGCCTTCTTCTGGGCGTAGGCCCCCCACAGGATGAACACGACGCTGTGCGGCTGGTCGTTGACGGCGCGGATGACGGCGTCGGTAAAGCTTTCCCAACCCTTGCCGGCGTGGGCGCCGGCGCTGCCCATCTCCACCGTCAGCACGGCGTTGAGCAGCAGCACGCCCTGCTTGGCCCAGTGTTCGAGGAAACCATGCCGCGGCGGGTTTATACCCAGATCGGCGTGCAGTTCCTTGTAGATATTGACCAGGGACGGCGGGATCTTCACGCCCGGCTTTACCGAGAACGACAGGCCGTGGGCCTGGCCTTCGCCGTGGTAAGGATCCTGGCCCAGGATGACGACGCGCACCTTGTCGAGCGGCGTGGCGTCCAGCGCGTGGAAATACTCGCTGCCCTTGGGGAAGATGTAGGCGCCCTGGCTGCGGCGTTCCTGCAGGAAGGCCTTCAGCTTCTGCATGTAGGGCTTGGTGAACTCCTCGCCCAGCGCGGCCTTCCAGGACGGATCGAGTTTGACGTCGGGCGTATCGGACATGGTCGGGGCCTCCTGATCTCGGCGGCGAAAAAGGCGCGCGAGTCAGGGACGGAGTCAAGCCGGATCAGCTCTTGCGGCAGGTGCCGATGACCTTGCCGTCGACATGGGTGGTCACCGCGGCGCCACGGACCGTGCTGTCGACGTCGCCGCTGAAGCTTTGGCCGTCGTCGGCAAAGACGATATTGCCCTTGCCCTTCGCCTGGTCGCAGGTGCCCGTCCACTTCAGGTTATTGTCCTCGAGATTGTAGGTCTGCCGGTCGCACACCGGGCCGGTAATGGCCGGCGGCGGATTGCGCAGGTCGTCGGGGCCGACGCAGACCGAATTCGAGGTGGTCAGCGGCGGGCTGCCGGTGATCGCCGTGGTCGTGGTGATCTGCCACTGCTTTGCCTGTGGCGTCGCGGCCGTCTGGGCATAGACCACCGGCGCCGCCAGCACGCAAACCAGGCCAGCCATCAGGATTTTCGCGCGCATGTGACATCTCCGTGAAGCAAAAAATCATTGTTTTCCAAAGCCATGCAGACGTCAGCAGGTAAGGCTGTCGCGATTCATAAATCTTTTGTAATCTTGCCGGGGTCACGTGGTTGTGTAAGGTGAAACCACTTTCATCCGGGACAGGGGCTTCCCATGCGTTTTTCCGCCATTCTCTCCGGCGCCTTGGCCGCACTTGTCCTGGCCTCGGCGCCCGTTGCGTTCGCCGCCGATCCCCAGAAGCCCGACGCCCCGGCCGACAAGAAAGAGGATAAGGCCGACGACAAGGCGGACATGCAGGCGCCCCTGCCCGACGACAAGACGATCCATCAGTCGATCACCATCAACGGCAAGGTGCTGAACTACGACGCCACCGTCGGCAAGATCGCCGTGCGCGACGCCAAGGGCAAGAAGATCGCCGACGTCGTCTTCACCGCCTATATCGTGCCCGGCGACAACCCGAACCGCCCCGTGACCTTCGCCTTCAACGGCGG
>FTIZ01441572.1_pt1 | contig 10780 bp, 7 predicted proteins | sample 1658381 | NCBI WGS metagenome assembly FTIZ01 (sample SAMEA3914822, study PRJEB12502) | metagenome | biome: forest; material: soil | place: USA | collected 2012-03-12 | depth 0.1 m
GCCCGGGCAGCAGCTCGACGTGGAAGCTCTCCATCAACGACCAAGAGTCTGGTCACAAACAGACCATAAAGGGCTTCGGTGCTTCCGTGACAGATGCCACTGTCGCTGTCTTCAACGCACTCCCCGCGGGCACACTATCAACTCTGCTCAATGAGCTCATGACGGATGCAGGCGCCAACTTCAAGCTAATGCGCCACACCATCGCCTCTTCGGATCTGTCCGCGGACCCGGTCTACTCGTACGACGACAATGGCGGCGCGGTCGACGAGTCGCTGTCGTCGTTCAGCCTCGGAGACCGTGGCACGGCCATGGCACTATTGCTTGCGAGGATGAAGGCTCTGCAGCCCGACCTGACGGTCCTTGGTTCTCCGTGGTCCCCTCCCGGGTGGATGAAACTAAACGGGGTGATCGAAGGCACCACGGTGAACAACAATCTCAACCATGCCTACGCCAGCCAATACGCCCAGTACTTTGTCAAGTACCTCCAAGCTTACCAGGCCCACGGCATCACCGTTGATGCCATCACCATCCAGAACGAGCCCCTGAACAGCCAAGCGGGCATGCCCACCCTGTATGTCTACGCAGGCGAGTCCGGCAACTTGATCCAACAGAACGTCGGTCCGGCGCTTCGCAATGCCGGACTCAACACAGCTATCTGGGCGTGGGACCATAATACCGGTGAGTTGCAGCTCCCGAGCGCTGCACGAGCGCTGCAAAGAAGCTCAATAGCTGACGGTCATTACAGATGTGCCGAGCTATCCCGAGACCGTCTTGAGCGAGGCCTCGCAATATGTCAATACTGTAGCTTGGCATTGCTATGCTCCGAACAACAACTGGGGATCCCTGACCGATTTCCACAATAAACATCCGGGAGTCGATCAGTATATGACGGAATGTTGGACATCGACGACAACCGGATGGAACCAAGCGGCCGATTTCACCATGGGGCCATTGCAAAACTGGGCGAAGGGCGCACTAGCATGGACCCTCGGAACAGACAACTCCCAAGGCCCTCATCTCCCCGGCGGGTGTACCACCTGTCGTGGTTTGGTCACCGTCGACACCCAGGCCGGCACGTACAAATTCCAAGTCGACTACTACATGATGGCTCAGTTTAGCAAGTTCATGCCCAAGGGTGCTATTGTACTGGACGGAAGCGGCAGCTACACCTACTCGGGTGGTGCAGGCATCCAATCCGTCGCCACCCTGAACCCAGACTCGACGCGCACTGTGGTCATGGAGAACACGTTCGGCAACGATGTTTACGTGACCCTCACAACATCTAGTGGCGAGACCTGGAGTGGGTTGATCTTTGCAAACAGCGTTGTGACCTGGGTGCTTCCCGCCGCCTCCTAAACCTTGGTCAAATTAGGGGTAAGGTGTGACAGAGTCAGATCTTGGGACTTAGTATTCTAAAAGAATGAGGAGGGAGACAGAAATATGTGTACATATACTTTAGCTGGTATATATATTGGTCATTGGCAACCTGTTCTTTAGCCGGTGTGTACATCTTGGTTTTGCCAGCATGGCGTATTTCTCGCCCGATGCGGCTTGGGTTTTCATGGTTGTCTGACTTGTTTCTACCGGTTTCCAGCGATAAGTGATACTCTTTAACTCTCAAGTCAAGGTCCTGAGAGTCGCCGGGCAGTGTGCGTGTGGGTGTGTTCAAATTCTTCACAGGTTGCATCCGTCTTGGAAGCATGGATGCCGTGAAGAAGGGAGAAAGAGCACTGAGGAGAAGTGTGAAAGGAAGATAGATGACCCACTTGGGAAGTTGTGACAGATGGCGATTGCTTTGCAGAGCGTTTTGGAAAGTCCAGCGCCAGGGTTCCAATTTGCTCCTCGCATTCGCTTCCCTCATCTTGAAACTTCAAACACAGTATGGTGTGTTATTGTTGCAATCCTTAAAACGCACAGCGCAACCCAGGTTTCGGGAAACCCGGTGGTGCTTTGCAAACCATGACAAACAGACCGGTGTCGCTCATCTTCCACCTTGAACCTGAGAGTCGACGGCCTCGAGCTCTCAGCACCTGGCTCGCCAGAGCCGAGAGGCAGGACCGGTGACAAATATCTGCAACAGGAACAGCCAATCAAAAAATGGCTGGCATCTCAACAAGGGGTCAAACGGTCGGAATGCGGCCATCTGCAGCACCTGGGACCTTGGTGCCGAGTGCTTGCTCGATCGAGCTCCCATCCAAAACAAGCAACCCAAAATGCAGTGGTAGGCGTGGGGTGATTGGTTCTGGACTTACCGGTGCATAATGGTCCCGGGGCGCGCGATTGATCGTCGATCCGGGGGTGGGGAGTTTCCAGGAGTCGGAGGCATTGTGAGACAAGACGTCCGAGCTCACACACGGGATGGCCACCCCGTGCAGCGGCCCCAGCCCAACCTAACAGGTCCGCTCTCGCGGGAATGTAGCTTGATCGAGCTATTCCTCAAGCTTTGATCTTCTAGATCGTGTGCAGGCCACTTCGCCCTTATAACACACTCCCAAAGCGGGATGGACTCAGACACCTCCCCCGGCCTCGAAGGTCAACCCTGGGTGCCGTCGGTCCCCTTTTTGCATGGGTGTCTTGGCAGATCGGCTGGTTCCTGCAGCGGGATCGCCGTCATTTGTCTCGTTCTCCTTGCCCTACGTCGGCATGTTCCCGAGCCCGGCCTGCACGTTGAGTCCGGGGAACCCATGGCGCAGCGGCTCGTCCAATATCTCGGCGCCCATCCCGTCTTGTCGTCCCGGGACTCCACCGTCTTCGAGCTTTTCTCGGCCCTGCGCATCCTCCTCCACCGCAAATGACCTTGCCGCCGAGACGAACCGCTGGGTTGCCGCCGTTGTCGACCAGGAAGAGAAGGCTGAAGCCTGCTGGCGAGTCCGCGAGCCCGTCTTCTCATGTCGGGCCTCAACATAGCATCCGCAACCGGATCGCGCCCATCCAACCCGTCGACCTTCCCGACACCCGCCTTTCAGGATGGAACGAGTTTCCGCAACGACACAGTGGACATGGTAACAGCAACAAGAAACACGACCAATAACGCCGACGTCGTTTCTCGGCTGCCGCCATCCACAGACTTTGGCCCGCAGATCAATTTCACCATCTGGCTCTTAACAGCGCTGTCTTCGGCTTTCCTTGCGCTGCGGGTGTACTGCAAATTCCTGAGGCATCGGGGGTTGTGGTGGGACGACCACTTGCTAATACTATCATGGGTGAGCCCGACATATTCAATACAACCGCCCCCAGGTCTACCCATTGGCTGACCTTGAGACTTCGAAGCTCTCTCTCGTAGCAAACGCAGCCTTCATCTCGGCATGTATAAACATGGGCTTCGGCCGGCCCCTCAGCCAGTTCAACATGAACGACCTGGACATTTTTCTCCTCTTCTCCAACCTGGCTGGCAGCTTCTCTATTCTCGCCGCTCTGTGGAGCAAAACTTCGTTTGCCGTCACAGTGCTGCGCATCTCGTCCGGGTGGTTCAAGGCGCTGGTCTGGTTCATCATCATCACCGTGAACGCCTGTCTCGGCGTGGCCATCGCCATAACCTGGGCGCAGTGCACACCCATCGAGAAGGTGTGGCATCCGCACCTGACAGGCGAGTGCTGGCCGAAGGGCGTCCAGATCAAATACAACATTTTCACAGCGGGTGAGTAGTCTTCAAGTCCCCAGCAACCTAATGTCTTTCCTTGCCCCCCCCTAATAAACAGACTAGTCTACTCCGGCGCCATGGACATTGTCTTGGCGATCCTCCCCTGGAAGATAATCTGGTCCTTGACCATGAACCGCAAAGAAAAAGTCGGCGTGATGGTGGCCATGAGCATGGGCGTATTGTAAGCGGTCCCTTCCCCGTGATACAACTACATACAACCATATCCACAACAACACACTGACCCTCATCTAAAAGCGCGGGAGTAACGTCAATAATAAAAGTCACCCAGCTCCCCTCCATCTCCAACTCGACCTTCACCGAGTCCACGACACAACTCGTCATCCTAGCCGCCGCCGAGTCCGCCATCACCATTATCGCAGCCTCCATCCCGATCCTGCGCGCCCTTATTCGCGACTCGCGCCCGCCGCCGGGGCCAGCCGAGTTCTACCACAGTTTCTTGGATTCCGGGTTCACGGATACGGCGGCAGGTAATTCTCGGATTGGGAGGGGGAGCGGATTGGGCGGGAGAGGGAGGGCAGGTATCATTCCAGTCCCCACCGCGACCGGCAATACAACGAGTCGTAGTAGGGACAATGGGGAGAATCATCAACAGCAGCAGCAGGGGCCCTATGGATGGAGCCAAAGCCAGAGCACTGCCGGATCGGGGTGGGACAAGGAGGAGATGGCGGCGCATCAGCCGGAGCTGGAATCCGCCCGGACGAGCTCAGTCGGGAGGCTGAGCAGGCTGAGTCGGTTTAGCGGGCTAAGCGTGATTATGCTGGGTGCGGAGAGGGGAGTCGGCACCACTGTTACTACTGCTACCACGGCTACTACCACCGGTAGTAGGGGGGCTAACAGTAGTGGCCGAAGGGCCGAGAGGGAGAGCGAAGATGGCAGTGAGAAGAAGGAGAGTGAAGCTCGAAGAGGGGGTTCGGCTGCGGGTGTTCTTACAATGACGGCGACGACAGCGACGACGACGAAGAGGGTCATTGCGCAGACCGACGAGATGGATCTGGAGCCTGAGGAGAGGGGGGCTCGTTCAGGACCGAGGCGGAGGCAGGAGCCGGCGGGCGGGATCGGGAGGGCCTTTTGAACAGTTTCTTGTGTTTGTGACCTGAACAGTGCGATTGCTTTTGATGGCGTTAAGGAATAGGATAGGAATTGGTCAGGATGGGATGTATTACAGGTGACACATTCAGGTCGGAATTTCGGCGGGTTGGGCTAAGGACTGGGAATGGCAGCATCATGTGTTTTTAACTTTGAGCTCGTGCGGTAATTACAGTGCTCTCCGAATAAAAAGAATTTGTCAAAGGCGTTCAAATTTATAGGAATAGAGGTATACAGAATACTGTAGCTCAAATTCTCGCGACTGATACATGACATGGAATGAGGGTGGACGTCAGGTGATGTTCTGACATCAGGTCATGACTCGTCTCTTTCGTAAGCTCTAATCTACTAACTAGCAAGCAAAAATACCTCCCGAGCCCCAGCTATCTACAAGATCATGTACACATCACATTACGCCTCGTTGGCCTCCAATTATTAGTATTGTCGTAGTGTCGTCGTGTCGTGGGTTGTCGTAAGTAGCGTCCTCCACATGCGTTATTACTTGCACATAAACGTCCCGCCTGCGGGGTCCCCGTACAACGTCTCGTCATCAAAATACGACTGAGGATATTGGACATCCACGCATTTGCCGCCCCCCGTGGGACCGACATGGGGGCAATGAACCTATCGTGGTCGGTCAGTCGAATTCGACACCAAGAGACCCAAGCCGGCAACTTACATCAGGGTCCACCTGGCTGAGCACCAGGTGGATACTCCGGCACACGATGTTGTCGCCCCAGGCCTCGTCGTACGAGCCATAGTCCTTCTGCGAGAGGGTGACGATGCACTCCTCGACGCTGTTCCACTGCGTATTGGCACCCCAGCAGATCTGCTGGGTGCCGCCGCAGATCTGCTGGATGCTCTCGGCGCGGAACTGGGGGTCGGCGATGTAGGCGGCCGTGGTGGACTCGACCCAGCTGTTGAGGTTGGGAATCCAGGCGTCGTACTTGAGCACGGCGCCGCGCTCGTCGAATCGCCAAAATGCCACCTGCTTCAGCGGCGGCAGGACCTTGCCGTGGTCGGGACCGCCGGGGTCCACGACGCTGCAGTAGAGGTAGACGACCGAGGAGGCAACATCGCGGCACTGCGAGCTAAATTCGGTGATTTTGTAGGATGTGATGGCGGCCTTTGCCGGGTTGCCCCGCGGCAGCGGGGAGAGGGCGAAGAAGTACTCGATCGAGTGCTCAAAGCCGGTGAAATTGCCGACCGGGTCGACGCGGCCCACAACGTCCTGGTTGAAGAGACCGTCCGGGACGGCCGCGCCGCCGCCGTTGAAGATGGGGACTTGGTTGGGGTAGACGGTCAGGTTGTAGATCTTGGAGACGGTGTTGAAGTTGCGCTTCGAGTAGTAGTCCTGGGGCTTCTGGCTCTTGAAGTGGGGAATCCAGGACTTTGGCGTGGGCCAGGCGTGGGCATATGACACGAGATGGGCATTCAGCAGAGCCCATGCCAGGGTGAAGAATAACGTGAGGTTTAACCGGAACATTGTGCCAGCATGGTGTCTCAAACTTCCTGTCTCACTTTTCGCTCACGAGACCCAGACGCAAAGCGGACCCGCAGAGGAAAAGGCAACCGTCTTATAACAAGAGAATCGTCGCCAACTCGGACCTCATGCTGGCTGGCACACTGTTGATTTTTTTTTTTTTCCCATTCCCCAGCCATCCTTGTGCTGGTCCCAATCCATCGGCTCGGCAACGTGGCGGTCAACCATGGCGTGCGGTCCCGGCTATGCCCAACCTGGAACCAGGGCCGCGCCAGAAGCACAGAAGCAGGCCAGGTCTTCCAAGAAAGCGGCGCGCACTAGGCCGAGAGGGTGCGCGACAAGTGCGTCAGTGAGGGGACCGACCGCGTTTCCCCCATCCTCTCCATCTGCGCGGTCGATTGACATGCATGCGACCTCCGCATGTCGCTCGATATTGCCGATGTGTCGGAATGGTATTCGTGTGCCCTGCCAGCGAAGACCTGCGTCGAGTCCAAGGAAGAAGTGCATGCACAAGGCGCATGGTCCAGCGCCCGAGTGACGTGTTCTGGGTCTGGCTGCCGGGGCCTTTGGGGCAGGGGCCTGGCAGCGAACCAAAAGCGCCGCGAGCACAGGACGAGGCCCGACGGGGATTGGCGCGGGCTGGGGCTGACTGACTGATATCATCGCATCATGGTCGGCAATGCGGCAAACAAAGCTCTCACTGGCAGGGAAGGGGACAGGGAAGAAAAGAAAAAAAAGAAGAAGATGACGAGCGAAAACAAGAGCGCATCCCGGACACGAGGACGGGCATCAACGGCCTCGTCATTGCCAGCAAGCAGCAACAGCCTTGCCTGCCCGACCGACGGGACGGGTGTTGCGGGCCTGTGACGGGGTTTGCCATTGTGAAACCAGGCACAAAGTTCATGCGCTCTGCTCTGCCAAGCGCCAAGTCGACCTGGCGGAAATGGTCAATCCCATCCATGGATTTGTTCTGGACTTTTCTGGGCTGGTTTGCTTACCTGCCTCACCTGCCTCACCTTTCAGGCACCGTCGAGAATTCCGGTGGCTGGGAACCAGTGGGAGGTGTGTCGGGTGCGAGATAAGGGACACCGAGATCTGGGGGTCCATCCATCTCGGGCAAGCCGCAAAGCCGACCAATTCCCGAGCGCAGCATCCGGCACTGAGAACCGAGAAGCTGGAAACGGGGCTGCGTGCGGAGAAGTTGGACCCCAGGCGCGACCAGACCCAGGGGACGGCCTGATGGATGGATGGCCCGACGAATTGATATAAAAAAAGTCGACAGCAGCGAGCCAGCGACGAGTGAGTGGCCCCAGCTGCTGGAAAAACAGAATTGCCGCGCCTCCCGTGATCAGTGAGAGGCCTTCAACAGGCCTCGAGAGGCCGCTCCCTGCAAACCTTCCTGCACCGGGTCACACCCAGGTCCGCTCGCCCTCTGATTGGCGCACAAATCGTCCAGCAGCACACAACGACGAGCCAATCAACGGCCGTGCTGCACCTCTGCGCGGGGGTTGAGGCAGTTCAGGTTGCCTCTTGCGGCCTTTTGTCCCTCTCTGGTCGCTCTTTCAGACCAACAGCCAGCGGTCCGGCCAGTGGTTCGCCCCGGGCCCCTGCCGCCCCTCCCTCAGGGCCTCCCAGGAACCCTCAAGTTGGTCCAGCGGCGCAGCCAGTCGCATCACGACCCAGGGCACCTGAGCCCCCCCCCGCAATCTGAGCCGCCCAAGGATTGGCGATGCTCCGGCCTATGGCAAACACCAGGTGCGGCGCAACCGTGTGACGGCGGCAGCCGGACCCGCGATTCCTCGCGCGCTGCAACGCCGTTGGCCAGAACAAGGGCGCTTGGCACTCGATATTCCCTATTGCGCAGCGGAGACGACCCAGCAAACGCCATGCTGGGAGGCCACTGGAGGCCCTATGAAATGGCGGATCGCGCGATTCGAGCCATCACCCGGCGCGCCGAGCGTGGTGGCGAAGCCTGTGTGTTGACCCAACCGAGGACGAGGGGCAAAAATCACGTCGGAGTCGTTATCAGACCAGGCAAGCCGTCGTCGCTCGACTGTGTTTCTGTATTCTGTATATACTTCAGCCACCCGCCAACCTTGCTTGACGCTGGCCGGGTCCCCCCTTGTTGCTGTTGTCTTGAATCTCGAGTCTTGGGTCTTGGGCGTTGAACCTTGACCTCCACCACGCGGCGCCAAACCAAACGTTAGAACTGGTCACCTCGTGTGTCATGCCCCGCCGGGCACGCCTCGACACGCACGCGTCCGTCGACATCAAGACGGCTTCAAAGCCAGCGTGACAGATCAACCGCCACCATGGCACCCCCTACCACCACCACCGAGGCCGAGGAGAGTGTCGGAGCTCTCCCCCGCAAATCACTCCTCATCCTGATATGGGTCTGCTTCTCGGCCGCCTTCTTCCTCGTCACCCTGCGAACCGTCATCCGCCTCCGCTCCCCGACAAGCCGTCGCCTCCTGCCCTTTGAGGACTGCTGGATCCTCCTGGCCCTCACTTCGCTGCTCGCCCTGTGCATTCTCGAGACCATCCAGCTGCCGAGCCTGTACTACATCACGGGCGTGCTCTCGGGCGTCATCCCCATCACCTCGGCCGAGGTCATCATCTCCCAAACCGAAAATTACCTACGCTTCCAGTTCCCCATCGTCATCCTCTTCTGGACCGTGTTGTGGTCCGTCAAGGCCGCCTTCCTGGCCTTGTACTGGCGCCTCTTCCGCGACTTGCCGTGGTACCGCCGCGCCTGGTTCGTCCTCGCCGTCTTCACTTTCCTAGCCTATGGCGGCTGCGTCACCACCCTGGCCCTCTCATGCGGGCCCGATGTCAGGAACTTTTTCGCCTTCAACAAGTGCGCAGGGTCCCAGAACGTGTGGTCTAGCAACTTCAGCGTCTACTTCAGCACCGCCGTCGATGTCTTTACCGACGTCTGCATCATGGCTATGCCTCTACGCCTCATCTACAACGTCAAGGTATCGTTGAAGCAAAAGATCGGTCTAGTCGGTGTCTTTAGCCTCGGCTTCGTCATGATTGTCTTTGCCATCATCCGCGCGAACCAGACCCTGGTGTCGACGGGCTTTGTCAACCTGACTCTCCTGATGATCTGGTCCTCACTGGCGGCGTCTATCTGTAAGTCTCCCCGTCTTACACAATCGGCCAAAGAAAATCAAAACTTCCAACTCTAACCACACCTCGCTTCACCACCACAGCCGTCCTCGTGGGCACCCTCCCGGCCCTCAAAGTTCTCATCACCACCCGTGCCCGCGCGTCCGAGAACCAATCCGGCAGCGGCGGCTCCCACGCCGCCACCACGCGGCCCAAGACGTCGAGTTTTGGCACCCACACCAAGAGCGTCAAGAGCGTCCGCAGTGTCGTCGCCCTCGGCTCGCTCCGCCGCGACAGCAACAACCTCAAATCGACATCTACCTCGGATGCGAACGAGTCGCAGGAGGAAATTTTGGTGCAGCGGGATGTGGTCAGTCCCCCCATATCAGTATTCCAAGGATCATCTTTGGACGGTAAAATGGAAATCGAGCTCGGGGCACAGGCTAACCATGCCGCAGACTGTCTCGTACAGCCAAGTGCCGCCGCGTCCGTCGCCCATGCGATATCATCAGAGATACCAAAATCCTTGTTAAGGCCAGGAAGGCCAGGAAGGTAGATACCCACTTACCGTGTAGATGTCATGGCTCAGAGCCAGGCTGGGACGGGTCTGGAGGGGTGGGGGCGTTCAGGGGTTTATTGTTAAATTTCTACACCAACTACTGGTAGATCTTTTCTTGGTCACCCAATCTTTACTTCATTGTAATGGATGACGGCTTGCAACGGAGTATTACTTTTTTTGAGGTCTGTGCCTGCGAGACTGCCTGCGTCGAAATCTGAGTGCATTTTGTCGAAGATAGGAGTGATTCCACGGAGCCTGGGAGGAAAAACAGGAAAGAACTTAACAAGCTGTCTCCACCCGCTTGGTTAGGTTTCTCAGAGATTATCATCTCGTCTCAAGTCGGAGTTGACGTGCGATTGAGTCCGGTCTTGTTGGCGTTGTTTCGGTGCGCGTGAGTGCTTCTTGAGCTGGTCATAGTAATTGCCCTTTTCTATCACTAACATTATCTATGTGTCTAATGCAATGTTCAAATCTTAGGCTTAATCTCCTCCATCCACCGCTCATCAACCATAACCAGCGCCTTCTCATCCACCGCCGCCCTCCTCTCCTCAAATTCCTTCCGCTCCCTCCTCCACAACGCCAATTCCGCCCCCAAGAACCCCGCAATAGCATCAGCACACTGCGGCACCCTCTCCATGGCAACCAAATGCCCACAGTCCACCACAACCTCATGTACCCTCCCCTTCGCCGCCCCCCCGCTGCCCCCGAGCCCCGTTCCCGTCCGCTCCATCTTGGCCCGCCGTGCCTCCGGGTCGGACATGTCCGACGTCTCGCCAAACACGTACAGCACGCTCGGCCGCAGCTCCGGCAGCCGCCGGTACGCCCACAGCGGCTCGGGGCGGTAGAACGCGTACGGCGACTTCTGCGCCGCCGCGTGCGC
>FTIZ01004275.1_pt2 | contig 10779 bp, 13 predicted proteins | sample 1658381 | NCBI WGS metagenome assembly FTIZ01 (sample SAMEA3914822, study PRJEB12502) | metagenome | biome: forest; material: soil | place: USA | collected 2012-03-12 | depth 0.1 m
GTGGGACGCGCCGCGGGTCGACGCCGTGGTGGCGGTTTCGATTCTGGGGCACTGTGCCGCGAGTTCGGCGCGATCTGGTACGAATTGCGTGGTACCGTACCGTATTAGGCAGTGTATGTCGGAGTATCCCCTCGTGATGTATAACATTGAGCGCTCTCAGGAGAGAGGACGCATGAGTTGCTTGTGAGGCCGGGAGTGCTCTAATCAACTCTGCTCTGGGCAACACGCCACAAGTGCCGCAGATCCCCGGGCCCTCCACCTGTACCCGTTGAGCAGGAGAACAGGCGAAAGTTGGCTTCCTGGAAGAGACACGAGCGTCAAGATCGACCTCGCAGGATCTCTAGAGCCGCCACAAGATACCGATAGGATTCCCTAGCTTTCTACTGTGCCTTCAAAGAGATGGGAGATGACACGCGTCTCGGTCGTCGAGGGTTCCAATGATACAAGGCCACGGCCTTGCCTGCCAGCCAGATCCCTCAACCCCTTTGCCCTGGTCTCGACCGTCGAAAAAGGACCTCGTATGTGCCTGAGTAACGTTCAGACGAGGTGGTCGGCTGTGTTTAACCCAACGCCGAGATAAACCGCGCTTTGTTCAGCGAGCAATTAAGGATGGGCTGTACATGGATCTCTGGGAGTTGAGGATTTCGTGAGACGGTGAAACCGTGAGAGAGGCGGCGACACGGCGGGGCCTGGCCCCCAATTACGTCTTGGTTCTCAATGTCAATGAAATAAAGTTATGACTTCAAGGGCAAGAGAGCCCACCGGTGCTTGTTCAAAGTCATGAAAATCCTCTCCCGTGGGGGCCGAAAATGTGTAAATGTGGCTAGACTATCATCTTCGCTCCATTGGGATGCGGAAATACTGAGCTGTTTCACGGGGAACGCGACGGTGAGGGCTATGCCTGTGCCTCAGTCCCATCGACGCTTTGTTCAGGCTTTCTATGGTAAGCTTCCTTTTTACGGTGGCCCGGCTGACTGGCTGGTCGTGGCTTGAAGCCACATTTCCGTCTGAATTCCAAGCTCCTAGGGAAAGGCTCATCGCCCATCGTATCAGTATTTTGAGGCAAAATCAAGGGGGTTTGAGCTGGGACTTTTGGCGGCGGCACCATGTCTGCGGCGGTTTGTCTTCAGGTGCTGGGCTGGGACAGGATCAAGCCGACCTGAAGCAGTCAGTTTCAACAGCCCTGGCACGCTTCGACTGACACACTACCATGCTAATTTTGCCGCCTTCATTGGAGTTGCGACCTCCATTCGGTCGCCGTGGCTCCGATTCTGAGACGAGGGATGTGGTTCCTGGCGGCCAGCCTTGGAAGACCAAAGGCCTTAGCCGCCATCTGGCAGCATCCAGGGGGACGCTGAACATGAGTCCACCAGGCGCGACCTGAATGTCAAAAACCAAAAGGAAAACTATAAGAGTCTGTGTCCCATCAAGTTCTGAACGAGAAAGGAGGACATCACATCAACATCTCAATAACTCAACAATCAGCTCTAGCATCCAACCCAACCAAAGGACCAGCCTTCAGACTGCCCAAGTACCTACCTACACAGACCATCAAAAGTTGTTCCTTCCACCAAAGCCACAAGCTCAGTCTGAGTTACCGGCATGCTAACACCTCGGCCGTTTACAGACTACTCAAACTCAGCACGACATCTACTTTCACCATGTGCCTGTACCGCCATACCACCTATCGCTGCCAACACCCTGCCCCCGACATGTTCGTCCAAGCTTGCGAGTATTACCCAACCTGCAACGCGCGCACCTACCAACAAGGCACCTTTAGACGTCGCGAGAGGTGCCCTGAGTGCATCTACGACGCAGAGAAGGGCTCGAGAAGCTCGCGCCGCAGTGGACGGTAAACACTGTTAGCAGAAACAAAAGGGGTCGTCAAGCTGGTTACTTGGCACCGAGTTGTAGGGAATCATGCTGAACTGGTATTCGGCAGAAAGTGGCTGGGCTGGCCTCGGCATTCTTGGATGGGCATCTTGGATGAGAAGTTGAATGAGGATTGATTCTACGAGTCATGAAACAGGTAGCCGTCATAGAGCAGGGCCTATGCTATTTGAATCCCACTCACTCGTTTCTCTCTCGTCGTCGTGTGTTTAGCGTTTAGTTCTGGGCGTGGCCTTGGAGACTCGAAAAAGGGGTTGGTTGAATGAGCGAAAAAGAACTGCCCAGTAACAGGATTGAACTGTTGACCTTCGCATGACATGATATAGCAATCACTATATTAGTACGACGCTCTAACCAGCTGAGCTAACCGGGCTGATTCAATTGGATGTCCAACGTTGCTTCACAATCCATTGATATGACAACTGTCCACCCTGGATCCCGAACCTTAACTGACCACCCCCTGAACAGGCCCCTCTATCTCCTCAAAACGACGACGCTTCAATTCAAAACGATTGCTCATAGTCATCTTTGATATGCCCTTCACTATACTAGCCACGCTGTTTCTCAAAGATCTATCGATGCTCCCAGCGCGGTTCAGTTGTGATGAACAGCTCACCAACCGGACCTTATCTTCAACCGGAATATGTACCGAATCAGGACATGTGAAGACTCGTAAAGTACATATTCGTTAAACCCCAAAATTCCTCCCGAGCGTGTATCGCCGTAGGGCACAGATGTATCCGGCTGCAAGACATCAGGTTAGTCGAAGAGCACGCCTAGCCGGAATGAGGGTGATCCTGGGAGGGACACATACCATCCGGACAACACCGTAACTGGGGGCGCCGCCCAGTGCCCATTCAACATCCTTCCATCCAGCAGGGCCAATCTTTCCCAACCCCTCAATACTCCTGTACTGGCTACCGGGCTTGCCAATGACATCGTGCCCGTTTTCCATGCTCCTCGCACTCTGACACCGCATGCGGCCCACGTCGGCCTCGCAAAGGAGCAGCACCGCCTCCCCATCCCACAGATGGTGCTTGCAGAACGTGGCTGACTTGCTCGAGGCGTCAGCAAGGTAGATGCCGTTGCCGAACATGGTCCCCGTCCACGTGGCCCCCCGGCGGCGGATCTGCAAGCCCAAGTCGAGGATGCCCAGCAGGGAGTCGAGCGGGGTGCCGTGCCACAGCAGCAGCCGGTCTTCGCCGCACACATCGTATCCCTGCTTTCCTTCAATCCAGTCGTTGTATGGATTTTGCAGGCCCGCTTTAACGAAGACGCGGTAGATGTCGCGAAGCTCGATTCGCAGATGATGGATGCCGTGGCACGACTTTGTCAGATACTGCTCGAGCTCCCGGAACTCGAGGGTTGAGGGATCGGTCAAGCGACGGAAGCCGTGCCGAAGGGAGCTGTACGCCCGGTAAAGCGGCTGGGCAAGCATTTTGTGCGCGCGGACCTGGAGAGAGCCTCGAAGGTGGACGTCGGCCAACAGGTCGGCGATTTCGCGCCGAGGCCAGAGGGAGTGCAAAAGCCTGAGCTCGAGGAAGATTGCGTGGTAGCTGGATACCACTGGTGCGCGTTTGTGCCCGGCGCAGAATGGTATCCGGCTCCGATACAGCGACGATGCCTTTAGAATGGCCCTCCAGCAAATGGGGCGGTCAGACTCCAGGTATTTTGAGATGTGCTGAAGAGTCTTGAAGCCCAAAAACACAGCCCACAAGCTGAGCTGTTCGTAGGGAGCGCTGAATACCGTCCGGGAGATCGCCGAGCCTCCTTGGGGCTCCTTTTCGGTCTCATGCCGTGTAGGACTGCCGTAGAGCATGGCTTCCATCAGCTCCCTTAGTTCCTCGTGAATGTTGGCGTCAATTGTTTTGTAGTCCGGAAGTTCTCCAACCAGTCGGGCCGATGACCAACGATAGTCCAGTTCGACAAAGTGAAACCGTCTTCCCAACCTCGAAGAATGTTTATATCGTTCGCTCCACATGATACCCGTCTTCTCTCGGAATTCTTTACGAAACCCCGCTGTGACAACCTTTAGATCGGTCGACTCCTTCTTCTGCCGCAATTCACTTTGTAATCCGACGCGGCCCTCTCGGGCTAAGAAAGTGTACTTTCCGGACCATAGATTAAAGACTACCTGAGCAATTATACGCACGTTTTTCCGAGTCATTCAAATGCATCGCGAAGGCCAGAAACTGGGGTGAGTATGGGCTCACCTGCAGCCTGTAGAAGACATTCACATTCTGGGTGACGTCGGCCCGAAGAAGAAAAGCGTCGTAGATAGATGCCGTATGCCTGTCTACCACAACAGAAGCATCGAGCCCGGCATCGGGATCGGGGCTGACATGGTACGTATCTGTACCGCCTCGTGTCTGTCGTTGGAAGTAGCCGTGATGCGAGACGTACTTCGCCCGGAGCCTGCGAGCGGACGGACGCTGGCCCTCGGCAAAACGTTCTTCAAACTCTCTCCCCAATGCGCTGAATTGCAAATCCATGGCCAATGCAACCTCGCCCTTGACATCCCAATCAGAGGAGATCCGGGTGAGGCGGGGAAAAGGTTGGGTAGTCATTGCCGGTGTCGGGGGCGTTGAGGGGTTGTTCTTGACGGGAGCTTCGAAGGGACTCTGCGTCTCCGGTGAAGTAACTTGAGCCAAGATACCAAAATCTTGAGGGCTAGTCGGTGCAGACCAGGCATCCATAGACAGCCGCGTCGGGTTGATAGTCCCTGGAGGATCGGGACGCCACAGGCGGCTCATCTCTCCAACCCGTGTTTTGGCGATATGTTGCAAGCGTCCGGCCAGAGTTTTGGGCGTGTCGACTTGAGCGGTAATTAAGAGTGAACTCTATGGCCATGAAGAGCCTCATTCTTCGACGCGAGGCTGTCGGATTTTTCCGACCTTGTGCATGCATGTGACCACGTGAAGGCCGGCGTTCTCCGACAGGGCTGAGCCACTCACCGAGACGGAGCCTCCTGAGGGGATCAAATTCGGACTAGGAAATATGATATTGTGCAAAACTTGAGAAAGATGGCAGAAAAGGTAAAGTACAAGTACCTGACGAAGTATCAGGGAGCCATCACGCTTCACCCAATACCGTAATGAGAGTGCTCTCAGAGACCTGAACACACATATCCAACTTGTGCAGACCCCCGAACCTTGATACCTGCCAGCGGGCTCCTGATTCGGGTTACACAACAGGTCAAGCTGGGCGGGGAACAAAATGTCAACGGACTTACCGGGCTTGACGTCTACGTGTGCAACGCTGGCACCATAATCGTGCTATTCGAGGCTTTCCAAGAACAGTTTACGTACCCAATTTCCAACTAGGCACCTTGCCCATGCGCTGCTGCGACAAATCCAGCACGGATCCGAAGTTCCATAGAGAGAGAAACCCTGCAATGGACAAAGACGGAATTGGTGAGACAGTGGGCATAGCTACCTCCGTATCCATCAACAGAAGCAAGAAATTCCACAGATTAACCTTGGAACTAGCCTCGGGCGGCAGAGACCACCTAGTATCTCCTGGCTAGTAGGCAGAGACAAAATGGAAATGACGGCGCCTCATCATGCACCTCCCACTAGCAACAGTCTCATAAGTTCAAAGTCATGGTTTGTAGACTGTGTGTGCTACCCCTATCTCAACAAATGGATCATTCCTCCACTGTGCCGCTGACAACCTTCACCAGAAGCCCGGTGGTCTTGTAGCCAGCGGAGACGTACGATGCCGCCGAGTACGCCGGGTTCGACGTGTTGGCCTGCACTCCAAACGCGCCGCCGTTAGCTCCACACCCGAGCAAGGCGAGTTGCTGCTGCTCAGGGGTAGCCTTCTCGCCGCCATCGATAGCCGTGGCGATATCTTCAAACAGAACCGAAGAATCGATCGTGTCGTTGATGTGCTTGACGGTGACGAGGGTGCTGCGATGGGAGTAGACGGACCACTCGCCACAGCCCTGGGTGTCCTTGGCGTTCATTGTGAAGAAGCGGCCCGGCTTGATCTGGCGGCCGTAGGAGCGGAGGTACTTGGCGATGAAGAGCACGTCGGTCAGGTCGACATTCTGCGGCGCGCCGTTGGCCTCGGTGTAGCAGAAGAGGGCTGGCATCTCGCCGTTGCAGTCGCGAACTTGCAGAGGCATTCCCTTGAGGTCGTGTCCCAACACTGCGGCACTGATGGGGCTGGCCAGAGCGGAGATGGTGAGGGCGATGACCGTGGGAATCATTGTGTCAAGCTAGGGGAGAAGAAGTTGGAATCGCGTTTGCCTTCGACCGAGATAGACTGAGGTGTGTGGAGGTACCTTAACACATCACGTTAGCTTTTCTCTGTTTGGTCTCAGGATGTCTTTTGGGTTTATTTATAGCCGGACTTCATCGTGTCTGTGGCCGTCCCCCCGACTTCGGGTCTACCTCGGTCCCGGCTCCGATCTCCGATTCCGCTGCCGCGCCTCCGGCTGTTGCGCAGTGACAGGGCATCATGCACCATACTTGAAGACGGGTGTTGGCAGTTTGAACGCGTCTTGCCCCGGGAATGGAAGGGGTTTTCAGGCTCCAGTGACTGTGTTGCAGCGCACGGCTAGATGATAGATTGGAGCCACGGGACCACGACTTTGAAGAACCAACTGCATCACCGGGTATTACCGATAAACCACCAACGACCCGCGAAGGTCCTTCAACATCGGCACAGCGGACCGCATGAGTCGATTCCTTCTCACCGATAATCGGTGCTAATTATTGCATCTGCATCTGCGCCGTCGGCACAATGGGATCCGGCGTGACCCGGTGTGGTTTATGTGATGGACATATCCCGAACCCCTGACGATGGCCGGCCCGGCAGTCCAGCCGCCTCAAGGCTGGGGAGCATTCGGAGAGACTGGAGTGTTATTTATCACATTGCTCCATCCTCCGTAAAGCGAAAGTGATAGTATCGTAACCAAAGACCTGAGACTGCACAAATTTGTTCCTGAGTTCTGCAACAATGGCGTGGTTTGTTTCCCTGGGCCTTGTAGGCTGGGCAGGGGTCGGTGTTGCACACCTCCTTCATCCGCGCGGTCAAAACTTCTCCGGATCTCCAGTTGAGGTCCACATCGACTTCGGACCCCGAGTGAGCACTCTTCCTGCTCGAGGCTGGGTGTGGGTGCAAACGCAGCGCTGACCATTTTAGGATCCGTTCGCCTACATGGTTGACAACACCTACAACACGCACCATGTCGCACCTGATAAAGGTTTGTTGCGCAATTCAGCATAATCTAGTTACCCCTGAGACTAATCCAATCCAGGATCCCAAAATGGCCCCGTTTGGCTCCATTCTGGGAGCTTTGAGAGTTACATGGAAGAGTTCTTGGGGGGAGACAAGCCGGTGCCCGGTTTCAACAAGTTCGTCTTCGCGCAGAACGATACCTCCAATTACGTCCGCAACGTTGTCATGGATGCTTCTGGGTCATTTCTCATCAGCAATACGACTGGCAATGCAACGAGACCAGCCCTGTCAGCTCCACAAGCCAATTTGACCACAGTTGAGTCTCGCCAGGCTGCCCACGAGACTCGGATGACGCGGCGAGCCGCTGATTATTGGCTCACTTCACTGGGACCACTGGGATCGGTAAGTTCATAACATCATCTTGTTGGGTCCGAGACTGACTCTCGATAGCAACCTTTGGCCGGCACTGGCTACAAGTTCTATCGTGATGTCACGGCCTACGGAGCTAAAGGCGACGGTGTACATGACGACACTGAAGCTATCAACGCGGCTGTCAAGGATGGCAAGCGGTGTGGGTTGGAATGTGGAAACACCTTCAAGCAAGGAGCCATCATCTACTTCCCGGTACGTCCGTCCCACGTGAACCGGGAGGCTTGCTCTCCTCGGCGTTCACTGATCACAAACCTTGTGGGTAGCCTGGGACGTACAAAATCTGCCGCCCGATTGTCCAGTAAGTTCTGTTATCGATGTGATGTCACTGTGGATGAACACTCGCTGACCGGTCTCTGCGGGCTAGGCTGTATTACACGCAGTTTATCGGTCATCCCACCAATCGGCCGACCATTCTTGGCTGCGGGAGCTTCTCAGGCATCGCCCTGATGGACACAGATCCGTATATACCCGGAGGGTAAGTTCAACCTCATACACTATCACGTTCTTGACATCTTGACATATGATGTGCTGACACCATGTTCGTTGAAACAGGGGTGGTGCCGAATGGTAAAAGAGAACTCCTAAGTATCAATTCCTGCTTGCTAACCCCATTTTCCCAACAGGTACATCAACCAAAACCAATTCTTTCGGCAAATTCGAAACTTCGTCTTCGATATGACACAGATGCCGGCCCAGACAGATGACGCCGGTCAGCCGTTGACACCGACCGGCATCCACGTACGTCTCTACCCTCATCTTTACAGTCATCGCGATGCTAAAGGAGCACGTTTGGTACCATGCAGTGGCAAGTATCCCAGGCCTGCACCCTGCAGAACCTCCTCTTCAAAATGCCCACGGACAAGAACGGCAAGGGGACACATGTTGGTATCTTCATGGAGAATGGGTCCGGCGGCTTCGTTTCAGACCTTGAGTTCCAGGGCGGCGCGATCGGTTGGAGGGCCGGCTCGCAGCAGTACACCGCACGCAACCTCAAGTTCCGTGGCTGTACCCAAGCAGTGCAGATGATCTGGGACTGGGGCTTCAATTGGCAGCAGATCGACGTCGACGGCGGCTCCGTGGCCTTCAACATCAGCGGAAAGGGAGGCATCACGAATCAGGGTGTGGGATCCGTGTCGTTTATCGACTGCAAATTCAGCAACGTGCCCACGGGGATTCTCACTGATGCCGGCTCCGACGCACCTCCTAACATGGTCATTGACAACCTGGTCACGAGCAACGTCGGAACCATTGTCAAGACCACGGACGGCCATGTTTTTGTCCCGGCCGCAAGCACAGTCGTGTTGTGGGCCGTTGGTCAACGGTATAGCGGCGGGGAAGGCACCTACGAGAGCGGTAACGTGGGTGGTGTACCGAGCAGGCCTGCGAGTTTGCTGGGCAACGACGGGTCGTTCTTTTCCCGGTCACGCCCGCAGTATGAGGCGCTCGGCTCGAGCAGTTTCCTCGTCGCCACGGCTCAGGGTATCAAAAACGACGGCACCGGCGATCAGACGGCCGCCATCAACTCGTTTCTTCAGAGCGCTGTCACGCAGGGCAGAATTGCATACTTCCCGGCGGGTATCTATCAGGTCCAGGGGACTGTGAAAGTTCCACTCGGCTCACGGATTCAGGGGTCGAGTTGGTCTCAGGTCAGTCTCCCGGGCGCAAACATCACGAGACAGAGGTGCTGACTCCTGCGCGTGCACAGATCATGGGTACGGGCAGCTACTTCGGAGACTTGAAGAACCCCAAAGTCATGGTTCAAGTGGGGCAGCCTGGTGATTCCGGTATCCTGGAAATCGTCGAGATGCTGTTTACCGTCAAGGGCGCAACTGCAGGGGCGATATTGATGGAGTGGAACGTCCACGAGAGCACTCAGGGGTCAGGTAAGTTCGAAACGAGTTGCCTCTATCTGCATTCTCTCGCTAATTAACGTTGCCTAGCTGCAATGTGGGATTCGCACTTCAGGGTTGGCGGCGCGACAGGCAGTGACTTGACGGTCAAGGAGTGCCCGAAATTGGAATACAGCGAGAAGTGCATTGCTGCCTCTCTCCTGTTCCACGTCACCACAAAAGCCTCGGGATATTTTGAGAACGTTTGGGTTTGGACCGCCGACCAGTAAGTTACCGGCGTTTGACAGTGGATTACGCAATTGTCTACTAACAAGCACTCAGTGACAATGACATGAACATGTATGACGAATGGGACTCAACCGCAAATCAGATCAGCATCTACACCGGCAGGGGAACGCTGATTGAATCCCAAGGTCCGTCCTGGTTCATTGGCAGCGGCTCGGAGCACAGCGCCTTGTATCAGTACCAGCTGTACAAGGCCAGGGATGTAAGTGAATTTGCCACTCTGCATTGATTGCTGCATGTGCCTTGACCTGTCGTGCTGATGCCCTCCAACGTCTAGATCTACCTGGGCCACATCCAAACGGAAACCCCTTACTATCAACCTGACCCCGTTGGACCCAAGCCCTTTGATGTCGCCGTGAACTCGGCGTTTCCCGGCGACCCGACGTTTGACGACTGCAAAACAAACACATGTCGCAATGCGTGGGCCCTCCGAGTTATCGACTCATCCAACATCTACATCCACGGTGCCGGCGCGTACAGCTTCTTCCAGAACTACGACCAAACCTGTGTTGGCAGCTTTGACTGCCAGGAGCGGCTGATCCAAGTCAGGGGTTCTGACAAGGTGGTGATTTTTAACATCTTCACTGTCGGTGCCGTGCAAGCTGCGACGGGTGTGGCGCAAAGTTTTGTCCCGCAGAAAGGCACTCAAAGGTATGTTTTGGTGCTGTGGCGCTCTCGTCCGGGGTTGAAGAGAGAGGCACCCCTAGTGCAGACTGACACGGTTTGTCGACAGCGGTTTCACTACCGAAGTGAGTGTCTGGGTCCCACTCCGTGGTGATGACGACTACAAGATTGTCTACGTCGGCACCGAGGTCTTTACCACATACACCGCCCAGTGCACGGCTCCGTGCGTTTTCGTGCTCCCACCGGTTTCTATCCCGACAACGACGATCAATATTCCCCCGTACACAACATCTCTTCAAGTCGGCTCAGGGACCGGCACAACCACGACCGTGGTTCTCCATCCCAGCCCGATTACAACAAACTCAATGGGATACTCGAATGTCAACGTCTCTTCGGGTCAGATTACAGGTTATGGTTTTGTGCCCTCGCCCAGTGTCAGTGTACCGCCAGTGACAGTTGCGGTCACGGGTCCCGACGGGAAAAGCACCAGCCGTACGCTCACTCTCCCTCC
>FTIZ01048974.1_pt1 | contig 10770 bp, 12 predicted proteins | sample 1658381 | NCBI WGS metagenome assembly FTIZ01 (sample SAMEA3914822, study PRJEB12502) | metagenome | biome: forest; material: soil | place: USA | collected 2012-03-12 | depth 0.1 m
TCGATCATAGCAACGCCAACAGCCCGGCGAGCAACACGGCCGCGTACCCGCCGTAGACGACGGGGCTCCCGCCGAGCTGGAACGAGCGCACGCCGGCGCTGCTGGCGTTGACGGCGCCCTGGCCGGAGGCGCGCAGCGTTAGGGTGTAGATGTCGGCGACGCCAATGTCGGTGCTGTTAAAGCAGTTGGTCTCGTTGACGAGCGGGATGCGCGGGTCGCCGGGCTCGGCGAAGGTGATGTCGACGCACTGGCGGAGCAAGATGTTAGTATTTGTTGGGATTCTGACTCGAGGAGGTGGTGGGTTGGTGGGGAGGGATGATTGGGGGGGGGACATACCGAGTACAGCGCCGCGCCGTGCAGGGCCAGCTCGACGAGCTGGATCGTCGCGTTGTCGCCCGCCTTGACGGTGGTGTTGGCTGGGAGCGGGACCTGGGGCAGGCAGACGGTGCCTGGGTAGGGGTTCTTGGTGGGGCCGATGATCTGGAAGGGCGTGATCATGGGGTTGCTCATGTTGGGCGGCCCATGGAGGTTGTGGTTGAGATCAGGCCCTTCGTTGCCGAAGCCCAGGTTGACGAAGATGAAGGCCGTGGCGTGGCCTTGGAACCAGCCCGGCTGGAAAGCGATGGCGCCGCCGGTCGTGGGCCAGAAGGTGCGGTTGGTTGTTGTGGGCATGCCGCCGCCTGGTGGGTGTCAGTTGGTGGTTTCGGCAACGGGCGTGCAGGGAGGGAGAGAGGACTCACAAGGATACATCCATTGCATGCCGTAGGGGAATGCTTCAGTTGTTTGCAGGTTGTTGCCTCTCCACCCCGGATATGTGATGATTGTGTGTGCGGACGCCAATGTCGCGCTGGCGACGGCGAGAAGTGTTGATGTGAACATTGTGGCGGCCGGTCTGCTGTGTGAACTAGGGATAGGCGATAGGTCCTAGGATCCCGACAACCTCCTCTCGCTTCCCGAGATATCCCCCTCTTCAGATAATTGCTGTCGCTTTTGTCTTGCCTTGGTCGTGGGCTCTGCCTGCGGTCGTCTTCAGTCTTGGTGTCGGGCGTGTGTAACCTTGAAGTGGCCGGGGCTTGGGGGTAACCGAGTTGTCCACCGCGATATTGAGAGGATGGAAACCGGGACTCGATGTCGAATCAAGGACAGTCTTTCTGGGCGTGCAATTCGAAGAAATGAAAGCAAGGGGAAGCAAAGAACGGCATCGTCTGGGCAGCAGGAGGGTAATATCTGGTCCGGTGGTGGCATCGAGCGCTACAGCCATTCCCCTCCCTCTCCAGCCGCCAGCCTTTGTCACCCCGAACCAATATTGCATCCCCCCCCCGCCGCGCACCGCACTGGCAAGGCACCATGGGCCGACGATTCCTTTCGCATGCCGAAAAGCCACCACCCATCCAATCTGGACGGCTCTTTGGCAGCAGCATGCTTGCCACCAGCGCGGCCAGTCAGGAGGGGGGAAACCGGCTGCAGGGTGCAAGCTGTGCATGCCGACCCTCCCGTCCCCTGCAAGCCGGAGGCCCTGTGGCCAATGGGCGGCCGCACCTGGCCGCTTGGCTGCGGGCGAGTCGCTGTGCTGGGGCGATTGCACATCAATCACCTCGCCAAAGCCCTCACTTCCGTTGAGCAATCACCAACCACGGTCCAATCGGCGGCCGCACCGCGTGGCGCTCGACCAGCCGGCTTCTAGGCCCCTTTGCACCTCACACAGCATCGCTCCAGGCTGTTTGGCGCATGTCTTTCCCGGACCCTGTTAGCGGCGGGACCTGCATTTCCGCCTCACTTCGTGGGCCCACGGCGAGATATCTTTTCGAGATATGAGGAAATGCTCAGGCCAGAGCTGTTGAGCTGAGCGTCGGGGGCTTCAAGCCGCACGAAAGTAGACGATGCCAAGGCGAGGTGGTTGCACGGCGGGGGTTGGAGGTCCAAGTCACGTCGGATTCTGGCTGTCTCTCCACCCAAACCCGGTCCCTCCAACCCTGTTGCGCGGTTAAGCGCCCAAGACTCCGAACCCAGAAGCCAATGAGGTGCCGCATTTCAGGACAGGGAAGTTTGGGGGCGATTCGATCTGCTCTCGGGTCTTCCCGTGACTCTCCACGTTTCCCTGACCCCAGCGCGGATCTGTCAGACTGCAGACCAACAACACCAGGAATAGTGATTGATGATGCGCATCCGCATCCGCATCCGCAGAATAATGCCGTCGCCGGCAACAACAAGACTGCTGAGTCAGTCCATCAAACCCGACTCAAGTCGAACCGCGCCATGATCCGATAGTCGTGAACGAAGCGATGCCGGCATTGTGCTCCGGTGCTGTCTTGGGGGCCAAGGTTGCGTTCCACCACCGCAAGAACTGCATGCGATGATGCGGAGGTAAAATGGGCATTCAATTCATTAACCGGTAAGCTGACATTGTCGCAACTCAAACCTCACCAAGGCCGCCGCCATCCTCATCTGAGAGACGTCGGAGCAGCTGCAAAGGAGGCGGCAATGTGTTCGACTGGGATATATGTGTCTCTGAAGAGAAGAGAAGGAATGGAAAAGAGTTGGCTGAGAATCAAGCTCAGGCCGCACAAAGGCGACCCTTGTTGGCTGCAGGAGGGGCCGATCGCAAACTGCAGGCGGTGGGGTTGTTCTGCCTATCGGGGCCCTTATCGCTCGAGTGCCCCGCCAAATTCCTCTTTGGCTCTCGAAGCCGGAAAGAAGCACACTGTCAGTGTTTGTGATATAATTCCCGATTTCTTTTCAGTGATATCCAACAACACATTGTTGTCGTTCCCTCTACTTGGGCCTTAGTCTCCAACCACTGAACCAGACAACAAGACAACCAAGCAACCAATCTCGTCTCCAACTTCATAAAGACACCAGAACACCACGATCATCGATGGCGGCGCAAGAAGGAGAGTGGAATCATGTCAAGCGCAAAGGTGGCCGTCTGCGCAACATCCCAGCACCGTCAAACAACGCGGCAGACTCCCTCTCCGACGGCATCCGTCCAAACCCTAACCCAGAGCTCACCGTCGACGAACTCTGGCAGCACCACGACAAAGTCGTCAAGGACCCGCAAGCCTCTGAGTGGTGGGAACAAGTGCGACAAGTACTTGAATCTGCCTCGAGCACCCCAAACCGCCCGCCCATCACCAGAGCCGTTTGTTTAGGACCGGGCCCCTACGAACCAGTCAATGGGAGCTCCGTGGCAAGACAGACTGCCCATCTGCAGACCGCGGCTTTTTGTTTTATTGTTGATCATTTAAGTCGGTCCCCTCCGCTATTTGGTATGCGAGTGTGGCCAATGGCTTACAGGCGGTTGTGTTGAAGAATCCCGCAGTGGCGGTGATATCAAATGCGTGGTCCAGGAACCCCGGTTTACCCAGACAGACAAGGAGTTCTGTGCCAAATTGGGACTTGAGGCCGTAGAGAGTCCCGATGCCTTCTCAGTCGTGGACGAAAGCACACTGGTGTTTGGCATTCACATGGAGCTCGACATCTACAACCAGGCCTTGGCCAACCGCCCTGCCATCTACGTCGGAGCGAGCCTCCAAGAGTGGGAGAAGGTCGTCGACCACGGCTCGGGCGACGAGCATCCTCTCATGGCTTTCTCTGAGATGGAGTCGGCTTGTGATAGATACGCTTTCCCCGATCTCGATTACATGTTTTCAAGTACGGTCGTGTATTGGAGAAAAGGGAAAAGTTGAATGTCTGGGAAAGTGGCGCACCAACACGACCTTTTTTATTCCATGTCTGCGAACGCTCAAATATGTCACGATCGCTGAATTCTACGCATAATAGACCAAAACAGCAAGAACTCAACAACACAGTGCTCAATATCACATCCTGAACAAGTCAGCGCTTTGAGTCAGACAAGCTGCACTGGCTGCCCCCCCAAAACCAAACCTTCAAAAACGGAGTCTGTACCAGAAGCAAAATTAGTTGCGCCGTAGAAGCGAGAAGCGAGAGGGAAATAAGCAAGGTAATTCACCTCTCATGGCGACCTCGTTCACAGTCGAAACATTTTTCATACGCCTTGGACACCTCCCTATAGCACTCGCAAGAACACGGGCACTCGTACTTTGTTCTTTCCTTCATTTTGCCCTTGCTCTCCCGGTCTATTTTCTGGTGTTTGTTGCTGTCGTTGCCCAGCTGACTGCTCGAGCCTCCGGAATTTCCCGTGTCTTGGGCACTGGCTGCGGTGTCGGCCATGTTGCCGGCTGGGGATCGGTGGGTTGAAGGGTGGCTGGGTTTTGGCTGGGTTTGCTGGAAAGGCAAGTGTATACCTATAGCTGCTCGGCACCTAAAGAAGGAAAGGTAAAAGGGCACCTAGGTAGGCGTGTGAAGTTTTATAGGCATTGCGCAAGCTGTAGTTTGTCCTCGCCACACTGGTTTTGTTGTCCTGGGGAGGGGGAGACTGGCGGTGACTCTTTGAGTTGACTCGCGGCAGACACGTGTTTTCCTGACTTCGATTACAGATGATCACTATCAAGTCCTGCACCCGATGTGGTTCCAGGGGCATTCTAGCATCATCTATCCTGCTAGATACAGAGGAAACCGTACCGTATACCGGCCGCATAAAACCTTTGTCAATCCTTCCTGCCTCTGAGCCCATCGTATTAAAATTAGGCAAGAAAACACCTATTGAGCATGCCCGCGCGAGCCACCCCTTGCTTTGCAAGCGTCACATTTTTTATACGCCTTTTCCACCGAGTTCTTGCACTCGCAATAAGGACAAAAACACGTGTAGTTTGTCGTGGTCGTCTCCCTGTTCTTGTTCTGGCCGCTGTCCCCGCCTCCGCCGGTGGTGTTCTCCATCCCCTCCTTCGCGTCTTTGAATGTTTCCATTTGTCGATCTTTGACCCGGTCCTTGTTCGTGCCTTGGGATGTGTCCTCGCGGCTGCTGGACATGTTTCCGGCTAGGGGGTTTTATGAGTTGAAGGTGTGGATGGGTTTTGGTTGGGTTTACTGGAAAGGCGGGTGGTGTGTATACCTGTCGGTACCTAAGGGGGAGGAACTGGAAGGGCAAAAGCATGCGGGTTTATAGTCCATGGTTTCGAGTGGCCGCCACATATAATCCTGGCATTGTGGCAAAGGCATGCGTGGCAATGTGCTCCTTTGTTTGTGATCGCAGTCGAGAGGACTCGAAAAGGGGCTCGGTTCCAGGAGGGCCGCCCTTAACAAAGGTAATGTGTAACAAAGCCGCTCAACGACTTGTTGTGTGGAAGCAACATGACGTTGGTTTGTATATTACGAGGACTCGAGACTTGAGCCTGAACGCCACAAGCCCTCACAGCGACACATGGTAGATCCGCTGGCCGAAAAGGGGTGATGCCGCAAGTGCTGTTCAGAGTGCCATGGTTTACAAGCCGACCAAACTTTCTTGTCACTAGGAAGAAGCCAGAGATATTTGGCAGGTGCTGAGAGTCGCATAATCAGATTCACAAATTCGATGTTTTACTTGGACTGAGTGGCAACTTCGTAAATGAGCTCAGCAGGTTAAGCCTGGAAAACTCAGCGCTTGAATTTCGTCCACGGTCTACCCGAATTGCTTGAACCCAAATCTATTACTCCCACAATTCATGACTTGCGTTTAAATCAAAACGGACACACTGCCGCTCGTCGCTCACTCTCGACTGTTCATGCCGAGCCAACGAGATCAATAACAGCGTCATCGAGTCCTTCGACCAAATATCACGTCCCCGGTCAGAGTTTGTTCCGCTACCCAACATCGGTAGTGGAATCCTGCAGTTGTTTTCAACGGTCAGGCTGTCGGCACGTACCCAGAAACCCTTGGTTCACCGGTGAGGTCGTCTATCCATGGTTAGCAACCACGCATTTCGAACGGGAGGGGGGAGCAGAAGGACTTGCTCTCTGTGAATGCCCATCCTGCAGTTACTGCAGGACCCGTACATGGTGGCGGTCCTCCCGTGGCAGCGGCATATGCACATGCACGGATAGTACCTTGAACTGCCGTCTCTGCCACTGGAGCCGCCATGATCGGAGTGCTTCCTGTCGCGGTCCCGGTCCCGATCTCTGTCCTTGTCTCGGTGCTTATCTCGGTGCTTGCCGCCATCCCTGTCTTTTTCCTTGTCCTTGTCTTTGGTCTTGCCACCGGACTTCATGGGTGGCCTGGGGGAGAATGCGGTCATTTTAGCGGGCGGTGTGTTTATGGGGGCTTTCGGAAAGTCTTGAGGATGGTTGAGTCTTCTTGAGGCATTTGGTGGTTTTGTTGCCCGGCGAGTTGGTATGGCTGGGCCACCTGCTGCAGGTTGACTGCGGCAGGGCGAGTATTTATATTGCTCGGGAGGTTGTGGGAGTACAGGCGGTTCTCTTCGCTGTACACTTCCTAAGGCGCCGTTGGGTTGAGCCACATGGCACCCCTGAGTCTCTGCTCCAACCAGCTGGCCACATGCTGCGTTACCTCAGACCTGCCTGTCTGCGTCATTTGGGAATGGTTCGGCTGCGATTGGAACCCGTGATCGCACTTCGCTGCGCTGTCGCTGTCGCGATGGGGGAGCCTAGTTCATGCCTTCACGGCGCACGGAATGGAGCGTAAATAAGTGCAAGCGTTGGCCAGCGGAGCGAGTGCGAAGTCGCTGCTTGACAGGTCCTAGCATGAGTCGGACGCCCGTCGAATGTCAGAACTTGGGTGTTACCACTAACTAAATACGAGCTCAAGCGAACGACCAACTGGTGGCAAAAAGGGGCAACAGCGGTGCAATGTTGACTTTGGGTTCCTGTCTCGTTGGACAGACAACCCACGACTGATGGAAGGTCAATGTTGGCCAGAATCAAGGTCGACGTGACTGTGTAGTTGAGCACTGGGCCAGAGCACTGTCGCCGCGCCGGACAGTGTGCGGTGCTGTGGTAATCCAGTCACCACTCATCCACCAAACCCAAGCACCAGACCAATCCAATCAACCACTGACGTGTTGATGAGATGCCCCGCGTGGGCATGGAAGTGCAACTCTCGCTCGGAACGCTGCCGACGGACACGCGCCTGGAACCCAATCCAACCCGATCCGGGTCCAGCTTCTGCAGTGCTCCATCGCCGACATCGCCTCTGTGCGATGTGACTCTGCCGCTCTGGAGCAGCGGGAACAGGCAAGCAGGCAAGATCCCTTTTTTTCGTATTTTCCGATTTCGCGAAACCAAAAACAGGGTGCCAACAGCGCTAACCCGGGAAGCGTGCTGGCGTTCAATGGCGGCGAATCAAGCCCATGGAGCTTGCCTGGGTTGGGGAAGGGCACCCTTGGCCGCTCGGCCTCGTGCCTGGAATCCGGTTCCTGCGCTCCGTCACTGAACAACCCCATCAATCCACGACACAACCCGCCGCTTTCCCGCGCTCTGCTCTCACGATCCTGCCGCAGGACCCAGACCCGGGCCGCAACGGGAAGGGAGAAGGACTGACTGCAACGGGGCTCCCACACTGCGTGCCACTGCTGGGCCGCCCCCTCCAGCAAATGGACTTGCCCTTCCAGGCTGCTGGTGCCCGATCGGGCTCGATGCGCCCGAGGACCACCCCCACTCAGCCCACGATGGCACCAAACCAGCAGGTCAAAGCGCGGGAGTCGCGTTGCAATCTTCGCGAAATTGCGGCGACCGGGATTGGGGGTTGATTCTGGAAAGGCGGATGCGGCCTTGGCGGTGCGCTCACCAGGGCTGACCGGCCAAGGTTGCCATGAACCTGGAAGCTGTTGGTCTGTTGCCTTGCCACCGCACTTCTTGCATCTTGCACCTCCTTCCCGTCGTCGCCTGTCCCCGAGATCTCGAGCTGCCCTTCGGCACAATCGACTGACAATCGCCCCCCTCGATCCGGCTCGCAATTGCTTAGACCGGACCCGGGCGCGGAACGGAACGGGGCACGGCACCGAGGATTTGCGCTCCGAGATGGACCCCCGGCTCTGACCAGAATCATGGACCCAGCGCCGCACCGGGGATCCCCGTCCCATCCGCACCCGACAACCGACAACCACATCCACAACAACATCAACGACCAGAACCAGCACCGCGTGCGCTTCGCCGAGGGCGAGCCTCAGGCTACCTACACGGTCCACCAGCCAACGTCGAGGCGCGAGAGGTCGCCCGCGGGCACGGCCTCCGCCGCCCAGCCCTCGGTTTTCTGGGACGAGAGGGGAGGCCCCGACCGGGACATCGATCGGGATAGCGACGCCAATCTCGCGGGATACACATTCTACCGCGAAGGAACCCCGACGCCTCCCGACTATGACAGCCCGGAGAAGCGGATGGGCTATCATGCCCACGGCCCGATAGCCGAGAACTCGACTGTCGGGGGCGGCACGGCGGGAAGCGACCGTGATTTCAACCTTGGTCCCCTTCACCACCAGGGCGACAGGGGCAACTGGAGCGTTGCCGACAGCAATGAGATGTCACCGACCACCAGAAGGAGGGCGTTCTGGGTGCTCATTGCCGTTGGAATCTTCGTACTCGTCGGCGTTGGCGTCGGAGTTGGTTTGGGCGTCAGCTTGTCGAAAGGGAAAGGGCCCGCCGCGTCTGCTGTTCAGACGTCATCAAGGTCCGTCAAGTTCTGCGTTGCATTGCTTCGCTGGCGGGGATCTAACCTTTCCACAGTTCGTTGCCAGCCTCCGCAGTAGAGACCAGCCCAACGACAACAAGCCCACCCACCACCACCGCCGCCGGCACTGAAGGTGCCACAGACACCAACGCCACAACCGGATCGGCCGCAACCCCACGGCCGACCTACAACACCGACTGCCCTACCCTCAACAACACAATCTACCACGTCCCGGGGTCGACCAAGAGCTTCTTGCGCCAGTGCGGCATTGACTACAGCGGCACCGGCGCTACCGACCTGGTGGAAGCCTACACAGAAAGCATGGCCGACTGTATGAACAGCTGTGCTTCCTTCGACCAGTGCACGGCATGCTCATGGGGCTACCTCCAGGGGGACCAAGGCAACAAGCACCGTTGCTACATGAAGAAGGGCTTGAAGCAGAAGCATTCAGCGACCAGCGATTGGTGTTTTGCCATTTTGCAAACATAGCCGCCATCGCGTCCCCTTTACGTTCATGGATAGAGACCGGATATACCCCTCTCGTATACGACTTGCACATATTTGCTAATATATAATGAATTTATGTCCTGCCTTGCCTTCTTCGTGCTGTCCAGCTTTCAGCTGGTGTTGTTGCCCGTGTCTGTGGCAGTGACCCCGGATTTCTATTCATACTCTCACAACTCTTTCCCACGCTCACACCCTACACTCAACCCGAATTCATGTTCCCTGACACGACTCGTCCTGGCATGATCGGCCCGAGGACGGGGAGCGGTTACGAACTGCAGCAGGGGGTACCAAGAAATGTGGATCATGTCACGGTGTAAGTCAGGTCTGGTCCTCGACTCACCTTTTGCGCTTTTCGCAGTCTGTTTTCAACTCGCATCTCCCAGCAAGGCATACTCGAACTTGAATCGACCATCAAGATTTCCAGTCACCATCTCCCTTCATAGATGCCTTCTCGTAGCCAATCCCTTGTCGTTGAAAAATTCTAAACAACCAATGGCACCATGACGGTTTTCGAACAAACAGCGAGTTCGGAATGTTGAAATCACCGTCAATACTTCCTCGTCATATCTAGATCCCAAGCAACTCTAATAAATTCAAGTGCGAATGATATTCTGAGCTCTCTAAGTACCCAACACTATTAGGCACCAAAACGCAACAACAACTCCAAAGCCATGCTAACCGTGTGCAAATAAATAGTCATGAACCCTTGCCCAAGGCTCAACCCAAATGAACCCGAAACAACCCACAACAGCCCAGCTGTGTTCCACCAACCATCCATTATTATCCAAGGCACAACCCGTCCGCAATGCATCCATGCATCCACCACCCCCAAAACACTCACCACCCACCCGTAGTCCCACCATACCCTGCCTGCCAACCTCCCATCCCCTGCTGATGATGCATCCCAGCACCACCAGCCTCATATCCCCCGCCCTGCTGCTGCGGCTCCACCGCCTGATACACCCCCAGCATATTCTCATATCCATACCCACCACCCCCACTCTCCAACTGCTGCTGCTGCTGCTGCCCTGCAGCCGCAGCAGCAGCATAGTACTCAGCAGCACCACCACCAGCATACCCCGCCGCCGCCGCCGCCGTCTGCATCCCCGCGGGCGCCATCAGCGCAGGCGACGAATCGTACCACCCGCCGTCCATAGCCGCCACCGTCGAAGTCCAGCCAGCGACGCTCGTCGCCGCACTCGTCGTGGCGACGGCGGTGGGATACCACGCCGCCTCGGCAACCACCAGACCCCCGCTCCCGCTAGCGGCGGCAGCGGAGGTGGTGGGAACGGCGAGATGCGCCCCGGACTGGTAGTACAGCAGCTCGTCCATCTCGGCCTCTGTCATGGCCATCCAGTCCTCTGCGACGCCGGCTGCCAGGGGCGGGGAGGAGAATTCGGGTTCCGGGGTGGTGCAGGCTGTCGAGGAGGGGGTGCCGGTTGTGGGTAGGCCGAGGAAGGGGCTGGAGGTTAGGGAGGGGGTGGAGGTTGCTGTTGTGGTGGTTGGTGGGGAGAGTTGCGGAGAGAGGTGTTGCGGGGAGGGGTGCTGCCCTGGGCGGTCGTGCTTGCGGCGGAGGATGCTGTAGCGGTTTTTGGCGGCGAGGGAGGTGCGGTTCGGGAAGTGCTGGTGCACGATGTCGGACCAGTTGCGGCCGGTGTGGGAGACGAGGTGGAGGAGTCTGGCGTCCTGTGGGTTGGGGGGATTGGTTAAGTTGGTTGTGGCTGGATGTGGGTGGGGGGTGGGAG
>FTIZ01603901.1_pt1 | contig 10763 bp, 10 predicted proteins | sample 1658381 | NCBI WGS metagenome assembly FTIZ01 (sample SAMEA3914822, study PRJEB12502) | metagenome | biome: forest; material: soil | place: USA | collected 2012-03-12 | depth 0.1 m
GACCTCGGTCAGCCTGCCGCAGTGACCGCAGGTAATCGCCTTCGTTGGGCCTGAGGTCGTCTGTGGACCAAGCTGCTTCGCGCCCTTGCCCTTGGAGCGCCGAGCGGAACCGGGCTGTTTGTTTGGCCGTTTCCCAGGCCTGACCTGCAGATGGCTGCCATTTCCAAACAGCATGATGTGGCCGCAGCAACCGCAGACATGCTGGCGGTGCTTGTCGGACATGGGCATCTCGTGCTCAAACATGAGGGCGTTGCGCTGGCTCATCACGTATGCCGACATCTCGGGGGCGGCGGCCGCCAGAAGGTGACCTGCATCTGTGAGGAATCGGAAAGTGGCTGCTGTCAACTCATTGGAAGCCATGTTGTCCGTGGTTGGAGGGAGCGAGTCTGGCCGTGAGCGAGGTTGTGTGACCCGTGAAGCTGCAGATGGAACTTTTGACCAGGTCATAAATTACATGCTTTACATCACCGGGAGTGGGTCGCGTCATGCATTACAGAATACGCCCTGTTGCGTACACAATTACAGAATGCCACCCAATCTTCTGTGTTCTGTCCAGGACACTCGCTTCAACGTCCAGCTCGTTGGAACTCAAAACCCTAACAGCTCCTCGTTTTGAGATCCATCCTATGTACAGAGTACAGTTCCCAAATCATGCGCGGACTATGTCCCATTTCAGGTCCTTGATGCTCACTTCGTCTCCCGCCTTCTCGTCGTAGTCGAACCACTCGCCCTCGGTCAGTTCGACTCCCTCGAACTTGGTGTTCGAGTCGACGCCGTCGACCAGCCACTCTCCCTAGATACAGTCAGCGCCGTGAATAGTTGATCCGCCAAATCGCAATGCAACAAACCTCGGGGAGAAACTCGGTAAACTCCAGACCCCGGCAGTCGAACTCGAGGATCTTCTGCGACTTGGCCGGCTCGGTTTGCGCGTAGGGCGTTGGGGCGGCTTTGATGGTTGCCGAGGATTCTCTCTGTCCAAGGGGTCTTTCGTCAGGCCATCTCAAAAGCCCAGATACAGAAATGGGCTGCAATACCTTGCAGTTCTTGCACTTCCACACAAAGTTTGCCTCACCCCGGCTCCCGCTCATCTCGTTGTTCTCCTGATCGGCATAAGACTTAAGTTTTTCCAGGAAGAGAGAGACCCCATGGACGACCTACAAAGCGGCTGACGGAAACAGGGTTGGGATGGGTCTCTCTGCAAGAGGTGCATTGCACCTTGAAGGTGTAAAAGAAGTAGCTCTCTTGGGTGTCCTTTGGCCGCAGGTTGGTGACTCTGCCACGGCGCGTCAGTGCCGCTGTCTCGAGATGCGAGCTTGGCTCACAGAAGAGTCAACTCACCCCGCCAGTTCTGCTGTCAAAGTGAGCGCGTACATATTTACGGTAGCTTGTTGCCTCCTAAGTTTCGTTGTTGGCAGCGAGTATTGCGACAGCCTTGACGATCTCTGTTGAGTCTTAAGCACTGAGCTGGGGTGGTGCCGGGGTGCTGGGATGCAGCTCGTGGTGTTGAGGGGCAGCCCGCAGAATCAAATGGGTCCAAAAGCCAAGCACGCCCAGCAGTTCTTCGAGTGGGTCTCGGCCCAGCTCCAATCCAGCCAGTTAATTGCTCACAATTGAATTGGCCCTGCCCTGAATTCCGACATCATGCCATCCACCTTCCGCGCCCGCTCCAGCTCCGGCTCTGACGCCAGATTCTCAACGACCCCCCGAGGCTTTGTCCCTGCGACCGAAACTAGCTTGCGCATCCCAGGTCGGTCCGACATGCCCCGGCGATGCTGGGCCTGGGGTCAATGGCAGCCCGGCTGCGGGCCTGCCGATGCCGGGCCTGCCTGCGATCACTAGGCGCGACTGCGCGACGGTTGACGACGAGCGCCGCGAGGACAACGAGAACGACGAGGACGTCGAGCAACCCGCGACGCCGCAAAATACTCGCGAGCGATGTCTTCACGGCCTGCTACACCGCCATTATGGCGACGGCTGCCGTGGTTGACGCCGGCCGAAAAGACAGGCGCAGGCAAGACCTCGACCACCAGATAGCCGAGGCCAGGAGCAGCTTGGCAAGCATGCTCGAGCGGTCGAACGCCCGGGACCTTGCGCAGGTCGTTGGGACCGCCTACCCCGATGTCGCCCACTCCCACCCGCTGGACGTGCTGGGTTTCCTCGACGACATATTCAAGCTCGAACCCGACACTCTGCGCAGCCTGGCGCAGAATCGCAAGGACAGGCTCGCCACGGTTCAGAGAACGCGCAAGATGCTCGGTCTGTCTTGGAACCCGGAGCTTCCCCAAACAAAGAAATCGACTCTGGCCAGGTGCGAAGAGATCGTGCTCGCGGAAGCCGAGCGTCGGGAGTTCGTGACTCGGGAGCCGAAGGCCGAAATCCACTTGGAGAAAGTCTCGAACATGATCGGCGACCTGGTGGAACGGCTCATGAGAGAGGCCTGGCGGGTTTCAGAACGGGAAGCGCCCGGGTCACGTCCTGCTCTCAACAGTCCGGACTCGGCATACACCATGGTTCGTTTGCTGCGGTCGGACGGTTACCCGGCTTACTTGCACCCAGACGCGGACCCGGCCGCGACTATCGACCACAGGGCTGCACTAAACAAGTTCAACCTGAGTATCGTGAACCAATGGTCATCGCCTTGGCGGGGACGGGCTATGGCAAAGATCTGCTCCAATCTGCTCGTCTGCCCTGTCCCTCCGGGAATGCAGAATTACAATCTCCTGATTCTCGCCTTCTCGCTGATCGGTGAGCACGAGCTGTCAAGCGCCGTGGTCGATTCGTTCCTCTTCCTGAGCCATATGAAGCCGACAGAAGCAACGTATCTGTGCTTGCTTCATCACTACCGGCTGAAAGGAGACATCGTCGGCTTTCATGCACTGATTCGGCGCATGTTCGGCAACGACCCCCGCGGGATTGGCCTCATGCGGAGGACGGCCGACCACGTACACGGCCAGCCTCTCCTGCACGAGTGGGCCACTTCTTCAAGCGTCGCCCTCACCAACGGTTACTATGTCCAGCGGGCGCCCCTCACCCAGGACATTGCCGAGGCCATGCTGGAAGGCCTTGTAGACTTCGGCATGCTTCGCGAGGGTGCCAGGCTGCTTGCGGTCTGTCTTCGGGCGAAATGGACAGTCAGCAGGGATCTGCTGTGGCGGTTATTCCATTCTTGTCTTACCATGGTAGACATAGGGGCGATCGGACTCATCATTCGGGGGCTGCTCGACAACATCGATGAGGCATCGGCGATGCTCCTCGGCCCGGAGCCGGTCGGCCCAGGGATCGTGAGACAAATGCACCACCTTCTCAACGTCTGGCAGGCGACAGGACTTCCCCGAAGTGGCAGCGGCGCTCATAGCGGCAAATCCCGGGCTTCTGGCTCGACAAGGGAAAGGGAGAAAAGAAGGCTGGACCACCTTGTCACGGCGATTTGGATAAGGGAGGCGAAGCATTACAGCAGCATGATGGGCTGGTGGCTGAAGAGGATCACGCAGAACCTCTCCAAAGACGACAAACCATTGAACGACCGACTCGACACCGCGCTCTCGGTTCTTGACGTTGCCGCCCGGCACCCGGTGCAAAAGTTGCACAAGGCGGAGCACTTCGGGCGGGTAGCAAAGATCCACTGGCTGGCGACGCAACTTGTGGCATCTGAGTACCGTATTCGGAACGCGGAGAATGCCATCTGCAACGCGCTCGCCAAACAGACGCCAAGACAGCTGCGGGCGAAGCAGCAGTTCCAGGCCCATGTCCCCATCGGCGAAAGGATCGGGCGTGCTCTGGCGTATAGCACGCGGGGGACGGTTGAGCATGGCGTCGCCCTTTGCTTCACCTTGAGCAAGGAGGTCGATCGACATATCAAAAAGGAGTTGCTACGGGCGCTCCCGTCGGCCCACAAGAAGGAACTCAACCAGAGGCGGAACAACTCGGGCAATCTCAGTCTGGGGACCACGATGGCATGCTTTGAGCACTACCTGGCCGGTCTGGCAGCCCAACTCGCGGAGAACGTGAAAGAGGAGGAGACTGTAAAACCAGGTCGTTTTGCGAGACTCTTGGAAAAACTGTCGAAGCCAGGGTTCTCCTTTTGGAGGGGAGAGGATGCGATGGCGATTGCTGATGATCCGCAGTCGGCGACGATAGTAGCAGCGGCGCCGTGGGATCGCACACGTAATGCGCCTGCGCCGGCAGCGCCTTCGGGACTCGCTCGCGGTGCGTCGGCAGCAGCTATGGCGCCAATGGGGCGCTGGTGAGACGCCAGAAGTGGCGTGTGGAGAGACAGCATTTACAGCCGACGAAATGGTGCATATCTACGGATTACATGTATACATACACGGATACCCAAAAGAGCATAGACGGGAGGTTTAGAGGGGGAGGTCGCGATGTGTGTAACAGGGTACTGTGACGTTTGTTTTGATGGAAGCTCTTGCTGGCTTGTATCGTGTAGGAAATACTGGACCTCATTCAAGGGATGGCTATCAGTTACAGCGCTGTATGCTGTGTTCTGTACACAATACATCTATGGTTTCTCTTGTGACTGTCTGACTGTGGAGATAGAGCTTCCATCCATCGTTGTTGTCGTCTTCCTGGCGCACCGCAAAGCCAAGGGTACTTGGAGAGACAGGGGAGCCACATGGGCCGCGTTCTAGCCTGTTCTTTCGGGGGCAACCGGCGTCACGAGACCGGCATATCCTGCGATGGTGTTGGTCAGCGTGCCTGACTAGTGCTGGCGTTCGACAATGCGCGAGTCACGGGGCACATTTGCATTTCTTTTTTTGGTTTTGTTTGTTGGTGGTTCCGAGACCGGGATTCTGACGTGGTATCCAATGTTCTGTGCATCATCGACCCCTTTTGAACATGAAATAAAGTCCCCGAAACCCATCCATTTGATAGGGCTCGCATTCCATGTGTCTGCCATCCACGTTTTCGTGCTTCTCATGTCTTGCAGCAGCAGCCTCGCCACCCCGAGGTGTTGCCAGTGTGGCAGATCCAGCGCTGTGGGCGAATGTGGGGGCGCAGGAGATTGACCAATGAGAGCAAATCTGGCCGGCACCGGACGCCGGCGTGGCCTTTCACTGGTTCCGGCCGAAGCTTCTCCAACCCGGCCGCCCTGGGATTTCCCTTCTCTGCCGCGTCCGGCCTGGTGGTCGTACCTGGAGACATGAGCTCGTCAGTGGGCGCCGGGGCAATGGGAGGCTAGATATTGTACCTGAACATCATCATGGGGGTTTTGGTTCCCCGCCAGCCGGTTATGCAGATCAATGGAATCCCTGCTGGCCGGGGCCGTCATAGTCGATCGGGTCCCTCGTGATGACGGTAACAGCGCTCGACGCGTTTCACTCCACCAACATCTCTCTCGTCAGACTTATTCTTGTCACTTCGTTCCTCGTCAGCGAGTGACTAAGGGACATCTCGGATTTTATCCCCCACCATCCAAAATCGACTCCTGCGTCGCATCGGATCTCTTTTTGGCACTCTTCAAGAGCCTGTGGTTGACGTGGAACGGGGACCCTTCAAACATCGATCTCCATCCACTCTTTCCCTTCCTTGCCAGCACCTTATCCTGTTCTTGAAGCCTGTTTTTTGTCACGTTTCACAATACAAATAGCCACTCATTGATTCAGCCTTCCAAGTTCATCTTGGACCTTCCTTACCTACTTTTTAATCAAGGCAGCTGCTAGTCCTCGTCGACTAGGTTAGCTGGGGCCGGTCGGCTTTCACCGCTCCCATCCAATTATTTCCTCTTCGCCATCTCAGATCCCAGATCTCAGATCTCAGGCACCTCGCCATCTCTTTCATTACCACACATAGCCCGCCCCCTCTGACGTCAATATTCCAGCATGAAGTTTGGGCGAAAGTATGTGTCCGGATCAATTTTCCTGAAATTGCATGCGACTGACTGCATCCAGTCTCCCGCGCAACCAAGTCCCGGAATGGGCGGGTTCTTACATAAATTACAAGGGCCTCAAGAAGCTCGTCAAAGCCGCCGCCAAGGCTTCCCGTGATGGAGAGCAGGTTGATCTAGCCGGTGGGCACAAACTGCAGACCGCCAGAGTTTCTGACTGTGTGCTGGGGGACTGACCGAGCATGGCAGAATTCTTCTTCGAGCTGGACCGGAACTTGGAGGATGTCGACTCGTTCTACAACAAAAAGTTTGCCGACGCCTGCCGGCGGCTCAAGGTGCTTCAAGACAGATACGGCAGCTCACTAGACGCTGTTGCCAACCTCGACGATGACGAGATTGAGGAGCTGATGGGTGCCTTGCTCGAGCTGCGAAGCCAACTGAGGAAGCTCCAGTGGTTTGGCGAGATCAATCGTCGTGGCTTTATCAAGATCACCAAGAAGCTCGACAAGAAGGTCCCCAACACGACGACACAACACCGCTACATCTCGACAAAGGTCGATCCCAGTCCGTTTGCTAAAGACACCAACATCGCCAGGTTGCTATCCGAGATCAACAAGTGGATCTCGGTGCTGGGCGACGCACACCAAGCCGACGACGCTAGGTCGGAGAGGTCGACTCGCTCGCTGGGACGCGCGTCGGCGAAAGCTATGCTTAGTGTTCCAACGACTTTGCTAGACAAACTGGACCAGGCTATCCGGAAGGACGACGTGGTGGGCTTGAAGGACGGCCTGACGACGGGAAATCTTGTCAAGCCGGAGCCTGCCTCACAGAGGATGCTACTCAACCTCCTCCAGAGATCCATCTCAGCACGTTCCAGGCGCTCCACTGCGTTTCTTCTGGAGAATATCACCTCCCTTGACGAACCTGATGACATCAACCAACGGAACTGCATCCACAGACTTGTCATTCACATCGGCCGGACAAAAACTGCCTCTTCCAAGAGGGATGAAACCTCGGACTCAACCGGGTTTCCCTTCCCTGGCGCTGTCCAGTACGCCCAAACCTACCTCGCCCCAGCGACATCGCCTCTCTCGGCGCCAAGAGTTTGCGGTCTCAAGGAGTCGACCCTTCTCACCAAGGACGATGAAGCGGTCCAGGTTCTGATTTACCTCTTAGAGACACTCAAGCCAAGTCAAAGGGCAGCGCTGAAGGCGACGGACGGGTTTGGCAGGCTTCCCTTGCACTACGCCGCTCAATTTGGCTTTGTGGTAGTCTGCCAGATCCTGATGAGCAAGATGCAGGAATGGGGGCAGTTCAATGTCGAAAACGGCATCGATGCCGCCGAATGGCAAGACAAGGACGGCAACGCACCGGTGCATCTCAGTGTCCTCAGCGGCCATGTTCTGACGACCAAGGCCTTGCTCCAAGGGGAAGACTGGAAAGGAGTTAGTGACCACAAGGCTGAGCTGAGACGGTCCATCTCCAAGTCCAGCGCGGTCCTAGCCATTGCCACAAAGGCCAACTCCAAACCCATTGTGGAGATGCTGGTGGAGGCCGGCGTAGATATCAACTGGCAAGACAAGGGTGGCGAGACGGCGCTGCATATTGCGGCACGGTTCGGCCACGACGAATGCGCCAAGGTGATCCTGAAGGGGACCTCCGAGCAAAAGGCAGACCTTGAGCTGGCCGAAAACTCGTTTGCCTGGACACCGCTCCATATCGCAGCCGTGGATGGCCATCTGCCCGTGGCACAACTCCTCGTGGATGCCGGAGCCGACGTGGACAAGGTGGACTCGTCAGGTTGGACAGCCAAGGAGCACGCCGCGCTGAGAGGACACATTCCTATCGCCGTCCTCCTGGCTGCGCATGGCCGGGATGAGCATGACACCGGGACGAGCAGCTCTGACGAGGAGAAGGCGGCAGACCTTGTGGCTCGCGAGGTCACCTCTCTTGGGGATAGGAGGTCGGTCGGCTCCTCACGGCCCGCAGAGCCTGTCAAGTCGTTTGGTCATCGCTACCTGAGAGACGAGAGTTTGGTGCTCGTCAGCCTTGGGTCCATGGACATGCGCAAGAATGTCGAGGCGGTGACTCTGGACAAGGTGCCCCTGGCCGAGGCTCACACCACCCAGCTTGATACAGCTCTTTCCATTGTTGTATCAGCTCACGGCGCACAGGGCGAGCCGGCCGTGATTGATATGCCAGTTCACGAGCACATCTCGACAGAACCTATCGTTTTCACGACAGCCGATGCCAGTAAAGTGAAGCTGCTGTTCGACATCATCCCGACCTACGCGGGCAACGAAAACAGCAACAAGATCGGGCGCGGCGTTGCGCTGCTATCTAGCGTGAGACCGACGATCGGCACCAAGAGAATGAACCTACAGGGAGATGTCTGCGTTCCGATTGTGGGTGCGAACCTGGAGGTCATCGGGACGGTCAACTTCAACTTCTTGGTCATCACGCCGTTCTCGCATCCCAACATGGAGGTGACGGAGCAGCAGACATACTGGAAGAAGCTGACATCGACCATGGTTATCGGCCACCGCGGCCTGGGCAAAAACGTTGCCTCTAACCGGTCGCTGCAGCTGGGCGAGAACACGCTCCCGTCTTTCATTGCAGCTGCTAACCTCGGCGCGAATTACGTCGAGTTCGACGTCCAGCTCACCAAAGACCATGTTCCCGTCATCTACCACGACTTCCTCGTCAGTGAAACCGGCTTCGACGCACCCGTGCACACCCTGACCCTCGAGCAATTCTTGCACATCAACCCCGACTCGACCCCCAAGGGCCAGCTCAAGCAACTCAACTCAACCCGCAGCAACAGCCCCGGCCCGCGGTTGCGCTCCATGTCCATGGACATTCCATCCAGCGGGAGCAGCCACCACCACCATCGTCACCACCACCACGCGCAACAACCCACCAAGCAAGCCATGGAAGAGCGCATGAAGCACACGCGCGACTTCAAAGCCCAAGGGTACAAGGCCAACTCGCGCGGCAACTTCATCCAGGCGCCCTTTGCGACGCTCGAGGACCTCTTCCGCAAGCTGCCGGCCTCGGTGGGGTTCAACATCGAGATGAAGTACCCGATGCTGCACGAGAGCGAGGAGCACGAGATGGATACGTACGCGGTCGAGCTCAACTCGTTCTGCGACACGGTGCTGCAGAAGGTCTACGACCATCTCGGCGACGACGACCAGCGGCACGTCATCTTCAGCTCGTTCAATCCGGACATCTGCCTGTGTCTGAGCTTTAAGCAGCCGAACATCCCCATCCTGTTCTTGACGGACGCCGGGACGAGTCCGGTCGGAGACATCCGCGCCAGCAGCCTGCAGGAGGCGATTCGGTTCGCCTCGAGGTGGAATCTGCTGGGGATCGTGAGCAGCGCGGTGCCGTTTGTGAACAGCCCCCGGCTGGTTAGGGTGGTTAAACAGAACGGACTGGTCTGTGTGAGCTATGGGATCATGAATAATGACCCCAAGCTAGTGCAGGTATGGTTCCTTTTCGTTTCCTTTTCCTTTTTCTTTCATTTTTTTTCTTTTTCTACCCTTTCTGTGTCAGAGGCTAATCTATTCTCTACTTGTAGCGACAAGTCAAGGAGGGCATCGACGCCGTCATTGTCGACAGTGTCTTGGCTATCCGAAAGGGCCTGACGGGCGGCCAAGAAACAGCCACGGTGACAACTGGCGGTGACGGGCTCCGGGAGAAGGTGGAGGAAGTGGCGGTCAGGAACAAGAGTCAGACGACAGGCGGTGATGAGAATGGTAATGGTAATGGTAACGGAGCGATCACTGGATCGCACTGAGGAGGAGGGGTGGTGAGGCGGGCTGGCGGTGTCGTTTTACGATAGACCGTGATGGCGCATGATGGTCATGATTCAAACTTGGCTTGGGGCGGCGGGATTCAACACCGGTCGAAATACACCACGGGATACAAATATTTCTGTACGGATACATAAGAGAGAATTGTTTGCGATGAGCGACGAATACAGATTGCAGATCTGTACAACGAGTCTGGTCTTCTGGCACATCAGTCACTTCGAACGGGGACAAGGGGGAAGGGATCTCGGGCTCTTGCAGCCACACTCAACGCCAGCCTGGAAACCCCAGTGAAAATGGGCTCCCTCGCAACCACCATCTTGCCCGCTCACCTCCACAAGTTTCCAGAGCTCAGCAGCGGGCCAATGGCGGGGAAACGCGCCAGCCGCTGTGGCTTAAATGACACCATGGCCCGATGGGGAAGCCGGCGGGTGGATGGCGTCTTGCTAGTTAACGTGAACGTTATCTTTCAGCGGGCAAGTTGGGGCTGTGTTTTTGGGTGGTCGAGCTGGTCAGATGGGAGGGGGGTTGGCCCTTGTTCTCGCGCGTCAGGCTCAGTCAGGTTGGGGCCGTGGCGATGTGGCAGAGCTGTGGCCTCTTTGAATGCTGCGGTTTCGAACGGGATTGGCGTGGTACTGTGGTTGCGCACTATTGAGCTTGCGCCTGGCTGCGACTGTTGGAGCTCGTCTAAGGTGGCCCTTTTTGGGTCGTCTTTGCGGTGTTGCGAGGGTACGTGGCAGCAGGTCGCTAATAACAGTGCATTTGACTAAACTTTAATGTGCGAAATAAGGGACGGGGCCCCTGTGAAGTGGAGGAGAGGGGGGCGTTGGCTCCCTCCTGCTGCTGCTGCTGCGACCAGCCTCAACTGTGGCGTGGGAAGCGGAAAGCTTTGCGGGCAAAGAGATGAAATCTAATAATAAAGGAAACAGGAGGATGCGAGTCTCTTGGAATATAAAAGTGTATCCTTGTAAACTTTATTGATCGCATTTCTCACGTTTTTATCATCCATCCAGCTTTTGTCATTTCCAAACGCGGTCACGCTCCCCAGACACACACACGATCCAGGAACCCTGCAGTGAGAGTCCCGAGCAAGAGATTGCCCCGCCCCC
>FTIZ01001034.1_pt3 | contig 10756 bp, 11 predicted proteins | sample 1658381 | NCBI WGS metagenome assembly FTIZ01 (sample SAMEA3914822, study PRJEB12502) | metagenome | biome: forest; material: soil | place: USA | collected 2012-03-12 | depth 0.1 m
GCGCCGACGGCGGCGGGGTCGGCGGCGAGGCGGGCCGGGCGGACGGCCATGTCGGGCCAGTGGACGCCGACATGCATCGACAGGCGCTTGCTGACCTCCTGGCACAGGGCCTCGGTCAGGGCGGCCGGAAGCTGGCCGCCGATCAGGATGGCGTCGGGATCGACGCTGCCCAATATGGTCAAAAGCGGCAGGTAGAGGTAGTCGGCGACGCGGCCGAGCCATTCGTCTATCACCGGCCGGGCGCCGGGATCGAGCTGACCCAAAGTCGCCATCGACGCTTCGCGATAGCCGCGCGCGTGCAGGCTGTCGAGCAGGTCGGACGTCAGGACGGCGTCGCCCAGGGTCTGGCGCAGATCGGTCTGGCTGCGACGCAGGGGGTTGATGCGCGGCAGGCCGCTGAGTTCTCCGCTGCGGCGGTGGGCGCCGCGCACGAAGCGCCGGTTGATGACCAGGCCGCCGCTCAACGACGCGCCGAGGAAGACGTAGAAGAACGAGCCCAATTCCAGCCCTGAGCCGAACAGCATTTCGCCGATGGCGGCGGCTGCGGCGTCATTGTCGTGGACGACGGGCAGGTCGGTAACGCCGTGCAGCAGGTCTGGCAAACGCACGCCGATCCAGTCACTGTAACGTTCGGGCTGCCCCGGCAGATCGCCCCAGCCCAGGCCGTCGGGCGCGGCGATGCCGATGCCGGTGATGCGCGCCATCGGAATAGCGTCCTGGGCGCGGATACGATCGAGGCAATTGCCGACAAAGGCGCGTACGTCGGACGGTTCGGCAAACGCCATCGGGAAGTGGAAACGTTGCCGCACCTGGCCGGCGAAATCGACGCAGACCAGGGTGAGGTGGTTGCGGTCGACATTGAGCCCCAGCGAAAACGCCGCGTCGGGATTGAGCTTCATCGTCGAGGCCGGCTGGCCGCGCACCTTTTCGCGGGTGCGTTCGCTGAGGATCAGGCCGTCGTCCATCAGGTCGCGGGCGATCTTGAACACCGCCGGCGTCGTCAGGCCGGTCATGGCCGCCAGGTCGTGGCGCAGGACGCTGCCGCCGGTGCGGATGGCGTTGAGGATGACCTTGCGATTATGGACGCCGGCGGATGTGATATTGGCGCCGCGCAAATGCGATGCGTCGTTCAGGTCCGAATCCCGGACTCTGCTGACGTCTCGAAACTGTTGTGCCTTCGGCATGGACAACCCCCTTTTTCCGGCTTGTGCGCCTTTGGGGGAATCCCGCGGGAGCAACGCAAACGCACACAAGCGTAAGCTTGTCGCGACGTTTCTCCCTAATAATGCTATAATTGAGCAGTTCTTGTGTGCTGCTCTGCGTTTACTTTGTTATCAGTGGCTCTTTTTCTTTAGTAATTAGCAGGTGCATCCCTTTTGCGCAACGCACAAAATAAGCTTTCCATAAATTGTGATAAGCAAAGCGAACACGGTTTGTTTCAGATGGCGTGTGTCATTTAATGAAACCCTTTGCAGACAAGGCGCCGCGCCGGGGCGCGTGTGACACAAGCAGGACAGGGGTTTTCGGCTGCCGGGCGAGTGCCGGGGATGGTAGCGCTATCCTGGAAGCGCGACCACGGTCTGAACTATAGGGTCCATTTAGACTGATTAATACAGGTCCGGTTGGGTCGTTTTACATGGTTATGTCAGGAGCAGGTGTCAACCATGCGGGCCGAACCGCGTGTGGCTCAAGGCCGCGAGGATGGCGTGGCCGAAAAAGAAAATAACGGCAATGGCGACGGCCGCACCGACCAACTGGGCCGGGATCAGTGGCGAATTCGCCGTGTTCATCAGCTTGGAGCGGAAGGCATAGCGGCCATAGGCGAGGTTGGCGAGGACAATGCCGGCCAGTACGCTCAGCCACGCGGCCATTCCAGATTGGCGGCGGTCGCCTGGGTCGCGGTGAAATAGGTGATGCCATGGTTGGCATGCGCATATACGGCGTCGCCGGCCGGCGTCTTCGGCGCGGCCTTTTGCCATGCGTCGGTGAACCACCACAGGGCCACCCAGGCCGCGATGCCGGCGCCGCTGATAAGCCCGCCTGCGATCAGAACCGGCCGGTTCGGTCGATGTGTCTCTGTCGTCATGATTTTCCCCCTGAAGGCCCCGTATGGACGATACACGGGGGTGCGGCGGCTTGCCAAGGGGGCGGGTTATTCCGCCTCTTTGCGCGCCTCGCGGTCGCGCGCGATCAGGGCTTGCAGACGGTCCAGGTCGAGGGTTTCGCCGCCACGGACCGCCTGCGCATAGTCCAGCAGGGCCATACGTTCGGCAGTTGGGTTTTCGACGACCGCGATGCCGTGGCCGGCGTCGTACATATGGCTGTGGTCTTCGAAGTTGGCGCGCGCCGCGGACAGGGAATAGCGTCCGTTGGGGCCACCCCACACCTCGTCGGCGCGCGGATCGTTCTCTCCGCCGTCTTGGCCGTCATCCTCCCACCAGCAGATCGTGCAGATGTCGTAAGAGGCGCGTTCGCCGATCGTCGGGAATCCGCAACAGGGGCACGGGAAGGGCGGGGGAGAAGCCATTCCAGGAGGATAGGGTTTTGCGGGCACCATGGCAATTGCGGTCGTGGCCGGCGTCACCGCTCAGGCGAAAAGCGGAAGATCGCGGTAAAACCGTAGGTACGATACCAGATGCCGTCGCCGGCAAAGCCCATGCTGTAGACCTCGTTGTCGCCGCGGGTCCGAATGGGCAGGGTCTGGACGATCCGGCCGGTTGCCGGTTCGATGAGGGCGATGGCCGGCGGGCCGTTGTCGGGGAGCAGGCCGATCAATGCGTAACGCCCATCGGCGCGGTAGACCGGCGCCGCCTCTACGCGCGGAAAGTCGTTGGTGGCGTTGCGGCGCATCGTCCACACCACCTTGCCCGTCTCGGCCGACACCTGAAAGGCGAAAGGCCCTTCGGCCGGTTTGGCGGGAACGTAGCCGGAGGGCTGCCCCGGCCGGGAACCGTGGTTTTCATAAAAGGTGCCGCCGACCATGAGCGTCCGGGTGGCCAGGATGTCGCGGCCGTCGGGGCTGAAGGCCACCATGGCGCGCGATTCGAGTTCGAGCGGGCCGGCGATCAGGCGTGGCGCCTGGCCTTGCGTCCACACGATCCATTGCTGCAACGGGGCTTCGAACAGGATGCGCGCCCGTCCGTCGGCCATGACGACGCCGGCTATCGGCTGGAAAAAGAGGGGAAATCCGGGCTTGGCCGCGACGGTCAGGCCCCGGGTCAGTGCCGTTGTGTCGAAGGTATCGATGATCTTGCCGTGGGCCGCGTCTGCGATGGCATAGGTCGGGCGCGGGTGGTCGCCCGTGTCGCCGAACACCGCCAGCGCTATGCCGCTGCCGTTGAGCCAGAAGAGTTTGTCCAGTGTTCCGGCCGGGTGGGTGAGGGCGGGCAGTTCCGTAATATTACTGTTGCCGACGGGAGCGATGCGGATCGGCGTCAGGCCCGAACGCGAAAAGCCGTGGCTGTCGACCTCGCGCCTGGCTGCCCACAGCGCGTCCGACCCATCCGCCCAGCGCGCCACCGGCAGGGCGGTGATATCGCCCTGAAGATTGCCGACATCGGTAAGCGCCTGGGGCTGGCCCTTGACCGACAGCATCTGGATGCGCCGGATGCCGAAAGGGGGAAAGCCGTTGTATCCCGCCAGGGTCCGGCCGTCGGGTGACAGGCTCCAGTTGCGGTTGTCGGTTGGGGCGCCGCAATAGACGGCGTCCAGCCGGAGCGGGCCGGGTGTCGGGGCGAAGTCGGCCGCTGTCATGCCGTAGCAGCCGGGGAACGGCGGCGGGGGATTTGGGGCGGCGTGCGCGGCGGCGCACAGGGCAAGGGTGGCGAGAGCTGCAGCTGGGGCGATGGGGCGCATGGGTATGATTTTAACGCATCGGGCTTAATCGTGGTTTAAGGCCCTGACAGCCCGGCCTGCCCGGGATTGGCCTGTCCGCAATCGGCCGGGCCGGAAACCGCCGCCTAAGCCTGTGGCGTCTTCTCGTAGCGCCAGACCTCGAACGGGCGCGTGCCGGTCGTCAGGGTGACGTCGATCGTCACCGTGCCGGTGCGCCGCCAGTCGCTTTTTTCGTAGAACCGCGCCGCGCGCAGATTGCCGATGGCGCAGTCGAGCCAGGCCGTTTTGACCCCGGCCGCCTGCATGCGCGCTTCTGCGTCGGCCATTAAGGTTGCCGCTATGCCCTGGCCGCGCGCCTCGGCGGCGACGTAGAACTGATTGAGTTCATCGCCCTTGATCCAGGTAAAGCCGAGCGGATGGTCGATGTCGCCGATCGTGCGTACGGCATTCAAGTTGGCCGTCAGCCGGTCGTGAAAGCTTTGCAGGGTGCGGTCGGCGACCACCTCGGCCGGCAGGAGATCGGCATGGGCGTCATGCCAGCCGGCGTGCCACAGGTCGGCCAAGGGATCGATGTCGGCGGGAGAAGCGTCGCGAGGGATCATGCCGTGAGGTCCAATTGCAGGAACTGGTTGAACGGGCCGGGGCGGTAATCGGCAAAGGCCTCGCACGACACGAAGCCCGCGCGGCGATACAGCGTCAGGGCCGGCGCATGCAGATCGGCCGTGCCGGTTTCCAGGCTGAGGCGCGCATAGCCGCGGCGGCGGGCCTCGGCAATGATGTGCATGAGCAGCGCATGGCCGACGCCGGTGCCGCGCGCGGCGGGGGCGGCGCGCATCGACTTTACCTCGCCGTGTGCCGGTGTCAGCGCCTTGAGCGCGGCGAAGCCGGCCAGCTCAGCCCCGCGCCACGCCGTCCAGAAGGTGACTTCCGGCGCGGACAGGCCTGACGCATCCAGCGCAAAGGCGTTTTCGGCCATGACGCTGCGCAGTTCGCTGAGGTGGTGGTTCAGTAGATCGGCGACATAGGGCGCGGCCGGATCGTCCTGACGTATATCGAGCATGTGGGACCTTGGACGCTGAGCTAGTTTGGCCCGAACATATATAGCCGGTACGTCGCGCCACACACCTTAAATACGATCCAGGCCAAACCGCCCAGCATCAGGGCGGCGTGGAGGCCCTGGGACAGGATGACCAGCCGCGTCAGGGAGGCGTCGCCCAGTCCCCGGTCGCCGCGCCGCCAGATAAAGCCGCTGACGATGCTTGCCATGGGCTTCATAAAGGTCGGCGGGGTCTGGCGCAGCAGGGCGCGAAAGGCTTCGGGATGGCGCAGCGACAGTACGACGCGCACGCGATCGAGCATGGCCAGGGATATGGCGCCCATGACGAAAAAGATGGCGAATGCGGATATGCTGAGCATCACGGGATTATAGCCTGTTCGGGCGGGAGATTACAGCGACGGAGCAGGTGTCTTTGCCCCACAACGCCTTTTCCCGCCGATTGGACCTATGCGCGCGGGCGGGGGCGGTGATACCTCTGTTATGGCAATAAGAGGTTGGTCATGCGGTTTATCTGGCTGCTGCTGGTCGTGATGTTTGCCGGGCCGGCGTTCGCGGAAACGTCCACGCCGCTGAACGGGCCGTGGGCGTTTCATATGGGCGACGATCCGGCGTATGCGTCGCCGTCGTTCGACGACAGCGGCTGGGAGCGCGTCGATCTGACGCCGAAACCCGGAGCGCATGACGGTGATGTCGGATTGCCGGGCTATGTGCCGGGCTGGACGGCGCGCGGGCATAAAGGCGAATGGGGCCATGCCTGGTACCGGCTGCGTGTGCACGGTGAGGGGACTGTGCTGGTCGCGCCGACCCTGGTCGACGGGCCTTATCAGGTGTTCTGGAACGGCCGCCCGGTCGGCGGGATCGGCGATGTCGGCGCGCATCCGCAGACCTATGCGGCGCGGCCCTTGCGGATACAGTTGGGCGGCGGGGATGGCGTCCTGGCGATCCATACCTGGCTGGCCAAGGACGGCTTGGGCGGCGATGCCGGCGGCATCCATGCCGCGCCGGTGCTGGCGACGCCGGGGGCAGCCGAGGCGCTCTACCTGTCGCAATGGTGGCGGACCTTCTGGGGCTATGTCGCCGATTTCATCGAGCCGGTGTGTTTGTGGATGGTGGCTTTGTTGGCGTTGGGGATGCGCCGGTTCGTACCCGGCGACCGGTTTTTGCCGTACGCAGCCGGGGCCGCGGCCGCCATCGCCGCGTCGCGCATCAACCAGTGCATCTATGCCTGGGGACAGGTCGAAAGCCTCGATGCGCTGGTGGTGCTCAGGTTCGTCATCTTCAACCCGCTGGCCATTGTGCTGTGGGTGATCGCGTATGGCAGGGTCGGGAAGGGGCTGCCGCGTCGGGCGGAATGGGCGGCGTGGGGACTGGGTGGTTTGGCCGGATTGTCGGCAGGTTTGAACTGGGACATCGTGCAGACCGTGGCGCGGCTAGGGTTACTGGTGTTGGCGGCGTGGGGTGCGGTTGTTGCTGTGCGCGCAACGAAGGGCTCGGAGCGCGTTCTGGCTGCGGCAACGCTTGTGGCCATGGCCGTGGCGCTGTTCGCCGACGAGCTGTCGAAGATCGGCGTGCCCGGCATCTGGTTCCCGTGGGGCGTCGGCGTGTCGCGCACCCAGTACGCGCTGGCGGTGGTCGTGCCGGTGCTGACGGCGTGGGTATGGGCGAGAGCGGGGCAGGCTGTGCGGAAATGACTCTGAAACCGCTTTGCGATCACACACGGGAACGTTCAAACGCAGCTGCTGATTTGCGCGTCGATAGCGTCGACGACGTCTTTTGAGATTGTTCCGGTAAAGCCGGCGACTCTGGCAGTGCACAGGAGCTTGGAAGGCGTGCCGGATCGGCTAAGCATGGCGCCAAGGACAAGGTATCGCTTGGAATTGAGCATCTGTTCGGACGCCAGAACAGTATAGGTGACACGATCAGCGTCTAAAAACCTGGAAGAAGCCGGATGAAGGCTTTCAACCGAAAGCCCCGTTTTGTGCGCAGTTAAACGGTCTGTAGCAATCTGGCAAAGGGCGGCGCCAAACGCATCGATCTGCGCACGTGAATGTTTGTCTCCGGAAAGCGGCTGATAAAAACAGATCGGTGAAATCCGGGTTGCCCCGTAGAATACGGGCAACGGCATCGAAGCCCAGGCCAGGACCGGTGCGACGAAAGCCAGAAACGCGAAAAGCACGGCGCCCACGCGCGGCGTCAATGCAAGTGGGAAAGCGAAGGGAGGCATCGTCAGGTCTGCTCTTATGCTTACATTGAGGATTTCGGCGACGAATATCAATTGCACAATTCAAACAACCGTCAATTGAGTATTTGATATCTGACGATTTGGTGACGGGATATCATTTGCGGAATCTTCCAGGACCGGTCTGACAGGAAGCGTCACAAATGGCGCGGGGCGTCCATGCGGTCGTGCAAGATGCGCATGACGTCGATCCCATACGCGGCCTTACGGAAATAGATAGCGTGGCGTTCGACGTGGCGGCGCCGGTAGCCGGGCCGGATGTGGTCGCAGGCAGGTGCACGGTCGGGCGCTTCGGCCAGGGTTGCAAAGGCGGCGACCAATATGTCGATATAGCGCTCGGCCTGATCGACGCTCCAGGTTTCGACGGTGGTCTGCCAGATATTTTCGAGGTCTTGTTCTGCCAATGGGCTGAGGCGATACTCAGCCATGCGTGCGCTTCATCCGCATTTTGAATGCCTGGGCGTCAAACGGGCGAGGGGCGCCGCTGGCTTCGGCCTCAATCAGGGCCGCGCGGATGGCGTCGATTTCGGTCGTCCGTTCCTGTTCGCGGCGGATCAGGTCGCGGATGATTTCGCTGTCATTGGTATAGTGGCCGTCTTCGATCTGGGCCTTGATCCAGGCGTCCTGCTGGCCGGTAATGGTGATGGTCTTGCGCACGCTTGCCATGATCGGGCCTTTGATGATCGTCATACTATTGGTGCGATTTTACACCGGATTAGCCGGTTGGCAAGCGTGGACGAGGACACGGCTTTTCCAGCAGCCCTGCGATTTGACCCGTAAATTCTATCTGCAAATCCCGGAAATCGTGGTAGCGGTAACAAAAAAATGGCGTGCCGCTCGCCACACGGTCGGAGCGCGCCGGTAAACACAGGGATTTACAGATGAAACACCGCAACACCAACGGAATGCGACGTCCGGACTCAGCGCCCGACGCGGCTGCCCTGCGCAGGCTGGTCCTGGTGACAGCGGCGTCGGCAGCCCTGATGGCGCCCGCCCTGGAAGCCAGGGCGCAGAACACGCCGGGCACCACGGCCGAGGCGGCCACGGCGGTCCCGACGGCGCTGCCGTTCGTCAACCCGATATTCGGCGACAACATGGTTATGCAGAGGGGGCAGGCCAATACGATCTGGGGCTGGTCGCAACCCGGTGATACCATCCGCGTCGAGATAGGCAGCCAGACCGCCATCGCCACCGCCGGCAAAGACGGCCGCTGGCAGGTGAAAGTGGTGCCGCCGGCTGCGACCGGTCCCGTGACGATGCGGATCATCGGCGGCGCGAAGACGGTCGAAATCAAAAATATTCTGGTCGGCGACGTCTGGTTGGGCGGCGGCCAGTCGAACATGGCCCTGCCGCTCAAATTCGCCAGGGACGGCGACGCCGAGGTCAAGGCGGCCGATGCGCCTGACATCCGCTACTTCACCGTATCGGGCCACGCCGCCTATCACCACACCGATATCATCGAGGGGTCGTGGAAGGTCGTGTCGCCCCAGACCGCCGACGCCCTGTCCGCAGTCGGCTACTACTTCGCGCGCAACCTGAATGCGGCCGAGCACGTGCCGATCGGCCTGGTGATCGATGCCGTCGGCGGGACGCCGGCCGAAAGCTGGACCAGCGCGCAATCCCTGGCGCCGCTGAAAGACTTCGATCCGGCGCTGGCGGAACTGAAGCGCCTGGCCGACAGCGGCGCGCCCGAATACGGCAATTTCGTCATGCACTGGTACGACCGCTATGACATCGGCCTGAAAGGCAACTGGCAGGCGCCCGGTTTCGACGATTCCGGCTGGAAGCCGGTGACGATCCCCGGCGGCTTCGCCGAACTGGGCGTGCCGGATGCGCCCGCCCTGGTCTGGTTCCGCCGCGAGATTACGCTGCCCGATCCGCTGCCTGTGGGAACGGCGGCGATTGCCCTGGGCGTGATCGAACGCATGGACACGGTTTACGTCAACGGCACCGTCGTCGGCACCAGCGCCTGGGTGGAAAATCCGCGCAACTATGCCATCCCGGCGGGCCTGCTGAAGCCCGGCCGCAACGTCATCGCCATCCGGGTGCTGAAAACGAAGCCGGTCGGTGGTTTCCTCAGCAAGCCCGAGGACCTGTATCTCAAGCTCGGCGACGGATCGCGCACCGAACTGGCCGGCCCGTGGAAAGGCCAGCTCAGCGTCGACGCACGGCCGCCTCAGCCCTTGCCGATGGCGTATGAGAACTGGCCGGTCATGCCGGCGGTCCTGTACGAAGGGATGCTGGCGCCGATCGCGCCGTTGGCGGTGCGCGGCGTCATCTGGTATCAAGGCGAACAGAATGGCGAGCGCGGCTATCAGTACCGCAAGATCCTGCCCGCCACGATCCGGGACTGGCGCGCCCTGTTCCAGCAGCCGGATCTGCCGTTCTACGTGGTCGGCCTGCCGGCGTTTCAACCGCACCAGACAAGCCCGACCGATGACGGCTGGGCGGACCTGCGCGAGTCGCAGGCGCTGACGGTCGCCGCGGTGCCGAACACCTGCCTGGCCGTGACGATCGACACGGGCGAAGCCGGCAATATTCACCCGAAGGACAAGAAGCCGGTCGGCGACCGTCTGGCGGCCTGCGCGCTGGCGGGGGCGTACGGCCGTGCGGTCGTGGCGTCGGGACCGACCCTGGCGTCGACGGATGTCCTTCCGGGCGCGTTGCGCCTGCATTTTGCGCACGCCGATGGCGGCCTGGTGGCGAAGGGCGAGACGCTCGGCGAATTTTCGGTCGCGGGTGAGGATGGCCGCTGGGTGTGGGCCGACGCGAAGATCGAGAACGATACGGTCGTCGTATCGTCCGCCGCCGTGCCGCATCCATTGGTGGTGCGCTACGCCTGGCAATCGAACCCGCAGGCGACCCTGTTCAATGGGGCAGGCTTCCCGGCCGCGCCGTTCCGAACGGACACCTATCCGCTTGTCACGCAAAAGCCGGCCAATTAGGAGAGGCTCGATTTCGCCGGGCCGTTCGTGATATGCGCCCGGCGGAGTCAAAAAGGAATCCGCCATGTATCCGCCGCCGGCGTTTCGCGAAGACGACACGCAGACCCTGCACGCCCTGATGCAAGAGGCGGGGCTGTGCACCCTGGTCACCCATTCGGCCGCGGGCTTGATGGCGACGCCGCTGCCGGTGTGGCTGGAGGCGAGCGAAGGCGAGATGGGCACGATCTATGCGCATGTGGCGCGGGCAAACCCTCAGGCGCAGGCGGCGGGTGAGGGACTGGTCATCTTCCCCGGTCCCGACGCCTATGTCAGCCCGTCCTGGTATCCGGCGAAGGCCGAGCATCACAAGGTGGTGCCGACGTGGAACTACGTCGCCGTGCAGGCCTACGGGCCGGTGGAAACCTTCGATGACGCGGAAAGCCTGCGCACCCTGGTGACGCGGCTGACGCAGCGTCATGAGGCCGGGCGCGCGGAGCCGTGGGCGGTGAGCGATGCGCCCGACGCCTATATCGACGCCATGCTGCGGGGCATTGTCGGCGTGCGCATCGCCGTGACGCGCCTGGACGGCCGGCGCAAGCTGAGCCAGAACCGCGCCGCCGCCGACCAGGCCTCCTTGTCGCCGTCACGGGGCGGGTCGTGCTCGACGAGGCGGCGCACCAAGGCCTCGTCGCCGCTCTTCTG
>FTIZ01005368.1_pt1 | contig 10742 bp, 9 predicted proteins | sample 1658381 | NCBI WGS metagenome assembly FTIZ01 (sample SAMEA3914822, study PRJEB12502) | metagenome | biome: forest; material: soil | place: USA | collected 2012-03-12 | depth 0.1 m
GCGCCGGCGCGGGAGACAAGGCTCTGGATCCGCTGGACCTCGGCGAAGGCGTCGGCGAACTCCTGGCGGGGGGTGCTGAGCGACTTGACGTCGTAGCCCAAGAGGAAGTCGGTGGCGGCGTCGAGCGTGTAGCGGAAGAAGAGGTCGCTGATGTCGACACGCCTCCCGTTGCCGGCCGCCATGTCGACCGGCTGGTTCTCGCCATCCAGAGCGCCCCCGTTGGCAATGGCCTTGAACAGGGTCTGCATGTGGCTCTCAAAGACGTGCAGGTCGCTGACACGGTCCTTGATGAACTGCGGGCGGATCAGCTGGCGGCTGTCGTGCCAGAGGGTGCCGTCGGTCGCGAAGATGCTGTCGCCGAGGAAGGGCTTCCACTCCTGGTGGAAGGGCTCGCCCTTGCCGTAGTCGCCGAACTGGGTGGCGAGGATGGCCTTGATGTTTTCGTAGTCAGCCGTGAAGACAATGCGGCGGCCGGCAACACGGCCCTCTCTGGTGTAAGCTGGCGTCTCGCTCAGGAAGTTCCTCCAGAAGGCAAGGTTCTGGTGTTTCATGGCCTGGCGGACGGCCTGGTAGAGAAAATCAAGGCCTTGTTTGTCGTGTTAGCTAGCAGACACCAAACCCAGATACTCCAAGGCACACCCACCGAACGGCAGTATCGACTTGATCCGGGGCGCTCTTGACCCCGGCATCCTCGCCAACTTCATTTCCTGCCATGCCGGCCTCACGATGACGGCCACGATCATGTAGGCTAGCAGCAGACCCGGCAGGAGGAGGACGGCCGATTTGACCGAGACATGGCCGACGAGGGTCTCGAGGAGGCCCATGGTGTCCTAATCGGCTTGGGAGCCAGCTCGGTTCAGGGCTCAAGACTCGGTTTAGACAAGGTGGGTTTGATGTTCGTTCGTCAGAATGAGACTGGAGTACAAGTAGGACTCGTGAGGCGGCCAGCGCCGAGAAACAAGCTGGCGACCCGGAAGTTAAGACCGGAGGTTAAACCGGAGGACGATCCAGGGGTAGCAGTGAGCCCCGGCCAGGGTAGACTGTCGAGCAACGAGACACAAATCAGACGCCTTCGAGGTACGGCCGGACAATATGCATATGTAGGTCTGCGTGTGTTGGGTGGAGTGGTGATGAGGGTGGAGGGGATGTCAGGGGGCACCCCTCCTTCTTATTTGTTTCGAGCTCCCCGCCAGAAAGACCCAACAGACATCCACCCCGGACCCGGGTCGTTAGAAACTTGGTGTGGAAAACGGAGAGGACCCGGCAGCTTGGCTGTGGGGGAGACGGGGCTATGCAGTCCAGATCGGCACGCGATTCTGGACCGTGTGCTAGCTGTGGAAAGTATAGACCACGTAATACATCGTAAGTGTACATGGTAGAATACCGAACCGAACACTGGGAGGAGGGGGTGACAGAGGCCATCTTTTGCCAAGTGGTTCGGAGAGGACCCGTGGTGACATTGACGGCGTGCCGAGACACTGGACGGTGGACACGGATGGGTGACCCGGTCAGTCCAGGATTGGAAACGAAGCGACCGAACTCTTTACCCTGACGAGGTGACACCCTGCTGCTGGATACCGGGTTTGCCAACACCAATGTTCCTTGCATGTCAGCTCCCGATTCTCCAGACTCTCCACCGTCCGCGGCCCCGTCCGCTCGCTCGCTCTTTTTCCGCCGTAATTTCCACTCGACGCCAGCAATACACAGAAAACGGCAGCGCATGCCTAAATGGCTGCCCACGGCCGCATGGCGCAGAGCGGCCGGGGACGGCATGGTAGGTGTGACGGCCCCCTCGATGCGTCGTGCCGAGGCTTCTCTGGTGCTTCTGCTTGCTTCGGCTGCTTCGGCCGCGTTGCTAAAAGGCGGGGAAATCGGGCAGTCGACCTGGGTCATCGCGGGGATCCCATGTTTGCGGGTGGCCTGTTTTTTTTGTTACGAGATGCAGATCCCGTCTTTCCATCGTCTCTTCTTTGAATCGGTGCAGGGACTTTGTACTTTTGCTGGTGTCTTTGCGTGACGTTACTGTCCTATATTCGGACTTATTCAGACCCCAAGACGAGCAAGATTCATCATGGACGGGATGAAGGAGAATTTGAGTTTCTTGGCTCGGATCGGGCCTATTTTGTACATGGTCTCGGAATCCATTGCCTGCGGTCTCATGTAGTCTGTCCAAGACACAAAAAAAGAAGAAGATTCATCGAGTCAACGGTCTGGGGAAAAGGGAGGAAGCTGCCAATGCTGCAGTGCATGCAGGGCAAGTGACGCGCCACGAAGAGAGCCCCACCTTAACTTCCTCAACCTCCAATCAACCTTGCAATGTTAACGTTGACCCACGCTAATGCCCTGTAACTTACCGGCAAGGAGAAAGGACCGGATTTCTCCCAGCCCAAGCGCATTTCACATGCCATTGATCTAGCTCGAGACCCAGACGCGATCCCTCGGGCGAACAGCCATGAGATGATGTTGCCCATTCCCCGCACTGGCCAAGAGCGCAGTGCGCATCACAAGGGACGTCAAGCACGTCAATGCGTTCCAATGGCCTCAAATCGAGGTTCCCGGCTCCATTTCGACCTCGAAAATCCCCCGAGCCTCCTTCGGAGCGCGGGCCAACCATTCCCTTCGGTCCAGCCAAGGGGCTCGGCACGGAGCTATGGATCTGTGCCATGCGACGCTGCACCGGGCATCCGCGGACAGCCGCCGCCGTTGGCATGGGACGAGAGTTGCACCGAGGACCAGGGAAAAGGGGAAAAAAAAAAAAAGGCAATTCAAATCAACGGATTGATTGTTTGCTCGCACGAGGGGCTTCGCCCCAATACGGGATATGTACAGAACAATCCAATTAACGGTAATAAAAACCAGACATTAAGAACGGGAACGGGAACGGAGCAATGCCCCCATGTCGTCGTCCCCATATCGTCGTCGGAGACGTCCCGAAAACGGCCCACATGCAGCTTCAAGCCTTCAACGGCTGCGACCCGAACCCACCCACCCTCCGGAACCACTCCGCCCTCCTTCTCGCGTCATCGCGTCATCACCCATCCTCCATCCTTCAACTCCCAAACGATGGCAACCTCGAACCCCAAACGATGGCAGCATTTGCCAACCCATGCAGAAAATAATAAGAATAAAAAAAACCCCCCATAGAACCTCCCCCCCTTTTCACAGCGCATACTCGCACTCCTCAGCCCTGCCCTGCGTACAAAACGTCATCTGCACCGGCGAGCTACCCACCCCCCTCAGCACCATCCTCTCGCGGAACTCGTTCAGCCGCGGCGCGGCGTCGAGCTGCGTGCGGTTCTGCCCCGTGGCCGGGTCGCGGCGGCCGGACCAGAGCACCTCGCCGGCGGCGGACGCGCGCGGCCAGAGCAGCGAGTCGAAGTTTGTGCTGTCGATGGTCTCGCTCCACATGGCGACCTCGCCGCCGAGGACGAGCTTGGCTTCCTCGGGCGTGAGGTTGGCCGTCGGGTCGTGCGAGTAGACGAGCCGCCAGGACTTGGTCGGGCCGCACCAGTCGTTGAAGGGGTAGCCTGTTGCGAAGGCGTCGCCGTTGGCCCAGTTGAGCCATTGGCCGCGGCCGCAGTCGAGGTACTGGAGAGGGGGGGTTGTTAGTGGGTGCGGAGTGGAAAAGAGGGGGAAGGGGTAGGTAGTGAAGAGAATGCTTACCCAGAAGTTGTAGTCGCTGTCGATCACTTTGTACCCCTTGCCCGTCAGCGCCTTGACCGAGTCGCCGCCGAGCCACGACTGCACGACCGTGTCCTTGCCCAGGGTGACGTTCCAGTCGAGCGGGATCTCCTCCCACGTGATCGGGGTCAGGCCGGCCTTGCGGATGCGCGAGTGCTGGGCGTCGATGAACTTCTGCAGCAGCGGCTGCAGCACGGCCGAGTCGTTGGAGCGGATGCCCTCGTCGAGCATCGAGTCGTTCTTGTTGAGCTCGTCGCCGCCAGTGTGGAAGTAGGCCGCGTACGGCGCCACCCGCGGCAGCACGTCGTCGAAGAGCTTCTCGAGGAACGCGTCCACGGCCGTGCTGTTCAGCTTGAACGCGCCGCACGGCGGCTCCGCGCACCACCACCAGTACGGCAGCTCGTCGTACGCCACGATCAGCTCCGGGTGCGACAGCGCCACCACGCCGATGTGGCCTGGCATGTCGATCTCAAAGTACACCTCGACGCCGCGCTCGGCCCCGTACCGCTGCACCCGCGCGATGTCGGCCGGCGAGTACGTCTGGCTCGGGTGGTACGCGCCCTTGTCGGCGACCTCGGGCATCGACGGCAGCACGAGCGGCCACGACTGCGAGTCGGTGATGTGCACGTGCAGCCGGTTGAGCTTGTTCCACGCCATGGCGTCGATGGTGCGCAGGATGTCGGGCACGGGGAAGAAGTGGCGCGCCGTGTCCATCATGACGCCGCGGTGCGGGAACTGGGGCGCGTCGCGGATCGTGACGGGCGCGTAGGGCGTGTACCAGAAAGTGCCGGCAGAGTGCTGGTAGAAGAGCTGCGAGAAGGTCTCGAGGCCGCGGAGCACGCCGATGGACGACACGGCGTCCAGCTTGACGTCGCCCTCGGCGCTGACCGTCAGGTTGTACGACTCGTTCACCTCGCCGTCCAGGGGCTTGAAAGCGCTGGGCTGGTCCTGGCCGGACTGGGTGATCTGCAGCGTCTGCAGCCACTTCTGGCCCTTGGACACGTCGGGCTCCCACTTGGACCCGGGCTTGTGCAGCTTCCACGGCACGAACTGGCTGCCGAAGATGCCCGAGAGCGTCCGCGACACTCCCGCCTGGACCACCTCCTTGCTGGTCAACTTGGAGGGCGCATATCCGTACGTGTACGGGAGCTGTTGGTTCGCGAATTGTTCAGTATCCGGTCCGTATTCGGCGGGGCATACATGATGGGGGATGGAAGGAGGGGAAGCAACACGAGACCAAGAGGAAGAGGAAGAGGAAGAGTTGGGAGACCAGCATACAAATGCGCCATTATATGTGATTTTGATGTTTTGGTGCAGGTACAAGACCGAGCTGCCCTTGGTGAGGCTCTGGGGCGCCGGCCAGATCGCCGCCGCCGGGCTGACGAGGGCGACGAGGAAAAGGGAAAGACACGAAAGTAAGAGCGGCGAGAACATCTTGAGGGCTATTTCATGCCCGAGTCGCGTGGTGTTGTGCCTGGCGAGGGGCAACAGGAAATGGCGGGGTGTTTAAATGGGATGGGCAGGGTGAGACAGGGCCAGCAGAAGGAAGGCTGGAATGTTTTTTTATAAGATTCTGGGCTTTGAAGGCTCATTCGGGTATATTAATGAGACAGGACAGATGGTTGGCTGGCCGGGCCCCGTTCCAATCAACAGAACCATGCTCCGGCACCGTTACACGGGTTGGTTGCAGCCCGGGAGGGGATAACCAACGAAAGGGGAGGGATGTGTTTGTGGGAGGCGTGGTGATGGAAGTTTGGAACGGAATCTGTGTGCCTGTGCAGCCTGCCGCTGTTGGTGGACTGTAACCCTCGCACGCCGGACTGCAGCACTCGACAGGTCACAGATCCACGCGGCTGGATCCAGCACGGGTCAGCTGGTGGTGGTGTTGCTTTCCCGTCGCTGGCACTGGCTACTGGCGAGGCGGGGGGGGGAAGAAAGTGTGAGAGAGGGAAATCGAAGCGCTGATCGAAATCCGGCTCCTGCTTTGACCGCGCAACGTTACACGTCCGCCCCGGTCGTTTACACCGAGCGGCGGCCGGTGGGGCAGGTCTCCAACAAGCCACATCTTGAACGTCGGATTGACGTTAGACTTGCATACCTATCTTCTCCCTGCACTAGTGTACACAGTAGCTACGAGGATTGAATTCCCTGTGCCCTTGGCCCGTAGCAAGTCGTCGTTCTACTGCGTCCAGATTGCTCGTCCGTCGTGATTCCGACCAGGCCGATCGATGGGGGCTGCGCATGCCGTGTTCTCCTTCCAGGCCGGGGAGATCATCGGACGATCGTGCGAGCGGGCCGACACAAAAATAAACGCCCGGGAGGGACGTGGCTGACATGCGCCACGTCGTTGAACAAGTCCTGTAGGCACCAACCAGACAGCCGTTGGAAACTCCAGATCGGAGAAAACTGACTGCGCGTTCTGGGGGGGTTGACTGGGTGGACAAAGCTCAATGCTGCAATCCCTGATGCAGCGATGCAGAGCAACCCCAGGCCCTGCCTCCCTTGACGCCGAGCACCCAATCGCGAGCGTACCGAGGATCCACTCAACCCAACATCAGGCCGAGAACACTGCGACGCCCTCGTCGACGGTTGCAACAGCATGCTAGTGCTTGGAGCCCTTTGTGACGGTTAGGTGTTCTAGGAAGGGGAGGAAAGCCGTGCAACCAACCATCCATCACATTACCAGTGTCATGACAGTGTCCCTGTACAAGTAGCTCGCCGTTGAGGGGTTGCATGGAAATGCATGCCACCACATCAAGGGCAACGGCCGGGGTTTAAAGCTCGAAGATCCGTACTATGTAGTTGAGACGGGTAATCCGCAGGCCGAGCGCTGCACAGTAGACCGAGTAGAAGTTACTCGCCTCTGCTGCCTCGACGCTTGCTGCAGATAACCTTCGGCTGCGGGCCGACGTCAGTGTGCCCGCCCGCTGGTGGGACCTGAAACGGCTGCATATTAATACACGTTAATAATGAGCTGGCAACTGCCGCCCTCTCTTGGCTTTCAGCCAGAGATGTTGGCGGGCCGGAATAATGATGCGAGTCTGTCTGTCTTCTGTGATGGAAAGACCACGAGGGATCTAGAATCCGACGGCACAATGCCACAAAGGACTGCGTGATGGACTGCTTCAAGGCTTGGCTGGGGATGACAAAGCCGTTTCTGCGCTGCAAAGACTCATGGCATCACATCACGTGACAGCGCCACTTACCCTCTCTCGAGCCTCTGCAAGGCTGCAGGCACCAGCCACTCAGAGCGGTCTCTTCGGGCTGGCTGAACCAAAATGCCCAAGCAGGCTTCTTGTTTCGCGTGAGTCTGGCTCCACGCCCCGAATCCTAAAATCTTCCGCAACACCACCTCAACCAACCTCCAACTCCCCCTTCACGATCAGCCGCGCCGAATCGCCGCATCCTTCTTGCTCCATCTTGCTTGCGATAGACGGCTGCTTTTATCATCTTGGACATCTCGCACGCGCCGAACTCGCAACTCGTCCGCTGCCGCGTCTCGAAAACAAGAGCAGGAAGCACCCGACACCAATCTCCTCTCGTTGTCCACTCGCGCCAGCCCGACCCCTCGCGTATCCTTCCATCCACATCGCAATCGCTTTGCGACTATCAGCCATCAACATGTCGGTCGAGGTCGCGCTCGGCACGCCCCTAGCGGAGGGTCTCAATTTGGCCATCCAGGGGAAGATTGCAGAGCTGGGATGGGCTAATCCGGGCCCCGAAGGGGCTGCCATGTCCGAGTACTTCCTCCTCATGCTCGCCAATGGCAAGACAGAGTCCGAGATTGCCGGCGAGATTGCCGGCGACCTCCTTCAGCTTGGCCCCGACGACCAGACGGCGCCCGCCTTCGCGCACTGGGTGTTTGAACAGATTGGAGCTCTCAGCGCGCAACTCGACTCCGGTCCGGCGCAGTCGGCCGATGCTATGGATGGCCTCAGGGATGACACTATGGACGAGTCCTTCGATGCCGGTATGGATGTCACGTCGGATGCCCCCGCAGCTGGGCTTAATGCGTAAGCCGTCTCCCCTCACCCCGCGTCGCGTGACTTCGAGTACTAACCTTTGGCAGGCCAACCGGGCCCAAGGCGATGCGGAACGGCGCCCCTCGCGGCGGCGCCCGAGAGAAGCGGATGATGGGCCAGATCAACCGTGCCTTGGACCGGACACAGGATTCGGCCCTGCACCGTGTCCGCACCCAGTCCGGGAACGAGAGAATCGGGAGGGGGCCGCCGGCCGGACCGAGGATGGGCACGGGCAGGCAACCACGGACAACCAACATGCGCGCCGCGAACATCGCCGCCGGCCTGGCAAACATGCCCCCGGGCGCTATGGGCATGAACGGAATGGTTAGGATGAACCCGATGAATGCCGCTGGGTACGGACAAGCCGACATCTATGCCATGATGGAGCAGCAGAACCAGATGCTTCAGCAGATGCAACAACAACTCCTGATGCAGCAGCAGCAGCAGCAGCAGCAGGGCGGCATGGGCCAGCGCGGTGGCTTTGGCCGTGGTGGCAAGCAGCAGTTCGACCGAGGTGGCAGGCAAAACCAATTCCGGCGCGGTGGTGGGCACCACCAGAACGGACACGCAGACCAGCAACAGCACGCAGGCTCCGAGGCGGGCCAGGCCGACGCGGCCTCGCAGGGCGACGTCGACATGACGGGAGCTAAGCGCGAGGCGCCCAACCCGGACGACACGGTCTGCCGATTCAACCTGCGGTGCCAGAACAAGGACTGCAAGTTTGCCCACCAGTCGCCGGCGGCACCGCCGGGCGCCACCATCGACGTCAACGACCCCTGCACGTTCGGCGCGGCGTGCAAGAACCGCAAGTGTGTGGCCCGGCACCCGTCGCCGGCGGCCAAGATGGCGCACCAGAGCGAGCAGGACTGCAAGTTCTTCCCCAACTGCGTCAACCCGCACTGCCCGTTCCGGCACCCGGCCATGCCGGCATGCCGCAACGGCGGCGAGTGCAAGGTGGCCAACTGCAAGTTCACGCACGTCAAGACGCCCTGCAAGTTCCACCCGTGCACCAACCGCAGCTGCCCCTTCATGCACGACGAAGGGCAGCGGGGCACCTTCCACGACAAGGTGTGGACCGCCGAGGACGGGGCCAAGGAGCACGTCAGCGAGAGGAAATTTGTCGACGACGGCGGGGTCGAGGACCTCGTCCTGCCCGAGTCGGGCGAGCATCACGACGCCGAGTTAGTCCTCTAGGTGTAGGTGGAGGTGTATGTGGAGAGTCACCAGGCGCGGTGGCCTTGTGTATCAGTTGGATTGCAGCGGAGGACAGCCACAAGAGCGGGGGCGGCATGGATATTTCAAGACTGTGAGGAGGAGAGAGAGCGAGGGGGAGCAGGGGACGCGTTCTCTACGAGGCATGGACATGTGACATCCGGACGGCTCTGCCGTTCGGCATGGGTATTGGTATTTCGGGGGTGGAGAACCGGGCCTGTACCACTATATCATCATACTGGCGTTGGGGGCGGCATCTTGGGATCTTGGGCGTCTTCTTTCTCTTAGACACGGCCTGTTTTTATGTGTTATTACAGCGGAAAAGGGGCCGGGCAGCGGAACATGGGTGCCGGGCGGCGAGAATACAGATTGCAGTCGCTCGCTCGCTCTCGGATATTTTGGCCTCGATTTGTCTTCTGAGTGTCAGTGGTTGCTTCAGTGTCAGTAGAATACAGGGTTAGGGTCTGAACTGCCCAGAAGAACATCCCAGTGCCGCGCATGGATGGCGTGGTGTCTGTGCTTCCCAAGCTCCTCTAACCGTGACCTGTGATGAGAACCGGACCACCCCGCGCCCAACTGCACCGAGCCATTGACTGCGCGCGGTAGCTTGCCGACGCAGGATGCGGCAATAGGAACGCGCCTTACCATGTACGCAACCAGCCGGCGCTGTGTGGCGCGCATGCCGGGCCGATCCGGGGCCGGGCGGGGAGCTGTGTCGAGTGTGTCGAGTGCACTCCAGGTCGCTCGGTTCCTGAGCTCACATGCCACCTCGCTGCCGGCAGTCCGCCCACCACGACTCGCACCACGGCTTGCACCACAACTAGCTCCTTGCCAACGCCACCTCTCGGGTGCATTGGCGACACCGGAAGCAGCGACAACGCGACGGTCAACCTCAACATCACCAAGTACAAGGCCGCCGACAACACCACCCACCACATCCACGGCCACGCCGGTGGCGCCAGCGTCACGGCCAGCACCTGTCCCACAAGCGCCCAGAGTCCAGCCCCGGAAAGATGCTGTCTACACCGGCAAGCTCGACCAACCCTCAGACACCATCGCCGTGCTCGGTGGTGGGCTGACGGGCCTTGCCACGGCTTTCTATCTGACACTCGCCTTGCCCCGTGCGAGGATCACCGTCTACGAGGCCGGTAATCGGCTGGGCGGTTGGATAGACACGGAGAAGGCCAACGTCAAGACCCCGGACGGCGATGCCGTCACTGTGCACTTTGAGCGTGCCGCCCGCATGGTCAAGCCGCTGGTCAACGCCGGCCTCACCAAATGGGACGATCTTGTCTTCTTCGAACTGGTACGCTCCGGCCATTTTTTCGTTGCCATTTGATGGGTCGGAGGACGGCCTGGGGATGCGTTGCCGGCTGTTTGCTGACTGCCGCCGAAACCAGGTCACGAAACTCAACCTCGCCAGCCAGCTGATGCACTCACCCGCAGAAGCCACCTCGAATTCCGGCTTTCTCTACTACCCCGATTATCTCGTTGCGCTCCCCAGCCCGTCGATATTCAAGTCAATCAAGGGTCCAATCAGCGCCCTCCAGGTCCTCAAGCGGCTCTTCAACCTGCTTCTCGAGCCCGCCTTCCGAGACATCTTCCCTGCCATCCCCACCATGTGGCGCAACTTGCAACGCCCCAACCACCAACTGGCGCAACTGGCTGAAGGCCGCCTTGATATGTCCATAGGAGACTACTTCGTGGCTAAGTATGGGTGCCCTGGGATGGTGGACAAGGTCACGTCCGCCATGATACACGGCATCACTGGTGGCGACGTGTGGAAGCAAAGCATGGGCACCAGCATCTTTGCCGACGGCCTCGTCG
>FTIZ01007894.1_pt1 | contig 10740 bp, 14 predicted proteins | sample 1658381 | NCBI WGS metagenome assembly FTIZ01 (sample SAMEA3914822, study PRJEB12502) | metagenome | biome: forest; material: soil | place: USA | collected 2012-03-12 | depth 0.1 m
ATATCCACCATTGGCGGCTAACAACGCTCAACTGGCGCAATGCGTTACCATCATCGTTATCACAGTGAGAATTGACCATGCCAGCATCCAAAATCCAGGACTACATCGACCAACGCGTTGCGGGTGTCGACGCATTGAACGCGTGCCTCGCTGCCGGATACTCGCAGGCGGGTATCTCGGTAACGATGGCACGCCTCGAATCGCGAGAGGACGTGCGACAGGCCATCCGGGCGGCGAAGCGCGGCGTGGGCAAATCGAAACCGCTGCGTCCGCTCAAGTCGCCCACTTCTAAGCGCGAGTACCGATCGGTCGACGACGAGCCTCGGCATGGCGACGGCCCGGACAAGAACCCGCTCGATCCATGGCGCCTGAAGGATCGTTACCAGTCGCCGCTCGAACTGCTGCTGGATGTGATGAACAACCGCGACGCTCCAGGCGGCCTGCGCATCCAGTGCGCCAAGGACGCGATGCCCTACTGCCACGCTCGCAAGGAAGGTGGCAAGAAGGACGACGAGAAGAACCGCGCCAAGTCGACGAACAGCACGTCGAAGTTCGGCACAGGTCGCGCGCCGTCGCACTTGCAGCGGGTGGCGTGATGTGGTGCGGCTACTGCGGGTCGAAGGATCACACCATCGACAACTGCCCAAAGACGTGGGGCGGTCAGGCAAATCGGAACGCAATGAGGTGCGGCTACTGCGGCAGCACAAACCATAACCGGCCGGCGTGTCCCAAGACCGTTGCGGAGCACAACCGCAAGCCGTCCGACTACGTCAAGGATCGTTGATGGCAACGCGAGCCCGAGCAGTCGTCGAAGAACCGAAGCGCCCGCGCAAGCCGGCAACCAAGAAGCCCACGCGCAGCCGGCGACCGCTCGGCGAACAGGCACCACTCAAGCTGGAGCGACCGGCGTGGACAACCGCGTGTCTCGACTGGCGCACACGGATCGTCAACGACGAAACGTTGACTCCGTGCAAGCCGCTGTTCCCGAGCGCGGCCGAGGCCGGCATGCAGGTGTTCGACGCGCTGAAGATGGTCAGCGCCGGTATCACGTTCGGCCAGGTGCGTCCGTGGGTGCGCGAGTTCGCCGAGTCGATCTTCGGTGCGTACTGCGACGTGCCCGGTCACCCGGACGAAGGGCGCCGCCTCATCAACAAGTTCTTCATGCTCATCAGCAAGAAGAACGGGAAGTCGGAGACGGCCGCAGCGATCATGCTGACGGCGATCATCCTGAACTGGCGTCCCGAGGCCGAATACATCATCCTGTCGCCCACCAAGGAAGTGGCCGACAACTCGTGGAAGCCGCTGAAGGCTGCTGTCGAAGCGGACGACGAACTCAAGGACTTGTTCACGATCAAGCCAACTGAGCGCACCATCGTCCACAAGGTGACGAACGCGTCTCTCAAGGTGGTGGCCGCCGACACGCAAACCGTTACCGGCAAGAAGGCCACGGGAGTTCTCGTTGACGAATTGCACGAGTTCGGCACCATCGCGAAGGCTGAGGACATGCTCGTGGAGGCCACTGGCGGCCTCGCCAGCCGTCCCGAAGGGTTCGTGATCTACCTGACGACCCAGTCGGCCGCACCGCCTGCTGGCGTGTTCAAGAAGGAACTCGACTACGCACGCTATGTGCGTGATGGCGCGGTCAACGATCCGCGATATTTCCCCATCATTTACGAGTTCCCTGACGAATATCTCGACCGCACGACAAAACCTTACCTGCGCAAAGAAAACTGGCATATCGTCAATCCGAATTTGGGTGCGTCCGTTGACTTTGAATTCCTCCAGCAAACCATCGAAAAAGCGGGGCAAACTGGCGAGGACTCGCTGCAATCGGTCATATCGAAACACCTAAATATCCAGATCGGTCTGGATTTGGGCGCCGACGCATGGCCTGGCGCTCCGCTGTGGCTCACGGCCGCAAATGACCCCTCGATGCGCGTGTCGACGCTCGGTAACGATGCGTTCGGCGTATTCCTGAGTCTGTGCGAGGTCGTGACGGCGGGCGTGGACGGCGGCGGACTTGACGATTTGCTCGGTCTGTCGTTCGTGGGAAGGCTGAAGGGTCAGACAGATCGTTACGTGACCTGGTCGCATGCCTGGGCGACTGACATCGTGCTCGAACGCCGCAAGGAAATCGCGCCGAGGCTGCGTGACTTCGAGCGCGAGGGCTGCTTGACGATCTATCCGACTCTCGGGCCCGACGTGAAGGACTGCGCGATCTACATCAAGCGTGCGCACGACGCCGGACTGCTCGAAGGTGTCGGCGTCGACCCAGCGCGCATCGCGTCGCTGAAGACGGCGCTCGACGACCAGGACTTGCCGGTCGAGGACGACAAGTGGTTCGTCAAGGTGCGTCAAGGCTGGAGCATGGCGAGCGTTATCTGGTGGGTTGAACGCGCCCTCGCCGAGGGACGCTTCTCCCACTGGGCACAAGGCGTCGTGGATTGGGCCGTGGGCAACGCCAAGGTGATCCCTCGCGGCAACGCCCTGCTCGTGACCAAGGAGGTGTCGGGAAAAGCCAAGATCGACGTGCTCATGAGCATGTTCAACGCCTCGGAGCTGATGTCCTACAATCCTGCGAGCAAAACCGGGGGTTATTCCCTGGGCAATCTCACCATGATGGGGTAACGAAATGGCACTAATCCTCGGCGGCCTGTGGAACCGAATTCTCGGCGGCTGGAAAACCGTCGGTGCACAAGCCGGTCCCGGTGCCTTCGCATCGCGCCCTGGCGACGACTGGCGTCCCGATGTCATCGGGGTGTCGAACGCCATGCGGCTGTCGGCCTACTTCGCGTGCGTGCGGCTGCTCTCGGAGACGATGGGTTCGCTGACGTTGGAGCTGACCGACCAGTCGAACGCTCCGGTGCTCCAACACGATCTGTACGGCCTGATGGGCTCGCCGAACCAGTGGCAGACCGGTGACTCGTTCGTGGGAGCGATGGCCGCCAACCGTGCCGTGTTCGGTAACGGTTTGGCCTACATCAAGCGGTTCTCCACGGGCTCGCAGGCCGCTTACGAGTTGGACTTCTACGCGACCGACCTGTGGGAAGTCGGTATCGACACGCAAGGTCGTCCCGCGTTCAAGATCAACGGTGAGGACGTGCCGTATGCGAACGTGCTGCACTGGCCTGGCATGTCGATCAACGGTTTTTGGGGCTTGCCCACGCTCGCGGCGGGCGTGGAAGTCCTGGCGATGCAGACCGAATCGAACCGGAGCGCGGGTCGCACGTTCGCTAACGGTTTGCGCGCTGGCGGGTTCTTCGAGCTGCCGGAAAATCGCCAGGCGTTCAACGACGCCCAGCTCGAAAAGTTCCGCGAGGAACTGACCAAGATGGCGCTTCCGCAGAACACCGCCAAATGGCTCCCTCTGCTGCCTGGTATGAAGGCGACGGCCAACAACGGCTTCCGTATCGATCCGGTCACGGCGGAACTCCTGCAATCGCGGTACTTCGGTATCGAAGAAATCTGCCGTTTCATGGGCGTGCCGCCGCCGCTGATCGGCCACACCGACAAGGCGTCGAGCTGGGCGTCGTCGCTGGACTCGCTGAACCAGTTCCTGGTGACGTACACCGTGCTGCCGATGGCGATCCGCTTCGAGAACGAAATCAAGCGCAAGCTGCTGGGTCGCAACCATCAGAACCAGCTCAAGGTGAAGTTCAACATGGACTCGCTGCTGCGTACCGACATCGTCAAGCGCTTCGAGACGTATGCCATCGGCGTGCCGCTCGGCGTGCTGTCGCCGAACGATGCTCGCGCAACCGAGAACCTGCCGCCGCGTGCTGGCGGTGACCAGTACGCGAAGCCGCCTGTCACGGTGGCACCCAAGACCCCGGCCGCTCCTGCGGCGTCCAACAAGGAGTAACGAAATGTCCGACATCGTCATTGTTCGCCGCAACATCAGCCTCGACCGCAAGTTCGAGTGGAAGGCGAAGGCCGACGACAGCGGCACGTTCGAGGGCTACGCCAGCACGTTCGGCAACGAGGACACCTACGGCGACACGATCATGCCGGGCGCGTTCAAGGCGAGCATCGCGCAGCACAAGAAGGACGGCACGAACGTCAAGATGCTGTGGCAGCACCAGCGCAGCTCGCCCATCGGCATCTTCCCGATCACGGCGATGGCCGAGGACACGAAGGGGCTGCACGTTAAGGGCGAGTTCACCAAGGGCGTCAAGCAGGCCGACGAAACCCACGCGCTCATGAAGCATGGCGCCATCGACTCCATGTCCATCGGCGGCTACGTCACCAAGGAGCTGTACGACAACAAGACGGGCAAGTCGGAATTGCACGAAATCGACCTGTCCGAAATCTCGCCGGTCACCTTTCCTGCGAACAAGGAAGCGCGGATCAGTACCGTCAAGAGCATCGAACAGTTCGGTATGATGTCGGAGCTGGAGGCCCACTTGCGCGATGTCGGTGGGTTTTCGGCGAAGGAAGCCAAGGCGATTATCGCCAAGGCACGGGGGTTCGGTTCGGAGGTGCGTGATGTGCCTACGGAAGCCGCCCAACTTTTGAAGCAGGCAATCCGCAATCTCACCACCCGTTGAAAGGGGTAACGAAATGGAACTCGACGAAGTCAAGGAAATCACCAAGTCGCTGGAGCAGGCGAAGGCCGGTCTGGAGAAGCAGCAAGGCGAGCTGAAGGAAGCTCACCGCATCGCGATGGAGGCCATCGCCAAGTCGACCGAAATGTCCAAGGACAACAAGGAGAACATCGACAAGGCGCTGACCAAGGCCAACGAGACGGGCGGCCAGGTCACCGAGCTGGCGCAGAAGCTGGACGACGCGATCAAGACGATGAAGGCCGCGCCGCAAGGCCCGGTGACGCTGCGCATGGAGCTGCAGAAGTCCGTCGAGGCGCAGAAGGAGGTCTACGACCGCATCGTCAAGCGCGAGGGCGCCGGCAAGCTGAAGCTGGTCACGAAGGCGATCAACGACATGGCGGCCAGCGTCACGCTGCTGCCGAATCGTTACACGGTGGACTCCACCGTGTCGCTGACCCAGCAGCCGCTGCGCATCCGTGACCTGCTGACGGTCGTGCCGGTCACCACGGACAGCATCCGCTACGCCGTGCAGAACCTGCGCAACAACGCCGTCGCCATCGTCCCGGAAGGCACGTCGAAGCCGTACAGCAACTACGCCTGGACGGAAGCGACGGCGAACGTCGAGGTGATCGCGCACCTGTCCAAGCTGACGCTGCAAGCCATCGCCGACGTGCCGCGCCTGGTCGCCGAGGTCGAGGCCGAAATGCGCTACGGCCTGGCGCTGTTCGAGGAACAGGAACTGCTGAACGGCAACGGCACCACCGGTCACCTGAACGGCCTGATGCACAACGCGACGCCGTACCTGGTGCCGGTGGGCGTGGACACCACGCTCGTGCTGAACACGCTCGACCGCCTGCGCGTCGCGCAACTCCAGCTCCAGCTCGCCTACGCCGTGCCGAGCGGCCAGGTGCTGAACCCGGTCGACGTGGCGAACATCGAAATGGTTCGCCGCGACGCCGACACCAAGCACGGCGGCTACATTTTCGGCAACCCCGACGCACCGCGGAACACCGTGACGCTGTGGGGTGTGCCGACCGTGCAGTCGCCGACGATGGCCGTCAACAACTTCCTGATCGGCGATTTCGGCCTGGCGGCGTCGCTGTACCAGCGTGAAGCGGTGTCGGCCCTCATCAGCACCGAGAACGCCGACGACTTCGAGAAGAACCTGGCGACGATGCGCGTCGAAGAACGTCTCGGCCTGGCCGTGCGTCGCCCGTGGGCGCTCGTCAAGGGTACGCTGGTGAACGAAGGTTCCTGACACACTGCGGACGCTGCCAACGGAAGTGACATCGTGATGCCATAACGCTCTGTCACTGCGAGCAGCCAAGCACTAAGCCCATCGGCTCACCCCGGTGGGCTTTTTCATTGTTGCGATACACTTCATTATCGACAACGACGTGAGGCTGCGATGGAAGTAACGATTGATGGTGTCCGGTTCGTGCCGGTCACGCATGACGAGGTGGCGCTGAGCGTGCTCGTGCCCTCGGTGTCCACGCGGCGCAAGACGTTCGCTCCGAAGATCGCAGACAGTCTGTTCGGCCAGCACGAAGCGCTGTCGCCAGCAGAACGCCAGCGCGTGGAAATCCTGATCGTTACCGATACCGGCAGGGATGGGGGAATGCTAGTAGGTGACAAGCGCAACGCGCTTGTTCGCATGGCCCGAGGAAAGTACGTCGTGTTCGTGGATGACGATGATCGCGTTGCCGACGACTACCTGAAAGCGCTCCTGTTCGCTGCCGATTTCGACCGTGACTGCATCACCTTCGACGCCTCGGTGAGCATCAACGGCGGCCCGCGCAAGACGTGTCGTTACTCCCAGCGATTCACGAAGGACTCGAACCATGCAACCCACTATGAACGTCTGCCCAATCACATCACTGCGATTCGACGAGTGCTTGCTCTCGCGTGCCCGTTCCCAAGCAAACAATGCGGGGAAGATGCTGACTTCGCTGTGCGTCTGCGTCCTACTCTCAACAACGAGTATCGAATTGAACGCGAGCTGTATTTCTACGATGCCGATGAGCGCACGACCGAGACTCAGGGGAATCGGGGACAACGACTCGCGCTCGTTGCTGCTCCGTCGCCGACTGGCACGCTCGACGTGGTGATCTTGTCGAAGGCGACGACGCCCGAGCTGAAGGCGATGTGCCAGAAGGCTGTGGATAGCCTGCGTGCCGGATCGCGGCGCCACCTTGTCAACGTTACCGTTGTCGAACAGGTCGAAGGTGTCGACTACTTCAACGTCAACCACATCGACCGCCAGCCTGGCGAGTTTAATTACAACCGCTTCGCCAATAACGCTCTGCGTCGTGGCACAGCGCCGTGGGTCATGGTCGCGAACTCCGACCTGGTGTTCGAGGACGGCTGGCTCGATGCGCTGCTGGAATCGGGTCACGACTGCGTCTCGCCTGTCGATCCGTCCCACAAGAGCCAGCGCAACGTGCGCAACGACGAGGCCGGCTGGCAGAACGGTCACCATTTCAGCGGCTGGTGCTTCATGCTGACGCGCAAGCTGTGGGAGCGCATCGGCGGTTTCGACGACTGCGTGCGCTACTGGTGCAGCGACAACGTCGTGATCGAGCAGTGCCGTGCGGTCGACGTGATGCCGCGCCTGGTCGCCAAGGCCCGCGTGCGTCACCTGGGCTCGCAGACGGCACCTAAGCCGCCCGACGACGACACCTGGGCACAGGTGCGCATCTTCAATCAGAAGTATCCGCAGCGTCCACTGTTCCGCAACGACAACCGATTCATTACCTACTGCCGCAAGAACGGCCTCGCAGCATGAAGATCATCCTCGTCAGCCATCCCAGCCGTGCGCATCACGTCGCACGTCTACAGGAACATTTGACGGTCACGACCACGATTGTCGATACCGTTAGCGCATGGAGCGGACACCTCACTGCGCTGCGCATGGCGGCCCAGCTCGACGAGCGTGTAGCGATCATGGAAGACGACGCGATCCCCGTCGAAAGATTCGACGAGTTGTCGGATTACTGGGCGATGGAGCGTCCTAACGATCTGCTCTCGTTCTACCTCGGCACGTCACGACCGCGCGAGCTGCAAGCCGTCATCGCCAGCAAGATCGCGGATGCTGACCGGCGTGGGCAACACGAAATCTGGCTGTCCCCGCTGATCCACGGCGTCTGCTACTCGGTGCCGACCCCTGGTCTGCCGGCGTTGATCGCGAAGATGGAGAAGCCGTCACGCATCCGCGAGGCCGATTACGCTATCGGTGTGGCATGGGGCCGCGAGGTGTGCTACCCGCTAGAATCGCTCGTGCAGCACCGAGACGAGGCTCCTGTGGAGCGACATCCTGACGGATTGCCCCGCAACGAACCGCGAATCGCCCGGCGCCTTGCCGGCACGCTGATGTTCACATCGTAACCACAGGAGTTTCAACATGAATCCCGCTTCCTCTGTCCCTGTCACCGCTGCCGGCTTCTCCGGTATGACGGTGGCGCTCGTCGTCATGGGCCTCGTCATCGTCGTGCTCGCGCTGCTGTACGTGAAGGATCATTTCCCCAAGAGCAGCACCGCGCAGTTCGTTACGGGTGCCGAGGCCGATGCCTCGAAGTTCGCCAGCACGGTCGCGGCCGACATCCGCAAGGTCGAACCCAGCGTGAAGCTCGACATCCAGAAGATCGAGCTGGGCGTGGACAAGACGCTGGTGGAAGCGCTGGCATCGGTGGAGAAGCGACTGCTCGATACCTCGGGTGAAGACGCGGCCATCGCCACGGCACAGAGCTACCTGGCACGCGTGACCGCCGAGGTGCAGGCCAGCGTGCAGGCCGCGAACGACGCGAAGGCCGCCAAGGTCGCCGCGATGCAGGCGCACGTCGCCACGTTGTCCACGGGCCTCGTGCCGGTGACCGGTTCGTAAGTCCAGGAGGATCGTCATGACTGTTCCCATCGACATCGATTTCGCTCGCTCGTATCTGAAGGCCGATGGGGACGATGACGACCTCATCACGCCGCAGATCGCGAGCGCTCAGAAGATCTGCGAGGACTACTGCAACCGCGTGTTCTACGTGGACGCAGATACGCAGGCCGAGGACTTCACGCAGGCGTTGATCGACCGCACTGCCGCACTGCTGGGACAGAAGACGGCGCTCGCGGCTGTCACCGGCACGGAGCCCGACGATGACGTGACGCGCGGCTTGATCCGGGATCACTACATCGAGGTGATGAAGGACATCAGCCAGCGCATCCACGGTATCGTTTTGGACGACGCCATCAACGCTGCGATCCTCATCACGCTGGGCCACCTGTACAAGAACCGCGAGGACAACCTGGCGACCGGAAACAACGTCGTCCAGGTGCCGGTGGGTGCGCAACGCATTCTCCAGTCCAAGCTGTGGATCGGCGACCTGGCCGGTTCTGGCACCAGCGACATGCTGCACCACCGGTTCTTGCCCTGCGAAGGGAGCTGAGGCCATGACGGTCAAGTTCGACAAGTTCAAGGCTGCGCTCGTCGAGCTGTGCGAAAAGCACGGAGTCGTTATCGGTTCCGAGTTGTACGACTGCCCGGCCGTGTGGGAGCGCATCAGCGACGAGCCCGTGATCCATCAGGACTGCCTGCGCGACATGACGCAGTCGCAGCGTCCGCAACCTGTCAACGGAGCCCGGAAATGACCATCGGCGAGAAGACGCGCTACATCACCATCAATAAGCCCAGCACGACGCTCGACGCCGAGAATCGTGCGACGGGTTGGGTTTTCCACAAGCGCAAGTGGGCCGAGCCGATGGGTCAGACCGGCATGGGTCGCATCCGGTCGGAAGCGAGCGCTGGCGGCATCAACACCGACCTCCAGCGCTACTCGTTCCGCATCAATTACGATTTGTCCATCGACAACACGATGCAGGTCGTCATGCGCGTGCGCAACGCCGACGCCACGTTCAGCGATATCGAATTGGACATCCAGTCCGTGAACCACGATCATGCCGGCCGCGACCACACCGACCTGATCTGTCAGACGGGCGGCTCCAATGGCTAATCGCGACGCTGTCACCGGTATCGACGACATCGTCAAGGGGCTCGGGCAGCTCCTGGAGATTCGGGAACCGCTGGCGCGTGCGATGGGCGTGGCGATGGGCCAGGTGGTGCGTGACGAAGCCGTCGTGCGCGCGCCCGAGCTGAAGCCAGGCGACGAGGGTTACGACAACCAGCGGCGTGGGCAACTGAAAGAAGCGATCTACCTGGCCTTCGACGGCCGCCGTAGCGTGCTCAACGCGGGTCACTACGTGTACCAGGTGTCCTGGAACGCCAAGAAGGCTCCGCATGGGCACTTGGTGGAGTTCGGCCACTGGATGGCCTACAAGTGGGCACGCGGCGAGGAAGGCAAGTTCTACACGCCGTTGCAGGGCTCGCACAAGGTCGACGGTCGAAAGCGCGGCAAGGGCTATCCCATCGACGGCGGTGGATTCTACGTCAACACGCATCCGTTCCTCGGGCCGGCGTTCGATGCGAAACTCCCGAAGCTGAACGGCATCGCGGCTGACGCAGCGGCAACTCTCTTTCCCGAGGTAATGAAATGACTACGCTCTCCGAAATCCTTCCGGCAATCCTGAACGATCTGGTGGAGAACCGTGTGTGGCAGCTCGCGACGCCGGACACGTTGCCGCGCGACACGTCGGGCAACATCCAGCCGTTCATCCTGTGGCACCGCGTGGGCGGCATGGATCAGGAGTTCATCGAAGGCGCGATGCCCACGCACCGTCATGCTCGCATCCAGGTTCAGTCGTGCGCACCCAGCGGGATCGTGGCCGATACCCTGGCCGAACAGGTCTGTCAAGCCCTGCTGGCTGCGGGCTACAATGTCGGCGTCTTGGGTTCACCTGTTGGAACCTATGACGACTCTCGCAAGCTGTACGCCCCGTGGCAGCAGTTTTCGATTTGGTTCCAACCTTAACCTGTAGGAGAGTAACGAAATGTCTTCCGATTTCATCAACGGTTCCAAGTACGCGTTCAGCACCACGCTGGGCGCGGCCGTCGCCATCAGCGCGATCACCAACGCGGCGCCGCCCGCGATCACCGCAACCGTGATGCCGGGCAACGACGACATCATCCTGCTCCAGTCCAACTGGAGCGACCTGGCCGACACCGCCGTCTACACCGACACCGAAGGCCACCTGTTCGGTATCGACACGACCAACACGGACTTTTTTCCGCCCGGCGAATCCGAAGGCAGCTACCAGC
>FTIZ01002684.1_pt1 | contig 10735 bp, 18 predicted proteins | sample 1658381 | NCBI WGS metagenome assembly FTIZ01 (sample SAMEA3914822, study PRJEB12502) | metagenome | biome: forest; material: soil | place: USA | collected 2012-03-12 | depth 0.1 m
TTGCCATGGAGGACCTCAGGCGCGAGTTTGCCGGCGAGCCCGCAAACACCTCGCCCATCCACGAGACCGGACCACCCAAGCGGCCCGAAAAACTCCCCCCCGACGAACGCGCCGAAACCCCGACATGGGACGAGGAAGACATGTCATACGTACGGGTCTTGTCCAACGAGGAAGTACACAGCTCTGGCACCACGTTGCCCAGCCCTGATAGTGCCGACGAGGTCATCAGTGACCACAAGCCAAGGTCAGCACAGTTCTGGGCTGTCCCGGCTCGTCAGCTTCTCCATCCAATGTGGCAGCTCCTGAGCCCTAATCATTGGGCTCTGGGTGTGCACCGAGTGACACATCAAGCTTACCAAGGGACTATGACCCAAAGATCGCTCCAAAGTCGAGACGCCGTGGACCTCTCTCGATCCCAGCGCGGTCGAGATCGCGACGATGAGCAAAGGCACGACCGAGAACTGGAACACTTGCGAAGGCAGCTCAGGGAGGCCAACACTCGTGCCGACCAGGCAGAGAGAGTCGCCGAAGAAATGACAAAACAGCTCGAAACGAGGCTCGGCGAGATGGCGGCCGAGATGGCGGCGCACAATGACTCTTCGGTAGACCCGGTCTCGGTTTTGAAGACGGAGATCAAGGGCTTGAAGGTCCAGCTGGACGAGGCGCGATCGCACATCTTCAGTCTCCAGCCTTACAGGAAAGATGTCACCCCAAAGGAAGTGGGCCAGGTGAGTAAACTAATCAGGCCGGTTACCCGCTGGCTGGTAACGGAAGTTGCTGACGATTCGGCTCAGGAGTTTGATGATCTCGTCAACGGCATCACTGACTGGGTCACCAACTTCATGGATCCCATCCTCGACGATGACGATAAAATGGATACCGTGCTGACGGCGGCGCGGAAACGGCCGGCAGACCTTCAAAAGCTCAAGAAGTACTTGCACACCCAAGGCGACTTGATCCACGGAACCATGTTTCCCGAAACGGACATCGACATCCTGATTGCCGTCACCATGCGCTTCCTCCAGGACCACATCTTCCAGAAGATTCTTTTTGGGGCGGCGCCAGGCATTGTCGAAGTCCTCAGCTCTCTCGAGGCTTCGATGCAGAACAATGTCGAGCCCAGAAGAGGTACAGTTCCCCGCCAACCGTGTGCCCGGCAGCCGTACTGACTTGTAGCCCAGACCTCTTCGCGCTGCGGTCATGGAGAGCGGAGGCGCTCAACGCCGCCATCTGCTCGCCCGACTACCAGAGAGCACGGTATGGACGGATCAGGGAGCTGACGGTTGAGTTGGCGACCGTGTTCAAGGTCTTCAAGAAAGACAAGGAATGGAGCAAGTTTTGCCTTGCTTGCCAGGAAGAAGTCATCAAGCCGGCCGTGGCGCTGCACGAGAAGCTCATGACCTCGACGCACCACTTCTATCTCGACCTGAATACTTACGTCATCTGGAACGCCAAACAGGAGCTCGAGATCAGCCCGGATTTCATCGACGACCTTCCCAAGCTGCGATGCGAGAACATACTCCAGAACCGCAAGCCGTTCAACGTGATTAAGCTGGATCCCAAGCCGACGGTGGAGCAGGTGTACCAGCAATTAACCAATGTAGCCACCGTGGTGCCCGCGCTCTACATGCGGCAGGTGGGCAAGGGGGACGTCATCAAGGAGCCAGCGGTAATTCGGCCGCAGCAGATGCTGGTCGCGTGGGGGCCGCCGGAGAAGAGGGACAAGTTTGTTGGGAAGGGTGAGCGCACACTGGTGCGTCATCTGTGCTTTTATCAACAAGACAGACAGGAGGATGGTTCCGCCCATTCGTGGGCACCGTGGAGGAATGTGCAGTGGGCATAGTAAGAATGCTGAGGATGGGCTTCTTGCGGCCGTTGCTCAACCTGTTCAGGGGCGGCGGTGGTGGGTGATGGAGGTCCGATGATGTTGACAGGATGTGACCGATTGCTGTAATTACCGTACCAATTCGCCAGCGAGTTGCCTCGCTTGGCACCAGGCACCTGAGCAGCACAACAAAGGCACAACAAACCCGTGAATCTTTCGTGCATCTCCAATCTCAGGAAGACTTTCCAAATGCCGAGGCCGAGAGACACAACCGGCAACAACTGCATTATGGAATGGACGTTATCGTCAATGCAACGGTTGGAGACGAGAAGCGAGGAGAGCGAGCCCTCTCTTGGAATCTGCCTCGCCTGAACGCTAGGACTGGCACGCCCACCCCGCATCTGGTGCACTTGGCCTGCAGGGCGCAGCCCGACGGAACCAGGAAACGCTCAGCAGCAGAGCCTCACCCCCTGCTCCTTGGGCAGCCTCGGTCGCGCGTTTGGGCTGGGCTTCCTGCTCCGTTCCTTGGGTACCCATACAGGTAATTTCAGGCTCTCTACGCCTGACGACCCACCCCACCTCCGGGCAGCAGCCGGTTCAGCCTTAGATCTGGGGCCTTTTCCGCCTCCACCTCCAGCGTTCCGAGGGGTGCCAGCCTGCGACCGCCTTTTCCTCACACTTTGAATGAAATGCAGAGACCCGACCTTGCTTCTCTGTCTCAATCAACGTCTCAAAGAGCCCTTTTCGTTTGACTGTGCTGATCTTGTAACGGTACCGAAAACGGGCGGTACAACGATCCCGAGTCCTCACCTCACACACTTCGAAGCTTCCAGGTTGTGTTGAGTGCTTCTTTCTTTGGCTTCTGTGCCGCTGGGAGAAGGCCCACCGCATCTTCGGACGAGGCAAGTCATATTCTCTTTTCTCTCTTTTTCTCTCTTTTCTCTCGACGGTTCACAGTCCATCTTCCTCCCTCCCTGGTGTAGTGTCACGGCTCAGCCTGTTTGCTCAGACTCAGGGCAGAGATGAGCTTTGCTGGCCCGGTGAAGTCTTGACAGACCCCTCAATCATGACTGAAGGGTGGATCAGTATGAGGGAGGAAGCCGCACGCACAGACACCCATCCCTCCAGCCCTTTTTATCATAAAGCCAATGCTCAACGCTGCATTGTCATCTCCACCTGGATTTACTATTGAAGAGCACCTGTAACTAACAATGACTTCCCAAGCTTAGCAGAAGCAAGACTCATCTCGGCAGACCAGATGACCTGGGGTTTCTCCTCCTTCCAACGCACATGATCGAGTGAGAGCACCATGGCGTCTTCAGCCTCAACGTCGACAAGGGCGGTCTACGGACCTGTCAACCCGGCGATTCTAGGGGGTTTTGACTGGGAGGAGGAGGAAGACTCGAGCAGCACGGCTGGGGTTCAGGGCTCGTCTCAGCAACACCGCGCTTCATCCAGCACACCAACTGCCGGATTGACCGTGCCACTGCAACGTCTTCTTAATCCAGCCCTACTTGGCGGCTTTAGTAACAGCCTGGCGACTATGGCTCCAGGAACAGCTCCAGCCGGAGGCACCCATCGAGGAGGCCTGTCAGGAAGCGTCAAGCCACAGGCTCTATCACGCCCTCGCCGACGTAGGGGAGGGGTTCAAACTCCCAGCGAAAGAACACCACCAATAGACACCGCGACAACCCACACAGGAGTCAGTCAATCAAACAACCCGTACGCCGCCGCCATTGAGGCCAAGCAAAATGCCATGACGGTGGCATATCTCCGGAGCCCAGCAACGGCTATCGATATCACCTCGTCCCTTGCCCCTGATGACCTCGGGTGCGTTCCTTGAGCCCAGCCGCCGATTTACTCGCTAACCCCGTTCAGATTTGGGCAGCGGTACCGAGTTGCCGAGGAGACATCCTCGGTCATCATCACCAACCAGCGCAGGTTGCCCGACATCCTCAGCGGAGACCGCGAGTGCGTCATCTGCACCGACACTAAGCCCGTGGCGGAGTTCCCCTCAGCAGCCATCACAAAGGCCTGCAATCACGAACCAACGACTTGCCACGACTGTCTTGCAACGTCGATCCGAGCCGACCTCAACAACCGCCTTTGGAACGAGATTAGATGTCCCGAGTGCCGCGCCACCCTCGAGTACGACGACGTCCAGCGCTTTGCAGAGGAAGACACCAAGGAACGGTAAGCGCCCTTCCCTCTCCCCCCCCCTTCTACCGGCATCGACGTAGATAGCAGCACCTAACACACTACACAGCTACCAAACCCTCTCTTTCCGCACCGCCCTCTCCGCCTCCCCAACCTTCCTCTGGTGCACCGCCGGCTGCGGCTACGGCCAGGTGCACGCCTCGGGCGCCGACCAGCCCATCGTCACCTGCCGCCTGTGCTCGGCCCGCTCGTGCTTCCACCACAAGGTCGCCTGGCACGAGAACCTATCGTGCGACGAGTACGACGCGCTGTGCGCCGACCCGGCCAACTTCCGCAGCCGGTTCGACCTGGCCAACGAGGAGGCCGATGAGGCCGCAGCCGCGCGCCGCGCGCAGGAGGACGCCGACCGGGTGTTTGCGCAGGGGTTGGTGGCGGAGGAGAGGAGGGGGGCGGAGAGGGAGAAGAGGGAGCGCGAGGCTAGGGAGAGGGAGAGGGTCGAGAGAGAAGAGAGGGTGCTGGCGAGGGCGCTGGCGGAAAAGGAGATGAGGGAGATCGCGATGAGAAAAAAGCGCGAGGAGGACGCGAGCTCCAAGACGGTTGGCACGACGACCAAGCCTTGTCCTGGGTGTAAAGCGCCGATCGAAAAGAATGATGGGTGGTGAGTGATTCTTGTCTGTCGGTGCTGTTTAAAGTTTGAAGTTGACTGACCGTGTTGGCAGTGCGCATATGACATGTAAGTCTACGATTTTTGTCTTTCCGATTCGCCCTGAGCGGCATTCCCTACCCGGCCTACGACTCAAGGGGGGTGCTCCAAGTGGAAGTGGAGATGCCCAACTTCCCTTTTCTTTCACGACAGACGTTAAGACACGTCTCCGTAGGTATCAAGTGCCAGACCCAGTTCTGCTGGGGCTGCAATGTCACGTGGAACCGCGGCCACAACATCCGCTGTACCGGTTGATTGAGAGGATGGATGGGTGAGTGTGATGGCGCCGGGTGCGGCAAGCTTCTGCCCTGCCGATCCATGGCAGCATATGTGACAGTATCTTTTGTGGTGGACATTTGCTGACATTCCGAGCTGGACAGGCTCGTGGTGCACGCATGAGTTCTGCTGGGACTGCCTCGTTGATCACAAGAACATCATGGAGAACGATAATAGTGCGCACAAGAAGGAGTGCCCGTGGCATCCAGATAATATCAAGGAGTGAGGCATGGAAGTGGAAAGGGTATCTGTGGGATTTGACTTGGGAGGGATGCTGTCGGGTCCTAGGATAGTTGGTGATGGATTCTGGGTGGAGTTTTAGGTGTGGATGGGACCGCGGTAGACAGATTTACATCTGTACATTCATGGACAAGGACGTAGATTGAACATAAGCTCTGCTGCGGCTGTAATTGGCAGCACTTGACTGATGGCTCCCTCCAGAAGGAGATGATGGTGACGCTCTTGGTCACTGGGTGTAGCATTCCCATGACCTCAATGTCCCTGTTTTTCCTGTTTAATTTTGAGATTATCTTTTTGACCCCTTCTTTAGTCTCCATCCGTCACTTGTTACCCAGAACTAACTTCTTTGAATTTTAGTTTGTGATGCGCGGTCCCCTGCGAGCAGCTGCCCCTGAGCTGGTGTTTTGGTCCCACCGCGCGGTCGACCCACCAACCAGCCAGAGCACAGCGCCCCACCCACAGCGTGCCCTACAAATCGAAATTTTCGCCTCCCAGATACTTTCCACCTTCCACTCTCCCAACCCAACCCAACCACGCACCGTCCACACCAGGCATCCGCGTGCCACGTCGCCAGAGCCATGCGCGTGTCCTAGAGAACCCAACGCACTGTCATTTCTTTCTTTTTCCATGAGATGAAATGACGGCGCGGCGGCTCTTCCTCGTCCGCCACGGCGAAACAGTCGACAACGTTGCCGGGATCTAGTACGTCCCCTCCAGATAAATCTCGATCTAACAAGATGCACCGAGCTAACCGACCCTGCTCAGTGCAGGAACCCGCGACTCGCCGCTCACTTCCCACGGCGTGACCCAAGCCCGGCGGCTCGGTGCCCACCTCGCTGCGCGGGCGGGGGCTGTTGGGCCAGTCAGACATGTGTTTGCGTCGGATCTGAGGAGGGCCGTGGAGACGGCCGAGGCGGTCGTCGCTGCGCAAGAGGAGATTGCTTGCCGCAGCGGCGGCTCGGATGGCAATTCCGACGGCACGGTGCAGCTCGAACTGATTCAGTTGCCCGACCTGAGGGAACGCGACTTTGGCAAGGCCGAGGGCGCGAAATTTGGCGTGGCGCTGGCTTCGGCCGGTGCTGAGTCGCGGGAGGAGATGCGGCGGCGGGCAGAGAAGTTTGTGCTCGGCCATCTGATGCCGTTGCTCAACCAAGAGGGGACTGGGGGATGCATCGTGGTGGTTTCACACGGGCTGATCCTCGACTCGCTCTTGCGCGTGCTCCTGGAAAGGTTTGCTCTGCGGGGCGCGTCTCGGCCGGGGGACGCAAAGACCACGGCCTGGAGCAACACTGGATATGCTGAGCTTGCCATTGGGCTCGCCGTTGAGGTCGGCACCGGTGACCCTGCTGGCGCCGGAGGCTTGGACACGGTGCAGGGTCAGGCTGAGGTATCTGGTGATAGGACACCGGCGCCGCCTGCATCTCTCTCGCCGCCACGGATCAGCTTGTCCATCGTGGGAGTCAACGTGCTGAAACACCTCGAGGGCTTGAAAAAGACGCGGGGTGGCATTGGCAGCGCCCAGCATGACAAGCGGCAGAGGACAATGGACTCATTCTTTGCGCCGGCGGCGAAGAAGGCGAGGGTTCAGCAAGAGCCGGAAGAGGCTTGACGTGCCCGCGTCTCTTTCCGTCGGCGGACACTTAACTTTGGTAAGTCGGATACATTTCATTTCTGCCCGGCTGCTTTTATGATGAGAGAAACAATGTTCACAGACCTGTACCGAAACACTATGTGGAAAAACTTGTCCAACCGCTATCTGAGAAGCGTCATCTTCCTCTGTTTTGCATTCGTCTGGGTTTCCAGTTGCTAACTGTGGGGACAGCAGGATCACATCCTCAACCGCAGGTTTCTTGACCCGTGGCAAAAACCGCTCTGTGGGAGTCGTTGGATGGCGCACGAGGTTCTCTCTGCTTGGAGGAGGTTCAGCTCCAACGTCTTGGGAATGACGGCAGATAGCATCAAGAATGGAGAGACTTTAACAAGCTAAAACGCCGTGCTCCTGGGCCTTGTGATAGAGATGTGTGACCGGCTCCTCCGGTGGTGAGGAAATGACATGATGCTCCGGAGCTGGTTCAATCCTCCTCACTCCCCTCGCCGCTCTTTTCCCCGTCATCCTCCTCCCCGTCAGACGCAGCCAAACCCTGGGCCTCCTCGGAAGGCAGAAGCCGTGGAAACCACCCGAACTCAGCAAAGTCAACCATCAACTCACCCAGAGCGCCGGTCGTGACGGTAACACCCTCGGCTTCGAGTGCCGCCGCCTGGTTACGCGCCCCGGCCGGTTGGGACCTGTGATGTCAGCCAGCAACCCCGGAGCCAGGCATGTGCATGTCCGCAACACAAACCTCGGAGAAACAACCCCCTTGGCGTTGATCACCCGCTGCCAGGGGACATTGTCGTGGTGGAAACGGGCCGAGGTGTCGTCGGCGGGCAAGTGCTTGAGGCAGACGCCGACCTGGCGGGGGCGCTGGGCTGTTGTTGCCATCAGATTAGACCGAGATTGTTCATAGCATTACGGATAGGGGGACGGCATGGCATGTCTTGTACAGAGCACATGCACATACGGGTGCCGACCAGTTTGGCAATGTGGCCGTAGCTGGTCACTTTGCCCGGCGGAATCTCTTGCACCGCGCTGTAGACTGCGTGGAAAAAGGCTTGGGCTTCGGGGGTGCGGGGCATGGTCCGAGGTCTCGAGCTTGTTTAGGGGAGGGCGGTGAGCGGTAATGGGTGGTTGAGTCGTCGTCAGCCTCAAGTGAAGTTGTAGGTGTGAGATGAAGTTGTTGGCGTGCGTCGTCAAAGTTGATTGGCAATCAGGCTAGCGTTACAAGAGGCGTGTAAAGAGTGTAATTTCACGTCACACCTCGTGAGGTGGGGGGTTCTGGCAGTCAGTCAACACAGAGCCACATCCGATGGACAATGACATGCCCGGCCCCCACCAAAGCAGAAGAATAGACTTCTTGGCATAACTTGTTTGTTCGTAAGCTCTAGTCTGCATTTGACCCCTCGATTGACCGTCGAGCCATATTGTCTCTTTGTCGCTTTGTCCGACACCCCTTCGACTTCAAGCTCGACTCGAAACGACGTTTCCGGCTTCTTCTCAACGTTCACAATGGAGAGCGGCTATGCCACATCAAAGGATACCTCGCCACTTTCATGGGATCTATAACATCATGTCAAGCCTCCCGACTCGCGACTCGCGGGGCCGACATTACCAAAAGTCACTTCTTTTTCCACAAACATCTCCCACAAACTGCCAGTCTCCTTACAGGCTTTTGACCAACAAATCTTGATATTTATAAGTAAACCTGCACACATTTTGGACGAATATGGACACTTTCAGGTCGTTGCGGAAGAAGGCAGGCGGCTCGCGGCGACCGAGCCCAGCGGCAGCGCGGGCAGGTTCCGAGAAATCCCCTGAGATGGGACCGTACGACTAGCCCAAATCCAAGCAAGTCATTTTTAATGATCAGGATTGAACTAACGCAACCATTTACAGACACTACCGTCCCTACGTCCGCCACCTAGCAACCCTGCTCTTTGTCCTCTACGCGACCCTCTACGTGGCCGACCTCTTTTTCCTCTACAGGACTTTCATGCCCGGATATTCCCTCGAGCTGCTCTCGATATACAGGCAATACTACTTCCAATTTGGTCGCGGAAGCCTTATGAATGGAACTCCCCGCATGCGCTTTCGGTTCCGCGTTGCCGCAGCCACCTGGCGTTTCTTTGTCGGGAGGCAGTACACATTGAGCGGCGCCGTCGGCTACCTCAGCATGCTGGCAAAGCTGTCGCTGTGGCTCGAGCTTGCCGCGGTTCTGGGCGCAGTGCTTGTCGTCGCCTGCCTGTGGTGGCACAGTCGCAGGGCTTCTTCGCGGCCCCGGAGGCCGATCAAGCAGCGGAGCGTGTTTGCGCTCGTCGGGTCCTGGAATGCGCTCGGTTTCTATTTCACGACACTCGCTCTCACGACGCCGGCCAAGGCCGTCGGCGGCAGCAAAGCAATTGCTCTGGTGGTGTTGGTACCCCCCCGAGCCCTGTCATGAGGAAAAAGTAGCTAATTCACCATTTCCACAGCGCACTTTTAGCCTGGTTCGCTGTGGCGTATGTTGGTGACAACAGCACATTCCTCGCTACCCACATCCCGCCCAGTTGTCAGTGGCAGCTTGCCTTGTCCCTCTGCCGCCTCTACCCGTTTGATCTGTATAAGCACCAGGTCGGCCCCGCTGTCGGCCTGATACAGCTGCTCCTGCTGGTTGACATGATAAGGCTCGCGCGGAGGGCCCGCAAGTAACTACCGCCATCGGTGGGTTCGGCTGTCACGATATCTAGAAAGTGGTGGGCCATTGTTGGAAACGGTGAAGCTCGGAGCGCATTGGAATCAGAGAAGTTGGGTGTGTTGTAGTGATATTTGAGTGGTAGCATTGACCAGATTGGTGAAACAGAAACATGTGCTATGGCTGGCTTGAGGCGACAACGATGAAAAGAGAGGGAAAAGAAAGATGCTGAGGAGATGAAGTGAAGAGGAACGTCGTGGGCCGGGGAGGGACAACAAGGGCTAAAATAAAGAAGTGTGACAGAATGAGATTCAGACACAAAATAAGTGACAGCCACAAGCAATGGTAACTCTACAGAGGTAGGTAACGTTACTTCAATTGGAGAAAGATAAGAAAACAATATGAACAGACAAGGATCAGGGGCAAAAAGACCACCTCGCTGTGTTGCGCAAAAGTGGATGCACCCGGGATCGAACCGGGGACCGTTCACAATCATTGAAGTCTCAATGCAAAGCGAAAATCATACCACTAGACCATACACCCAGTTGTTATAATGCTCATGCATCTTTACACCTTATATTTCTCACATTGCACCTTGCGTGTCTCCACATTCCCGAACGCTGTGCTCCCAATCACGCTCCGGCGCCTCAGAGAACATCGTGCTGGACAAAGGGTTGTGATAGCAGAGCATCATAGACTACTCCCAAGTAGCCTTGTTGTTGTCTCTATTACACCCAACAGAGAGCATCCCTTCTGATATCACATCATTAAGCACATTGCAATAATTGAACACAAACTGTGATCAGGCCAATGCCATCAATGTTCCTATCCTATCCTAAGACTATCACATGTCCCTTGCAATGCTGAGCATCCGCCCAATCCAATCCCACCATAACCTCATCCGTTGTTTCAACGGAGGAAAAAAGCAAAAGAAAAGAGCGCCATAGCGCCCACCACACTGCCCAATTGCCAGAACGACCTTCCAAGTAGAAAACCAAAGTATACACAAGACCTCAACCGAAGAAAACACCCCATGTAAAGCTCCGTCTAACAACCAAAACAAACAAGACAGAGATCGACATACGCCAACCAGATCGAGACTCGTGATTTCAAGCATTCCTTCCATCCATGGCCAAAAAGCGCCAACAGACCACTAGAAGTGTGAAAACAAACCCATTTCAAGACAAACCGAACTTGCGTCCTCGATGCCCGCCTTTTGTTTTGCCAACCAGCCCCAGAACAAGTAAAACAAAAAAAAAAAAAAAA
>FTIZ01752024.1_pt1 | contig 10731 bp, 3 predicted proteins | sample 1658381 | NCBI WGS metagenome assembly FTIZ01 (sample SAMEA3914822, study PRJEB12502) | metagenome | biome: forest; material: soil | place: USA | collected 2012-03-12 | depth 0.1 m
CTTGCACGAGGAACGGACTGGAGGGATATCCTCCCACTGGGCTAGACTTCCTTCGCGGCCGCATCCTAACACAAAGTTTACCCTCGGCATTGCGCTTGCACAGCTTGATATTGAGTCAGCCGAGAAGGATTTGCTGCAGGTTTCCGACCCGTCTTCTCCTCAGTTTGCACAATACTGGGATCAAGACCAAGTCACGGCCCGGTTCGCGCCCCGGCGCGACGCCTTCGATGCTGTGCACAACTGGCTTCGCGAGGCCGGTCTTGATCGACAATTCATCGTCCGATCCGCAGACCAGGGATGGCTGTTCTTCAACACGACCGTCCTCGAGGCGGAAAAGCTTCTCATGACCGAGTTCAGCACCTACAACAACACGAGGACTGGCCAGAAGCACCTCGCTTGCGACCGCTACAGTCTTCCCCGCTCCATCCGTCAGCATATCGACTTTGCGATGCCAACCATCCACCTCGGACTGGAACCGCTCGTCGGAAAACGACATCGAAGCTACACGCCGCTTCCGCCAGAGGACCAACTCCGGCCAAGGCACCGATCCACCAACCTCCGGTCTCAGGCGAACAATCCCTTTTCTCAAAAGCCATGCAGCACTTACACAACCCCTGACTGTCTTCGCGCATTGTACAACATCAGCTCAAACGAGACCATCCATCCTAACAACACTCTCGGTGTCTTTGAGATTTCCTGGCATTCCTGGCTGCCACAAGACCTGGATATGTTCTTCAGCATCTTTTCGCCGGCCCAGCTGGGGAGCCGGCCCACGATGGAGCGGATCAACGGCGGATACTGGCAGAATGACACTGCCGGTGTCACCCAGCTTTTCAACATCGAGGCAGATCTCGACTTCGAATACACCATGGCACTCACACACCCCCAGCCCGTCATCAACTATCAGGTCGGCGAGCAGTGGCAGATTGGCACTCTCAACGGTCTCCTTGCCGCAATCGACCCCTCGTACTGCACGGCATGGAACAGTTCCATCGACGGCACTTATCCCAGCCCCATTGAGGGTGGCTACCCAGGACCCATGGCCTGCGGCACAGTCAAGCCCGCGTCCGTCATTTCCGTCTCGTATGCATGGCACGAGGTGGAATACCCCGCATCATACCTACGACGCCAGTGCCTCGAATTCCTGAAGCTCGGCCTCCAAGGCGTCAGCGTTGTGGTCTCATCAGGCGACTGCGGCCCCGCCGGGATGGGATGCCGTTGCATCGACCCAAGCACAGGCGGCGTCACGCCTGAGCAGGCAAACTCAGGCCTCTTCAACCCCGTCATGCCGGCGTCCTGCCCCTACGTCCTCTCCGTCGGCGGCACCCAGCTCCCCGCAAACAGCACCATACGCGATCCCGAAGTGGCGTTCCGCGCCGAGTCGTCGTCACACATCAGCTCGTCCGGCGGCGGCTTCAGCAACCTCTTCGCGGCTCCGGCGTACCAGCGCACGGCCCTGCGCGGCTACCTGGACAACCCCACGCAACAAACCCGTCTGAGAAGCCTCGCCGAAAAGACGAACTTGACAGGCCGCGGCTACCCAGACGTGTCTGCGAATGCGGCAAATTACGTGGTAGTCGTTGCCGGCCAGCTGATGACAGTGCAGGGAACCTCGGCCTCGGCGCCTGTGGTGGCATCCATCTTGAGCAAGCTGAACAATGCTCGTTTGCACGCTGGGAAGCGGCCGGTTGGGTTTGTCAACCCGGTGCTGTACGCTTATCCGCACCTTATGAATGACGTTGTTGGGGGTGTTAACCACGGGTGCGGTTCAGACGCGTTTGAGGCTGTTAATGGGTGGGATCCGGTGACTGGTTTGGGAACACTTGATTACCAGCGGCTTTTGGAGCTGTATCTATCACTGCCTTGAAAGACTCGAGAGTCTCATCGGCAGGTAGGGTATGAGATGGTTAGTTGAGGGCGGGAATGTGGCGGACAGGAGTTCAGAACGAGGGCAGGCCGTCGCAAATCCATGGCCAGGGCCTACCCACGATGGGGATCAGAGAGCGACAGGGTGACAGAGCTTCCTCGAGAACAACACAGTTGGATGTCATGCTTGATGTTGGATTTAGGGGTATTCCAGGGTTGGGGTTGTGTGGGGAAATGTCACGTGGCACAGCCGGCGGGACCGGTGATAACCAGTCCGATGAGGCTCCCAGACCGAAGCACGGTCCTTGCTCGTCGGCTTCCCGTCATGACGAGGATTCACAGAGGACTCATCCACGAGACAGCGCCACACGGCTCTTTCAGCAATTTGATAATAAGCAAGGCCACACCACATCCAAAATGAAGCCTCCCCTCATGCGCATCCCCTACACCGACCTCCTCCCGCCACCCGCCACCATCCCCGCGACAGCCCGCTCCCTCCCAGGCGCCGTCGCCGCCCTCCAAGAATTCCTGCACGCCCCGCCTCCACGGGGCCGGGACCTCCCCCCCTCCACCGTGGTGCTCACGGGCGCGGGCCTCTCGGTCGCCAGCGGCCTGGCCGACTACCGCGGCGCCAACGGCACCTACCGCGTCAACAAGACCTTCCGCCCGACCTACTACCACGAGTTCCTGGCCAGCCACGAGGCCCGCAAGCGCTACTGGGCGCGCAGCTTCCTCGGCTGGACGACGCTACGCAGCGCGGCGCCCAACGCGGGCCACCTCGCGGTGCGCGACCTCGGCCGCCTGGGCCTCGTGTCCGCCGTGGTCACACAGAACGTCGACTCGTTCCACCGGGCCGCGCACCCTGACATTCCGACGCTGGAATTGCATGGCTACCTACGCGCGGCCGTGTGCACGTCGTGTAGGAATGAGATGCCCCGCGAGGGGCTGCAGGCCGAGCTGGCGCGGCTGAATCCCGTGTGGGATGCGTTTTTGAACGAGGCCGTCGCGACGGGCGCGCTGGCGAGCTCGGAGGGCAGGCTGGAGAAGCAGGCGCGGGGGATGCAGATGAATCCGGACGGCGACGTGGAGCTGCGCGAGGCGCCGTACACCACGTTTCGGTATCCGGCGTGTCCGACGTGCTTGGGTAGCCGGCCGGTGCTGGCTGACGGGACGAGGGGGCGGGTTGAGGTGGATGACGACGGCGCGTGGAGCCCGACGAGCAACGCCGGCATCCTCAAACCGGCCGTCGTCATGTTTGGCGAGAGCATCGCTAACAGCGTGAAGGAAGCCGCCGAGGGAGCGATTGACGGCGCCGGGAAGCTGCTGGTTCTCGCGACGTCTATGGCGACCTACTCGGCGTGGAGGCTGGCAAAGCGTGCCAAGGACCGGGGGATGCCGATTGGCATTGTAAATATCGGCGGTGTCAGAGGCGAGGAGGTCTTCTTCGAGGGCTTGGATCCTGGTCAGGCTGGTGGCCAGGGGGTAAGAATCGAGCTGTCCACCGACAGCGTGCTTCCGGCTCTCGTCGGAGAGCTGCAGGAGCGAAAGTTTCGGGCGGCGGGTGGCTCGCCCGATGAGGCCTCGTTACAGCAGAACGGGGCTGCCGTATTTAAAAACATGTTGCAATAGATTGCAGATCATGCTGGTTGTAGTGTGTCGAGAGGATCCTGGCTCGGCAGAATGGAATCAGTAGAATCCCTGGCTGGCCAGAGTACTCTGCACTTGGGGGCGCCTTGTCTCTGGCACAATGGGAGAAGCGTCGGCCTCGGGACTCGGCGCTGGTGTCGGCTCGGGCTGCTTCTTTCGCTGATGCTTCGCCGGTTCTTCGCGCTCGAGTTCTCTCAGAACTGCCGTATCTGTCAGCATTTCCCCGCCAATGCCATCACATCACCATCGCCCCCGGGGATTACCGACCTTCTTCCCATGCTAGTTCCCTCTCCGGGTCGCCCGTGCCCAGAACCTTTTCCACATCCACCTCCTCGCCCCTCTGCAGCTTTTCTACCACCTCGCGCAGCAGCCCGATTCGGACGTCCGACTGGCGCATGAAGGTCGCAAAGTCCTTCTTGAGCGAGATCATCTGGATGGACATGGATCCGATCAACAAGAAGATGAAGATGAAGAAGGTCGCCGGGTTCCACCCCTTCTGTACCTTGGTTTTCTTGCGCTGTCCGGCTGCTGTTCTCAGCGGCCGGGGCACGAGGGACTTCCAGAAGGATGTTTCGGTGACGGAGCTGAGGGGGCGCCTCCGTATCTGCGTCGCAAGCGCCGAGGCCAGCGGCGTGGTGAACAGGAGGGGGCGGCGCAGTGCTGGCGATAGCAACGCCCGGTGCAGCGCGACGCGGTTCATGTTGCGTGCGGTGTCAACTTTGTTGTTGACTCGACAGTTGGCCTTGCTGTGCTGTCGCCGTTGTTGTGTGGTGGCCGAGTGTTGCGGGAGGTCGACGTTGGGAAATGCGAATTGCGGAATGCGGGGACCCACTGCAGAATGCAGATGCAGCAATTGAAGATCGACCCGAGAACCCTTGCTGGGCCCGGCAGGCAAGAGAACCTAGGCTGCTAGGGTGGGTCGGTTGCCGTGCCAACCGAGCTGCATCTTTTTGGCGTGGAGTCAAGCCCGGATTTGGCGTCGACAGCCAACCAACCCCTGCTGCAAGCTTGGAAGAGCCTCCCTGCCTGCCTGGAACCACGCGAACCAGGCCGCAATTCGAGATTCCACTCCCATTCCACTCCCGACTTCAACTTCCAGCTCCGATTCCAGCTCCAACCTTGGGTTTTGGAGACACGGCACCGGTATTTTCGCTGGCTTTTGGATAGCCGAACCCCGACACGGTGATGATATGATCAAGGATCAGCCCGTTACACCCTTTCTTCATGGATACGCTCCTCGCCCACGCCGACGCGGTGCGCGCCGCTGTCTCGTCAGTCGCGTCGTGCTCGCCCGCGACATCGGCCCTGCTCAAAACCTTGCTCCTGCCCAGGGACGACGCAGCTCCTGCTGACGAGACCACCTCCCGACCGCCCTCGACGACGAAGACGGCCTCGAATCCCACCCGATCGAGAGCGAACACGGTCGCCCGAGCACCCTCAAAACGCGCCAAACCCGCCGCTTCCACTGCTGCTGCTGCGGCACCCACCGACAATGCCGACAATGCCGACAATGGCCTGTCCATTCGCGAAAAAGCAGCACTCGCAACACACGTCGTCAATGCCACCCTCAAGGCACTCGGCGAGGCCGCGAAGCCTACGCCTCCCACCCCGCGACCTGCTCAGGAGGAGGAACTGGTCAAGACGGCAACCAAGAACGCGCTCCGGCGGACAAGCTCGGTGCCTATGACGCCCTTGCAGCCCCGCTCGCTTAACCGGCAGTCGACGTCGCCCGTCGCTATGAGGCACACGCGCTCGCCTTCAAAGACGTCAAACACGACAAATCTTCTCGCCACCGTCGAGTGCGCCCGCGTGGCTCTGGCTGCCCTGCGCCAGATTCCCGCCTCTGGCAAGATCACGCTTCCAGATCTGCAGCTTGAGTCCGGCATGTCGGCCTTGGTCGGGAGGTTGATCTCTCTGAATCTCCCCGAGCAGGCCGTCAAGGAGCTGCGGATATTGAAAAAGAGATTGGACAGTCCCTCGGGTTCCGACGCCAAGAAGGCGTCTAAGGCGACCGCTGCTGAGCCCAAGAACGCTGCCCAGGTCTTCTCGGAGCTTCTGAACTTTTCCGGAACGAAGGCTTCTGGCCCGCGACTGTTGCTGCTGATCACAACTCAGATCCAGGTGTTGCGGGTGCTCGCCATGACTAAGAAGCCGTCGGCTGTCGAGGCCGCGCTGCCCTTCCTTCGACAGGAGCACGATTCCTCACCCATTAGCTTGCTCCTGGTCGCGGCGAAGGAGGACAGGGTCGACGTTGGCAAGGTTGCCCGACAAATAGAAACCTTGGCCCAGTGCCTGCTCTCGCTCGCGCCCAGCGTGGCCAGCAAAGACGACAGCGTAGCCCAGGAGTCGCGACTCAGCATCTCTCCGGCATCAGCCCTGGAGCTCCAGGCCGTTGCGTTGGAGGCTCGGTTACATTGGTGGAAGCTGGCGAAACACAAGGGAGATGCTGAGAAGGACGTCATGCTTCCTCTGTCACGGTGCCTTGGCGCTTATATTCGACGGACCTCGGAAAGCTCAAAGTCGAGCTACTCCGTTTGCTCCGACATCTTCAGCCGCATCTACCAGAAGATCCAGAGCCATGGCCACCGCCCATCGAAAGGATCCAAGCTCCCTCTTGCTGTGATATGCCAGACGCTCGCGACTCTGGCACGCGACGCCCAGCAAATACCGGACGCTGTCACGTGGGCAGCAAAACTCCGAGAAGCCATGGACCCAAAGGTCGAATCCATCGCAAAAACGTGTTCCATGGCAGCTCAGCTTCTCTGTCTTCATCTCAAGCAACCCGCCAAGTACCTCGTCGACGATGAGCTTCTCAAAGAAGTTCTCGCCGGCATTCAGGGACCACTCAGAGGAGACACCACCGAGCTGGATGAGCTCTTGGCCAACGTATGCGCTGTCCGGAAAGCAGCCATGCATTTCCTGCTCAACTTCTCCAAGGGTGGCGACGCTCACCGACCTTCGCCCTCGATCAAAGAGCTTTTGGAAACCCTCATTCTCCAATGTCCTCGCTTCTGTCTTCGGTGGCTCGGCAAGCCCCCTGGGCCGAAGGGCAGCACCAAGGACTACCTACGATACGACCAACGGCGACAGCTCATGCTGCAGTATCTTCAGCACATCCTCGACTCGGCATTCATGACCATAAAAACTTGCTTGGATCAGTCGCGACTTGCATGGGACCTGATGGACTCGATCCTCAGTGATTGCAACACCCTCTTGGAATACACTGGGAATATGCTTACAGCCGATGCTTCGACATCTTCCTACGTGAAAATCTCACACTTTTACTACTTACAATACAGCTGCCTACGCCAGCAATCGACCGACCCCAAAGACGTCGCTCCTTTGCGCGCCCTTCGCCGCTCCGTCGAGTGCATCAAAAACAGGCCCAGCGGAGAGAAGGAAAAGGCACAGCTCACCTTGAAGCTGGAGCGTCAGGCAGAACTCAGCAAGTCCCTGGGTAGGGTGGAGGAGGCCCTTGGTGCCCTTCAAGCCATCCGGACAAGTCTGCTGGAAGATGGTGTCTTGACGTCGATAGCCAAAACCCTCGCCACCGAATCGCCCGCCGTCGTCTGGGCTCGCAACGAAAAGGCCGAGGGGCTTTCACGAGCACTCCTGGCCCTCTCGAAAATGGAGCAAGTTTGGATCGACTGGACTGTGGATCTCCCAGACACCGAACGGGCAGCCGCATTGGAGCACCGCTTGCGCTTCGTCCTGCTGAAAGACGGCGCAAAGGGGGCCGATCTCACCCTGGAGCACCCCGTGGTCGACGCCTTGCTTCGCACGTACATACCCACCCAATATCCCATTCGCAGACTCAGGGTGCTTCTTGCCCTGCTTTGTTCGGCGCTTGGAAATCTCGACAGGGCCCCTGAGCTCCTCTCGGTCGCTAAGGACGCCGCGCAGCTCGAGGACGACGGGGATCTCGGCGAAGACGCTGGTTTGGTTGGGTTTCTCCCGCACATGAAGGCGCTCTACAACTCGCTGGCTGCAGCGGCAGACGCTTACCGTGACGGTTCAGCACTCGAGGTATCGATTTCCACTTGGCGATCGATTGTCTCGGCATGCCAGGACGGAACGGCCTTGGTGCGGACAATCGACGACGTGCCGGGGCTTGTGGAGCATCTGCAGTCGGTTTCGGACTTCCTTCAGATGAAGGGCCGGGACACGTTGCTCGCGACCGTTCTGGAGCTGATGGCGGACATCTCCCGGGTGGCTGAGGGTCCCAGAGCAGAACAAGTGGTCCAACACAGCTCATGCCTTGCTCTGCAATACACGAACTTGTGCCAGTCGTCAAAGGCCGAGCAGGTGTTTCTCAAGGCGCAGGAACATATTGGACACGAGACTCGTTGCGAAGTCGTAGCCAACTTTCACCTTGCCTTCGCCGAACATTCTCTCGCCCTCGGCAACGTCCGACAGGCCGAGGATCACCTCGCCCAGGCACAAGCTGCTTTTCACACTGACGCTGCACCTCACAAGACTGGCCGCGCGGAAAGAAGACGACTTGTCTCAGACGCCTACTACCTGCACTCTCTTATCGCCCTTGAGCGCGGCGATTCCCATCACGCGCTCGCCTACGCCCGCGACGGCGTCCGCACCCTCTTCCAAGACTGGACGAAACTGGAGTCTCGGCTCGGACCAAAGCCCTCTGAACAGAATCAGCTGGAAGACCAAACCCTCGATGAGTCGGCGATAGAACTCAAGGGAGAGGGTCACCAGCAGAGCCCCGGTCCCGAATTCTGGAGACTCTTCCACTGTCTCTTCCGCAGCGTCCTCCGATTGTCTTCGCTGTATGCACATCTCGGAATGTTCCAGGAGACCATGTACTATGCAGAGCAAGCTCTGAAGATGGCACAGACGGTCGGCTCCGAGTTTTACAACGCAGAATGCGCGGCATGGATTGGATCAGTCTCTTGGAGAGCCGCGGACTCGGCCAAATCCTACGAGATGCTGCAACTGGCGACCTCTCTGCTTCCCAACGACAACCGCTCGTATTCCTCGGCTACACTCGCCTGCCAGATCAGCTCCATGTACCTGTCCCAGAACAACTTTGAGGGGGCAGAGCTTCTGCTTGCCAAGGCCGAGACCATTGCGCAAGGCCTAAGTTTCTCGGCCGTGGCCGAGAAACTTGATACGGCCGTCGTCGAGACGAAGATGGCAAAACTCAGCATCGCTCATAAACCTGCGAGGGGCGGTCGCAAAGCACCCGCTCGACCGGCACCGGTGAGGAAGACGGCCAAGTCGACAGCCAAAACAAAGGCCACAGCCGCCGTCGCAGCTCCCGAGCCCGTGGCCGTTGTAGAGGATGCTCAACTCGCCAAGCTGCGGGCATCTATACTCGTGCAGAAGGCTGTGTCGATGTTGCGGCACAAGGATTGGGCCGCGGCTCAGGGGGTTCTTGCGCAAGCCACAGCTGCGTCGAAGGCGTCTGGCCTGCTCCCCGCCAGACAGATTGCCATGGCATCGTGCCTTTTGGGCATGAGCATGGAGCAGATGGCTCAAGACCCGGTGTTCTCTGTGATCCAAGACTCGACCATCTCTTTCCCTGCTCTCTCGGGTTCCGAAAAGACGTCGCCAGCGCGAACCAAGGCTTTGTCGCCTAAGAAACCGCGAAGTACCGCCCCGGCGAGCCAGCGAGAGGCAGCCGAGGGACTTTACGTTGACAACCTGCGCGAGGCTCACGACTACCTGCTCGAGGCCCACTCTGTGGCGGCACTGAGCGGCGATGCCAGTCTGGTCCACCGAATCTCGGGCCTGCTACAGAACGTGAGCCTGTTCCTTACCGCCACGTCGAGCGCACCAAAGGCGACCGTCCACTCGGCTCAAACATCATACTCGGTCGAGCTCGCCCGGAATTTGACTTGGCGTCGGGAGCTCAAAGCGTTGAGTCAGGAAAAGAATGCCGGCAAAAACGACGGGCTGCAGTGGCCACCATCACTCCAGTCGGTAACCACCAGACGGTCGAGTCTCGGATTGACGCTCGACCTGCACAAGATCCAGCGCGATTATATCGACATTGTCCCCAAGTCTTGGAACGTCATCTCCATATCGCTTAGTGACGGCAACCACGATTTGTGCATCACCAAACTCCAGGCCGGCCAAAGCCCTTTCGTCATCCGGCTGCCCCTCGAGCGGGCGAGTTCGCGCGACGCCGACAACGACGTCTTTGACTTTCAGCAGGGCCGCTCCGAGCTGCTGGAGATCATCAAGCTGATCAACAAGACGTGCCACGACTCCCGAGACATGACGGTCAAGGGGGCCAAGAACGCGTGGTGGGCCGAGCGGGAGGCACTGGACGAGCGGCTGAAGGAGCTTCTCGAGAACATCGAACATATTTGGCTGGGCGGGTTCAGGGGCATCTTCTCGCAGCACATGCGCCGCCCCGAGCTGCTGGCGAGATTCCAGAAGGACTTCCTGACCATCCTGGACAAGCACCTCCCCTCGCGTCGGCAGACGCGCGGTAAGAAGACAAAGTCGGCGGCGCAAACCCCCAAGGCAACCCTGGACCTCAACGTACTAGAGCTCTTCATTGGCTTGGGCGACGCCACGCAGCCCAACACCGATTTCGATGACGAGCTCACCGACCTCCTCTACTTTGTCGTCGACATCCTCCAGTTCCACGGCGAGCGCAACGCCTACGACGAGATCGACTTCGACTCCATGGTCATCGAAACCCTCGACGTTCTCACCGCCTACCACTCTGCCGCCAACAATGACGACCCCGCCCCCACCAACGCGCACACCATTCTCCTCCTCGACAAATCCCTGCACATCTTTCCCTGGGAGTCCCTCCCCTGCATGCAACCCCTCGCCGTCTCCCGCCTCCCCTCCCTCGCCTGCCTCCGCCGCCTCCTCCTCGACCGCCACCAACCACCCACCTCCGCCGCCCCAGAAGGCCATTACGCCCAACCCACCACAGGCACCTACATCCTCAACCCCTCTGCGGACCTCGCCTCCACCCAATCCACCTTCTCCCAACCCCTCGCCACCCACCTCCCCACCTGGAAAGCCATCACCGCCCGCGCGCCGACAGAAGCCGAATTCACCACCGCGCTCACAGACTCCGACATCCTCCTCTACTTCGGCCACGGCTCCGGCGCGCAGTACATCCGCGCGCGCACCATCCGGCGGCTGGCGCCGCGGTGCCGCGCGACGGTGCTGTTGATGGGGTGCAGCAGCGCTGCGCTGGCGGATCGCGGGGAGTTTGAGCCGGCCGGGCCG
>FTIZ01016470.1_pt1 | contig 10717 bp, 9 predicted proteins | sample 1658381 | NCBI WGS metagenome assembly FTIZ01 (sample SAMEA3914822, study PRJEB12502) | metagenome | biome: forest; material: soil | place: USA | collected 2012-03-12 | depth 0.1 m
TGAAAGTCAACTCCGGACACCGAACGGTCGACGTCAAATCTCCCCCTTTCAGCCAGGAGTTAGGTATGCCCCAATGCTATGTTGTTTCCTCATGAGTGATTCGTTCTTGAGCATAGCCTAGCAAGAGAGAGCGCGAGAGATGAGACACTCACCCGATGATAGCATAACACGCACACATCAACGCCCCCTTTAAACCACTTGCCCTCAGCGCGCTGCCTCTGTCGTTGAAGACCAACAGACTCACCAGGACCGCCGTCCCCAGCAGCGCCCCCGTTTCAAAGACATTGAAAGTCAGTGACAGCTCGCGGTTCAGGATCCACCCGGCAATGACGGTCAGCGGCGCCACGCACAGGGCAATCTGGATGGACGACCCAACCGCGACGGCAATGGCGAGATCCAGCTTGTCCCTGGCCGCTACCGTCACGACCGTGAAGTACTCGGCAATGTTGCCCACGATAGGGAGGATGATCAGGCCGATGACGGACTCGGACAGGTGGCCCTGGTGCGTGATGTCGTCAATGGTACCGACGAGCAGCTCGGCGGAAATGGACATGAGCGTCGACGTGATAGCCAGCACAACCACGGCGACCACTGTGGCGTCTGTGTACCTGCTGCGGGGAGGAGGCGGCTGTTGCTCTGGCGCTTCGCTCTCCATGCTCATGCGGCGCTGCAAGATGTGCAGAACGGCGGTTAGGCCGGGCCGTACCGGGCGTTGCCTGCTCAGACCCGAGACCGAGGAAGCTCTGCTCAGCGACCGTCGGCTCGAGCCGAGTGACATCGAACGCGAGTGTCCGCGAGGATACGGCTGATAAGACGCTGGCCGACCACTGGGGCCACCCCCGACATCTTGGCTTCTGCGGCCCCGGCTCTCCAGGTCGTCCTGGTAATCGCTCAGCTCGGATGCAGCAGTGCCCCGCTCGACGGGATTGGACGCCTTATACCCCATCCCTCCAACGAAGCGCTCCGTGTCTTCGTCGGCGAAGCGGATTGTGCGCGGTGGTAGGATGCGCGGGCTCGATGTGTAGCTGGGAACAAGGTGTTGGAACTCGGCCGCCGTTCCCGGACGGCTTTCGATGTCGAATTCCGCTATGGAGTCCGCATCGCTGCGGAGCGGGTGTGTCTTCAGCTCGTACACGAAGTACAGAATGTAAAGAAGCAACACCACCAGGGCCGATATTCTGCTCATTTTCAGAGTTGCATCATGTGCCCCGGCTGCGTCGCCAAACGTAGAATCGAAAGTGGTCTTGGGGCGCGAGTTAGTTCGTTGCGGAGGGGGTTGTGCAAGAAAGAAGCCAGCTTACCGGCATTATGAAGACGAACACGGACAGAAAGAGCAGAAAGCCAAGTAGCTGTGTCTCCGCCGTGTTATAGATCGGCTCCTGGTCGGATAAACTAGTGGCAAGAAGCGCGGTGCCCAGAATCAACAAGGCGTTGACGATGATGGAGCCGAGGATCGAGGCCTGAACCACGCGGGTTTGATTATGGGCAAGAGCGACACTCGCCCAGTCAGCGTGCTGTTGTGTTTCCAGATGGCGACAATCGTGGCCCGAACTTACATACTGCTCGAGAGATTAGCGACATATTCCCGACGGCAAGAGGCAGCGCAGCGCGGCATGTACTCACAATAGTATCAACTCGACGAGGTTACCCAAGCTTATGTTCAGGAGCGCGCCAATGACTTCTCCCGCATCGCTGGCCACTTTTTCTGTCGCGGCCGTAAGCAGCGAAGAGAGCGGTATGACGGCGATGAGGTTAGTGGTGAAGATCATGACTGGGCTCATGTCGACCACATAGGTTCCAATGCCAATCGGCACAAAGATGAGGAGGCTATTCAGCGGCGAAGAGAGCAGCATTTCGTAGAGAGGATCCCGACACGACGCCCCTTGACTCTGCCCATCATTGGACAGGCTCCCCATGAGAGAGTCCGCGTCTAAGTCAGGGGGATGCGACCATATCCTTGTGTACCTGATGTAACGAACGGAAAGAAAGGGGCGGAGGACTTGTTGGATGCTATCTAATAGGACGGATTTTGCTCAATGACCAACCCCAAAGATGCAGCATGGCTTCGAAGGGACTCACCTCTGAGGAGACCCTCGAAGCCATGGGACCTTTCTGCTCTGTGTTCCTCAGGCGTGTAGGGGTCGGCAGAGGAGAGCATACCATCGGGAACGTCATCGTCATCGTCGACCAAACTGGTCTCTGCGGAGCCATCGGTCGGCCGAGGATTGGCGAAACTGGGGGATGGATGCATGAATGAAACAGCAAAAGATGAGCATTAAAATCGACGGTGTTCAACAGACAGCTTCCACGCAGTACGGGACGGCAGGCAGTTTGGGAAATGTATTTCGTAGCAAGACGGCGTTGCTGCACTGGTGTCGCGTGCCGCGGCCAGCCCCCCTTTATTGCCGGCCGTCGATGTGTTGAGAGCAGCGCAAGATTGGCTGCGCATTTGGGTGGATGTCAGTGTGTTTTGGTCCAGGCAACCTAAGGTCAGTTGACGAGATATGGATCCCGGGTACGAACGGAAGAATCCCAAAGCAGCATAAGTACTGTACCTAGGTACATGTAGGTCTTTAGTGTAGTCCGGGCGGCCTCTCTCTGGAAAATCCCTCATCGCTCCGCCCCCCGTCCCCGTCACGGCGTCCAGCGATTCCCGGCTTTCCATGGCGATTCCCGGTTTCCCATCACAAAGCAAAAAAAGGGATGTTGCAGGGTCCAGGGCAGGCGGCAGCCGCTGGACCAATCCAGTCCCGCCGTGACACACCCCACGGATGGATGTGGTCTCGCTTGACTGTGTATTATTCCGTAGTGTGGTCAGGGATGGCTCGGTCCGCTGGTCAAAATCGTTTTCACTCCTTCTGTTCCTCCTTCCAAACCTGACCGCATCCTGACCGCATCCTGACCGCAGCCTTGAATTCGAATTGTTTATCATCCCGCGTTGTGACTCCTCCTTCCCAGGCCCGTAGGATAAGGGTTCAAAATAAACAAGGATATCTCTCCAACCCGCTGTGCCGGTTGGGCCAGTGGGATAGCCGAGAACGTACGCTCACATCATCCGTCAACAGCCCACGCGCTTCCCCTGATCCTGTTTTGGCCTGTGTACTTGTACATGCTGTCCCCGCTCTGCAGGGTCCGTTATCCTCCAAGTTGGGACCCACAGCCGATGCTGCGCCTCCCCCGAGCACCATCCCGTGTTTGCGATAGTCCGTGAGCTGGGACGTCCGCCCCTGTGCGAGCTCGCTCCAGGACAGTTGGATGCTCCCGGCACTTCTCGAGTTGGGATACCCACGTCACTCCTTCCATCCTCGATCTCCAGTTCCTCGGCCTTCCTCTCACGTAGGGCCTATTCTCCTCAAAGGGCGGTTTACTTCTCTCCCTCTACTTGGAGTTCACCTCTCCTGGTAATAAGCTAGTGCCAGTTGATATATCCTCGCCTGTGATGGTCGAAGCTTGGAAGTTGTTGTCTAAAGGCCCGCCCACTATGTGTTAATAACCCCAAATAGTATCGCCGAGAGTACAATGATCAGGTTTGTGTGCCCTGCCTCCTGCTGTGTTGTTACTCCTGAAGCTGTCCTCGCTCCCCACCACCACCACCACCACCACCACCACCACGCTTCGAGCCCGTCCCCGGCACAGCATTTCCCGCCGGCGCCAATCACGGAAACGTTCTTGCCAGACTCTGGTTCTGCGGCGCCTGGTGTTCGACAGCGAAAACCAGGGACACCGGGGCGTCTGAAGTTCTACAAATACTGACTGCCTCTTTTCACGACTCTGTCCCCTGAGAAATCTTTGGGAATGACTCAACAGGCTCCGCGACCGGTCCAGCCGACGAAGCAGCGGATTTTGGTGCCCAGCTCAAACTTTAGGTTTTCGGGTCTCTTAAGGGATGATGCCGATCCTGTCTTAAATGGATGAGCCTTCCTTCCGCACCGCTTGCCATTTTGAAGAAGCTGACGAAGATTTTAACACACCCGTCGCAGGCGTTGACGGGGAGGGTGGTGGTGTTGTAGTTGACGAATGGGGCGGAAGGACGTAACGCCTGGCTGTGGGAATTCCTGGGTGTGTGCACGATCCTCACCTGGGAGCAGCACGAGACTTTCATGATCTGAGAGGCGCTGCTGGGGAGGGCGCGTCACTGTGTTCGTGCTCTCAGCTTATTCATCAAGGCTCGATGAGAACTTCCCGAGAGGAGAGCATTGGTCACGCAGAACACTCAGCCAGGATGGCCGCCAAACCCGTACATCGAACACCGCCACTTTGTCACACTCAGGTGCTCAGCGCGGGCCGCAACAAACTCGGGCATGGCGCTGTCGGAGAAACCACGGCCGAGTTGAGACGTCTCCGAAGAAGTTTATGAAAAAAGAATCATAAACAAGCCTGTCCATACCGGACATGTTTGCTCCAGCTCTGGCTGGGGCTGATGTTGGTGTATGATGTTGCTCGTTCTGGACGCTTTCAGGCCCCTGCCAACCCTCGCCACCCCTGCATTGGTTCGAGAACCCTTCCCCTTTCCTTCCAGGGCACGTGCCGTCTTGGATGGTATGGCGCCTGGGTGTGTGGCATGGGGGCGACACCACAACCATGTGGCGTCGGTCGTCGTCCTGTCGGGAACAACCAAACACACCGGTTCGGCGTTTCTTGGCTCAGGACACCACAGCCCTTTAGGCTTAGCGGTTCCCTGGAGGAACACTCTCATTTGTCGGCTCCAGGAGGCGTTGGCGGCCTCCCGCTCATCGATTGGAAGCTCCCCCTTGTTCCTTGTCCTTGTCCGGGGCCATCCACCCTGCATCCCCGTCGGCAGAGTCGGTGGGGGCCGGGAACACCCCCTATCGACCGGGGCAACCATCCGGTTCGCACCACACCCGACCGTACCTACACTCCTCACCTCGTGCCACGGACAGCAGGCACCGCTTCACGTTGAACACTTGGAGAATCGCCTTCAAGCCAGCCTACTAACCCACGAGAACCCGCAGAGAAATGGTACAAGAAACTGAATGTACTAGCATGGACTTTGTATAGGCATTAAGGATATCAGGACACATCTTGGGAAATGTATTGTCAGATTGTATTAGTTGCCCTTTCGGTTTAACCGCTGGGCGTTAATAAATTGCATTGTATTGTATTGTATTATCCAAACGGTATGCTTCAGCTCGAGAGCGACTTACCCAGACCAGCAACCCGGTGGCTGGCCAGGCAGAACAACCTGCGTGATTTATGGGCTCCTCGAATTGGGTTTGACGGATAACTACCCGCTGAATTCCTGGCAACGCTGTGACCCTACCACCCCCTGATGTTGCTTGGTCCTCCTCAGTAACCGCCGGAGATGATAGTGATGGTTACGAGAACGCGTTGGTCACAGCTCGCAGCTGGCGGAAAATAACAACAACATCGGGGTGACATGCTGCTGGAGGATATTGCTTAGTGAATCCAAGTATCGCCATGTACGGCGCCACCGCTGCCCGCCGGGATAGCCAGGCGGTGATGTGACGCGACGAGCTGCATCGGGGGCTTGCTGATGAGCATGCACATGCTGCACACACTCAGCTCTGGGAAAGTGGGGGTGTTCCCACTCATCGTCCGGTCTGGAGACGCTTGCTGTCGCTTTTCATGTCCGTGTTCAAATTATCCAGGAGTCCCCCTCTGCGTGTACGTGTGCGCGTGGGTTCAACCGCTCCGTTGGTACTGCCATCCCAGCATCCGAGCATCCCGCACTGCAAGCCCAGACGACATTACGTGAGAATTACGAGCGAGAAGTCGACCAACATGGCAGGCGCAGATGGCAACCCTGGGGGGGCATTGGCCGATGGCATTCAACCGGTCCAGAACCCCCTGTCCACCAGCACCGACGAGGCTCTCGAGAAACATCTGGGCCGTGACATCGACCAGGAGGAGAGAGCTGGCAGGATTGCCGAACAGGATCTCAAGCAGAATAAGAAGCAGGTAAAAGCTTCCCCGGTCTCGGGTTTGCCCCCATCCTGGAATCTAGCTTGGCTAACTCGATCGACACAGACATACAGCGGTTTCCTCCTCCTCTGGCTCAGCTTCCAGAGCACCGGCACCATCTACGGCGACATCGGCACCTCTCCTCTCTACGTCTACTCCTCGACCTTCACAAGCCAGCCCAGCTGGGACGATCTCGTTGGCTCGCTCTCCATTATCATCTGGGCCTTAACCCTGATCGTCAGCATCAAGTACACCTTCATCGTCCTCCGTGCCGACGACGATGGCCAGGGCGGCACATTCGCCCTCTACTCGCTCCTGGCGCGCTACGCTCGCATTACACGCAACGACCCCAACAGTAACGGCCCCCTGCAGCTGGAACGTCATGACACCGGCGAGCTTGGCCCGGCAGGACGTGGAGTCCGGACCTTCCTCGAGAAGTCGAGGGCAGCCAAGTTTGCCCTCAAGGTCGTCGGCGTGCTCGGCGTTTCGCTGGTGATGGCCGACGGTGTCCTGACGCCCGCCCAGAGCGTGCTCGGTGCCATCCAGGGCATCACCGTGGTGAACCCAGATCTCACCCGCTCCACCATCGTGGGCATCACCTGCGCCATCCTGATTCTGCTCTTTGCCATCCAGCCGCTCGGCACGCACAAGCTGGGCACGGCCTTTGCGCCAATTGTGATGATCTGGCTCCTGTTCAACTTATGCTCAGGCATTTACAATCTAGCCCAATACGACCATACCGTGCTGAAGGCATTCAGCCCGTACTTTGCTGGCGCATACCTGGTGCGGAATGGCCATGCCGGATTCAAGTCCCTCGGCGGCTTGCTGCTCGCTTTTACCGGCGTCGAGGCCATGTTTGCGGACCTGGGCGCTTTCAGCCGGCGTGCCATTCAGATCTCCTGGCTTTGTTTCGCCTACCCCTGCCTCCTTATCGCCTACATCGGCCAGGCGGCCTACATCTCGGTCGATGCCTCAGGAACCGCGTTTACCAACCCTTTCTTCAACACCCTCCCACCGGGGAGCTTCTACCTCGGGATGGTTATCTCGGTGCTGGCAGCCATTGTCGCCTCGCAAGCCATGATCACCAGCTCGTTCCAGCTTTTGACCCAAGTCATGCGTCTGTCCTATTTCCCGCACATCAAGACAGTCCACACGAGCGCCAAGTTCCACGAGCAGGTGTACATGCCGTTGGCAAACTGGCTTCTCATGATCGGAACCGTCGTCGTCACGGCTGTGTACAACAATGTGAGGATATCCATGTGTTTGTCTCTTTTTCCCGTTCCTCCGCTCACAACTTGTCTGCAGACCACCTCCCTCGGCAACGCCTACGGCATCTGCGTCATCATGGTCACCTTCATTACGACCTGCATGACGTCTATTGTTGCCCTGATCATCTGGCGCATCCCCTTTCTCGTCGTCCTCACTTTCTTCCTCGCCTTCGCAGCGCTGGATGGCGTCTTCATGTCGGCGGCACTGACCAAGGTCCCCGACGGCGCCTGGTTCACGCTCCTGCTGGCGTTTATCCTCTCCTCCATCTTCATCATCTGGCGCTTCGGCAAGGAGCAGCAGTGGGCGGCCGAGGGCCAGGATCGGCTGGCGCCCGGCGACTTCCTCGGCACCGACTCGAGCGGCGACCTGGTGCTCACCCCGGCCTTTGGCGGCAAGAAGGTGTCGGGCGCGTCCGGGCTGGGCATCTTCTTCGACAAGGTTGAGGGGCACGTGCCGACCGTGTTCACGCAGTTCGTGCGCAAGTTCAACACGCGCCCAGCCATCATCCTCTTCTTCCACATGCGGCCGCTGTCGCTGCCGACGGTGCCGCTCGAGGAGCGTTGCGTCATCACGCGCACCCAGATCCCCTCGTGCTACCGTGTCACGCTGCGCCACGGGTACATGGACGACGTGCTGACGCCGGACCTGGGCCGGCTGCTGGTCGAGCAGCTGATCCTGTTCATCACGCGGGACCGCGGCGCCGGGTTGGATGGCAGCGCCAAGTCGGGGCATCACTCGCCCGAGGTGCAGGCTGAGTTGGACGCCTTGAACAAGGCGTACGAGGACCAGACCGTATACATCATCGGGAAGGAGGTCATGAAGGTGAGGCGGGAGAAGAGTGTCAAGGGGTTCTTCCGGTTCATGATCCTGGAGACTTTCCTGTGGATCCGCGAGAACTCGAGGACAAAACTGGCAGATTTGGATATAGATGCGGATAGTTTGGTGGAGGTTGGGTTTGTGAAACAGATATAGGGCAAGTGTTTTGCCGAGGCGGTGGTGGGAAGCTGGCTGCGATGGGTAGTAGTGCCGACGACAAGTCGACAGCCACGAGTAACTACATGTATCACGCACTCGGGCTGAAGCCCTGAGTGGTGGCTGATGTGTGTTGTTGGCAAAGCTGTCGCGGCGCTATTGGACGAATGGCAGCAAGGTTCTTCCCACTCTTCGCTGAGACCACCAGTATCGTATGTAAGACACCTGTGGCATGTCCAACTTGGATGCGGATGCAACGGGCCAACCACACAATCCTCGTGCCTTGGCGTTGTCGGAGGCGTGCAGTTGAGCAGCAGCAGCGCGGAAAATACGGATTACATAAAACCGCTAGCCTATCGGAACGACAACAGGGGGGTGGCAGCTAATGAGCTAATGCAGAGAGCCCGCAGCCACACCCTTCCCGCCAAGCATTCGCCAAACCTTGTTTGTCCTCTCGTTTCGTCAGTGAGAACGGCATGAAACCAATGCCCAAATCCGACCCACCATTCTCTTCTTCGGGATATACTGCAATTACACGAGTTCCCGAACAAGAATTGGGAGAGTTGGGAAACGTGCCTCGTCGCAACACAGCCTCGCATCTCCAAGCTCACATCATGTCTGTGTTAGGTCTGCTGGTCCATCCAGGTCAGCCCTCACCCGCCCGCAATAAGCATCTCATCTACACCTGCTTTTAATTAAACCCCCCCGCAGCTCATCCTCCAAATCATCATCAACCACCGCCGCCACCATGCCACCGGCCTCCAGCCCTCGATGATGATTCTCTGGGCCTGGGCCGGCGTGCCGCTGTGCGTCTACAACGTTTGTTTCAGACTTTAGCATTGCCCTGCGAGTTCAGCCCCAGGTCCTGGCCTTCTTGAGCCTGCCACCTGGATCCAGCGCTACTACTACGAGCGGGTGCGTCTGTCGTCTCTTCCTCGCACCCAGCCCAGTTGCTTATTTCGGGTTCAGAAGTGGACTGTCCTGCGCCCCCTCGCCGTTGTCATCCCTATCGCCGCCGCTATGGCCGGTATCCAGGCCGCCCTCATTGTCGGTCTGTGTATCGTCAAGGAGCGCCACAGCGAGTGGCCCATGATCCTGATCGCCGTCCTCTCCGCCGCGCTGCTGGCCGCCAGCGTGCTGCGCCACTACTGGGACATCCGGACGCAGCGCACCGTACGCGGAATCTCCTTCATCCTCGTCGGCATTGACGCCGCGGGCGACATCTTCTCCCTGGCGTCCATCTTCTTCCAGCCCACGCTGGACGTCCTCGGCATTGTCATCTACGCCACCGAGGTTGTCCTCTGGTGCGGCGTCTTCGCTTGTGGCGGCTACTACAGACTTTCTCGCCTGGGTTCGGAAGCGGTGGCTTGCACAGAGGTCATGCGATGAGCAAACACACTAGGGACGAGCCATCGTCGGGTACTGATGACCATGCCAACGAACGCCATCACATTGCACGACATGCCCTCCTCCACCTCCGTCTTCCGCACTGCATCCCGCGAATCCACCGGGTTGAGGTACAGGGCTCTTGCCTCGCTCTGGGGAAGCGGTGATGGACACGAGTTGGCTGGGCATATCACTCCGGAGTCCGGATCGGGGGTGGTCCACCATCTGTTGGGTCCTGTGAATGTCCCAAATAGGAAACGTATCCCAATCTTCAGTTGGATGCCGGGAACGTCCCGCAAATGGGAAATGTACAGTACACCATACCAATAAATATGACACATGTCGAAGCCCTTGGGCCAACCCTGCAGACTGATAAAGGTTGGGTAGCGTGGACAGCCCGGTTCCTGCAGCGCTGCCAATCCGGCGTCCCTGGTTGGACCCCCTGCCGTTCCCATTTCCTAATCGCACCCACGCCATCCACGCCAAAGGGGCATGCATGCCACGGTTCACAGTAAGCTGCAGGACGCCCCCACTGCGCCGCCGTCTTCGTCGCCTGTCCGATCCAGACCACCCTCCCTGGCAAAGTTGGAACGTTGCGGGTGGCTCTTGAGCGTTTTGGCGAGTCCACCTGGACCTCACCCATCCCAAATCCGGTATTCCGACCCCCGGCCATCGTGGCAGTGCACCAGTGTTGTGCAGATGCTGCGCAACCTCGACCTGTGGTTGCTGCCATGTCACTGGTGGCTCGGCTCGAAGCCGCTCGCTACCTCGGGAGACTTATATCAAGGACGTTGGGCCCAGGTATTTTGAAAACCCCCGCTGATTTCCGACACCATCCTTTGCGATAATTCACATGGGCTGGGGCCGCGAGCGGGTGTTTTGGTGCTGTGTCAGCGCGATTAACAATGGGGGCGAGTGGACCGATCCTGCCCTTTGGTCGCTCCCCCTGGACTGTATGTCCCGCTGCGAGGGGCTCGGGGGAAAGGGGGGAGAGATCGGTCTGCGCGCGCGCCACCGCCTTATTCGGACTGACACGGTCGTCGTTTGGTGTTTTGGCCAGCCGCCGGCCATCGGCCCGGCGAGAAGCTCGCGATCTTGCCGCGGCCCGCAAGCAGCTGCGTGTATAGCTAATCAAGCACATCCCGCT
>FTIZ01751716.1_pt1 | contig 10699 bp, 10 predicted proteins | sample 1658381 | NCBI WGS metagenome assembly FTIZ01 (sample SAMEA3914822, study PRJEB12502) | metagenome | biome: forest; material: soil | place: USA | collected 2012-03-12 | depth 0.1 m
GCCGACCAGTTCGACCTGTCGCTCGAAAACTACTTCTCCAGCGTCGGTTCGTTCTCGTTCGACCTGTTCTACAAGAAGTTCTACGACTACATCCAAAGCGGCAGCTATTACCGCAGCTTCACCAACAACGGCGTGACCGAAACCGTCAAGGTCACCGGACCGACCAATAATGACGGAGCATCGGTGCGCGGCTTCGAAGTTGCCTATCAGCGCTTCTTCGACTTCCTGCCCGGCGCCTGGAGCGGTCTGGGCATTCAGGCCAACTATACCCACGTCGCCGAAAACGGCGTCAACAACAGCAATCTGACGACCAATTCCGGCGATGGCTCGACCGGCACCACCGGTAACGGCCAAAGCGACGCTATCAATCCGCATGCTCTGGAAGGCCTGTCCAAGGACGCCTACAACATCATTGCCATGTACGAAAAGGGATCGTGGGCGGCGCGTCTGGCCTATAACTGGCGCTCGGAATACCTCGTCACTGCGCTGGATTGCTGCGTCGGCCTGCCTATTTGGCAGAAGGCGCAGGGGCAACTGGATGGATCCATCCGCTACAAGGTCAGCGACAATGTCGAGCTGAACCTGTCGGGCAGCAACATCCTGGGCACGGAAACGGTTCTGACCCAGCAGGTGTTCGGCGATTCGCCAAGCACGCCGGGCGCCGACGCCGTCAAGGTGCCCTATGCCTGGTACAAGAACGACCGCCGCGTCCAGGTCGGCATTCGTTTGAAGTACTAAACTGCATGGCGCGCAGTTTCGGCTGCGCGCCTATTCGCCATATTTGAATATGATGAAAATCATATTATGGTCAGGACAATTCATTACGACACGCCAGACCAATACATAATCAAATAACGTCACAATGAAACCTTTTGTGTCCATAATTTAATTATATAATTATTGACAATACTAAGATGATTTCCGAAAAAGACCGGGTAGAACACATCTCCCTAGATTGTCCTGCAACCTGTGAAGGACGCCGCACCTGTGAACTGTGGCGTCCTTTTTCGCATCTTCATTCTCCGTTGAGCGTCATGTGCCAGGCTCTTGGATATGCAGCTTCGCCTGGCTACTCTCGATGATGCGGATTTTCTCCTGCGCCTGCGCAACGATGCCGGCACGCGCGCCCAATCCCTACACGAAGATGTGGTCGACGCGGCCAACCATCAGGCTTACCTGACCAGCCATATCGACGCCGAAAACGTGCGTCTCTATATCGCGCTGGACGGCGATATAGCGGTCGGCACCTGCCGCAGCGAGTTGGGTAACGACGAGAGCGAACTGAGCTGGACGATCGCTCCGGAGCAGCGCGGGCGGGGCTATGGCGGGCACATGCTGACGGCGCTTCTGGCCATAACACCCGGCCCGGTTATCGCTGTCATCAAGGATGGCAATCTGGCGTCGCGTCGCATGGTCGAACATGCCAGCTTTACACGTGTCTCCGACCGCGACGGCCTGTGCACCTATCGCCTGGCGGACCGCAGTGAACGGCGTTAATAAACTGTTTCATCTCGTCGCCTAGAGTCCGTTACATCCAGTAAAAGGCTCTCGTCATGGCCCAGCCCTTGAAATCAACTTCCGCCTCCGCAGTCGTCGAAGACTTCGTTGCCGACGGCTTTGTCAGCCTCGACCATGCCCTGCCCCGCTCCGAATGCGACGCCCTGATGCAGGCCGTCGTCGCCTCGCGCAACTTCGGTCCCGACATCTTCCTGTCGCAGCAAGCTTTCGAGGCCGATCCGCAATTCAAGGGCGTCAATCCGCAGCCCGGCCGCAACCTGCTGCACGCCCTATCCAGCCTATCGGACTTCATTCTGAAAAACACCACAGTGAACGGCGCCGTCAGTGAAATCCTGGGCAGCGACTATCAGGTGCTCGACAGCAAATTCGTCTGCGGCGTGCCGGAAAAGTGGTTGCCGGAATGGCTCGCGCCACGCATCAGCGGCAACCCGGTCAACAATCTCGGCGCCTATATCAAGCCGGAATACCGTGACATCACCTATTTCTACGGCATCGACTTCCATCAGGACATTATCGACTGGAAAAGCCGCACCGCCGACTTCATCACCCTCTACGTCTATATTCACCCGGTGACGGCCGCCGATGCGCCGCTTTACGTCATCCCCGGCAGCCAGGTGCTGGGCGCCACCCTGTTCCCGCACGACCTGACACCCGACGCACACGAACAAGGCCGCTGGACCTATGCCGACGGCATGGGCCGGACCGTGTCTGTAAATGACAAGATGCTGATCGGCGACACGGGTTACGCCGCCATGTGGCACAGCTTCACCCTGCACGGCACCCAGCCGGTATCGTCGGACAGCGAGCGTTTTTCGGCACGCTTCATCCTGGCGCGCGGCGCACAAACCGGTATCGGCATGGATGCCGCCAATGCCGCCATCGACGGGCCGCTCAGCCTCGAAGAAACGCGTCGCGACCTCGACGCTTTGGGCGCGGCACGCATGAAGGCCAACGCCATCATCACCCGGCCGGAATAATGCCGAAGGTCGACCTGCGTCCGGCAGAAGTCAGCGACAGCGATCGCCTGTTCGACTGGCGCAATCGCGAAGATGTACGCAGCTACATGTATACCGACCAGCCGATCGCGCGTGAAACCCACGACCGCTGGTTTGCCGGTGCGTTGCAGGCGCCGGATCGCCGCTACTGGATTATCGAATACGATGGTGAGCCGGTCGGCCTGGTCAATCTGGTCGATATCTCCACCAAGGATCAAAAAGCCGCCTGGGCCTATTACCTCGCTGAACCGTCGACGCGCGGCAAGGGTATCGGCGCCTGCGTCGAATACCTGATGATCGAAAAGGTCTTCGGCGAATTCGCTCTCGAAAAACTGTGGTGCGAGGTCCTGGTGTCGAACGAGGCCGTTTGGAAGCTGCACGAGGGCTTCGGCTTTGTCCGTGAGGCGCATTTCCGCCGGCATGTCGTCAAGTCGGACGGCCCGCACGACGTCTATGGCCTCGGCCTGCTCAAAAGCGACTGGCAGGCCTTACGCGGCGCCGCGCGCGACCGCCTGGTCGCCAAGGGTTTCGCGCTCTGACCACCGCATCGCGTGGTTGCAGACTCAAAACATTTGTTAACCCTGTTCCGTCATCCTCGTGGCAGTAATCATGGTTTTGCCGATGCCCCGAGCTTCATCCAATCTGGCCGCCGCCAGCCCCGTCTCCACACCCGTCGCCGACCGTATCGCCGTCGCCCGCCCCTACATGCCGGCAACCTCGGCCCTGATCCCCTATCTGGAATCGGTCGAGCGGTCGGGCTGGTACTCCAATTTCGGCCCGCTCAATCAGGCGCTGGAGTTTCGTCTGGCGCAGCGTTTCGGCAATAATGCCCACGTCCTGACGGTCAATAACGCCACGGCCGGCCTGACCGCCGTTTTGCGCGCCCTTGATCTGCGGGCCGGCAGCCTGTGCGTCGTGCCCGCCTGGACCTTCGTTGCCACCGCTCACGCCGTCGTCCAGGCAGGGCTGGTTCCCTATTTCGTCGACGTCGACCCGGCCACGATGATGCTCGACATCGACGCCGTCAAAGCCGATATCGCCCAAGCGCCCTCAGCCGTCAGCGCCGTCATTCCGGTGTGCGCGTTCGGCCAGCACATCGACGTCGCCGCCTGGGCCGCATTCCAGGCCGATAACGGTTGCAAGGTGGTCATCGACGCCGCCGCGGCCTACGATTCTATCGATGCCTGCGACGTGCCGGTCGTGGTCAGCCTGCACGCCACCAAGGCGCTCGGCGCCGGTGAAGGTGGCTTTATCGCCGTCAACGACGCCACCTTTTGCGATCGCATCCGCTCGGTGACCAGCTTCGGTTTCCAGGGTGCGCGCGAGTCGCTCTATCTCGGCGGCAATTCCAAGATGAGCGAATATACCGCCGCCGTCGCCCTGGCCGCCATGGATGGCTGGGCGCAAACGCGCTGGCGTTATCAAACCGTGGCGCAGAAGCTGCGCATCCTCCTGATGGACACGCCGCAGGTCCGATTCCAGTCCGGCTGGGGTCTCGACTGGGTGACCAGCGTGTGCGTAGCTGATGTCGGCCAAGGCCACGCCGCCGGCCTGACGCAAGCCTTGGCGGAGATGGGCGTCGATACCCGCGCCTGGTGGAGCCAGGGTTGCCACACCTCACGCGCCTTCGCCGATTTCCCGAAAACCACCCTGCCCGTCACCGACGCCCTGGCGCAATCGACGCTTGGCTTGCCATACTTCGCCCATATGGAAGACGAGGCCGTGGCCCGCGTCGCGGCAAGCCTGAAGCACGCCTTGGCGCAACTGAATGCCTGAATGGGCTGAGCCATGACCCAGGACGAAGCCCTTTACCTGATCAAGACGCGCGGCTGGGCCCATTTCCCGGCCGTTTTGCCGTCCGCACAAATCGCCCGCTTGATCGCCGACAGCGAGACCATTGTCGCCCAGCGCCGCGAGATTCAGGTCAAGAACGGCGTAGCCGCCAATATGGAAGGCACCTCGCACCACGTGCTGGGCCAGGGCGACAGCCTCGACGCCTTTCTCGACGACCTGCCGCTGTACGAGACGATCGAAGCGCATTTCGCAGGCAAGATCATTCTGCTCAATTTCGGCGCCACGCTCAATCCGCCGAACGCCCGTACCTATACGCAAAAGCCGCACCGCGACGTGCGCTCGTTCACGCGCGGCTTCCCACTGTCGCTCAACATGCTGGTCATGCTCGACGATTTTCGCGCGGATAACGGCGCCACACTCGTCCTGGCGGGTTCGCAGCACGTCGAGGCGCCGCCCACGCCGGAGATTTTCGCCCAATACGCCCGGCCTTTGATCGGCAAGGCCGGCGACATCGTGCTGTTCGACAGCCTGCTGGTACACAGCGCCGCGCCCAATACCAGCGACGCGAGCCGCCGCTGCCTGACGCTCTGTTTCGGCCGGCCATTCATCAAGCCGCAGATGGACTGGACACGCTTCCTGTCGAAGGACTATCTCAGCAATGTCAGCGCCAAGGGCCGGCAGTTGCTGGGGCTGAATGCGCGCATGCCCGCCGACCTCGACGAATATTACCAACCGCAACCCAACTGGACCTTCAAGGCTGACCAGATATGAGCGCGAACCTTACCCTTGATCCCGGCCAAAGCGAGCGTGAGCGCCTGAAGGAAGCCGTGGCGTCCTATGGCGACGCCGAAGGCGCCTTCGACATCCATATGCGCACCTTCATGATGCGGACTTTTGCACCCTGGATCAGTGGCGGCAAGGCCTTACAGGTCGGTTGCGCCCATGGCGACCAGACAAGCCTGTTGTTGAAATCCTATCCCGACCTGACCGTGCTGGAGCCCGAGCCGCAATTCATCGTCCTGGCCGGCCGCAAGGTCGGCAATGCGGCGAAATTCGTCGAAGGCTTTGTCGAAACCTACGAAACAAATGACCGCTACGACGCCATCTTCTTTTCGCACGTCCTGGAACATGTCATCGATCCGGTCGTCGCCCTACGCGCGTTGGGCGCCCTGCTGACGCCGACCGGCCGGCTGTTCGTCGCCGTGCCCAATGCCGAAGCGCCGTCGCGCCGCATCGCCGTCAAGATGGGCGTGCTCGACCATCTCGAAGCCATGAGCGTCGCCGACACCGCCGCTGGCCACCGCCGCGTCTATCGCATGGACACGCTGGAACGCGACGTTCGCCACGCCGGTCTGACCATCCAGAAAAGCGGCGGCATCTTCTACAAACCCCTGGCCAATTTTCAGTTCGACGCCCTGATCGGCGGTCCGCTGATCGGCGACGCCTTCCTCGAAGGCTGTTACCAGCTGGGCCTGGAGCGGCCGACGGAGTGCGCCAGCCTCTACGTCATCGCGACCCAGGGCTGAACCATGGCAGCCGCACCGATCAAGGTCCTGGTCTTTCCGGCCGGTGAAACCAATTCGGTCGAAATCTTCGAGGCCCTGTCGCGTCAGGTCAATATCGAGCTTTACGGCGCCAGTTCTGTCGAGCGCGTCGGGCGGCACCTGTTCCGCCGCTATCGCAACGACCTGCCGCCGATCACCGCCCCTGACTTCATTGCCGCTTTCAACAGCCTGCTGGCCGACTGGACGATCGACGTCGTCATTCCGACTCACGACAGCGTAGTCGAGTTCCTGGCCGTGCACCAAGACGAGGTGGCGGCACAGCTGCTAACGCCCGATGCCGAAACCGCGCTGGTGTGCCGCGACAAACGCCTGACCTATGAGCTGTTCGCCGACTGTCCGTTCACGCCGCGCCAGTACGAACAGGCCCCGGCGATCGATGCCCCCGTCTTTGTCAAACCGACGCGCGGTCAAGGTAGCTACGGCGCTCGTCTTGTCAAGCCAGGCGACGCCGCCGCTGCGGCTATCGACTGGGCGACCGAGGTCGTCTGTGAATTCCTGCCGGGCGACGAACTGACCGTCGACTGCCTGACCGATCGGCACGGCGAACTTCTCGGCGTTTTTCCGCGCAGCCGCGACCGGACGCTGGGCGGGGTGTCGGTGTCGGGCCGCGCCCTGCAAGCCGACGACGACCTGCGCGCCATGGCGGAAACGATCAACGACCGCCTCGACTTTCTCGGCATGTGGTATTTCCAGGTCCGCCAGGACGTGGACGGCCGGTTCAAGCTTCTGGAAATATCGGCGCGCTGTTCGGGGTCGCAGGTGCTGACGCGCGCCCGCGGCGTCAACCTGCCGCTACTCAGCGTCTATGCCGCCATGGGCCGCGACATCATGGTTCGCGAAAACCCGATATCCGTGACCATGGACCGCACGTTAACGTCGATGTTCGACATCGGCTATGACTACGCCAAGGTCTATCTCGACTACGACGACACGGTCATCAACCTGCGCGGCGTCGATCCCGACATCCTGCGGCTGGTCTATCAGTTCCGCAACAACGGCAAGACGATCATCCTGATTACGCGTCACGACGGCGACATCCATCGCTCGCTGCGCAAACATTGTATCGATCCGCATCTGTTCGCCGACATCGTCCACCTGCAAAAGGGCGAGCTCAAGGCCGACCACATGCAACCCGACGGCGCGATCTTCATCGACAACATGTTCGCCGAACGGCTGGCGGTGCAGGAGCGGCACGGCATTCCCGTGTTCGACGTCGACACGACCATGGTGTTGCAGAAATGGTCGCGCTGAGGCCGGTTTACGCCCGTCCCGACTACGTTGCGACGCTCGGCGAAAGCCTGGACGTCGCGGCCTGGCAAACGCCCGTCGTCACTCGTCCATTTCAGGATGTGCGCGACGCCATGGGTAGCTATCCGATGGCGGTCATCACCGGCGATGTTGCGGCGGGCGTTGAGCAGTTGCGTGGCTCGGGCATGGTGTCGGTCGCCCTGGTTCCCGACCCGCTGCGCAGCGACATGGCCGATTACCGCACCTGTTTCGACCGCGTGACGCCGTTCAAGACGCACCTGCTGATCGACGGGTCGTTCGATCCGTCACCGCACCACCGCGAACGCATCCGCCGCGGCCATCGCCGTTGCCGTATCGAAACCGGCCGCCTCGCAAACTGGCTCGATGACTGGAAAACGCTTTATGCCGGCTTGGTCGAACACCGCTCTGTCGGCGGCATGGCCGATTTCAAGCCCGCTTATTTCGACGTGCTTGCCGGCTATGACGATGTCACCGCGTTTGCCGCATTTGTCGGTGACGACGTGGCCGGCATGACCTTGTGGTTCGCCGAGGTCGGCGTCGTCTACAACCACCTCACCGCCTGCAATGAGCTGGGCTACAAAAACGGCGCGGCTTTTGCGCTCTATGATGCGGCCATTAGCCATTTTGCTGGTTCAGGGGTGATGAATCTGGGCGGCGGGCCCGGCGCATTCGGCGCCGAAGACAGCGGCCTGTTCGCCTTCAAACAGGGCTTCAGCAATGCGAGGACGACGGCGCATGTCTGCGGCGCGATTCTCGATCCGGCGACCTATGACCGGCTGTCGGCAAGAAAAGAAACCACCTTTTTCCCGGCCTATCGCGGATAGCGGCGTATGGCGGCAATCATCCGATTCATATCATCTTCGCCATAGCGGCCGTCGAGCGGCAGCGACAGGCAGCGACGGCTGAGCGCATGCGCGGCAGCAAATGTTTGCGGCGACGGCAGGTCGGCCCAGTGGCGCGCGCACCAGATACGCTCACTCGCCAGATGTGCTGACAGTGCAGCGGCATCATCGACAACGACCGGAAAAGCCAGCGGCGCAAAAGCGGCATCGATATCCGGCCACAGGGCGATATCGGCGAGGTTTTGCGCCAATATCCGCCAATTGGCGCGGCGGGCGGCGATTTCCGCTTCGACGTCGATATGATCCAACGCCGAGATGGTTCGCGGATCGATCGCGCAGGCCTCGGTTGTAAACGCCGCTTCACGCGCCCGGAAGGCCGAAAACCAGGGCGCGGGATCTTCGCCGTCGGGATCGGCGGCGCGCAGATCGTTGGCCTCCCATAGGTCAGGACCGGTACCGCAAGGCATCGGTTGCGGCAGATCGTCGCCGACCAGGATCCCTCCGTCGGCGACCCCGAACAGCTTGCGAGGGCTGTGCAAAATGACGCCGCCAAATGCTGGGCTGTCGGGCGCCAATGCCTGGGCGCGGTCTTCGATCCACAGCACGTCGGGATGCCGTTTGATCAATCGTTTCGGACTGCGGCCGAAATAGTCGACGACGAAAACGGCATCGCCGCCATCGGGCGCCAGGGAATCAAGATTGATTTCAAGACGCTCATTGGTTTCATACCAGGCGACTTCGCAATCGGCGGCGCCTTCGAACAGGGTCCGGCAGATATAGGCGGGCAGCCAGATGCGTTTGATGCCGCGGTGACGCAGCAGAGCTGCCAAGGCCCCACGCGCGGTGCGGAAACCTCGCCATGGCTGGCCGTTTGTCAGATGCGACAGGGCGGAACGGGCGGCAGGCGTCGCCGCCTTAGGCGTCGGGATAACGCTGCCAATAGCCCTCACGCCGCTTCGGCCGCCAGGGTCCGGCGCGTCATCTCGAAAAACGAATCTTCGAGCCGACGTGTAAAGCCATCGACATCCGCCAGCACACCGTTTTCGTAGCCGGGACGAACGCGGGCGCGCAGGGCGTTCAGAGCGCCGATATCCGCGGTCAGTTCCAGCGCGCGGGCGACATAGACATCCCAGGTCGGCGTGATCAGTTCGGGCAAACCACAGGCCTCCATGACCTGGATACCGATACGCGCATAGAAATCGTTGCCTTCCAGAGTCAGAACCGGCACGCCGTTGGACACCGCGTCGCAGCTTGTCGTGCCGCCGGGGCACGGCGACGGGTCCAGCGCCAGATCGATGCGTCCGAAAGACTGGACGTACTCGTCGCCAACGGAATGCCCCTCGAAAATGATGCGGTCGGTGTCGATCCCGTGCGCCTGGAAGCGCGCGCGGAAGACGCGTTGCAGAACCGGATCGGCAAAATAGCCGTATTTCAACAACAGGACGCTGTTGTCGCGGCCCTTGAGGATGCGCGCCCAGGCCGCGATGGTTTCGTCACTGAGCTTGGCCGGATGGTTGAACGAAGCAAAGGTGATGATGCCCGTACTTAGGGCCGGTGTCGGGACCGGATCCATGCGGTTCATGGCCGGGCGATAGGGGCAGCAAACCGGTCCGACCGACCATATCTTTTCGACGAACAGCTCGTCGGTACCGGGCGCCGCCATCGAATCGGCGTGCAGCACATAGTCCATCGCCTTAAGACCTGTCGTCTGGACGAAGTTGATCCAGGCGACCTGGACCGGCGCGGCGCGGCGCGCGAACATGCCGGCGCGGCTGCCCGACGTATGGCCCCAGGTGTCGATCAGAACGTCGATTTCGTCGGCGCGGATAATCTGCGTCAGGGCCTCGTCCGAAATGCCGTCGGTGGCGACCATGCGTGCACACGGCACGCCGGTCTCGGCTTCGGGCTTGCCGACATAGAGAATGACCTCGACCTTTTCCGGATCGTGCGCCTGCAGGATCGGCGTCAGGAACTGCTTGAGCTGGGTCGTCCGTATGCCCGGCGCGACATAGCCAACGCGCAGACGGCGGCCATTCAGCGGTTCAGGCTGGCGATTCCAGCCGTCGACACGCCCGTAGGCGTTACCCCAGGCCCTGGCCTCGACGGCGTAGCGCTTTACACCGTTGGGTACGAAAAACAGCGAATAGAGATAGAATTGCAGGACCGAAGCCGACGGATGGGACTGTGCCGTCTGGCCGAAGATGCGCACCGCCTCGTCCATCCGCCCTTGATGCTGGAAGGACAGACCATGATGTACCATGAAGGTCGGATCGGTCGCGCCCTGGCTGACGGCCTGCATGCCGAAGATCGAGGCGATGGCCGGCATCCGGTTGCCATAACAGGCGTAGCTGAGCTGGCTGTTATATTCGCGGTCGTTCAGAAAGCGATCTATGTCGATGCCAAGCGCCGGAAACAGGTCGTAGACGTGGCTGCGGACCGCGACGTCCATGGCGGCGATGGCGCCGGCGGTATCCTTGGCCGCCATGCAGGCGCTGGCCTTCCAGTACCAGGCCTCGGCCGATTTGGGTATATCCGCCAGGATGTTGTCGGCGAATACGACCGCGGCTTCACCATTGGCGTGCCGCAGCGCCAGGTTCATGCCGTCGAGATTGGCCGATACGCGGGCCAGCAGGCCGTTATCCCCATCCATCGCCTGTCTCCTGAGCGTGGGTTTCGTGCAAAAACATAGGTTTGTTTGGTTAATGAAGGGTTGTGA